>Ga0307513_10003302_pt1 | contig 21973 bp, 30 predicted proteins | sample 15_EM_MG_FD_202174 | JGI IMG/M metagenome (GOLD analysis project Ga0307513, IMG submission 202174) | Populus trichocarpa ectomycorrhiza microbial communities from riparian zone in the Pacific Northwest, United States - 15_EM | ecosystem: Host-associated > Plants > Roots > Unclassified | place... | reverse complement strand
ACGAGATGTCCCTCACGAGTTTGCCTTATCCTCTCAAGCCTCATCCCAGGGACCCCATCTCTGTCGCAGGCATTAACGACGTCCTGAATACATTGCAAAATAATCGACGTACCTCATCTTCATACCACACGGCGTAGTCTTGGTAGCCGACTTGAGAAGGCGGCTGGGACTTCCATTCGATCTGCTCCTCTTCGAGCAACAACAATGATTCCTTGTGTGAAGGTATTTTGTTGTCCTCTCTGCGCTTCTCATAATGGTCCACCTCATACGCTACACTACCCAGGAAGCCGGTGATCAGCCAAGTTCGCAAGAAACGGAAGAACTAGTCCACACTCACGCGGCTCTAGGAACTATCTGTATTCTCCCCATCTGCTGCTTCCAGAAGTCGACGGGAATGAGGAAACACTCGCTCTGCTTATCGGTGTGCTGCCTCTCAGGATCGTTGGTCGCCTCTCTGAATCGGATATTTCGTGGCGGATAGAATGCACGAGCGTCCATTGCTGCCATTCCATTCCAGCAACTAAAGACTTGGGTTGGCAATCGTCGCTCGAACCGCTCGCGCTCCTTTGCGTCCTCCGGGTGCGGTAGCACTGGTGGCCCAACGAGTCGGAAGGAGTCCCAGAATTTTTGAATTGCATCGTGTTCGTAGTAGGGATGACCTGTCATACTCCGTATCACCCAGCGATCGTAGATCATTGGGTCATAATGCCAATCGACCGAGCAGGACATATCCGCTTTTTGCTTCCAGTGCTGGTAGAGTACCTCTAGTATGTCAGCCGGGCAGTGGACGACATCGTTGATGAACAAAACGGTGTCATACTTGCCCAGTGCCCCATCAAAGAGCGGTTTGAGCGCCAAATTGCGGACGGCAGCCAGAACAGCGATACGCATATGGTCTGACTTGTCTGCGATGTGGGTGTCTCCTTCTGATTCAATTCGATAGGACGTCCCAAAAACCCGTAGCATACGCGCAAGAATGCGCAAAAGAGTGGGTGTCCGGTCTGTACTACCGTTTTCAGTAATACTGATAAAGAATCGGGAAGGGCTCATAAGTGGTAGAAGGGTGGAAAGTGATTGGAAAAATGTCGGCATAACATGTTCGGCATCCAGAAGGTTGAGGGCGAAGAATATTGGTGATGTGGAGTTGATTATAGGTGCATAACGTTCAAGGTGCCATTTAGTAAGTTGGCATGAAGGAGCGGTTGGTTTCGTTACCCTATTTGCTGCGGCGAGTAAACTCCGCAAAGTTTTGGTAGATGCGGGATACCAATATGGCTCCTCTAGAGGCTCCGTTGTTGCATCATACTCAAGTACGTAAGGCACCGGGGGCTCGTTAAGTTTCTCGAGAGGGAAAGGTGTGGTGAGGTGTCCTGGTCTTATGTCTACAGGGACTCGTCCGGTGGCATAATTTGGCTCAGGAGGCTGGACCAGCTCCTCAAACGTAGGGTTGTAGTGGTGGGCTATGAGAGACAGGAGAGTGAGGCCAACGACGGCACCTGCAAGCCACTTGAAGACAGGACGACTTCGAATTTCGTTAAGGATTCGTTGTGCTTTAGCGCCTCTCCACCCAAATTGACGGTTGTGATATGGCAATGTCCCCTCTCTGGATGTTGGTGACGATGGGACTTGGCGGTACATGGTTCCCAAAACGCTGGGAACAAGGGACAAATCCCAAAATAGGCTGTTGTCGGCTACACCGCCTCTTGTATGCAGAATTATGACAATTTCCAGCATATTAATATAATTTATATTCACTCTACCGGATAGTGCAATCGTGGCGACCCACCTCCCCAACTCAGGTCATTGCAGAAACCCGAGAGCGGATCTCAGGCAAGTTACACCTTGGGTGTGAGTGAAAGTTGATGGCCTCTCCTCTATCAAGGAGTCGATCGAGGTCGCAAACGGAGCGATCAAGAGGCACTTGTGTGGGAACACAGGTGGCGCGCCTGGTATCCTGAAGGTTAGCTTAGTTTCATTCACTAGAGACGAAAGGTTAGGACCCTTTCTCACCAGGGCCAAATCAATGGTCACCAGGGGCTTTCACATCGTGCTGAGCAAAGCAAGAGACCATTGTCCAGCGAGGCGGTTACTGCCAAAGAAACAAGGTTCCAGGCTCAATACTTCGGGTTGATGAGATTCCCTATACTCCGCTGACCTTCGAAATTCAGGTTATGATATGGGCGCGCAAATCGCAAATCGTTCAGCTCGGCAATGGTGCGACGGTTGGACGACGTGGTTTGCCTCAAGCGCACGTCTTCGAAAGAGAATGGGGCATAATACTCGCGCTTCCATGAACGACTGGCCAGTGCTAGAAATACAGTAATATCTGGGTGCAACGAATATAGATTCATCGTGTAGCGACTTCGTCCAGTCGAGGTGGTCCCATCAAACCGCGACTGAAAGCACTCGCAACGGCGTTGAAGCCACTCTCCTCCACGTCCGCAAGGAACAGTTCGTGCTGGTCCGCCAGCCGCTCGTTGTTTCGCCGAATTTCTCGTATGATGCCGTGTTGTCGAGCACAGGTTGGACATTCGGTTTCTTGTCCGCCAAGGCATCTGCAAAAGTTCGTCAAGAACGTCGCATCCGCGATGAAACTATCAACAAACCGTTGATGGTAGCTGTGCTTGCACATAAAGTGGATGGTCGGTAGTTCTGGGGGACCCCCACAGGCTGAACAGCGAGTGACATGGAACACTCTTGGATTGTTTGGGTCGCTGAGCTCTTCGATCTCCTTACTTTTGATCGCTGTCTCATCACGATACGAGTTGATCAACCGACGGTCCTGCGAAGCGAGTCAGCACAACCGAACGCGGCGATGACCCACGACGAACAGCGTCAATCTCATCTCGGGTTTCGGACATCCTCCTCATCAACCATTGCTTAACCAAACCGACACTCGCCACATTATTCCGACTCAATACTTGCACGACAAGGAGCGGTGGCACAATCTTCTCCTGCTCGATATGCTCGAGTATCCTCGACAAATCCTGAGTATGCCGTTGCAGCAGAATCGGAGTGCTTGTCAGGAATCGCAGAACGAGAGGATATAGATACGGGTGCTGCGGGCCGTATTTCTCTAAATAGTGTAGGACATGAGCCGACGCTCGAGTATGAGGATCAATATCGGCGCTCTCATCAGCTGGGCTGTTATTCTCCTTGTCCATCCAGAACCTCAGGACGTCCTCGTACATTCCCAGCTTCTCCCATAATAACACCAACCCCTCTGTGAAGCCCCGAGTGGAACACACTAACAAAGCGTGTGTCGTATCGAAGGTAAAAGGACTCTTGAGGACGTTTAAGGCCTTGACCTCCATCACTTTGGCGCCTTGAGGATTTGGTGGATCGTGGCTCATGTAGTTCGATGAAAGCGTGAGGTAGACCTCGATGAGGGTATTCCAAATGGCGATCTGGTCGGCTCGATCGACATCTTCATCGGCTGGAGGTTCGGTGACAGTGGGTCTGACCTCATGCGCTCCGAGTACATCCACCTTCTGGCCCCACCGCGCAAGTGCAACAGCCTCCAAAAACCGGAGGAAATGTTCAGGGTGTTCGATGAAATGTGCGAAGTAGAGGCGAGGTGAGGGTCGGCGGACTAGTGGTCGAGGCTTAGCGCCGAGAGGTGGAGGAGAGGAAGCACGGGAACCGGTATGAAGCGAGCCGGTCTTGCTGATGGAGGCATGCCCAGGCTCAGAGGAGTTGGATGGCTGCCCTGGGAGGGTTGTGTTGTCCTTGATTGTTGACTTTCTGGACGCGGCATCCGAGGGTACGATCACGCTCGCTCGGTTCAGGTACGGGATATATGACCCAACCGTGCTAAGCCTCTCTGGTGGGGCTGCACGTTCTGGAGGCGGAACTGGCAACGCGAAGCCTGAGCCAGTACATATGTCCACGAGTAGGTGAGTCGTTTCTTCGGGGATCGAGTTCAATAGTAGCCGGCCGTAACGAGTCAAGTTGTTTTCCGCCTGGGGGATATAAGGATACAGAGGATGGGCAGCAGCCAAGGAAGTAACATACTGCAGCAGGCCCGAGACTCCGCAGGTAATCGAGTGCGTCTTTGTATTTGTGCGCGTCTTCGATTTGTATTCGTAGATAATCCTCGTGCTTCCCATGCTTCTTCGCTAAATATACAGCGTGTTCGTAATATCCAGCTTGACGGCATACTCTGATTGCGGTGTCAAGGTCAAATGGCAGCTCGGCATCAACGATGGAGGATTCAGCCTTGATGAATGCGTCAAGGCGTGTAACATCCTTCAATTTGGTGTAGGTATTCAGTAACAGTGTCGTATGATCTGAATTAGCAAGACCGCGTGAATGGAGCTCCTGTAGGTAGCCGGCGAGACTGTGGATGCGCTGAGCATCAAGATACTCGGATATATATCAGCATCATCAATCGCAAGGAAATTTTAGTAGTACCTTCCGTATAACGTAGCTCGGCTGAAGATTGCCGAGTGTCTGGAGGTATTGCTGCATCGCTCCGTCGAAGTCGCCCTTGGCGTAAAGATGATCACCATAGCGTCGGTGTATATCCGCAAGGGATGCCTCATCCAGCCCCTGTGACTTGGCCATGGCGATGGCAGGAATAAAAAGTCCTCGAGTAAAGAATATATCGAGCTTGGAAGACGTGGAAGCTTCATTTAGTCTGAATAACTATGCTAGGTCAGTCGAAAGCTCTCAAAGGCGTTCAACCTCATACCTTTCCATCGTTGCATAGTACAAACACCGAACCCCAACTCGAGAATACCTCCCGCACGCCTTCCCTGAAGGTACTAGAATGACCAACCAAATTATTGTCCAAGTCGAATACCGTAACTTTGCTGATATCCACTGTTCCTGAAGCTATGCCTGGTGTACGCGCGACATAATGGCGGACAGTAGCTGAGGCGGAACCAGCCGTTGGAACAAACGGTGGGGAAACGATCACCAGGTAGTTTCTGTGCGTCAAAACAGAGGTTTTGGGACCTTCGTAGACCCAACATCCGCCTCTACCTTCGGCGTGGGCAGAATATATCGCCTCTTCTCGCGCGACAATCATATCGGTACCCTGGTGATTGACTACGGCGCATCCTAGATCGCACCCTACTTCATCAACCACGACAGGTGTACTCCCGCTTCCCCGTCCAGTCACCTGGTAGGAGTACACATGATTCGTAGTGACGATGAAGACGTATAAGTACTCTGTCTTGGGGTCGTCTGTAGTCTTCGGTTCTCGGAAACCGAGCCCCGTAATTGGTTCTCCTTTTGATTCGTGAACGACTCTTGGTTTCGGGAGGTTAGCAAGGCTGTTGGAATTGGCGAACAGATATTGGTCGAGCTGACGGTAGAAGAGAACAGTGCCATCTGAAAGTCCAATAGCCAGATGAGACAGTCCACCTGCGAGGGCAATGCTGGAGATAGGATGTGGACGATTGCCATGCTGAACCTTGACTGAACGAAGTAGAACTGGAATGCCAGACTTCTTGTCACTGTGTTCGAGATCCCAAATCTTGAGTATAGGATACCTATTACCATCTTCCTCCTATACCATTCCTGCTGAGCGCGACTTTGATGATACGGGTAGGCAACTTACCCCAAAGGTGACGAGGACACCGCGGTTCTCAATCATGTGTGTCACACGACCATTTTGATGTACAATCCAGCTATTTTGGACTTCAAATGTGCGGTCGAGGGCGTGTATGCTGCCGTGTATATCGGCGACTAACAAACCAATTGAAGACTGCGTGATAGCTGCGACCTCTGACGTGTTCTACTAAGGTGTCATTCAGCAGTCTGGGTCCGAGAACGACTAAAAATCTTGCCTTGAATATCTCTGGCATCGAGGCGAGGTCATGAGGATCATTGACTGGAACAACATCGAAGAACGGAAACTGTCGCCACTAGAGTGTGTGCGTCAGTTGTCAGGTCCAGTGCTTGAAGAGTGACACGTACCACGGGGGCCGCGAGTTGGTTTGCCATTACCGAGGGTCAGCTCCAAGTTCGAGTGCAATGGCACTTGGTCTCTTACGCTTTCTCTCGTTTCTAGTGGCATGGCTCTCGTCCCTTTGGACGCGTTTTGTGCTTCTCGTGCTCTCCACAGGGCCCATTCCTAATCATATTGCCTTCGTTATGGATGGAAATCGCCGATATGCTCGACGCAAAGGCGACCCCGTTTCCAAGGGTCATGACCAAGGCTCTCAAGCCCTTCGAAGGGTATGTGATAATATAGTAATGCCATTGTATATAATCATGAACGACTATCCCAGGTGTTAGAGCTCTGCATGCGCCTACGTGTCCCTTGTGTTAGCGTATATGCATTCGCAATCGATAATTTTAAGCGTTCACCTGAGGAGGTCGATGCCCTTATGAGCCTCGTGAAAGAGAAGTTGCTGGAAATTGCGCAACACGGGTAAGCCGCTCTACACTTTTCCAGGGGGCCACACTCCAGCTTTTCTAAAGCGACCTCTTGGATCAATACGGGATCCGGGTTGCCGGTATTGGCAAAACTTCCATGCTACCAGCGGACGTCCTTGAAGTTTTGACCACTGTTGAGACGATGACCCAAAACAACAGCGGGTATGCCGATTGATTAGTTCAATCATTGCACCCTAATTGATCATGAACTAGTGGACTCCTCAACCTGTGCATGCCGTATGCCTCCCGGGATGAGATGACGACCGCCATAGAATCGACAGTCCGGAGTTGTCTGCGCGGAGAACTAGACCCAGAGTAAGTTCCAATTTTGGTCGTGATACAGCCCTACTAATGCTGTTCAAGTGATATTACTGAGGAAGACATTGACACGAATTTGCTCACTTCCATCCCGGGCTCTCCGCCAGTGGATATTCTAGTCAGGACGAGTGGCGTGCGCCGTTTGAGCGATTATTTCTTGTGGCAGGTCAGCGGCCTATCCAATGGCATCCCTGTATCTCCCTGACCCCTTCTAGTGCTGCGAAGACACACAGATCCACTTCATCAAAACCCTCTGGCCCGCATTCGGGTTGCGAGACCTCGTTCCAATCATACTAGACTATCAAAAACGACAATGGTCTCGATAAAATACCATATCGCTTTTATGTATACAACCCTTTATATATCTGGCCCGCGTTTCGCAGTGGACGCACACGGCAGGAATGATCCGCATCTCAGGATCCCTTCCGATCTATTCCTCAAAGACACTAGAAGTTTCAATAGTTTCAATACTGCACTCGTACAGGGATTCGCACCTTGTCGAGCCAGGTCGGCCAATGCTCAAAGTCGACGATCAGGAAACCATGGTGGAGAATGAACAGGGACTATCTCATATTTGCATTGGTAATAGTGAAGAACGATACCACCGGCTGTCGTGGTCGAATCCGCCTAGGTGTCCGAAGTGGTATCGGTTCTGGTCGTCAAGGTCGAGGTGACCAGCTTGGAATAGCCCCTCCGTTGAAGGTGGATCTCTCTGATCCTGAACTTGATAGCTTCAAAAGGTCGCAGATTGACTGCAAACTGTGTGTTCGCCTTATTTAGAGCAATAGTGACAAGGCTGATCGTGTTCACAGAGAGGTCAGACTAAAATCAAGTGGTCACTATGTAATGAGTTCTGCAAACGCGCTCTGGGCGATAACGTCCCGATCTGCCGACGCTCCAGCCTTGAGCAACTCAAAGCCTGCTGAGACCGCACTCTTTGTGCTCTCTTCGTCACCCCAGGGAACCGCAGTGGCCCATACAGCGATATGGGCCCCGGCATCTCGAACGACGGGGCCAATATCAATCGTCGAATACCGACCTCGAGTAAGCTGGTAGCTTCCAATGAATGAATCTATAAGAGCTTTACCATTTGATTTTGAGCGGAAGTGCATTAGGAGATATGCCTCTCCCAAGAATTGTCCGAGATCTGAAGAGCTTGGCCCCATTTTCGCAAGTTCCCAATCAAGAACATAGATGGTCCCAGGAGAATCCCCTTGGAGTTTAACAAGTATATTCCCTGGCCTGTGTGGGGTGTCAATATCGTACTGACCTCGAGCCACTCTAAGCCCACGTACCAAAAGTCCCCCATATTGAAGGTCTCGTCGTTTTCCTTGATCTCCCTTTGCATTACCTGGACAATCTCTTCCCCTTTGTTCCATTCGATTCCAAACTGCTTGGCGGTGGCTAGCAGCCGCCCAGCCGTCCTCTCAGCGCACACATTCTTTGCGACCATATTATTGCGAAACACGGCTAGCACGTCCTCGCCTATGCCATCTGAGGGGACGTCGAGACCCCAATTGTGGAGCCGCGCCAGATACGAGCCGAGGAGTTCGCCGACTTGGCTGATGACCTTCTCAGAGCCGGCAGAGCCGGGGAGAGAACTGATGAAATCCTTGAGAGATGGGGGCGTCCCGATATCTTCCATGATGAGCACATGGTTGGTTGGATCGAAAGCGTAGACAGCGGGCACTCGAACCGATTGACTAGCGAGGGATGAGCTCGAGCCGATCGTGTTGAGAGCGTAGCATTCAACATCCTGGTGCATAAGAACGGTTTGGTTCTGTGATCACAGGCAAAAGCAGGAAACTCGCCATTCGTGCTGGATCGAGCGGCCAATCCGGGTAAGATGCCACGAATGGGGCGGCATGCTTGACTACTATGGTTTCGGATGTCACAGGAACCTTGAGAGCTACCCTGTATGTAAAATTTCCGAAACCTCCTACGAGAACGACTGGCTCTTGCGTAGTTTCGAAGGCTGTCCCTTCGAGATACTCGCGAAGACCACCTGGAGTGGTCAAGTCTGAATGAACCTTTTTATCTGGTAAACTGTGCATAGGCAGTCGTGGCAGAGTCTAATGACTGGTGTTTGCGCAAGAAGGATCCACTTGACAGCAAGCGCGGAGTGGGGCTGGTATAAAGTGGGACTCTTGAAAGAGTTTCTCGGAACATATGGAGGGAACCGCCGCCTTCTCTCATGTATTCGTCTTCCATCCTCCCAGCGCTATGTCGCCAAATTTTTGTTGGCATTGTAATGGCCACAATGTGCCACATAAGGCGCCACAAGGGAGATCCGCATCTTAATGCCGAAGTAGTTTTGCCTAGGTGCCTTACAAGGTAGGCCACAAGGTGACCCACAATGTTTTCAGCGGGCCACTCAAAATCCATTATAAAATCTGTAGATAGCTTAATGGACACAATAACAATGAATTGCTACATTGTATTGTAAGTCAGGAGTCTACAAAAGTCACTGCACAAGAAAATGAGAGAACAGGAACGCTCAATTGGGGTGGCAAAAGCAGGGGATACAGTCAAAGTATGAGCGAGACAGTGCATGCACTAGTGCAGTTACCTGTTGGGAGTGGTAGCGGTGTGCCTAGGCGGTACTCCTGCAGGAGTTTTGCTTCTTGATCCTATTCCCGGCCTTCGGCTTGTTCGCAACCTTCGTCACTGCCCTATGCTTCTTAGGTGTGGGAGCATCCAGTTCCCCATTCTCGTCGAGGTCAGTATAATCCGTCTGAGTAGCTTTGCACTTTGATGGTCGGACTGTGGAAGAGGTAGTGGTGGGTGTGTAGGATGGACAAGGGGGAGTCGGAACAGGGACATCTGGAATGGAGGGAGCTGAGAGAAGAGGGGCTGTTGGAGCAATAATTGCAAGGGTGTCGAGGTTCCTTGCGGTGTGATGGGTGGGCTCAGGTTGTGTGGTGCTAGACCCGTAAGTCGATTCAGGTCTGTCATCTTCGTCACTGCAATCCAAGAGTAAGCTGTGAATATTTCAGGAAGTCCACATACCCAGAATCATCCTTGTCACCAGAGAGATCACTATCCACATTTAGCACTTTCCTGATGACAGAGTCAATAGAATTCGATGTGTCTATCATAAGCTTACTTAATGAGTGCTTCGATATAAGCAGCAGACCTGATATAATAGGTGAGTGGTGTGGCAGAACTGGTATGGAAGTGAAGCTGTACACGTACTCCTGATCCTCAGTAGGGTCTGAATTCCTAGAATAGAAAGTGAGTCATGTAAGGGGAAGGATGATTGTAAACATACTCAATAATGACTGGTTGGGCAGACGATGACCTGTTGACAGGGTTCGACTGCAGTGATGCTATCGCTGACTGCATACTAGCATCGAATATAATAGGGTCCATACCATCTGGGTTTGGGGGGGGGCACTCGCTGGACCAGTGCTACTTGTCCTTGATGGAACTCTATCGCATCATTGTCCAGGACTTCTTCTGTGAGCAAAAGTGAGATTGAGAGTGTGAACTGACACAAAACCTACCAGAAAGAGCAAAAGAGGGGCCATTAAGTGGTGCCCTTGTTCATCCCTTCCTCATACACTCGTTTTAGGTATGCTGTGGCGAGTTTTGAACTAGCAGAATGCACAATAACTTGATCTTACCTTGCCTGTCTTGGAAAGCCCGTGCAATTATCTCTTCATCTTCCTGGACATGCTGTGCCTTCCGATTACAAGCCGACATGTGTTTTGTGCTCCCACCACCTCTTGAACGATCTACCACAACGGGGGCATTCCTCAAGTCCCGGGTTCATCCCCAATATCTAGGGCAGTACAAGCAGGGTTGCTGGTGCTTTTAAAGACAGGAGGCAGCCTCCAAACACAAGCGCAACTCTCCCAGTCGACCAGCAGCAGAACACTTTCCAGCCAACCAGGGTTTGATCCCTGCCAGCCCCAATGGTCAGATGGCAGGGTCAGCAGTTTTGGGTGATATTGTAATAGCTTGAGTCGTATTAAGGATTTCAATCGAGGCAGGGATTGGACCACAGTGGATAAGGTGGGTCCAAGTGGCTCGGGATTTCCCAACAACACTAAACACCAATGATATACATGTATTTATAACAAATGAAACCATATTTACAAATATTTCGGTCATCGACGGCACCCATCGTCGAACCCTTTCTGGGTGGCTAACGGCCGCGTTGCGAATTTGGCCAAGTCCGTGGCCCACAAGGAATACGGCCGGGCCTGGGCCCGGGCCATTTGACTGCCGCCCAGCCTTGCAAGTGGGCTCACAATGTCGTTTTGGCGACATAGGTTGAGAACCGTGGGAGAAAGAAGGCTCAAGGCTTTAACGCATAAATGGAACAAATGGAACATATTTCGGTCTATTACACGGTGCTATCTACTCCGGGAGCGCCTTAAAGTGTGGCAAGAACCTTCTTGATCTCCTCTTTCACATCGCGTTTGGGAAGTCCGACGAGGACGCTGTCGTCGTCCACAGGCCAGCGGCAAACGGTGCTTTCCGCTCCAAAGGCATAGCCTTTGATGAGACCGAGGATATTGGCGGGGGTAAACTCTCCACGCGCGAGACCCGCGTTGCTATGCTCAATCAACTGCGGGGTGACGACGCCCTGCACAGTGAACGGTCCCAATTCCGCCTCAAGGATAGCGAGGACATCCTTTTGAGTGACGAAAAAGTCATGAACGCGGACGGGCCTGTTCTCGGTCGCGGCTGGGTGGCTCAAGACGCCGACTACGGATTGGGCAATCGAAGCGAGTGTCGTGGTATGGAAGAGATGCTCCCCCCCGTCGAAGAGGGTGGCCTTTTTATTCTTCAGGTCTAAACGACGGTTAGTTCGGTGTCACACTTGATGCTCAGTGTGAACATACCGAAGCCCAAGAGGTCGTTAACCAGTCCCCAGTCAAAGAACCCCCCGACAGCGATAGTGGTCCAGGTAATTTTGCCCTCCTTCGCCTTGCCTTCGACATATGCGCGAGCATCGACCTTGACCTTGAAGATCGGTAGATCCTTTCCTGGCGCATTATACAGATCACTGAACCGTTGAATGTCAGTCACTACACCACAGAGCACAGAGTACAGAGAGCTGAAGACGCACCCTCCGAACTCTGAAAGAATAATGCGTTTGATCCCTGCGTCGATGGCTGCGTCGGAGAGGACCTGAGTATTCTTACCCAGGTTCTGGAAATCACCCAAGGTGAGGACGATGGCGTCGTTTCCACGGAAAGCGTCGACGAGTGCTTGATGCGAGGAGAAATCAACCTTGACCTGGCGGACGTTGTCTTTGGAAGGGACTTCGGCCGTGGAGGTATTGCGTGCTACGACAGTGATGTTAAACTTTCCAGAAGCGATGAGCGCGTCGAGTACTGGCTTGCCGAGGCTGCCTGTGGACTGTGGAGTCAATGAGTAGGAGATTGTCATCCAGCATCAAGCTATCGGACGTACGCCAACTTGGACGATGTTCTTGTATGCCATTGCGAAGTTCTGAGTCGTGGATCGAGTGGATCGAACCTTGATCGTCTATCTGGTGCGTATGCTGAGTCTGAGGAGGGGGATACCCTTCTTATATATACGACTGGCTCCTCTATGTGCCATTGTTCGTAATTGTGCGATGGTGTCTAAGGGTGGCGAGAGAAACCCGCTGACGAAGCTGGCAGACCGGCAGACCAATCGCTATTTTGACGAATCATCAAATGCATATACAAATGATGATGAATAGTGAGTGGACGTAAAACGGATGACGGTCAAGTACTGGGAAATAATATCAATATAATATCAATGGGACCATTGAGCTGACTAACGACGCGCTCTCGTCGGGTGTTCAGAGTGTAAACTTCCGAGTCGGGTCAGGAGACGCCATCAGGCCCTCGCCGTAGATCGTAGACGGGAGTGAAGTACGCAGTGTGAAGTACGCCAGCGGCGTAAAGCTTTTCTTCTGTTCACGCTTCGCTCCATCGCCCAAAACGGAATATTCATCCTCCGTCTATCCTCCGTCTATCCTCTTTGATCCCCAAGCTACCCCGCCAGTAATGCGCGACCTTTCACGTTTTGCCACTGTGCCCCTCTCCGCAACTCTACGCGCTGGCGTGTCTAGGGTACAGTATTCGTTTTTTACTGCCTTAATACGACCTTTCAGTTAATAGCAATTTGATCCTACTCACTCTTGATGGCCCTCTAAGCACACCTTGCGCCGTCTCCACCTCACTCAGATGCCCGCAGTTTGATCGCCTCTTGATGGCCCCTCCGAATGCTTCCTGGTACACCCCTCTTGTTGTCTCTGTTATACTGCTGCCGGTTGCCCACCAGCACCCTTGGATCCGCATTCGCCTTACAAGCCGCGATTTTGTAGCCCTCGCACTCCGCCCAGTGGACAACTCTTTCAACGTGGCGATTTAGCCTTAAGACTGTCAGGCGCATGCGAGCTGTACTGGAGATAGGTGGCCCATCTTCCTATACCAAAACAGAGGGAAACGATGTCCTTGGGAGGACAAATAGTTCGTCTGCCACCTTCTATTTTCCCCCACCAAAATACGGGACACCGCCTGAATCTGTATATCGCTGCATGATGGCTGCGCTTCTTCCAGGGTATTGCTACTGCTACCTTCAGTTGGACAGAAACAAGGAGCTTGGTGTCATGCTATATTGACCCACTCAAGTCGATTCTTTACCCGACATTATCCGGAGTAATTTTACAGGTTTTCAGTTCGCCAGCTATCGTAGCCACTATCCTTTGATACGGTACATTCATAATATTGAGAAACGAGGTAAATGGAGGGCTCATAAAGCCGTTTTGGCCGCATCTCCTCAACAGCGGTATTTACACCTCCGACCGACAGGTGCAGTTGGTTTGTGGTTCCCCGTGATACGCTACAAGTCCCTCTTCTACTTAATGATGAAGCCTTCCACGGGTCGCGTTTGCACAGGATGGGACCCTCGCCCTTTGCCTCAGACTGATGATAGCTGTTGTCCGCCATCACTCGTGATAGAGCAAGCTGCCTTCTGGGCGATGTTCCTTATAGAACAATCTTCAACTTCACTACTGCAAACCGGGTGTCTTTGGGTCTTTGGCTAAGATCTACTATTGCACAAGTTGACAAAGCAAAATCCTGATAGCGAAGCATTTCAATAGTTTGAGGATATGGTTGCTCAAAGAATACATTTCCATTACGAAAGTGAGTTTACTGTAACCTTAATAACAACAAGAAAAAGAGGGTAACCCAGCTGACTATGCGGAGTCGACAGCGATGAGCCTGAATTCATGGCCGCCCTCCGGATCGGACGTATCCTTCATCACCTCGCAGACCAATTTCACTGGCCCCGACGGTAAACCATTGACGATAGAGTTGACGCTAGGCAAGCTATCAGGAACTCCACTCCGCCGTACCTTTCAGAGGTACCACATACCTCGCAACATTAATGTCCAAGTTCCAGTACCCGTCCAAACCGACCTTTGCTGATTTGACGACCTCACCGTCTTTCTTCCGCTCGACCCAACATCCAAGTCTGCCAAGGCCAAATTTATGAGACTTGAGGTACGTCACCCTAACACGGCCAATCTCTCCCAGTCGTAGATTAAAGGCAATTCTCGCCCCGGGCTCATCGGCCACGACATATGACTTTTTCTTCCACCCGCCATCCCACGTCCAGTTTCGCCTAAGGTGGGCCGTCAGCTTATATTGGCACGAGCGTATAAACTAGAGCGATGCAGACCATCCAGTTTGTTCAGACGGAATCAAAGGGTGCCGATTTGTTCGCGTGGACATGCACATCGGCGAAATGGTTCTCACAACAGTTTCGTCGTCGTATGCTTGGAATAGCCGTAGCCGAGGAATATCATTATCCAATATGTCGGTATTTGGCAGCAGACCGTGCTGCATCTCGTGGTGAAGAGAATTCTCGTTACCAGGAAGCGCTAGCGGTCCAGTATAATGTCTGGGTCTGACTAACATTTGGCAGTTGATACGCTGAAGGAAGGCGTTGATAAGATCTCCGAGCATTGCGTGTCCTTTGATTCCGAGCTTATCAAGAGTGATTAGCTTGCATTGTTCCGCAAAGTCCACGGCATATACGTACATGCCGCATATCAGGATCATCGCTTGTGTAAGACACCTTCCCGAACCAGTGCTTGATCACGTCAATCGGATCTTTCTGGGCCAGGATGTGGGGCAGGAGGACATTCCGAATGGATATAATGGGATTGTCGTAGTACTGCGCGATAGCCGTATGCAAATCGCCACCTGTTGTGAGCATTTGGAATATCAGACCAAATGTCTGGACGTGGATCACTGCAGGATTGGTTGGAAGGGCGAGGAGAGCACGAAGGAGCCATTCGTATGCTTCCGCTTGAGCCTCATTGCGCTGGTCGTTGATTGCGAGCTCAATAAAAATGAGGTCCACGTCTGGGTCCATATGCTCCATAAAGCAGGTGGCTAGAAGCGAGCTCAGGTTGCATGTAATAGGGAAAACGGCGAAGACTTACAATAGTAATCAGAGCCAGTAGCAGGGATCGCCCCGTTGATGAGAGTGACGTTCGATTGAGGGAAGGTCTCTTGAAACCATTTCGTGACGAGTGTTGTCCAGTTTTCCTCTGTCTTGACACCATGCCCAGCTGTTACAGATCCCTGAGGGAAATCAGAACCAGCATAATAGTGAAAGGCTAGACCCATACTCCTAGTACACCGATCCGCGTCGGACGCCCCTGAGCCGCATTTTCCATGACGCGCCGTAAGCGTGCAGCGGACCCTTCATACGCTATCGAGCGAGCGAGGTTATGCGACCTGGGGATGGGATTAGGGCGTGGTGGTTGAGAAGATATTACATAGCTGGATACATACCCATACTTCGCACACAGTGCATCTCCGGGACCACACACGGGGCAGTAAGCAGGACCAATCACGTCCTCTCCATCTTCGATAACCACACTTCCTCGGCGATCGTCGATTGAGAACGATTCCTTCTCGTTTGGTGACCTTAAGCCCCAAAGAGTCAACCACTTGTCGTCTATGACATCCGAGGGAGTACACGGAGTCTGAAACTTGCACCTTGTAGAGAAGAGGACGGCGACAGCAAAGAATACGAGGAATAAGAGGACGATGAGGTTGAACAGGAGGCCGCGGCGCCGCTGCAGAGAGGAGAAACGTAGGGCCATTGGAGGTCGAAGGTGGAGAGGTACAGAGAGTGCTAAGTGGGCCTCTGGGACGCCGGGCGGAGACGGGGGTCAAGCACAAGCCGCGGCTTCTCTCGTCCCCCCGCTTCTTGTGTAACCGTCTCGGAATTTGGACCAACGCATATTGACGCAAATCTGGATAAAACCAAGTGAACAAATTTGCGATTACAGGACGATCGGTCCGCGATTTCGCGCGTTGGCCAAAAGGCCAAAAGCTGGCTGGCCTCGAAGCCGATTTCGTTCGCCGATGCTGGCCACAAGCAGGGATATGATGCCCAATTTGTAAAAAGGACCTTGGTTGCCCACAAATGAGAGCAGCAAATTAGTAGCGTAGTTCAACCGGTCGAGGTAGCCGGTCGTCCCGTCTCACATGTTACTTCCCTGGCTCAGTTGCTCTTGCTCCCCAACCACTGCAGCTCAGCAACTTTCGATAATGTCACCTCCATCCAAGAATTCGCTCTTGGTGCGCGACAACCGCACCGGAAAGACCTATGAGGTCCCCATTGCCAACAACACCATCGACGCCAATGCCTTCAAGCAAATAAAGGCACCTCGACGCGATGAACCCGAGGAACACGAAACTGAACGCGGTCTACGTGTGTTCGACCGCGGTTTTCTGAACACTGCCGTCACTTCCAGCACTATCACGTACATTGACGGGACGAATGGCATTCTGCGGTACCGCGGGTATCCCATACAGGAACTCGCAGAGAAGTCGAACCATTTGGAGACGGCATACCTTCTTATTTATGGCTCCTTGCCCACTGCGGCTCAGTACCGGCATTTCCACGACGAGGTCATGCACCACGCCAGTGTGCATGTCGACGCAGAGGAGCTCTTCAGGTAAGCACCCTCTCGTACCCTTGTCTTGCTACACTCTAATCGCGTGTCTTGCAGGTCTTTCCGCTACGGCGCGTTTCTCAAGCACTCGTCCATCACGTCGTATCTGACACCGCTCCAGATGCTCACCCTATGTCAATCCTCACCAGTGCATTTGCCGCTTTGGGCTCCTTCTACCCCGAGGCAAACCCCTCGCTCCAGGGGCAAACGCTCTTCACAAAGGCAAAAGACAGCTTCCCACATCTTCAGAATCTCGACAAGCAGATCTTCCGTCTCATTGGAAAGGCACCAACCCTCGCGGCGATGGCCTACCGTGTCAGGCAAGGTCGGCATTTCGTAGCTGCTCCCCCGGGCTTAAGCTATACCGGCTCGTGCGTTCTTATTCTATCTCCCTTGGGAATCCAGGAACCTCAATGATGGATGAACAGGTTCCTCTATCAACTTGACTGCCTAGGCGAACAAGACTACAAACCGAACCCCGTTCTTGAGAAGGCTCTCGACGTGCTGTTCCTTCTGCATGCGGATCATGAGTTCAATGCGTCGACTACGACTGTACTCCAAGCGGGCAGTTCGTTGACCGATCCGTATTCTGCGGTGGCGTGAGTGGGTCCTTTTTCCCCGAGGGATGCGCAATTGACAAGGAATACAGGACTGGATGCGCCTCTCTCTAGTATGTAACTTTTGATTGGAATCTTCGAGGCGTACTCATATATCACTTCTCCGTCAGCGGGCCCCTACACGGTACGTTTCTCAACTTGAGACTTCCATACCCGTATTGAATCACATTTCCAGGCGGCGCAAACGAAGCAGTTATTCGAATGCTTATCTCGATCGGGGAGCCGGAGAACGTGCCCAAGTTCATTGAGCAAGTAAAGCGGAGGGAGAGGGTCTTGTCTGGCTTCGGACATCGGTACGCTGTATTTGCTGACAAACAAGAGAACGAGCGTGATGGTCCCTGCATGCAGTGTTTATAAGACCACCGACCCTCGGTCATATATTGTGCGGAAGACTGCTGATGAAGTCTTCAAAGTGTTGGTCCTATACCACGTTCTGGGAGGAACACACCTTCCTCATACCTGCCCTTTAGGACCGGCAAGGACCAGCTGCTCGAGACTGCGATGGTATTACACGACCTTGCATTGAAGGACGAGTACTTTATCAAGCGCAATCTCTACCCCAATGTCGATTTCTGGAGGTAGGTAACTTAGGTCATATATCCTATCTGCCCCTTGTCTGATATGTTTCGCAGTGGCTTGATCTACAAGGCAATGGGTGCGTCTTGAACCGCCAAGTCCAAGTGATGTCGTTTGAAGTCGTCACACTAGGCTTCCCGCTGGACTACTTCCCGGTCATGTTCGCCGTCCCACGAATCGTTGGATGGCTAGCACATTGGCGGCAGGTGCGGTCACATTTTGACAGTCACTGTCTCAGGCGTGTCGAAACTGAACCCACGTAGATGGTCCTCTCGAAAGACGGCGTTAGAATCTGGCGCCCTCGCCAGGTACGCGAGCCCCACTTGACCAGATACTGTCTTGAGTGATTGAGGACTGAATGATGGACTCGGTAGATCTATGTCGGCTCGGGACAGCGTCCATTTGTACCAATTGAGGAGCGTAAGGTAGAGGAGAAGGCGAGTGTTTTGGAGAGTCCGACGAGTGTGTATCATAGTGGGTGAGTGCTCGCATCGCGTACTGGCGGGTGGCTGCCCGCGGGAGGGATCTGATTGGCATCGTGCAGGCAGAGCAAGCGGTCGCAGATTGCATCCTACGCCGGACATCCCGCGACACGATCAAAGTTGTAATAGGGGTCCCTGCATTATGTTGTATTTACAAAGGGGTGGGATAAAGGCTTTGGCGTTGACGTTGTGACGTTGTGAGGCTGAGGCTGAGGCTGGGTCGAAACGCCAAGCGCTGCCATGTGGGTCGGTTTCTAGGCCATTTGGACTCTCTTGGCCCAAGAGGGTCTTGTCTCTTGATCCCACCAACGACCTCACTCGCTGCTGCTGCTGCCGCTCTTCCCGCGTCGCTCGCTCTGTACGACTAGTGCGAACACTCTCACTCGCTGTAAACGACATTCCTTCAAGACGGTCATCCCGTATCCGTAAATCCGTAAATCCTCAACAATGCTCGCAAAGTCGCTTTTGGTCTCTCTCGCCCTCACTGCCGCCTCTGTTCGCGCTGGCCTCTACATCTCCACCCCAAGTGAGCTCAAGCAGGTCAGTTTCCCAATCTTTTGTTGCATTGAACCGCTGGACACCCGTCCCGCCGTTGGCGCAACTTCCATTCCTGCGCAGCCAGGGCTTTGCCGTTGACCGTGTGATTACAGTGTGAGGAGGCCACGTTTGTCATCTCGGGTGCAACTGGCGCTGTCTGGCCATTTGGTGAGTCCCCCTGGGCCCAGATTCCACCCGTCGTACCCCGAACTGACGTCCCTGTGCCAGTCGTCAACCCGAACGCCCCCTGCGACGACCCCTTGTAAGTGGTACCTCTGCCCCTTGTCGATTTTCTTCGTTCTGACTCGTCGCCGCTCGTGCAGCCGTGAACTCGACGATGTAACCGGCGACCTCAAGTGGAAACCCGACCTGCCGGTAGGAACCAGCGTCATGCTCGGGATTGAAGACGAGGCAGGGAACGAAGCGTGGTCCGGAGCGGTACACAGCCTCCGCTCTCTCGGCGAGCATACGTTAGACTGACACTTTCCCTCACAGTTGACGATCGCGCCTGGAAGCGATTCCTCTTGCGTACCCAGTAGCTCCTCGGCTCCTACCTCTCCTACGTCCGACATCTCGTTGCCCTACTCTACCCCAGTAGCCCCCGCAACGTAAGAGCGACGTCCCGATTTTCCCCGGTCCCATGTCTGACCCTCTCCCGTCTGTTCTAGCTCAACTAAGAATCCCGGAGTCACCATCCTCGGTGGACCCGATACGCCTCAAAACGCAGTCAATTCCACCAGCGACCAGACCGGTGGTGCCGCTCCCGCCCGCGTCCTCGCTGCCAGCGGTGTCACCCTCCTCACCGTCCTTTCCGCAGTCACTCTCGCGCTCTAGCCGCCTGTACTGTGTAATGAGGAGGGGTGATCCTCGCAGCCGGACCATCCCTCCCTCTCTTTTCGGCGAGAGCTTGCTCTGTCCTTCTTTTCTCTTCCCTTCCCCTCGGTCGTCGTGCTCTGCTGCCTCCTTCCCTACCCTTACGATCCGTCTTCCGATTGTGGTGAAAGTTGGGGTAACGATCGCGCTCGAACACTCGTAGCATACACTTGCTTCTCCTTTCATGGTTGTAGTGGCTGGCTGGTGATGGTCGGAGACTGGTTATCCCTACCCTCCCTTCCCCTCTTGATTTGTATCCTGTGTTTTACGTTTCGGGCGCATGTGCAGCTAGACAGGCTGCACTCGTGTCTTGAATGTCGAGCATCCCCTGTGTTAAATAATTACTTTTACCACACTTGAATCTCAAACTCATGCCCCAAAGTAAGAAGTAGATCGTCATTTTAAAGTGTGCAGAGTCTATGGCCATCATCGTGGCATTGCGTGCACGCATATAACAGTGCTGAGGTCCATGGGTAACATATGTAGATCCAACTATCACTAGAGTCCGGGAGTCACAAGAGAAACAGAAGGGAGCAACCAACAGCCCAAGATGAGTTGATTTTTCAGTGAGAATGGCGAAGCGGAGCGAGGTGAGTTGCGCTGCCGATGTATATTGAATGGGTGGAATTACTGAACCTGAGGTGTACCACCCCGAGAAGGACTGAGGTTGGGCGAGTTGCCGTTGGATAGGGCCATCGAAATCCTTACACCCTCGCCGGAGGCAGGGGACATGTTCATGCCTTGCTGTCCACCAGGCTGCAAGAAGCCCGATCCAGGAGCACCGGACATGCCCATTCCGTAGCCGGGCGTCATACCGGGCATCATCCCCATCCCCATCCCCATCCCGCCCCAACCGCCAGGCATGGGTGACATCGTTCTCTGTCCCCCGGCCGCTGCATCCCCTCCACTAACACTTCCTCCACCTCCGGCACCGTGTCCAGCGTCCGAAGCTGCTTGCGAAAACGTCATCATAGCGCTCTGGTATGCCTGCATAGCGGCCTGCTGGGCGGCCCACATCTGCTGCGGGTTCATTTGCGACACCCCCTGCATCCCGCCCATACCCATAGGTGGAGGCATCCCGTACCCGCCCATCATCATCATTGGGTTCATCCCCCACATCATGGGATTCATCATCATCGGGTTCATCATCGGGTACCCGCCCACTGGATTATACATCTCCATCGCACCATTAGGAGTACTCTGCCCGTTCACCGTCATCTGGTCGAGCTGCTGACGCTGCATCTCGTCAAACCTGCGTTGTTGCTCCTCGGCCATTCGACGTTCGCGTTCGCGATCCGTAAGCACCGCACCGACACCACCCTCGCGCTTTCGCTCCCGCTCGTGAGCAGTGATCGCGCCCAGGAGACCTGACTGTGGTGGAGGGGGTTTGTGTGGCACGTTGATGAGCGAAGCACCAGATTCGCGCGCGAGCTCTTCCTGGCGTTTAGCAGAGCGATCTTGCTTGTCTTGGATACCAGCTTGGAGTAAGCCTTGGGGTGTAAATGCCTTGGTCATGGTTTCGTTTGCTTCGATGGTGACAAACTTCCTACTGGCGGCCTTTGGTTCGTGGTCGGGGTCCAAAACGGTGCTCCAAACAGGTCTTGATGGTCCACCTACGAGCTGCGGAGGGGGGGCACGATGGGGAGAAAGGCTCCTAGGTTGGTCGTCGTACATACGCCGTCCTCGAGGGTCGTCATGAGGATCGAGATGACGACGGTGATCCGTACCCGACGACTGGCGAGAGGACTCCTGATGCTGGTATGGCGACTGTCCACGGGCCATATCTGGAGGTTGAGGCAACATCCTCGCGGCACGTTGCTGGTGCTGGTACTGCGGAGCTTGCATTCCGTCCGAGTGAGCGGGAGAATACGAAGCATAATCACCCATACTCGGTTGAGAAATTTGATTGTAGTATTGAAGTGGTTGAGGAGAGACGATGGAAGGCAGCCCATGGTCGATATTCGATGGTGAGCGCGCATGGTCGATGTTCGATGGGGTCCGAATATTCGACCTAGGGGGGACCTCATCTTTTTCGTCATCATCCTCTTCCTCCTCTTCCTCCTCTTCTTCATCGCTACTTCCCCACCCACCCACAGGTTTCTGGCCCGACTTCTTCCCGTTCAGTCGTCCAGGGCGATGCAATGCCTCCTGCACAGCTGCCTGATGCGCCTGAGCCTTGGCCTTACGTTGCGCGG
>Ga0307513_10003301_pt1 | contig 21976 bp, 28 predicted proteins | sample 15_EM_MG_FD_202174 | JGI IMG/M metagenome (GOLD analysis project Ga0307513, IMG submission 202174) | Populus trichocarpa ectomycorrhiza microbial communities from riparian zone in the Pacific Northwest, United States - 15_EM | ecosystem: Host-associated > Plants > Roots > Unclassified | place... | reverse complement strand
TATTGTATATATATAGAACAATAAAAATTCAAGCCCAATAAATTCAAATCAAGGCCTGTTACAGTTACATAATCGTTTACCGATAGATACAGTAGTGTCATGTCGGGATAGAGCCCAGTGAACCTTGACACGATCGCAGTCGTTCAAAGCGATGTTCGCTGGCATGGCTGAGGATGAGAGTTTCCTACCAAATCTCTACTTTCGAACTACAGATCCTGAAGTTGATCTGCGCCCGTCGGAATTTCCGGCTAGTTTTGTCGGAATTCGGAAGAACAAGAACCCTGCCGTGGGAATATGGACGGGTTTCCTGTAAAAGAACCCGAGTGATTTTGGTGTGGTGGGGTCCACGTGCGACAAGCGCCTTGGGGCGATCTGGACGGGGGAGGGTGGCAGACCGATTCTGAAAAGGGAAGGATTCTCACGGGGTTTCAACCATTCTTGTTGACTATTTTCAATTTTCTTACTGGGTATGCAGGTACGTGGGTGGTCAGGGAGGCAGGATACCTCCAATTCAAGGGAGATGCCGTCTCGACCTATGATCGAGCAGCACAGCAACTGGTTACAACCTCTATTATTGCAGAAACAAGCTTACGACGGGGTAAGCGAGGCGCGGAAAGCAGGCCTCGAGGAAGAGTAGAGATGTCATATCGAGAATCGACATTCGAGGATTGAGTGAGATAGAGCCGTGTGCGAATGAGATTGAATTGTAGTGTACTGCTTGTCCAACTAGGGCTAGGGCGCTCTCAGCAGCGTCATGGTACACTCAAAGGACCGTTCTCCTGCGTGTCGACTACCGGTATCCTCGGTGACTTGATGCGCAGCACAGGAGGTGGGAGGCTCAGTTGCGGCCAAACAGCCTAGCTAGGGTTCGAGGGCAAGCATGCATCGTAGGGCTATACACGACTATCAGGCTTTCAGGCTTTCAGACGGAGATAAGATCCGAGAAGGAGGAGAGAGGAGAAGAGAAGCGAAATGAGCATGAGCGGCAGTATTTCCTCGAGGCTCGAGGCCTACTCACTCATCAACACAGGTTTGGCCGGTTTCGAGAGGACCTGTGTCCTGTGTAGTGTAGTGGGGCGGATCAGCCAGCCAGCCAGCCAGCTTGCGGTGCGGTCGGTCTGTGGTCACCTGTCTGGCGGTGTAATTGGCGACTGTCCCTCTGCAATTTTGCTACTGCTTACTGCTGATACTGCTGATACTGCTGATACTACTACTGATACTACTACTGATACTACTACTGATACTACTGATACTACTACTATACTACTACTACTACTATTATTCCTTTTGATTTTACTCATTATTATATCCGATCTTCACCCCCGACCACTGCCATCTCAGCCCACTATCCTGACGTCGACGCGAATTCCCCGACGAGCAGTCAACTCTCGAGCTCACGAGAGCAGAGCCATCCTGGACCTGGAGGTGACGAGGTGACGCACAGGCAAGAACCCCGCTTGAGACATGTCGCGCACCAGCATGTCGCGCACCAGGACCTTCCCCGGCGCATACCACTCACCTACCACACCCACTTCTGCAACCTCTTCCATCTTCAGCGACGTCAGCGATGGCACACCGTACGCTGATGCTACCGACGAGGACCCCATTGCCCGCGAGCTCGCTGTCCTCGAAGAGCTTCGCCGCGACGTCCAAAAGAATCTCACGCTGAGACCTATATCCCCAAACCACTTGTCAGGTCAAACCTCAGCCGTATACACAACCAACACCAACAACAATACCCTTCCTACCCAGCTCCCCCACGACCACCTCCCGGAGCCTCCCCTCTCCGCTGTCTCCAATGCTAGCAGCAATCGCCCCTTCTATACCCCAATAGACAACTGGACCAACCTTCGCTTCCACTCTCGCACCGATTCCCAGGCTTCACGCAGGCTCTCTGCCTCATCCTTTTCCTCCTACTACTTCTATGACGACTCGGAAGACGAGGATGACCTAGAAGACGAAGACGCACAGAAACCTGATCAAAGTGTACACTACGACCCATCCAAGCCCCGTCCCTTCGAGTCCAACACACTCCTTCGAGCCCTCCTCCGAACCTCCAGCGACTCGCCACGCAGCCTTCTCATCGACACGCGCCCCGCAGGCTCCTACCTCGCAAGCAGATTACCCTTCTCCCTCAACATCGCCATCCCCTCACTCATCTTAAAGCGGTGTCTAAAGCCCGGTGGTGGCTTTGCTGCCCTTTCTTCTGTCCGTCCCTTCATCTCAACCGAACGAGGCAAAGCCACCTGGGACAGCCTCCTCAACACACCTGGGGCATGGGATGGCACCGCGATCATCTATGACGAAGATATGGACGAGAACGACCCACTTGCCCCTGCACCTCCGCCCTCCGCTTCCGGCTCTTCCTCCATGGCGTGGACCCTCTTGTCCGTTTTGAAACCATTAATCCCCGGTACCGTCTACTTCCTCCGCGGCGGCATATCCGCCATCCGCAGGCTCCCCCGAGGTGACGACCTCATCGTCTCCGGCGAGCGAGAAATTGAGGTCGAAGGAGTGCCCCTCGAGTCCCCTGCCGACTTGGAGCACCATGTCCACTTGCGCGACTCCATACAAGTTCTCCCCGATGCCAATGGCGGTCTCACCCTCGCCCCGGCGCCCACCAAGCCCCAAAAGGGCCTGTTCCAGCTCCGTACGGATGTCGCTGCAAGACACAGGCCAATGCCCGAGTTGGAACCCTCGACGACCTCGCCTGGACCCCCACTTTCACCCCGTCGCTCTGCAACAATTGACATTCCATCTATCCTATACAACCCTGGCCTTACTCCCGACACTAGTACCAGTAGCAGTAACACAGATTCCTCGGAGACACCCTCACCACCGCGTTCAGCCATCCCACCTCCGATCTCCAACAGACCCACCCTCGCGCGATTGGACACGTTCAAAGGGCCCACAAACGAACGGCTCAAGGCCCCTGCGCCGCCGAAACTGCAGTTGAAGACGGTGCCACCAGTGCGGTCCACGACCTTGCCTGCACCACCTCCCACCGCAAAGGGGCCTAAGCTAAAACTGCGACTGGACACGCCCGCACTGCACCCCAACCCTGCCTCGGCGTCGGTGACGATCGTCAACATCCCCTCGAGCCCTGAGGACAACAACGCCATGTCACCCCTGCCGTCGTCGCCCCGCTCGTTCGTGACCGCTCCCCGTAGCCCTAGTACGCCTTTACCGCCGTCACCGATGACCGCGCGGCCCGTGGACGAGGACACGTCGTCTGTGCAGGAGTTTGTCATCTCCACCATCCTGCCAGGTTTCCTGTTCCTCGGCCCCGAGATCGTCCACCCTGAGCAGGTGCAGCAGCTCGAGGAACGCGGCGTAAAGCGCATCCTAAATATTGCGATCGAGTGTGACGATGACCAGGGGCTGAATCTCGGCCAGCGGTTTGAGCGGTACATGCGCATTCCTATGCGGGACACGGTTGAAGAGGCCAATGTCGCTCGAAGGATGCACGAAGTTTGCGATTTCCTGGGTGCGTATTTGTATCTGTATTTACATCCGATGCCTTTTGTTGCTGACGCATTTGACTGTGTAGATGACGCGCGCCTGCATTCGTCGCCGACGTACGTCCACTGCAAAGCGGGCAAGTCGCGCTCCGTGACGGCAATTATGGCGTACCTCATCCACGCGAACCACTGGACGCTCTCGCGGGCGTATGCGTTCGTGCTCGACCGGCGAAAGGGCATCTCACCGAACATCGGGTTCGTGTCCGAGCTGATGAGCTTCGAGGAGGAGGAGCTGGGGGGGAAATCGATTGGCGTCGTCGGGAACGGTGCCGCGGGTGGTATGGGCGGTATGGGCGGTATGGGGAACGGCAATTACGGGCAACGGCGCGGGGGCCACCTGCGCGAGAGCATGCCGCCCGCGGTGCTGCAACACGACCCACTCACGCGAGGCCTGGCCAGCGCAGGCCCGCTCGGTATCAACGATTTGATGATGCTCCGCGATGTCGGTGAGGAGATGGAAATCCGCGATGCGAACGGGCGATATCGCCATGCGCGGCGCGCGCCCGTCGACGAGTACACGCTCCAGCCGACCAGGAGGGTCAGCAAAGCGGGACTCGAGAGCGGATGGGAGTAGGGCGGTTCCAACACCCTGCGTTCGTTCGTATTTGCTCTCCGTATGAATCGATTCCACCGCCCGCACGGTATATGTGGCGGTGGTTATGTTATTCATGTGCAATTCGTTCCTCTCGTGTCTGCAGTGTTTGCAATATCCTGGACTGGCTGGGTCTTTCCTTTTTTCGTCGTGTTCGTTACGATTTGTTTGTTCCTCTTCTGGTTTGGTTGGCCTCTTTTGCTCGTTTTACTCTACCTCTGATTGTTCGTTAGGGGTTTCCATTGGCCTTGTTAACATATTAATTATATCAGTCAAATTTCCACAGTCCAGAGTCTACTGTTTTGTTCCAACGGGTTTAATGGGCACACCGTTGCTGAGGTTTGCACCTTCGCCCACGGGACCGCTGCACCTTGGTGGATTACGAACGGCGTTGGTCAACCAGTTATTTGCGCGCAAGCATGCCGGGAAATGGATTCTGAGGATTGAGGATACAGACGCGGTTCGCAGCTCTCCAGCAATGCTGTTCCCGACGTTTTTGCAGAGTCTGACGCATTGTTGGACTAGACGAGATATGTACCTGGATCCGTGGAGAATATACAAAAGTCCCTTGCGTGGGCTGGTCTCGAGTATGACTATGGTATGCTTGTCGCTTGTCAAGGACGTGAGCTGCGCTGGGCTCTAAAACGTCCGTGCCAGGTCCGGGTGTTGGTGGTCCTCATGGTCCTTACTTCCAGGTCGGTAAACTACCCGAGCTGTCCATTGCACGCGTTGATGGTAAGCGCAGTCGCAACGTCTCGACCTTTACCAGTCGCGTGCAAATCACCTACTCGAGGCGCGTATCGATCTATACTTATGGTTTTGTCGCCTGCTGATCAGACTCCTTGTAGACTGGGCACGCCTACCGATGTTTCTGCACGCCCGACCAACTGGCCCAAAAGAAGGCGCACCTCCAGAAACGAGGCTCGACAGCCACGTACGACCGAACGTGTACGAAGCTCACCGAAGAAGAAGTGGGTCGACGCGTCCGTGCAAAGGAGGGTTATGTCATACGGATCGATGTGAGTATCCCGCCCGGCGTTTCAGTATCCTAACATGACCCCCGACCACGCTCCAACATAGGATTGCAAAGCCCGTAAATTACCTCCTTTCGTCGATTTGGTGTTTCTCGACGTAAAGGACGCGAGCCAGTGTCTACCTACCGACCCTATATTGCTCAAGTCAGACCAGTTCCCGACTTATCATTTGGCGAATGTGGTCGACGACCACGAAATGGGGGTCACTCATGTCCTTCGTGGTGAGGTAGGCTGCGTCCACATCCATCGAATAAGGGCGGCATACCCAATGATCGTCATTCAGGAATGGCTTCCGTCTCTCCCCTTACACAGAGATCTTTATGACCGATTTGGGTGGACTGCACCCGTGTTTGGACATCTCCCTCTCCTGCTAAACCCCGACGGCTCGAAAATGTCCAAACGAAAAGGGGATGTGAAGGTAGAAGACTACATAGTAAGTAACAGTAGCGGATTTCTCCAATGTCTCAGACAAAGTTCTTGTAGGAGCGTCAATGGGAGCCTGAAAGCCTTGTTCTTTGGTTAGGTACGGTGGGGCGCAGGCAAGAAGCGCTCGATGAAAATGCAATCAAGACAGTGGAGGGCTTGGAGGACTCAGTACGAGGCCATTGTTGTTTGGATGGGATTTGTCGCCACTCACTCAGTGCCCACAACAGTTCGACTTGGTCAAATACACACACCGACGAACGATCCTCAACCCTGGAAAGTTGAAATCGTTCAACGGTGCAGATATACAGCGTAAAATCGCTTGCCGTAATGAAGGACTCATCAGTCGAGCTCGCAACCTCGTCGCGGCTGCCTATCCAAACGGGTCAGTCAAGCGAACGGTATAACTCGGCTGGTGTTGATATTTCAGGTAGTGAATACACTGACGAATACGTCGTCAGAGTGATGGAGACGCTTGGGGTACGTAACGGATTACCACTCTGCGACGCTCCGGTCTGTGACTTGTAGTGGATAGGACCGGCTTGGAAGGCTAGACGACCTTGTCCAAATGGGGTGGTACTTCTTCGATCGGGACCCCGCATCAAAGCGCCCCCCTCACTCTTCTCTTCGACCAGAACTGTATAGTACGTTGCACACGCCGCCCCTCGCTAGACGATCGATATTCGCGATTGACATTACCGGCAGGGAGTGTTTTAACTGCATTCGCACAGAAGCTGCGTGCGAGTAGACAGATGGAAGCCGGCCTGCTGTCAGATCTATTACGGGACTGTCAGGGTGGGATGGGTGTGGGTGTGAAAGATTTTATGGGCCCTCTTCGCCACGCTTTGACTGGGGAAAGGGTGAGAGAGAGCACAAACGTGGATACAGCATCTGCTAATACCTATCCCAGATCGGACCAAGTATGGTCGAGGTCATGTTGGTTCTAGGCAAGAACCAAGTGGTGTCTCGACTCGACGGTTGTATCGCCAGGTCCGGATCAGTGTGATAAGAGTATGTAAAGCAACTAACTCCCATTTTAATTTACCGGGCCATGTGCGACATGAGCCCCACCGCCCCACCCTTGGCTGTGTCCGGATAAGCGAAAATTCTGCTTCTCACGGGTGGCTCACCCTTCGAAAAATTGACTCACTCCCACGTCTATCTTGCTCCTGATCACCACTGCCATCCCCTTTTCTCCCTATAGATCCTGCCTGTGGTCCTCAAAAAGGATGTCGGAGGCGGGTAGTACTGTTCCACCGACAACTAACGACTCTAATGACGACGATGCCATTCTGAGGTCTCTGGGTTATGTTCCGAGTGCGTGATTTCTAATCCTACGACCCGTAAGTATGGGCTCATATACCTCTAGGTTTCAAAAGAGAATTCTCCAACCTTAGTACTGTGTGTATAGCCCTAGAAGCATCTTATCAGCGTCGGAAGTTGACTGTCTCCGCAGATATCATTCGCTTTCAGCATTATGGTACACGATCCACTACCCAAAATTTAGCCCCCCTGATCTTGTTTGTCCTAGGGAGTGTGCAGTAGTATTAGCACCACTTTTGATACGCCATTACGACTCGGAGGCCCCACCTCGGTTGTCTGGTGCTGGTATGTTCCCCGTCCAGCGAAGCATGCGGTTCTTGACACCAGTTTAAAGGATTCTCGGGACTGTGATGTGTTCGTTGCTTCTTTTTCACACTGCAAGAACATTCGCTCTGACCACCTTCTCTCCAACCGTCAGGCTTCACTCTGGGCTGCAGTATTGCGGAGATTTGCTCTGCCGTGCCCACTTCTGGCGGCCTCTACGTTGCTAGCGGCTTCCTTGGTACGCCCTTTTTTTCCTTCATGCCCTGGTTTCTCTCACGATCGAATCTCAGTTCCTCGGAAGTATCGGGCGCCATTCAGTTGGATTGTTGGATGGCTGAACGCTCTCGGACAAGTCGCTGGCGTATCCTCGACCGCTTATGGATGTTCTACCATGATCTGGGGAGCAGTTTCTATCTCCAAGGACGGAACGTTCGAAGTTACGCAAGGCATGACTGTTGGCCTCATGATTGGCATTCTTGTTATCATCGGGAGCGTCAACTGCCTGAATACTCGTTCCCTCGCATCCCTCACACAAGGTTTTGTCTTCGTCAACCTTGGAACGACCATCATCATAATTATCGTCCTGCTCGCTACCACCGGAAGAAGTAACATGAACTCGGCTGACTTGGTCTTCGGAACCAAGGGCCTTCTCAACGGTACCGGTGAGCCTGGGTATAACTGGCCGCAAGGGATTGCTTTCTTGTAAGTCGACTTCCCATCAATTGGTGCGCGTATTCATGAGCCTTCAGGTTCGGCCTTCTGAGGTGAGCACTTATCGCTACCGACTGGTTTTCGTTACTGAGGTATTGAATCACATTGACAGTGTTCAGTGGACGTAAGTACCAGTCTTGATCGTCCTCAGACCCGATGACTGAAATAGATTCTGTCAAAGTATGACGGATTATGACGCCGTCTCGTACGTCCGTGTGGCCTCCCGGGACTATCATGTATTCTGACTCATTCGCAGGCATATCAGCGAGGAAATCCGACGCGCACAGTACGCCGCGCCGGCTGCTATTGTTATTGCCGTGATTGGGACTGGTCTGATTGGGTGGCTTTTTAACATCACCTTGATTCTTTGTGCTGGCCCTATTACCGATGACCTTCTTGCGGGCTCCGCGGTGTTGAAGATCATGGTCCTTCGCATGGGCAGAGGCCCCGCTTTCTGTGAGCCTTCTCGTCATACTCTCTATGATTAGTCTGCTAATTTTCTCTCCGCGCAGTCCTTTGGGCCCTTGTCTGCAGCGTCGCCGTCATGGTCGTCCAGTAAGCCATCGCAATATTATGATAGTTTCATCTGGTAACCGTCAACTCGTTACGCCAGGACTGCACTGCAAGCCACCAGTCGCGCGATTTTTGCCCTTAGCCGCGATCATGCCTTCCCCGACCGTCTCTTCTTTGGCAAGATCAACCAAACTACACAAACTCCGTTATATGCTGTCGGATTAGCAACTTTCTTCTGTAGGATATTGCTGTCACGGTGTCATTGCGAAAGTACTGATGAATAAAGGCATCCTCCCCGGTTTCCTTGCTCTTGCCAGCCCGTACGCTGCCTTTGCTATCTTTGCGATGACTACTGTTGGTCAGTACTCAATCGTCAACCATGAATCATAGGCTCATCTCTACCACGATAGCCTTGGATATTTCCTACATCCTCCCGATCGCTGCCCGCAGAATCTTCGCCAACCACCCAGAGGTGCAATTTAAGCCTGGGCCATTCTACATGAAGGGGGCACTCGGTTGGGCCGCCAATATCATTTGCATCTCCTGGACTCTCTTCATTTGCATAATTCTCTCGTTGCCCACCGACCTACCGACCAATGCTCAACTATTCAACTATGTACGTGATATTTCCTTTGGATATCTTGATGCAGAGCCTCATTACTCTTGCAGGCCGCGCCGATCACTGGTGCCATCATGTTGCTCAGTGGCGTGTGGTACTTTGGTGGCGCACGCAAGATGTACAAGGGACCAATCGGCGCGCAAAACCACAGTCCCGACCTTCTCAAGCAAGCAATTATTCAGGAGGAAACACATGACAACTCGATCCAGGAAAAATCATCTGCATGAAGGCTCATAACTTCCCGGCTGCATAGAGTCTACCAGTATAATCTTGACACCATTCTGTCACTAAGATATCCTTGAGTAAAATTAAAGATATGAAATTTGAATGATACACTCTTCAGATTATGTCGCTGCAAACTTGGCAGTAGTCTTCTGATTCTGGCTAGAAGGTACTTCTCGAATTCCTCGCTGCTGGCAACTTTAGTAACATCGATGGCGGTGAGTTTTACACTCTTGCTCTTACGAGGATATCCCGTGACGTGTCTAGTAAAATGATCGCTTACCTTTGGTACTAGTACAGAAACGGAAACAGGTGTGTGACCTAATGGACATGACCAAGAGCAGTGCTGTTTCAACAGGTGTGAGGTTCATTATCATTACTGGGGGTCATTCCTGCAGGGAGTGATAGAATACTCAGACGTCAAAAACTCGACCCACTCACACCTGTGTTGCAAACCTTGCTCCTGATCTCCACCAGTCTCGCTCTTAGTCGCGATTTCTCTCCAGAGATTCTACCTCTGGTGGTCGAAGTTGGACAGCTGTTGCGGGTAATACTACTGTTCCACGGTGACCAATGACGACAATACCAATTGAGGATAGGATGCCGGTTCATGGCCTACACCTCGGACCCTACTACAGCAAGATCTGTATGATCTCCCAATTCTCTGAACGCAACTTTGCTTGTTATACGAAGCTGCCAATCATAAATATTGTCTGGAATACGAGGTCTGATTGCAAGGAAACCAGAGGGTTGGAGGGTTGAAATAGGTGATCATCAAGAATATCTGAAATACGAACGTACATGGGTCGTTTCCATCTTCTTAAAGGACTGGTGTGAAAGTCCAACACTAGTTTACCCGATTTCTTGCTATTTGCGTCCATCAATGGCACAGTTCGTCTTCACGTGGGAAGGTAGCGTTGGGGGATCCCCTGAATGAATATATGAAGGCACAGTGTAAGAAAAAGAAAAATTTCAGGGAGAACAAGAAGATTACATACGTCTGACGGCTTGCAGGCTTGTGAGTGTCATAGAGTGAATTGACTCCCACATCTTTGAACTTGAAAGAGTATGCCTGGTTATTGTTCTGTCATCGAGTTACAAGGGCACAAGGGAAGCACAAGGGAAGCACAAGGGAAGGTGGTCATGAGACGTGGACATGCGTCTTCCAAGGGGGCACAAAGCAAACCAACTTAGCTTCGGACTCGCGCAGACGTTGGACGAAAAAAATTCCCTGAAATAATCTGGACGACCTTTACGACAGCGCCCACGTCGTGCGATGAGCTCGTCTGACGATGAGTACGAGGGCCTCGTCCGTCGTTCACGCGTCTCGTTGGACAAGCTCGACAACCAGCGCTACACCCGCCCCGCTCCGCCCCAACCCTCGTCCTCATCGCTCATTACATCCACGACTCCCATCCCACAGCTCGCAGTCCACGGCGTCCCCGTTATCCCACTCGCACCCGCAAAACCAGCACCCTTTCTCCCGCCCGTATGGCAGTCGACCTCAAGCTCATTCACAAACCCATTTCTTCCAGACGCAAATCATGATTTCTCTCAGATCCTCGCCAGTCTCCCCCCGGATGTCGCTAACGCCGATCTCTCCGTCGCGGGTAAGCCCGATGTCCCGGGCGCTAGCCGGTGCGACGCCAGTGTGTCTTTGCTGACGAATAGGGTATGCAATGCTTAGGAGATGGCAGCTTCATCGAGACCACGTCTGCACTAGCCGCACGAGAGCTCAAGAAACTCTACGATCACATGTCTGGTGTCGGGAAAGGAAAGACAGTCCGCTCGCCCTACGCAATCACCGCGATGGAGCACAGTGGCAAGCATGTATTTCGTGTGAGGTGGGTCAGCGCTTGTCAGCCCCTGTCCACTGGTGCCACCTTCAGCTATTCGGCTTCCCGTTCGAACGACGCTCGCTGGATTCCACATCCTGCACAATGACGAGCGTTTTCGGCCAAAGAATGCGGTGGATTACGCCGCTTGCCAAAAACTTACACAGGCACAACCCGTTTCCTATTCTGGCTGCATTCACTGCGCCTCAGAATATCGCCCCAGGTGCCCTTATCCCCATTCGACAAGGCTGCCTTACTTAGCCGTGCCATTGTGTGCCACCCTGGCCCTTTTATGTGGAAGCTGAGCACTCTGCCCTTTCATGGCTCTATTTCTATCCGCTTCATCTGTCATCTCGTTCAACCTGCGCTTCCATCTGCCACGAGCTTGCTAAACTGACTAACCCTAATTTTAGCTTAAGACCCTCGACAGACGGACCAATCCTTCCAAATGTGCCAGAGCCTGTTTCGCCACCCCGACCGAATTCCCGCCGGGCCCGGCTCAGTGTGGGCGGCCTGCTTAATCAGTCGCTCTTTAGATACACTATGGGCAACAAGGACCTGCCACATTCATCCACATCAGCAAGCTCTGGCCGCCCACATCCCCCACGTCGCACGCTACGGAGAGCCCGATCCATCTCTGATGTGCCCCGTACACTTAGCCCGTCTGTCAGTGGCACGAGCAACGCGGACCAGGACGTCTTTAGTCAGAGCAGCCATAGTAATATCTTCTTCGGACGACAGAGTCTTGACTTATCTAGGCCATCCACAAGCGAGCTCTCGGAGCCAGTATCGGATCCATACTCGGCCCACGATCGCTTGCACCTCCCCTTTGGTGAGGGAGTCCTGTACACAGAGCCCCCCAAGCCACGCAACCACAGCCTGCCCCATTCCCCTCGCGTTGTTCGAGAGATGCAGTCATTCGAATCCGGGCTTACAGCTAGGGCGGACGACAACCAGCCCCGCGCACCGATGAGACAGCGACAGCCACTCGACATCACGAACAGACCTCAAGTGCTCGCCCCCAACACGCGAGGTGTCACGCCTTACTCGATTTCTGTGTTCGATATTTTGCAGATGTACAGCGGTGTCCCTCTTCCTGACACCTTGTCAGAAGACTCTAACGAACCTACTGTCAAGCTCACCAGTACCCTTACTGTGGCCCCCAAAGATGATCCCCGGTTCGTCATCTGGGGTGAACTACTTCCCGGGGACGAAGATATGTCTCAGAGCACCACAGACTTGTCTTCCAGTGGAAACCCAGGACACCGGTTGTCCCGCGTTCAAAACGGTGAAACACTCCGCCCGCAAGCAGGACTCAAAACTGTCATCATGGCCGCTACGATAGAGCGCTGGATCGCTCAATTGACGAGCGAACTCAATTACGAAGAGCTACTCAACTTTTTCCTCACATATCGCACATACATCTCAAGCATTGACCTTTGTCACTTGCTTATATGCCGCTTCCACTGGGCCCTCGAGTCGCCCTTGTCACCCAATGAGGAAACTGTCCGCAAAATTGTCCGCGTCCGCACGTTTATCGCTATACGCTACTGGCTCATTACCTTTTTCCGCATCGATTTTGCTCCCAATGCTGCCCTTTGTCAAGTTTTTAGTGGATGGTTGAACACGCTACGACGGGATCCTATCTTAGTCGCACTTCCGGATGCGTTGGTACGTCCTCGTCGGCCATCGGGTATTCTCCTGTGCTATGGAGGGGGATCGAACGGATTTTGCTAATGCTGAATGAGCAGAATATTGTACGAAAACTCAAGAAGCTTTGTTTTGAATGCAAGACTGAGTATCTCGCTTCTCTGCGTCGACCGGGGAATACAATCAGTACTACGACCGTCAATACTCCGGAGCCCCAGCCCGCTGCTCATAAAAAGTACAGCTTGGACTACGACGATACTGAAGTGGACCTAGACATGAGCCAAGGGGGTTCAAGCACGAGGCAGTCCGCGGACATGGCACTTGCTTTTTCCCCCTTCTCTCAAGCAATGTCAATGCCGGCTGTGCACTTATTTTCGGTGACCTCGGCGATGAGTTCGGGGCCGCCTTCTCAAAGGGTCACTGTCTTCCCTGTTTCAGGCCATTCTGCACAAGCAACGCATGCGAACCCGCAAGCTAAGAGCGCGTCACAAGTCCTCCTGCAACAGCCTCTCTCCAATTTCATCCTCTCGCATGCCAAGCCCCCCTCACACCCGGCCACTCCTGCTCCCTCGACGCACTCGACCATCCAGCTCCAGGGCAGCAGGGGCATCTCCCGAGCGCTGGTGAATATGACGGGTCGACTCGGCCGCTGGAAGCGTGTACTCGGTCCCCGTGCAGCGCCGATGCCTACGCAACTCAGCTGCAGAGATATGTCCGAATTTGACTTGGACATCAGTGCGCCAGGGGATTTGTTGACTATCCAAGGTGGAGTTGAGCAGTACTTGCGGCTGCTGAACCTTGGTCCACTTGAACAGCAGCGCGTAGCTCCAGTGGAAGAGGTACACCCGTTACAGAAGACTAGTGCTAACGCTTCTGCGGACGGCCATCTATCCCCGCTTGAAGAGACTCCAGAGGCGGATGACGGATCTGGTGGTCATCCTACACCCCTTGCGAGCATTCATATTGCCTCCGCGCCCGTTTCTGCGTCAACGCCTGCGGGGCTTGGGCCCCTCCTGGAGGGCGACGTCAACCCGAGTGTTGAGTCTATGGAAGACGCACCTGCTGTCAAGCCAAGTGGTGTAGTAGGCGAGAGCCAAGAGACCCAGGGTGAGGACTTGCAGCCGCCAAACCCTGAACCTGTGGAAGATCTCCCTTCGGTCATTTCTGCAAGTGGATTGCCTCCCGATGAAGTTGGAGAGGTCTGTATATTCATACTCAAATGTCGATATGTGAGCTGATCAACCAATAGCGAAAATCATCTACTGAAGGAACACCCAGTCCCACACGCAGCTTGGTCACTCCAAGCGTAACTGTCGAATCTGTCGATACTTCCGACACTCTGATTGACGAGGGACCCGATTCTTGTTGCGATTCGATGGACCTCTCCCAAGCCTCTGCAGTGCAGGATGACGCCGCCCGTATGTCTGTCTCCACTATCGCATCTGCCCAAAGCGACAACAGTTTCTTTGGGTCATCTGAGGAGGATTACGGTGTTCCGACCCGCCATTGGTTCCCAGATACGAAAACAATCGACCCAGAAATCATGTCCATTGATAACATGCTCTCCGAAACAGATGATGAGTCCATCGCACAAGCTCGCAGGGGTCCAAAAAGATTACCTACCCGTCGTGACTTCGAGTTCGTTCATCGGTCTGCCAGCCCTTCGGAGATTAGCCATCAGTCCAAGGACCGATCCTCCGCCTCATCTCACAATTCTGACTCAGCGTCAGAGAAACAATATATCGTTGGAGCGGGTGGAATCCAGGCATGGCATTTGGAGTTCATCGATAGTGATGATGAAGAGCCGGGCGGTGTGGAGGCGGCGATGAGGCGTTTGGAAGGCCAAATAGACAAGGATCGACAGAAGCACAAGGAGGTTAAAGTCGATGGGTGGCTCAGGCAAGTCAAGAAGAGGCTCGAGAACGGAGACTCCAATTCGGTCTCGACACGTTCGGGCCATTCCAGCAGTAGTAGTGTCGCTGAGGCGGACACATCGGGCGATCTGGCTCCCGATGCCAGTGCTAGTAACGCCAATATACCGGGATCCATGGCTTCGGTTGCTATCTCAGTAAAAGAAGCGGAGCCTCAAGATAGTAACCCACACGCTTTGAACACGCCACAAACAGGGAATTCTCTGACCCCAACGCATGATCACGCTGCAGAGCTGCCAGCTCTCCCTATAGAATACAGCTCTCCTCCGCAGTCCCCGCACGCAGCTGCCTTCCCGCAAAACTCTTCTGATCACCCGCCGGTCTCTCAACCAGGCTTCAAAGGGCATCGACCAACCCAGAGTCTCGGACACAAGCAATCTTTTATCAAAATCAGTGCCCAACGTCCCGTGGTCTCCAACAAGTACACGCCATCTGCTATTCCACCCATACATCGGTCTTTCATTCTCATCAATCGGTCTCAGCAATTGGCGGAGCATTTTACGATGATCGAGAGAGACTTGTTTATGGGCATTAAGTTTGAGGACCTTGTCAGCTCTTCCATCGACGTTTCGGAAGTTAGCGATGTCATGGACGTACTTGATTGGAACGTCTACACTAGGGAGCGAGCTAAGCGAAGAACGGAAGCGAAGAAAGGTGTCGATGTCATTGTCCCAACCGATCTAGCTGCCGTGGAGGCTCGTTTCTATCTGATGGTCAAATTCACTGCATCAGAAATTCTCCTCACTCAGCCTCAAGAACGGCCGGCTCTGGTGAGCAAGTTCATTCGTTTGGCGTTCGTAAGTCTTTCGTGTTCAAAATTGCTGCGAAAATGCTAACCCACCGAAAACAGAAATTATGGCAGATAAACAACTACTCTACTTTGGTGGCGATCATCACTGGTTTAGAGATTTCGCCGGTCTTGGTTGCGATGCAAAAGCTTTGGGGCAAAGTGAATGTCTCGGAAATGCGGCTTCTCGAACAGTTGAAGAGGTTCGCATCCTCAGCGAACAATTTCCGGACAGTGCGAGAGGCGATTGCCAACCTCTCGGAGCCCCCTGCAATGATGGGCGAAGGTGCAACGAGCGTTCCTGCGAGTCAAAATCCGGCAGAGTACACAGGACCATCCAAAGGTTGTATCCCATTCATTGGTAAGTGACACCACATCAAAGTTTGGTTCATATTCAGGTCGCTAATGGGGCCCCATTTAGGCGTATACCTCGCTCAGCTGCGTCAATTCCAGCAGCTTCCGGACTATGTTGACCCGACCGCGCCGTCGGAGCCCGTGGAGGTGGATCCGACTGGAACACTGAGTCCACCACTCCATCCGGAGGTATTCGCGACATTGGCACTATTACCCGAGTCCATGACTATGGAGCCTTTGATCAATGTGCACAAGCAGCGTCTGATTGCGGGCGTCGTTCGGGATGTTGTATCCGGCCAACACATGGCGCGCAAATACAACTATACTTTCGACCGACGACTGCAAAGAGAGTGTCTCCGTTTGCGTGCGTTGGATAATGTAAGCCCTTTTCTTTCTGGTTGTTCCGTCTCTCATCCATAACCCTAGAATACTTTGCACCAACTCTCTGAAAGAGAACGCCAGCGCTGATGACTTCGTTTTGACTCTGTAATAATATTTTCCTTTGTCCATGGTGAATAGAAGGAGGAACAACATCCAAAGATATAGATCAGTCCATGTGTGAGAGGTAGCGCTACAAGTACAAGGCCAATTAAAACAGAAGAGCATCATCTACGCGAACCAGGAAGTGGAGGGATGGTATCTTTATCACGACGGCTAGACATTCTATTGTTCAAACGCCGACTTTCCTGTTCTGCATGTATCTGATTCATGATTTGAATTTGTTGGGCGAGGAAGTCGGACGTGTTTGGTCTTGTGGAGACAATCTCAGTTGAGAACTAGGATGTCGAAATATTACACACCGCATTCGTAAAATTTTGAGGATGGTGTCAGCACTGTTGTCACCGGCTTTCTCCGTCCTCTTCTCTCGTTTGCGATCCTTAATGGTACCAAGATTCCTAGAGTCTAGTCAGCAATCGCCAGGGTGAGGCGGAAAGAAAGTAAAGCACCGTTGCGAAAGGACAGTTTTTGCTCGCTTCTTCATCGTCGGGGCAGCTCTGAGGTGTGGTTGCATCATCTTAACCGCCTCTTCCATGAGTTGGTCACTGGAACGGAGGGCAAATAATATCAGGGACTATCGAATGACCAGCAATGTGAGGAACATACGTGTCCCAGTCGTAGTAGAAACGGATTGACATAACTTCTCGGTATTTGGCATTTTGCAGGGTCTCCATGCCCATGCCTTCACCCTCTGCGTGAAAGAAGACGAGTAGTTCCTAGGCAAGAATATTATCAGCAACCAACAAGGAACCGTACTCGTACATAGCACACCTTCAGCCATTTGAAAACGACATCTACTTCTTTGTCGTAGAGCTGCCGCATATTCGAAGGTGCCTCGGAAAGAGCCGGGACCAATGAACCCTCAATGGTTACTAATACTTCTTTCCATATCTTTGCCATAATGGTGTCTCTCGAGTGGTCACTCAATGAACTATTCAGGACCTGGAGATTGGAATTGAGGTAATCCCAAAGCGGACCGATGGCACCCATGACCGCCTCATCTGTCGGTCCGTCCGGCTGCTTGAAGCGAGGCTTTTCTGATTGGGGCAACGGAATAGAGGGTTCGGAGGAGCCCCCGCCGCCTAGGGATCCCCAGAGCGATTGGACACCGGCTACAGCTTTAGTATAATCGAGGGTGTTTCCTGACTTAGTTAACTGCTTCAGAGTCGTCCGAGAAAGGACTTGTCGGATGAATGGAGACATCTGTGAAGCTCTTTTAGTTGCCAATTGTGTCGTTACAACACCAACACCGCACCTTGTCGACGAAGATACGGACCATATCTCCCTCCGTACGCTTCAACGATCTAAAGGCTCTTCCAAAGAAGAACAGGATATCATCTTGTTCGCCTTCCATGCTCACTCGAAGTAGCAATCGGCCTTGAGTGTCGAGATCGAGCCAAAGATCATGTGCGAGGTAGTCGCCGAAGCGTTTCGGATCTAGGCAGATGTACGCACGGCCGACGGTGTCGTGCTTGCCTACGAGGTGCCGATCACGGACGCTGGCCATCAGCCAGAGGGTCTTCTCAACGGAAATATCAAATGTCTCCTCCCCTTCGAAGACCATCAGTACGTGCACCGTCGTCCCCTTGGTACAGACTTACATCTTGGGTCAGTTGTCTCATAGATGGTTCGAGTCTTGGCCATCCGGTTCCCGTGCTCGTCACTCAGTGTGATAAATGTGTCGCATGACCTTCCATCTGGAGGCACCAGATTCTCGGCCAATATAACCTTGACTGTGAAGAGATTGCGTTGTCGAGCGGCCGCCGTAGTGGGTGACACAGGGTTTATGTTCTCTTCCTCTCGTATGACCTCAGATACCCGATCCGCGTCGATAAGGTTGTAAATTTTGTCGAGCAGCACGCGGGCAGCTTCAATGTTGTTGATCTTGACGCATGACTGAATTAGACGTGTCATCAGCGTTTTCTTTGATGAGATGCGGGAGGCACAAACCTCAGCAGTAAAATTAAAAGGTTCAATCTTCTTCTCGGAGGTTAAAGCTCCTTTGGCCTTCTCCAGCCACGCCGACTGCTTTTGGGGCTGCAAATATGGCTCGCTCGGGCGCGGAAACATCTCCTCCATGAACAGTTCCTCAATTCTTCGGCAGTACTGCTCCACGGACTTGCTGATGATCTGCGCACGTCTCATCAAAAAAATGCATTGACAATTTCAGGTCCATGGGCTCACTCCGGCCAGAGAAGTGAGGAATTTCGCCTCTTGATACTGATCGACCCATTTCAGATCGAGCAAGAAGTTGACAGGAGTATTAAGAGAGTCGAACAGATCGACGATGGAAGAGCTGTGACGCTCGTTTCCAGCGGGTTCAAACTAACGCGTGGATCAGACAACACATCATTGGGGAATGCTAGAAGACAGCACGGACCTTATCCACGACAATGGCCGCCTGGACCCATTGTCCGGTCCGGCTATCCGTGCTATTGAGCCACTCCTTGACGTAAGACTCAAAGAAAGACACAATATCGAAGTGATGAGTGGCACTGTTGAGTTTATTGGCACCGCATTTTATCACCCCATTGACAAGACGGTCACTCACTTGGCAGCGAAGGCAGCGAAGATATCAAGCAAGGTCTTCGCCCGCCGATAGAGCGAAAATATATCCTCAATTGGAACGTCCGGTATTGGTTGGTTCATCGATCCTTCGAGCAATTGCTTTTGCGCCCCCTCGAGGTCAGTGAGGAATAGCGGAATCTGCGTCTCAACAAAGAGCGAGACGATATCTAGCCGGCTGTCGGTGAACCATCGTCAGTGCTACTTTGAAATGTATAAGAACAGGTTACAGACCCCAATATCGGCTCCGCATACGCCTTGTCGAGCTTCTTCGTAAGAGACTCGAGCGAGTCGCTGAGTAGCAGAAACGGTAAGGCGCGGTTGACACCCGTCTGCTGTCCGAATACCTCTTGACTCGTGTCGGTATAGTGGTGCACGGCAATGATTCGCACACGATCGGATATCTCCCGCATCCGCGCATCGATGTCAACCTGATAACGCTCAAGTAGACCGGATGCTTGAATCCGCTCAAGGTTGTTGAGGAAAGGAGCGACGGCCTTCCGAGCGAGGTTAGGAAGGGCGTCAAGAGCATGATAAAAAGACGAGAGGAAGATATTGAAGATTGACGAATAGACTGTTGCGAGGTATTCCCTCTGTAAAGTTCAGTGTGAGTGAGAACAAAAAGGTACCAAATTGTGGACATACGTCTTGGTTATTCCACTTATCAAAGTCCTGCTCCTGAAGAGCCTTTTCCACCAGCGTTATAGCTTCGGGAATACACTCCAGTGGTACCTCCTCACGCTCATACTTGTATTTGATAACATCAAGGAAGCACAGAACGCGATAGCTTTGCATGATCCTCCACCTCAACGCGCACTCATTGATGACATCCAAATGGCCAGGCGAAAGGATGCCCAAAGAAACCTCCTGGTCCTCGGGAAGAGTGTGCATCGCACGAAGATCATGCTCCACACACTTCTCGATGAGCTTCTTGTAGTACTTGCGCGGGTTGAGTGGGATATACGTGAATTGGTTGCCAGACGAGCCACTGCCTTCGTCGTCTGAGCCAATAAGGCCATCAAGATCATCAGAGAAGTTATGAGCGGATGGACCGCTAAATGAGATGGTTTCCAAATGCCGCGGTCGGGATGTTGCCGAGTACAGCGAGCCCGGCCGTGCGCCTGTTGCAGAGTACCCACCATCTGAGGAACTGGCTTTGGCTAGCTCGGGGTTGTACTGCACCATCATAACCATCAGCTGGGAGAGGTGCGACTGTTCGGTCATTTTCCAGGCGAGGAAGGCTGCGTCGTCGGGGAAGTCTTCCCGTCGACCGGGGAAAGGCAAGCCTGCATGGATATTCTTCAAGCATCCCTATAAGGGGGTATCAGAGAATGTCATGTGGATGAATAGTAATGAGATACCTTCAGATCGAGTAATGCGGCCTAAAACCAATGATATGAGCACAACCTCTAGACTAAGTGGGGCTCACACCTTTTCAGTGCACTTGCCGCGAATAGCCTGAACCTCTCTATACAACTCGTCATCCGTCTTGTCGAACAGCTTTCCTACCATCTTGACAAGGGGCATATCGTGAATACTGTGAGTCGAATGGGCCGAGGTTGAGGGTTCAGGGTATGGTGAGACCGCTGCGCGGGCCACATCCGCGGCATTCTGGGGTACCAGTTTTTCCGCATACATGTCCATGCGCATAGTGAGTTCAGGGGGTACGTGACTGACAAGCCGGAGGGTGTCACGGAGAATATGGACAAAGTGTGCAATCTGGTTGTTGAGCTCGAGTTTCCATCCATCAGGTCCAAGCTCTGTGTCTTTTCTGAGGGCGGAAGTAGCAGTAGTGACGAAAGTGAGGATGAGGTCCTCGATCTTACGGTTGCGGAGGGTTTGCTGCCGGAGTGCGGAATCCTTTTGAGTGAAGGCAGCGAGGAAGAGACCCATGATACGTCGGGTTCGTAGATCGGTATACCTGGAAGGTGGTCGTATTAGCGAGGGAGCTGAGGGTTAAGGAGGTCTCCGGACTTTGGGTCCTTCGCCATAAAGATATCCTGCAACTTGCCCTCAAGCACCTTGATGAGCCTCTCTGGAAATTTGACTGCTTTTCCGCCATCTCTTCCAGCAAAATCGCGCAGGAGGTCATTGAAAGAGTCGTAGAGTGAGGAAGTGTAGGCCGTGATTTTGGTGGAAACGTCCTTGGATTCCCTATCTCGTGAGTCTTTTGAGATGACTGCTGCCGTGGCTGGAGATTCGGAGGGCTTGGGAGTGAGGAGGTAGGTCAGGTATCTGCGAGCCAGGAATTAAATCAATTGGCGGCAAAGGTCAGGAGACGAGGAGCACGCACGCGACACGGAGAGTGTAACTGGAGGTGATAATAGTAAGCAAAGGTAAAGAAGAAATCGGAAAGTGAAATCAAAACTCACTTAAACAGGTCATCGTCCGTCACCCGATTCTTGAAACGGCGTTCAGACGCGAGACTCTCAAACGATCGTGATGTCATAGAATACAACTATTTTACTCGTCCTTGAGATCACCACGATCGTCGAGAGCGTCGCCGAAAAGAACCCGCCGAACGCGGTCAGCTCCAAGTTGTACCACTTGGACTCGGTCATTACCAGCTTTCACAAGAGACACTGACGTATTTTATCCAAAAATAAGCAATATGCATCCATTTGGAGGATCCACTATTTGCCCACGTTGTTCAAAGGCGGTCTATGCCGCAGAGCAAGTAAGAATATGACCGCTTTCTGAGATCGGGCTGTCTAACTAGTGTTCTCTCAAGGCAATGGGGCCAGGGAGAAAGGTGTGTGTAGTAACGCTATTTGCACATCATACAGTACCAATGTAGAAATTCTGCAGATATACCACAAAGTACGGCGAACAGCGCCTATGACTGCGCTCCAAGCCAGCAGCTGACGCGTCCTCAGAGCTGCCTAACCTGCTACAGCTGCAAGAGACGTCTAGATTCGTTCTCTTTGGTCGAACACAACGAAGAGGTTTGTGTTGCCACTCAGCCCTCACCTGATCCACCTGATCCCACACACTCACTATTCACCTGTAGCCTTACTGGTAACGCTTCCACCTCAACACAGTAACCAGACTGTGTCTGACACCTCGTCCCAGCCGACCCTGTCACGTCAGAGAATTTGGAACCAGAGGTAAGTCAACCCACCTATTCCTATTCC
>Ga0307513_10003300_pt1 | contig 21976 bp, 18 predicted proteins | sample 15_EM_MG_FD_202174 | JGI IMG/M metagenome (GOLD analysis project Ga0307513, IMG submission 202174) | Populus trichocarpa ectomycorrhiza microbial communities from riparian zone in the Pacific Northwest, United States - 15_EM | ecosystem: Host-associated > Plants > Roots > Unclassified | place... | reverse complement strand
CTTCCTTCATTCCCGTAGCCTTGATGCTTTCCACCTGTCCTATCCATCCGTCAATGAAAACATCTTTCTTAATCTCCGTTCTTTGATGAAACAAAAGAAATCAACATGCCGAGCAGCTTTTCCAACATACTGTGCAGTACTTGTAGAATCGTGGTAACAAAAGAAATGTACCTCTAGTTTTCCATTTGAGCATTAATTTCAATTCGCACCTATCTAGCGACAAAGAATGGGAAAAATTCTCCAATAATTCCCCTTGACAAAGTTTAACCCAAAGATTCACGTAGTTAAACTTCGGGCTACACGAATTGCTCCACAAAATCTGAAAGTCTGAGTTCCGAAGTATGAAGTGAGAATCCAAGCTGAGATAGCGAATTTGTACCGTATAGGGTTCTGCATAGCAATGAGGTAGACTAGCTTCAGGCCTTTGTATCCGCATTTAGGGCAGTGAATAGAAATTGAAAACTTCACAATGCTAAAGCCCCTATAGCTGCATCTCATACTATCAGAGTTCGGAGGATGGGATTTGTGGAGGCTGTTTCCGGTAACCAATTGGAAATTAGAATTTTCTATAGAAAACATGTCGGTACATTTCTTTTGCTACTAAGCTCCCACTTGGCTGTTAAAACAGCAGGGGGGTATTTTCTTGAGTTAGGTTAGAAACGTGGGTGAATTGATGCGTACAACATGCATGGGCGCTCAATGTTGCAATTGGCGAACTCCCACGTCTTATTTCTGGGACTGGGAAACACCAGAGGAGTAGTTATTGCGGTCTGAGCCCCTTCTTGTGCTCCCCCGAAAAGGTGGATCGTAGTAAGAGGACAGAGATGGAAAGGCCTTGGATACTATACTATGCCTAGCTACGGTAACCGGAGAGGAATGGGCCTAGTTGGGCTCAAGGAGGTGGGAGGGGTAAATGCTATTCGTTTCCACCTGTAGCGACCACGGAGATATCAAGGGTATGTTCTGAACCTGTGGGTGAGTGATAAGCAAAAAGTACTGTATCTCGCTCATTACTTTAATTGAAATTCTTGTCACACAAGCACTGCACTCGAGCGGAATGCATCCCACCTCATTAGCTCTATTTCTGCTTAGCTTGAATGCGAACTACTACTACCCCCCGGAGGGTATAGTAATCGACTACCCCGCCTCTAGTAATAGTGCTCTCTCCTGCCCCCTCCAGACATAAATAGGCATGCCCAAACACCTGCTCTTTTCCACCAGCAACTCCTACCGCCTCCTTCCAAAAGAACGATTACCATGAATTCTAGCTTTCGTATCACTTCAAATTTGGCTCGCAGCCTACGCCAACAATGTGGAGCATTGACCCCGCGAAGGCTACCCCTATTGGGGGCTTCACTTGTCACTAGACAGATATCATCTTCTTCGAACACGAAAGGAACACCAGTGCCGACCCCTAAGGCTGCTGGGAAAACATCTGAAGGCAGTGAAAGGGGCTTGCTGGGATCCGATAAGCGTCTTCCGGAGTTCAATCTAGTAGATAGAGTAGTGCTAATTTCAGGTGGAGCGCGAGGCCTTGGACTAACACAAGCTGAAGCTCTGCTTGAAGCCGGCGCTAAGGGTTTGTACCTCTTTTCCCTATTGTCACTACGTGGTATACCCCCCATCTCACTAGTGTTATAGTATACGCTCTCGACCGCCTTGAGAAACCATCACCGGGGTTCTACGAAGCTCAAGCCAGAGCTACTAATAATCTCGGGACCTCTCTGCATTACAGACAAATAGATGTACGGGATGAAGCAAAACTCCATGCAGCTGTCCAGACCATCGCCGACGAGAATGGCCGACTAGATGGCCTGATAGCAGCAGCAGGCATCAATGAAGAGCACACAGCTCTGGAATACACAGCGGCAGATTTCAACAAAATGATGGAGATCAACGTCACGGGCGCCTTCCTGACCGCGCAAGCCGCAGCAAGGCAAATGGTGAAATTGGGTAAAGGTGGTAGTATTGTTATGATTGCATCAATGTCTGGGACAATTGCAAACCGGGTGAGTTTAATAAAAATACATCTCTAATTAACCGGTCTGACCAGATGCATTCACTAATGCGGAAGAATTAGGGACTGATTTGCCCTGCATATAACGCTTCCAAGTCGGCAGTTCTGCAATTGGGTCGCAATCTCGCCGCCGAATGGGGTCCTTACGGTATCAGAGTTAATACCATCTCTCCGGGCTACATTGTTACAGCGATGGTTGAAGAGCTATTCACAAAGTTCCCTGAGAGGAGGGAAGACTGGCCCAAACAAAATATGCTTGGAAGGTTGAGCAAGCCACAGGAATACCGGTACCCTCTTCCCCCCAAATATTGATTTTAAATGCCAGTTGTTTTGCTTAACTAACCAAACGCAAAAATAACAGTGGTGCTGCGGTATTCCTTCTCAGCGATGCTAGCTCATTCATGACAGGCGCGGATCTGATCATGGATGGGGGCCACCATTCATGGTAGTTCTGATGTGACATAAAGCGGCCGATAATTTTATTCTCTTTCTTTCCGTTTTCCCCTTCACGAGTTACGTGGGCTTAGGGAATTCTTCCTGGTGTTTGGTATCTCCTTTGTCAGCGAGTTATTCATTTCAGGAGGGCTCAAGTTCTGGTATCTGTTGGCTTTTAGTAGCTCATGTATTGGACGGCATCAATAATGATGGTGATGTTATGACGGTGGTGGTGCCCGGATGATTAGTTTTACGTTTTTCAGTATTTGAATTATTATCTGTCAATCACGATCATCATAAGACCCCCCTAGAGGTGGGGGGGGTGGCGGGGGGTATCGATAAAGTGATAGCGTTTTCTTGGGGAAAAGTGGTTCGGAAGCAAGGAACTGGATCCCTGCAAGAGCGCCCAAGCCGGGGAAGTTTTCCCATCGGCTAAGCTAGTTCAGCGCGGGGGCGGCCAGCCAATGCAAGGGTGCCCTGCGTTACTGTAGTTTGCCGTATTGTGATTTGTTGCCCCGCGGCTGGGGTGCGATGGGTGGTGTGGATACCAGTAGCTCGGTCACCGAGAAGTGTGGTTTCACCGGCTTGTCCTATTCACCTCAACACAGTCGCAAGAAGCACCACAAGACAACATCCCTAACTATACTCGAGTACGTCTTTAATTTGTCTCATTTATCTTGCACCACATCACAGCGATCCAAGAAGTCTTTTTCCCCTTGAACGAATTGAATGGAACCCTCAACATGGAGGAGCCTAGGCCGCTAGAGCATGCTCCCGGTATCATCTCCGCCAAGTAACTGGAGCTATGCATACGGTGTAAGCACAATTCCCTTGAATGAGGATTTGTGCAGAGAGGCCCAGGCGACACCAACACGAGTCAATGATATGAATTGGTGACCCAGTCCTTGACCCCCCTTGTTGAGGTGTACTGTAAAGAGTAGGAAATTGGATCTGGAATTGAAGGTCCTACAGGCCAACTTCAACCACACATTTATGCCTTGCTGAGAGTATGGCTTTGTGGAGATCCGATAGGTATAATTTTAACGGAAGCGGCTTCAAAATACATAGGAATTGGCCACTACATGTCCTTTCGAAGGGACCCAGTTCAAGAAGGTTATCTGTAAGAGGTTTTATGAATCTTATGATGCGAGCGACAACCCCCAGCGACGACACTGATAACTCCTAGCTAGGCCAAGCTGAACGAACCCTCTACCGGTAATTTACCACCAATTCCAGTATGATGAGGAATGTGGGGATGCAGGCATGTAGGCATGGAAGAGAATGGGCATCTGCTAGCGGGATCTGGACCCCCATTGCATAGCACCTCCTCCCCTTCCCTTGTCGTGTGATGCGCTATAATATATTAGCCATTAAAAATGAGGCGAGCAGTACAGACACCGGCAGTACCATGAGTTGCCCTACTTGCACTAGTTTTTCCCATTCTCCTGACAAAACTCGTAGGGTGTATCAGGAACGTCAATATTATAATAAAATCAACTAACCGGCGTCTCTCAAGGGTGTATCGCATCGGGTACCTGACCCTAGGGTAGATAACTCTCAGATTGATGGGTGCATGCATGCATCCATCAGAAGAGAAGAGCAGAAGATAGAAAAAAAAAAGAAAAAAAAAGAGAGAAAAGAATTGCCGGTATCGTACGGCACAGTGCAACACTGCAAAGTCAATTGAGCTATGCTGTGTGGTTGAGAGTGAACCCCAGCACAGATAGCTAACTCTCCCTCCTTCTCCCCTCACTCCCCTCCTATCCCTTCGCTTGCTCCCTCCCTCCCTCCCTCCCTTCTCATTTCCGCAGAATTTCCATTTTGTTCAACGCTCTTGCCGCAAGGAAATCAATTTCGCTGTCACCTGTAACTTACACATGCGGTATCGTATCATATCTGAACTGGCTGGGTGGCGGAAGGGAGGGAGAGCCCACATTAATTACTTTTTTATATATATCTGGCTGTGCTACGAGCACCGCAGTGAGTGAACCATGATGTGTGTTTTAATGCACCCCTCGTCGAAGTTCCCCTGCTTTTTTGTGCTAAACCCAGGGATTTATTCGTAAAATACAGGAGAATCTACAGCGAGGACCACAAAGGGCCAAGTGGTTGGCCAAATTTGACGCACAAATACAGTACTGGTGTTCCGCCGCAAAGAGAGCCCACTGATAATCAACTATCCACTCAAGAACTTATTGTGTAAAGCTGCAAGCTGAAAAATATTAAACTTTCCAATTATATTCTCCTACTTTGCCTATTGTCAATCTATATTTAAATCTTTTAGTATAGCGGCAATCTGCAGATCCATCTCCCCTTAAGAGCACCCTCAGTGCATCAACTAACCATCTAGTAACCCCCTCGTCCAACCATTGTATGTTTTTCTAGATACCATAGTACCTGGCCTGACCTTTGCATAGACTTGTTGCTGCATTGTGCCATAACACTCCCTCATAAAGTTTTGTTACTATCATACCATGTATAAGGCCTTTTTCTCTCACCCTTCCCAATTGAATCCAGCTGCTAATTTAGTGCATAATACTTTCGTTGCTAAGGTTCATTTCAGTCATTCCTTTCTTTCCCTTAGGTCTTTGCAAGCATCCTGTAGTTTAACATCCTGGGCACTAAAGTGCAAAGTGTTGTGGCAGCGTCCCATACCCCCTATTGGACTGAAGCCTGATGGTGAGGACACATCAGAAGAAGAGAGAGCGAAACTGATCAAGGAGGTCATGTTGATTACTACTAGCCATCGCCTGTGACCATGCGTCCCTACACTGCACCTGCTCTAGTACTGCTATTTCTTTTTCATTCTGTAAGTGAAGATTAGCCGGGATTGGTGATTGTTCCGTGCGCCTATCGTACATTAGGTATGAGTGGATGGTCCCAACGTAGCCCTAATTAGAATTCTTGTTACTCTACCCATTGGAACTCTGTCTTCCCATCAAAGAGCCGCGGTACTGCATCCTACGCACCATAGGTGGACTAACATTCCGTCTAGGGCGAAAGTGTGCTCGCTCCGAGCTCCCATATGGTAATACGGCATCATATCCTTCCCCCTCTTTCACACTCCACCCCCGCCCTTCTTTGCAGTACCCAAGGAATTTCACTTGCTTCCGGCAGCACGGTATCGTATCATAAAATACTTCCGCCGCACCGCAGAGGAGGAGGGGGAGCGGTGGCGTGATTCTTGATACCGGTGCGCGTAACCGGCCCGAGGGAAGGAAAGAAAGGTGAGTGGGAAAAGGAGAAAAAGAAAAATCACCCCGATTTGTAGTCCGAGTGGGGTCTTTAGAGGTGGACATCCTAGGTTGGGCTCCAGAATCAGAATACGGTACTTGAAGTCAGTACATTGTATCAGCTGCGGGGCCACTAAGCTATCATAGCTCACGCACCCCGACAAAACACGCTTTTACCAGTATTACCAGAATAATAGTTATTGCCGTATTATTTTGATCTACCCCTCCAACGACAGGCTAAGTTTGGGATATGCTACGGTGCGATTCCAGCCATTGTCCATCCCAAACACCAAGGAGCCAGCAGCCCAATCTGCGTGCGGAAGTGACATCAGGTGGAGATTTTGCTTGGCAAGATCTTTGCTTCTTTTTTCTTTCCCCTTGGACCTGAACTTTTTTCGGTACCGCAAGAACACTGGGAAATCGCTATCAGCTTACTGTGTCAGCGGAAGCATCCACACCAGCAACGATAGGCTTAGTTCGGCAGATTGGCAGAGTTGTGAAAATTAAGATCCAACGCATCCGAAGGGCTCGGACTATTATGTCAGGAATGCACTAATCGTTCCCAGAATCTTTTTATTTCTAAATCCTAAGACCAGAGACCGACAGGAGAGATGAATAGCAAGAGTTTTTATAGTACTGGGGTGAAGTAGTAGGTACTGGGAGGATTGAGATGGGCGCTTGCACGATGTGTGATAGGAACTTATGGAAGCATTGGGATAGCAACGACCAGTGCCCCAACACAGAACCAAATCCCATACAACCTTCCAATCCCCAGGGAAGCAACCACGATACTCTAGGAGATCCCCTTAGTGGGGAAATTCAAGATATCAGCAGAAACAAAACCGATAAGAATATACTTCAAACTGCTTCCCCTTCTCGCGCGTTTGAAGATTTCCACCTTGAACCGATACCACATACGCTCTTATCAACCTTTCTCTAAAATATCTTTAATCCAGGGTAATAATGAAAAGCATGGGTAACCGCATCTTTCTTGAGCTAACGGTAAGGATGTAAGAGTTCCTTATATTGCCTCTAGACAACCGGCATTTTCGGTAGGCCCTGGTATCGTCGAAAATAAAGTAAGAGAACCAGAATTTAGGGCTACTGAATACCCGATTTGCACCCTACTTAATTGGTTAAAATAGAAGCTCTATCAATAGATAACTAAAGATTTAGTAAATCTGAAACCCACATTGCAATAAAAAATTCCTTCATTCTGTGAGCGGCACCCATCAGCTAGCATAGTCCATTCTAAAACATGAGTCAAGCACCATGAATCTATATGGTAACCTATAGAAGAATAAGTTAATACATATGGTATCATAGTTTGAAAATTGCCAATTTCAAATTACTACAGTTTATGCTTTAATATTGAAATGTCGCAATTAGGATACTTGCAACAACTACTACTTTACCAATATTTAATTTGTTTACAGAGCAGTTAAATAAGTTTTAACACTCTGGAAAAAAACATCCCTTCTTGAGTAAAAGTAGTTACCACCAATCCCTTTTATCAAGGGACTGTATTTTACCCCCTAGTTAATCTATCTAGTAGGATAGCTCTTCTCTTCCCTCATTTATTATGCCCATTCAACCAATAATTTAGCCTTCATTGTAAATGACTAGAAGGCGTAATAAAGTGGTCCCCACTTATGGTATTCCTGCTATCATATTACACCCCCCCCCCTAACCCAGCGCTGATAACCCATTTCCTATCCTAATGTAACGATCTTTCAAGAAAGTGTTCGCCAATTGCGGTGTCTGATAGCCACCAGTGGACGGACCAGCATAACCCGGTTCGGGTTGAGAAATAGCTATTTGAGGCCAACCAGCCAAATACATCCCTAACTACACCTTCTAATGGCTTCTACCGTTGTAGAGACAAGATCTCGGCGAGCCTGCATGTCGGAGCCGACTTGCCCAAAGAGCGCCGTACCGTAATAAGCCGTGCTAATGCATTCTTGCTTTTCCTTCTACCCCCCCTGCCGCTCCATACCCCTCCTCTTCTCCCTCTGGCCCCCTTGATTGGCGAATAGCAGTGTGTTGGTTGTTCTTGAAAAGAAGGGCAGGGAGGTAGCATTCTTAGGGTGATTAAAATATCGTACAAAGGTAATCGTGGCATGAGCACCTTTCTAGTAGCATCTAGAGGGATACCTCACATCATGCCAATAACCCTGCATAAGTCATAATGTGCATTTGATATTCTGTGCCCACCACGGCATCATCCACATCCATCTCTTCCCAGAAGAGAGTCCTGTTAGTAGCGAGCTTAAGTTACCCTTCCGGAAATCTTGGGACGTCCGAAGCGCGCCGTATTTGGTTATCGGCTAAATCCATGGCAGCGAAGGCTACCTCCATGTGGCCCCCAGTTCCAGACTCCTCCACAGTCGTTGAAAATGTGTCAAATAAAGATTTACTAAAGTTCACCCGTTGATCGGCAATTGAAGGGTACGAAATAGGGCGAAGGGGTTTTTCCTTTTCTTTCCCTCTCCAGTTGTCCTTTATCAAGTGTTGACAACAAATTACTATATCCTAACTTACCGTTGAAGGCGTAGCATTGTATCAGTAAGGAAGTGAGGGACGTGCTAGAGTGTGAGAACTCGGGTACCGGTATTAAGAGGCTTTGGAGCCTCTTGTCTGCTTGAGCGATTTCCATACCTAGACCAGATTCCTCCTTCGACTCTCCTATCAGTACTACTCGTAGCAATTAGGCCCCCAGAACCCCCAGTTGTGGGATTATCCACGTCTGTGCATAAGTGTAGGAACCTTAGCTTCAATCACTAAGTGCCCTAATCTCCTCAGCTGCTTTGAATTGAGGGGGCTCGAATTGCCGATCCTTTCTTGCCAATAGAGAAGTGCGTACATGCTGGCTCATATAAAGAGTACTGTACTCGTACAAAATAGACACTAAAGGGGGGGTCGTCGGGGATAGCGAAAGCCCAGTCAGTGCCTCGGCCTCCGATGGTCCAAGCCTTAAAACTCGGAATGTCACTTGAGTCAATGTCTAAGGTTGACCCATGTCCCCCTCAGATGGAACTCCCACACTGCAGGGGGAAGTGGAAAGGGCCGAACCAATACAACGGGTGTCGGGTACCACCAACTGCATGTGGGAGCCAAATGAGAACTCATCTTGTTCTTTCTCATCGTGAGGTTAACTTAAGCTCCCGAATATGAGCTCGAGTTGAAACACCGCTACTAATTATCTTTGTTGGGATTGCGAGGCGACTTCATGGCCGTGGTACCGGTAGTGTTTAACTGTGAGAGCCTGGATTGGTATAGCGACACGCAGTACAATTTATCCTGATTCAGCCACCTTTACCTGCATATATTCAGCAGCCTGTGCGCTTAGGCTTGAAACTACCGTGACCTTGTATGGGTGCTGCGAACGTTTTAACTTATCCAACCGAACCCTAAGAAAATGTTCGAGTTTCTTGTCGGGTTACAAACGGTATCATACCAAGGGATATGTCTTCGTAAAAGACAGGGATCATTCTGATGATCAACTACCTTTGTCTTGTAGAGTACGAAAACATCTCCCCTGGTACTTGTACCGTAGAACCTCAAATAATTGGACTGTGTGCTAGGTACATAGTCAAAAACCCCTTTTCTGGAAAAAGGGCGAAAAACATAGCAAAAGGTGTGCTGTTCAGCCCTTTTGAAAGATATAAAAACAAAAAAAACACCTGTCCTCACTAGAGGAGGCCACTCGAAAGACATACCGGTAGAGGAAAACACCCCACGTTTTCTCTCCACCCACGGCTGACTTGTATTTGCGCTGTACCCGCACCGATGCCCCAAAATATAATATCACATCCTCTTTTTCTTTTTTCCCCCCTGGTCCTATCGAAATGTACACACGCGGAACGTGCTCCCACTGGACACTTCCTGCTTTCGGGGTTATAGAAAAGAAGGATCTGGTCCCCGAATCAACAAAGGTACATGATGAGTTTTCTTCTGAGCGGCAATTAAAAGAGTGTAAAATTGTGCTACACACCAAGAGCATCGGCTGGACCAACATATTTGCAACTGAACGACGTTTACGGATACGACCGCTATTGCATGCACTAAGATCTAAGCAAGGAGGTCGAATTTTTGCGGTGTGCAGTACCAGTAGCAGTCGTGTTGGCAAACGTCGCTCAATTGCGAGGAGGTTGATAGGTCGCATAATGTCATGCAAAGCTTTTTTCTTTTTTCTTGCGAGCTCAAAGCCTTGACTGACTTTTTCGCGCTACTCTGCTTCCCATCCATATTCATGGTTTCCCAACCCTATCTCCCAACCTATCCACAAGACCAGGCGCTAACCCCAATTCCTTCTCGATGCGCTCGGCCTCCCACTTCTTCCCATACCTAAGCTTCAGGATCTCAAATATCGTCGATGTGTCGACCCACGTACGTCTGTCTCGGCCCTGCTTACTCGAAGATTCTACCTGCTGCTGGTCGTGGAGCACCTGACGACGGGAGATTGTATGAAGAGAGTTCGAGCTCTACAACTCTCCTCGTCCATCCATCACCCTGTCAGTTATTCAATCTAGCAATTCAACAACAGAGCATTACTCGAATTTCCCACCAACAATTCAATCATGACAGGAAAAAAGAAAAAAAGCACCCCCATCCTTGCAACTCATCCAACCCAGCACGCTCGCTCACCTTCTCGTTCACAGTTACGTTTCTCGCAGGGTCCAATATCTCGGCGACCCCCACCCTTTTCAGCATGTTCTGGTAATCTGGATCTTGAGCATCGCGCAGAATGTCTACAGCTCACTGATTAGCTGTGTTTTCTTCTTTCGTCTTTTTAGGCACAATTCGGAAGGGTAACAGCTCCGAGAAATTATCGGACGCCGTCTTTGAGTTGGTACTGTGCTATGCATACCCTGAGTTTTATTGTAGCTAGCCTGCGCCGGATCCTGCGCTTGGTAGGAAGGTGATTCTGTGACTTGCGGTGCTCGGATGGGGTATTTTCGAGTGCTTGAGGCGCCTAGTAGTCTTGAAGCTTTCGATCCCATGACTGTTAGATTTGGAAAGGTTGTTGAAACGGAGTCTACTACCGTAGTAACTTAGTAGCCGACGTCAGGGATGGTAGGGTAACCCTCTCGAATGAAACAAACTAGAAGCGCGAACGAGCGAAAGGTGACACAGTAGCACTGAGGATGAGCGAAGTTTGGAAAGGATTTGAATTTAGAACTACTATTGAAGGTAAGAGCGTGAATTCGCAGGTAGGGTTTTTATGAAACAGAGCCCAAGGTGGGCAATGTGTGTATAGAATGAAGGTTTTACTATATATATATATGAAGTTGGATAAAGGCATCAAGACAACGTGGCCGAGTGGTTAAGGCGACAGACTCGAATACCTAGAAATTCCAGTTATCTGTTTCGTTCGCGAGCACAGGTTCAAATCCTGTCGTTGTCGGATCTTTTTCTCTCTGAGCCTCTTTTTGTTCCTGCGTGTTCTTCACCCTCGCCTAGCTACTTGGCGCTGTCGCTATCGGAACCGCTGAATTGTCGTTTAATTAAGGCAATGTCGGATCTAAGGGCCCTATTTTACTAGCAGATGAAATTTTGATGAGGCGGCATTGTGGTTGAATCATGGGCTAGCACTATGGGAGCGGCACATCACGAGTGATTCATTAGCGCAGATATTCGCTATTGCGATTTGTTTCGGAATTAGCGTTGTTCTATTAAGAGAGAGAAAGAGGGAGAAGAAACGAAAGAAAGCAACAAACTATGGAGAGACGCAAACACCGGGAATGCATGCGCAGCACCCGGGAATTTCCGGGAACAAGAGGGGACTCCAGCGCATAGCACAAGGCTCAAGCGTATACATAGATAGAACAATGTAAGAAATAAGAAGAGCACCTTCAGAAGTTTATTGTAACATTCGAAGCTGTCAAGAGAATTGAGGATAATCCCTCCCCTCCGGAAAATGACAGACAGACACGGATCCTCGGAGCCCTTCCGAAAAAGTGGCTTCAACATGCACCTTCGGAGCTCATGCCCCTCCAAACTACGCATCTCCTACCGACACCTAGAGCTTCAAGCATCCATCCCTCCATCGCAGAGAAAACCGGCCCTATATTTCTAGTCACCGCCGATCCGCCGATCCACCAATCCACCTCTCACCGCAAACGACACCAGGAGCAAACTAATCAACAAACAAAACAACAATGCATACCTACCTTTATTGGTGCTTACCTGCTCCTCTTGCGGTCTTCACTCCCCCCTCGCCCTATTCCAAATCCCGAGTGACAATGCATGAATCACACCGCCAAGCATCCTGATCCCGCAGGATCTACGTGGTGGATGGTGGAATTTTGTTTTTCTGGGCTGGGCTTTCGCCGGGAGTCCGAGCGAGTGTCTAGTATGGTGGGTGGGGGTTTTACTTTTCTCGCTACCTTCGGCTATGTTCAGGAGAGCGTTTGCGCTGTAGGGCCCAAATGTCTGTCAAGGGGGGGATGAGAGTATAATATTAGGTAATTGTAAGTGTAATGGCCGTTGGTGCGCGACATTTCATTTGGTATTAAGATACAGGATTGGTGGGTGGATATATAGAGGGTGTAGGGGATATATGAGAAGGAAATATTAGAAGGCGACGAATGAATGGTATTGTTTGTCGCCTTGTGAAATGGTGGAATGAAGTTAGAAGGGGGAGACAAAAGTGACATTCAAGGAAATATACATTAAGTTTTTGGTTCCGGGTTAAGCAGCAGGGCCCCTCGCTCCGGCTGGCACCGCCGGCTCCCTCGCCGTACTCTCTTCGTTGTACATTCCACTCCGGCATTCACGGTCACGGCGATGGCACCTCCACCCTCCCAGGGAATCAACACCCGCCAACCCAGCACTCACCCCGGCGCTCTGGAGTGCGCAATCCCCCGGGGCACCCCACCCACGATTAAACGTCGAGTACCGTCTCGCAACGCCCCAGCCTCCCCTTCTGGTAGCGCACCCCCCGCTCCAATCCTCCAACTCCTCGATGCTGTAATTGAGCCCGGGGATCCGCGGATCCCGAGCGAGCGGGATATGATTGAACCGGAAGTCCCAAACTGCGGCAAAGCACATTCTGTATGAAAGAATAGCCATAACAGCGCCTAATACTGAGCCCAGGACGATGTCATACCAGTTGTGGCTCATGTCCAGCAATAGTGAGCCGACTATTAGCGTGGCGGCTAGCATGGGAGTGACGAAAAGGAGGAGTTTCCAGTACGAGGGATGGTAGTTTGAGAATATCTTTAGGTGTGCGTTGAAGTAGAGACTTAGATAGAGGAGACCAGCCCAGGCGGCGATGGAGTGGCCGGATGGGAAGCTCTGCATCGCGTTGGCAATCTCGTCTCGTCTCTTGGGGTCTGTATGGTCTCTGCAGACACTTGTGTCGAAATACAACCCGCCGTATCCCATTCCCTGAACACCGTCGATCTGAGGATCACATACTGTGAGGAAGTGTGGCCTGAGCCCTCCTATCACTAGCTTTATGATAATTTGTAGGGTAGCCCCGGTCATGACGGAGTAGATTACGCCCATGCAGCCGTTGTTGACGTTCCAGAAAGACCCGCGACCTAGCAGGATGCCGCCACGCTTTCCGGTCATGCACAGACGCTTGCCATGTGGGCCGTGGGTTGCGATTCCGGCGATATTAACCAGAATTATAGAGATTATGGGGACGAATACCGCTATCATGGCGTCGGCTATTATGGGGATGATTTGCTTGCGCTTCGGGTAGGCGAAAGAGGGGTTTATGATCTCGGAGGAACTGATTTGGTTAGTTAGAGTTATATTTGATTGAAGGTTAGATACAGAGAGAGTACCCACCCATCTACTGTATCCCCTGGATTGACTGTCACAGCAAATAGCTTCCGATAGGGAATTGGACTCCACATGAGAAGCCATAACGAAATCGCGCCCAAAAAGATGAATCTATACCGCTATTAGTTCCGCGTTCATCAGGGCTGGGTCTCAAATGATAGGTGCTCACGCAAAAACATCATGCCAATACCACTTGAGCCACTGCTTAACTGTAGGTGGGCCTCCATATGGATCAGCCCAGCCTTCGTACTCCTCCCCAGTTTCTACATCTCTCGCCGCGGCGGTCGTCCCGGTGTGAGTCCGTTCTAGGCTATTAGGATTTGTAGTGCTTGCCCGGGGGGTAGCTGGATGCACACGCTTCTCAGCAGCGGGAGAAGAACCACGCCGGACACGACTCAGGAAGCCAGACATCGCAGCTTTTAATTCGATAGCCAAGGTAGAGAGCAGTGGTGGCCTACCAGATGGCTAACAACCTCCCTTCCACACAAAAATACATAAAAGTCTATTTATATTAAGACACATCCTCATCTACGAAAGCCAAGACTTACGGTACACCACCGGTACGTGTGATAGGATATGATGGGTACTCGGCCCGTCATAGAGGAATTCAAGATTTTTCATGCTAAGTAATTGCAAGTTTAGGAAAAGGGAGGTGGTGATTTTATTTTTTTGCCCTTATGTCTCAGATAAGTGCCCTCATTTACGGAATTGGCGAAAAGGAAAAATATCTACTACTCGGGTATGGTCATAAAGGGCGGAAAAAGAGATCAGCAAGATCCGGTGGGGTAGTGAGAAAACAGGTTGCAACAGTGGGAAAAATTCTTGCCTTGGCAGACACCTCAAATCCAGACTAAAGGAATAAGTATCTTAGTATAGTACCTGACCATTTAGACAATATTTAGATGATAATGAAATTGCCAGTACACAGTTGAACCTATGCATTTATACAAGTCTCTTGGAAGAACTATTCCAAAAGCCCAGATTCCGCCCCCTTGGTCTCAATTTGGCTTGATACTATCATATTCTTAACAAAACTCATAGATATAATACAGCAGGAGCCACATCACTATTGCTCTAGGTTAATGGCATCCTATAACACCCCCATCTTTTCCACTTCCCCCTGATCGATCAGCATAGATCAGCCCTTCTATCCTTGTTTCGCCACTGAAAGTTTTCCGCCCTTTACGACCATACCCGAGTACTACCGGTATTTGAGGGAAAGCTTTGCCCCTAAGGCTGAAAACCAAGAATAATTCCAGCGATCACTGGCTACTCTATTCGAGTACTCGAGTATATGATGCCATCATAATGGCCTAAGATGGGCCCAAGACAGAAAGAACAGATTTTTTTCTTCCTTTTTTTCCTTCAGCTTTCTCTCCTTCCTCAAGAGTTTATAAAGCCTTGATTCTAAAGTCTCGATACTTGAGTAGAGGATAGGAGGTTGATAGGCAGCGGACAGGGAAAGGGTTTTGAGGGCTTGGTTCGGATGTTCGTCATGCTGCGTCAGCCAAGACTACGGGGACTTGTATTCGTCATGATCCTTGCTTCACAAGAAATCACAATATACGAGTAGAGTTAGATGACAAGGAACCCGAGCCGACGGCCACCCTACACCAAAACCAAGCACCCTTTACCAGCCATTTAACCACCCCAATGAATCTGGGAGTTCCACTTTAGACCAAACCAAACTGGGGAACAGGTACTCGAGTACTTGCGCATTGCAAAAGTTTCCGGAAATGTGGAGACATGGCTTGGCAAATTTTATTAGGTCCACACTTCCGGAAACTTTTGCAATGCGCAAGTAGAGAGTGGGTTAGTTTTCAAGAAAAAAAATTAGGTATCATAGAAAGTTTATGGAATTGAGAAACCAGAGATAACCTATAAGAAAGGTGGTTGTCATGTATCTCTTATATGGCACCCCCATACAAACTCTTAAGTCACTTTCTGATCTCTCCACCTTAAGTGTATAAATTGTGGCGGCCCACACGAATCCCACGCATTGACATGCCCCTCCCGCCCCGCGAAGGTGCCTGATAGCTCTGAAAAGGATGATGAGGAGGAGATGCTGGATACTTGAAGTTTGTAACTCTGGAGGTTATGGATTCACATAGGCCTTGTGTCTATAAATTTTTATTGTTTTATGATGTGGAGAAGTGGAGGGTTTTCTTTTGTTATTTAGGGTTTTCAGGCCATAACTTAGGTTAAATACCATGGTATCCCCTGTAGGTAGCTATTCATACTAAATATAACCGCGGACTTAACAAAAAAACAAAAATTTCTGATCTCTCCACACCATTGCACAAAAAATCATGAGTTATTAATTTACAGGCTTGATACCTCTACGATAGAAAGAAATAGTTGTTCTCATTGTTCTTGCAACCTCTTGAAATTTTTTACTTACAGTAGGTAGTGTCGGGCTGTAAGTTTCTAAAAATGGCTGTTTTTGGTGTAATATTATGGCCAACGGCCCGAGTTTTTTGTCACCCGAATTTACCTACCGACTAACTCAAGACGCCGATTTCTCTGTCGTTTCCTATCGGTATTGCCCATTCTCAGGCCTTCTGGCTAGTATGGTGCCGGGCATTTGAAATCAGCCCTCATGGGTAATTCATTTTGCTTACATAATACACATAAATAGTGGGGCTTGGCAAAAGCAACTTCGAAAATGACCATACATGGGTAATTCGGAATTTTGCTATCTCCACTAATATTGCTTTGATTGAAAATTGGAAAACATAGAATTAAAGAGGAGTGTCTTCTGAACACTTCTATGAAGCCACATCTTCTCAAAGATCTGGTGGTGGTTGAAAATTTTCGAGAATTATTCTTGTGTTAGTTTTCGGTTGATTTCAAGTGCCCGGCACCATAAAATGAATCGGGAACAGTTGCAACCTAGCTCACAAAACTTTGAACCTCAGGAACCTACTGTAAACTACATCCACCTCTATCTCCCGGCTCCCCCATAATAAAGGACCTCATTACCACGACATCTGGAGGGCCTTACCAACAAATAAACAGCCCCCCCCCCCCCCACGAGGAGCTTAATACATGCATCATCCGTGGTGGGAATGATGAGTCCGATGGGTGGTTTAAGAACTCAATTTAAATTTCTTTGTCCCACTCACATGTTGGTGGTAGCAAGTGTTATAGCTCGATTTTAAGGTGTCCTCCGGCAATTCGCTATTGCTACAGCTATGGCTAAACACCTACCCTATTGGCTAAAACACCCAGGGGGGGGGGGGGGCATATAATGATAGGAAACGGTAGAACAAACCGGGGCCGTGAGTGCTCAGGTGAGCCCAAAAAAACTGGAAAACATAACGCTTGTCCCCAAAGAGGTTTACAAGTGGCAGGGGAGATGCTTCCGTACAAAACCGGGATCATTTTTCTGGTTAACTACCCTTGTCTTGTGCGAAAACACTTCCCCTGGTGCCTACACCTGGGATCTGAGGAAATATCAGTTTTCTGATTTTTACCGACACATGTGGTATTTCACAGGGCTGGTACGCCATAGAGGGCTTCGGTTGGAGTTGCAGCAAACCCAGGGATGAGGAGTCGCTGATCCTGAGGTCTGGAGGCCTTCTCCGCAGTCGAGCGATTTCTCTGATGAACCCTTCAATCGATTTAGGCACCATACACCGGGGCGTAATCTGTAAGTCTGGGTGGCTGGTCCCAAAAAATATTCACCAGTTTTGCTCCCACTTGGGTGACCTCAAACATTTCGGCTCCTACACCAAAATCTTGGACTTCTAGGTTTAAACTCGAGCAGTATTGAGATCCCCTATACGCTCGGTCTCGAGCGTAGTGCTCTAGCAGCCCTCCCCACCATATTTAATACCAGAAGGCTTATATTACTGAGAGGTCTCAAAATAATTCAGTGAGCTCCCGTATACCTGGGGCGGTAGCGTGGTTAGCAACAAGAACTCATCCGTACTCACTCGGAAAGTTCTTTGCCCGCGACCCTTGAGTCTAGTCCAGGCTGAACAATAAAATTTAATTGAACAGACGTCACTTCACAGAAACTTCTGGGAGGCTATATATACAAATGTGATAGTGGCTTATTATACCTAACCATCATGTATGTATGTGTGTGTATGTATGTATGAGTCAGTCATTATTGAAGAAGCCCTTAGAATAAACGGAAAAACAACACATGATGACATTTCATGATTCTATATCTGTCGAAACAATCTATGGAAATGCTGCTTCAAGTGCTCACGAGTCCCTACCCAGACATTAGTTTCAATTGCGCCATAACGATCAGGGCGTGGTTTCGAATACCTTAGCAAACTTGCTCCTAGCCCTAATCTTCGTTCCATAAAACACCAAAACCCAGGGCACAATAGCCAGCAGCGCCCCTATGCACCCAAGCAAACTCGAAGCCCCAGAAAAACCCATACGGTGGTACATCATGTCTGTTACGAGCGGAAACCCACCGGCGAGAAAGTTTCGACAGAAACTTTGGGCCGCCAGTGCCGAGCTTGCGTACAAGTGGTACGCATCAGCGAAATAATTAAACGCGGAGAGATAAATGGAGTAGACCCCCATTGTTACGCAGCCGACGGCCATAACCGGGAGTATCCAGTGCTGAGACGGGGAGGAAGTCCAGCCAAACCAGAACAAGCCTATTGGCAGGAGGCAGCCTATTGTGCAGGCAGAGTAGAGCCGGGCTTCGGGGTTTGGAGTTGTGTTTGAGAAGTATTTCTTAGTGCCGGCTTCTATCAAGGCGTTGCAGCCAAAAGCCATTACGCCACCAACAATCATTCCTGTCCGGTGTTAGCGGTGAATGAGTGCAACCAAGGATGGTAAATACCTGTGAACGCATAGCCAACTTGGGTTATATTAAACCCGTGGCTTTCTATAAAGACTATGGGAATAGCCTCTATGAATCTGCAAGTAACTGTGTTAGAAATGGCCCTTCAATACACATGGGTGGTCGTTAACGCACAGGAATAGAACTCCCCATGCGAACGTCAGCCAGCAACTAAACCAGAATACGATAGACTCAGTGGCAAGGAACTTGAATGGCCTAGTCAGCGATACCCTGATTGCGATGGCGAAACTCTCCCTTTCCTCATCTGCCTTCACTTTCCACCTATTCCCTTGGTCCCCTCTTTTATCGAGAAACTTGTTCAAAGCCTTAGCCTTACGGTTCAGCAACACGCTTCCTCTAGTTTCTTTTAGAACAAGAAAGGTTACCGCCATCGATGCCCCGCCGATCATCAATTGGACCCAATGGATCCACCGCCAAGATAGATTCTCCACAATCACTCCGCTCACAAGTGGTCCAACACCGATGAAGGAGAGCCCAAACATTGAGAAGAGAGCCATCGGGAAACCACGGTCTGGTGCATGAAAGATATCTGATATGATACCGCCGACCATAGCACCGAAGGTGCATCCGCCAACACCCATAAGGAAGCGAGTGACAATAAACCAAGCGTAAGAGCGACATAAAGCCGAGAAAATATGACAGACTAAGAATTGGTAAGTTATGGAACTCGAGAAACATGGTCTAGACAAACCATTGAACAGCCCAAAAGTAATCAAGAAGATTTGTCGTCGCCCATACACCTAGCGACTCATCAAATCAGTACCATTACCCCAACCAACAGAAGCGATATCGGTATTCCCGGCGAATCATAACACAGGTCCTCACTCTTGAACTCCCTGATTCAAGTCACAACCACAGGTGGAAAAATCACAGTACCAACCTCAGACAACGGGTTCAGAACCATAGGCGGCACCGCATACCCAATTGTAAATACGGTAATCCCAACCAACAATGCTACCCTGCTAACATGCCACTCCTCCATCATTTGATCCATACCACTAGTATAGGCCCCAGACGCATAGGCTCCCAGAGCTGTTGAAACCCCCGCTACGACCACGATCGCGTTCTTTTGCGCTCTCGGCCAAGTAAATGGATCTGTATAGCGTGTGACTGAGCTGGGGAGCTGCTCCAGCTCCCCATAGAGTGCTTCCAGAGGGGTATTCCATTCTAGATAATTTGATTCGGCTGGCTGCTTTTCCACAGACGAGGTCAGTGAAACTTCTACGATGATAGCTTTTTCAGAGCCGAAAACTTCTGGGATGGCGCGTGCGTTCATTTTAGGTTCCTTTGAGGGTGCTCGTGGTCGTGGTATGGCACCAAAGAAGTAACTCACTCAATTGGGGTCGCTTAATGCTCGAGGCCAGGATCAAACTTAGCAGAAGAGGGAAGGCGAAGAAGGAATTGATTGCTTGTCAAGAGTAGTTGGTTTTATAGAGACAAATCCTGCGTTTTGAAGGACTCGAATGTGAGCCTAGAAAATAGTGGGATCTGCGTCTCCCTTATCTCCCGGAGTTCCAGGCAAGACCTCACTTCACCATGGCATCGGACCGCTACCGACCTAGTACGGGCAACCTGACCGAAACCCTATGACTTGCTCAAGTTTCCGAATAGAAGTCCGGGGGCCAAAGGTGCAGGGAAAAAGAAATACCTCAAATCCTTCTAAACGGCTGCTTGCATATCTTTGGATCTATCCCCTCGGCCGCCGAGACATTCCAGTCCCATTGAAATGTTGAGCACTAGCCTATTTTAGTAATCATGATAGGAAAAACCTCGTGCCTCAGAAGTAGTGTAGTGCTCAGAATACCGCAAAATCCGTACTGTTCAGCACTGCCATGATGGAAATGAGAGCGGCCGCGTAGATTGGCTCCTGATTACTCAAATAGGCTTGTGTTCAACATTCTAAACTAGGCTAAATGTCTCAGCGGTGGTGGGGATACATATTGTGGGCGGGAAGGTGGTTGAGACAGGCTTCCCCATCGTCCGTCGGGTGCTGCGCCCAAGAAATCTCGTTAAGAAAATGACGAGATCTGAGATTTACTTTTCCTTAATTGGGAATGGAATAATGGCATTTGGAGAGTGTCCTTCCTTAACTGGAAATATGTTCCTTGGCGTTTCAAACTAAGACATATTCCACCGATTTCTTGGGCGCACCGACGGACTAAGGGATACTAACACGCTAGAAGTAACATGCCTCTAGAAATGCAAATAGAAGGAGATACCATGGCCGAGACTCGGGTGACCCTGTGATCCCCTTGGGACTTGATGCTGTAGAGCTACTCATCAGGCGGGGATAATCGGCTGGGTGATAATTCATGAAGCCACTTCAGAAGGCTAAAATATAAGTCCCACCCTTCTCGGTTAGCCTACCAAATCCCGAACCCCTTTCCAAGGTTCGGGATCAGTGAACCACTACACCGGTGATAACACCGGTTACCTGGTTTCATCCGCATCGCCACCGAGGCCGCCGTCACCGGGAATGGCTCGGGTATCCCTTCGTTTGAGGCCAGATTTCAGGACATTTTAGCGTTGCAGTAGCGGTGCGATCAACAAAACCTAGACAGTAACCAGCAAGCGGATCAACCCAAAGCTAGGAATAAAAGAGCATAGTATTGGCCACCATCCTGTTATTTAGATGAAGGCTTATTATGGAGGAATACATGTCAGCCAGATTATTATCGCAGAACTATTACCATCAGTGAAACGGTAATTATCATCACTTGACGCACTGCATCTGTCCTCCCCATACCGGAACCACAACCATGACCACTCCCCTAAAGCAATGACGGAGGAACGGAATGAACTGTATGAGAGCGAGGAGGAAGAGGCTGAGTTTGTGCGTTCAGAAGAGTACCTGGATACTTACCGAGCTGATCATAAAGAGGAAGAGGCCGAAAATCCAAGAGTCGATACAAGTTGTGCAAGGAATTCCAGTGAGGAAGAGATTCGGGGGACTGGGAGACTTCCAACTCTACAGCCAGCACCACAGTTTGCTCCACTTCATTATCCTGTACCATGACATGACCGCCAGGCTCAATACCCTGCTGGCTTTACACATAATAGTACCCCACTGGACTAATTTCAATTATTTTCGATGATGGTATCTTTGACTTGCTGGTTGAAAATACAAATCAGTATGCCGCCGGTAAAAATGCTAGAAGTAATGGGATGAGAAACTGGAAGCCTACCACAATTCCCGAGATAAAGATATTCTTTGACCTTATGACCAATATGGGAATTTTCCCTTCTGCTCAGGTTAAGGACTACTGGAGTTGAGATACAGAGTTGCTTTTCCATCGGAAAGGGATGTATCTATCACAAAATCAGTTCGAGCAACTGAAGTTGTATTTTCACATATCTGAACCTTATGAGTCCCTGTCTCAATCAAAGTGGTATCTTAAACTAGAGCCACTAGCAACATCAGCAAAAAAAGCCGTTGCTCCAGACAGATAGGAATTGCGTCTGGATGCAGGAAATTCATCGGGATCATCCGGTCCTCCCAGCCCGCCCTCAGAGGGCCCCAGCAGAATGGTTGCGTCTGTTACGGGGTAGTTAACACGGTAGGATTCCGAGCTAACTAGGCCAAGGATATTCGAGACAACGGATTAATAGTCAGGAAGGCTCGTTGGTAATTGTTTGATAAAGGTAAAGTAATAAAGTATAGTC
>Ga0307513_10003298_pt1 | contig 21981 bp, 20 predicted proteins | sample 15_EM_MG_FD_202174 | JGI IMG/M metagenome (GOLD analysis project Ga0307513, IMG submission 202174) | Populus trichocarpa ectomycorrhiza microbial communities from riparian zone in the Pacific Northwest, United States - 15_EM | ecosystem: Host-associated > Plants > Roots > Unclassified | place... | reverse complement strand
CGCCGGCCCTCAAAACCTCGGACCCCCTTCCCTGCCCTCGCTTGCTAACCTCCCATCCACAGCACCACAGGTCTAGCCAGCCGGAGCCAAACCCGCGTGCGCAGCCAGCCTCCAGACGTCGTACCTAGTCGGAGCGCACCGTCGCCGAGACAGATTGGGCACGCGGTGAGACAGCGACACGGGGAGTAGTTCCGACAAGACTGTAAGTCGTCCGTCAACCCATCCCCTCCCGGAGAACCTGATTCCGTCGGTGAACGGACAAGCACCCCAGAGTGTAGGATCTGCCGGCGCGCAGACGAGCCCCTAGGAGTAGGAGGATCTGCCGGCACACAGATGAGTACCATTTCCTCATCGGACGTCCTGGGGCTTACAACCCGGACCCGATTCATCGCAGCTCGCTGGTATGGTGGTCTTCACCCACTCGCTGCTGGGACAATGTGTTAGAATTTCCGTTGGTTGTAGGATTTCCACTAGGTCTTTAACTCGGTCGAAAATAACCGTGTTTGTTAGGGCCCGGTGGGGCCCGCTAACAAACACGTAGCGATACAACAACGAGAATACGAGCTCTTATATACCCGAGAAATGACCATGTGAAACGCGCTTTCCCAAACAATCAGCGCCCCCTGACAACCGGAGCACTTAGCGCTCGATATGAAATCCCAAATAAATGCCAAATCCCGACACAATGTGACGTGCCAGCTTTAAACCAAAGGAGTCTATCCAAGAATCACATCCCTGCATGAGTAAATAAAATATAGGGTGCCATAGACGTAATCCAATTTGGTCTACATTTGGAGAGATACACAGCAGCTTTGGATGCAAATCTCTAGAGTGTGCAACACGGAAGAATGCTCGAAAACAAACATCCTGTCATCGAGTACTACACCCAGAAACCACTTTCAAGGTGTCTAATTTTTGCGCTACATAGCCTTCAAGTCTACCACAATGTTAATGTGCATACCGTTCGTCTCCCTGCCCACAGTGCCATCTTCACGGTGTAACGTGTCCTCCCAGCCTTCCTCAAACAACTCACGCCCCTCCCCTCTGAGTGGGTCAGCAATAAGAGCTCCAACCTTTGCCCACCCTTTCTTATCCAGCTCCCCGCGCAACGCGTTAAATGCCTTGGCCACACGAACCGGCGCACACGTCCGCGCAAGCAGCGCAGCCTCGCTCGCACGCTCCGTATCAAAGAGCAACTCTGCGGCTCTCCGCACGTCTCCCGTCTGCTGACCCCCTACGAAGGCGATATTATTCAGCCCCTGGCCAGTCGCCAGGCGATCGACCCCCTTGACCGCGATTGTATCGACCATGGCGAGATAGAGCAGGAAAAGCGCTTCAACATCTCTGACACGCTCGTATAAAAGGCTTCACTGGGGCGAACTTCCAGCCTGACCGCGTACGACCGCCGACTGCTTTTCACTTGATTTTGTTCTCTGGCAGGAAGCTGCTCGGCGATGGACAGCACGGTATCCAGCGCGTCGAGGGAGGCAAGGTCGAACCAGTGGTCGGGATTGATTTCGAGGGCAAGTGGTTTCAAGTCGACGTCTAATATGGTTCAGAATCATCCCGTGATGATTGTAGAAAGAGGTCATACCGTGGGTAATCTTCATGGCCCCAAGGCAGACGGAGTCCCCTATATTTCTTTTCCAGATAAATAAGGTATCATGTGCATTATCTTTCTGCCTTATGGTCGATTAGAGAGTGCTGGATTTCTGGTCTCCACATCAAATGTCCAACTCAAGCTCCGAATGCTGAACCAGGAAGACTTTGAGAATGGAGATAGACATGTTAAGTGAAGCTTGGAATAGGTTTGTGCATCCTCGGCAAAGGCAGGGAGTGCCGGGTGGCAAGGGGTGTGAATCGTTGCTTTTTTCCATACCACAACCTGAGCGATGCTGTCCGTCATTTTTGTGCGTCGTTTGCTTCGATGTTCGCTAACGCGTCGGGTCGTTCGTTTCGATATTCGTGGGTCCGTCTATTTGTTTATTGCGTTTTTCTGCTGGTTCGTTGACCCGGTCGGTTCCTACGCTAGACAATATTGCTTGCGCGCCTACTTTGGACGCGACTTCCGATCGGTTGCAACTGCGCTGGCTGCAACATGCCCTCCACTGAGTGATTTCCGGTGCGCCCTCAGCGAGCGACGTTCGATTCAGTTCTTCCCGGGTCAGCGCCTGCGCGAGGCAAGACTCATGACTTGACGAAAATGAGATAAAGATTCGAAGGGGCGGTAACTCTTGTCCCGTTTAGAGTTCCACGAGGCGCTGAGGTCTCGCAAGGCGATCGCGAAGCGGTTGGAGGGAAGACCTGTGCTCTGTGCGAGCAGTTTGAGCAGCACGTGCGTCCCTTGATGTCCTTTCCACCACTGATGGACTGATCTGGCCTGCAACAGTACTAGCTAGTGCACAAGGAGAGACGCTGCTTGCTGGTACCGCAAGCCTCAAGCTGGCTCTATCGGATCAGAATTTTGAACTCTTGCCTGATTACGAGCAACGTATTGGCGTGCTAAAGGAGCTCCAGTTTATTGACGAAAACCAGACGGTCCAGCTCAAAGGCCGTGTAGCGGGCGAGGTATGTACTTTTTCCTCGGGCCAAGGGACTGGTGGTCATACGTAACAATAATAACCAACCGCACCACAGATAAACCCAACCTCAGAATTACTCCTCACCGAACTCATCCTGGAGAACACTTGCGTCGTACACCAGAAGAAGTAACCGCGCTCCTGTCCTCGTTCGTCTTCCAAGAAAAGACGTACAACGAGCCAAAGTTGACTCTGGCGCTCGAACAAGGGCGTGACGCGACCATGGCGATCGCCGAGTGCGTAAGGAGGGTACAAGACCGGGTGGAGCGTCGCCGATTCTCCCGGCGGGGGCGGAGATCGTCGTGGGAGGGAGGGAGGACTGAATTTTGGGCTGTGCGAGGTCGTATGGGAGTGAGCAAAAGGGACGAGTTTCGAGGAGATCACGAAGCTCACCCGATGTCGCCGAGGGCACCGCCGTACGTGTTGTCACTCGGTTGGATGAAACGTGTCGCAAGGTGAGGGATGCGGCGTCGGTTATTGGCGATGCGAGGCGTTTCAAAAAGATGAAGGATGGGCAGGCGAGGATCATGTGTGATAGTGAGTGCTATTTTATTTTATTTTATTCCATATATTTATGGTATCTTGACGAAATTTCGTGCAGTTGTGTTTGCTACAGATTTGTATTTCTAGGCATTTATCCCTATCGCTGAAAGACAATTCTTACCAGCGCATTATGTACAAGAAAGAGGGAATTACAAAAAAGATTACAGCAAAAGCGTAAGTAAATATATACTGTAAAGGCTCTACAAGATTGAAACGACATCATCGCGATCGACAATGGCGAGGAGATCGAGACGAGGGGCCACTGACCACGATCGAAAGTCGTAACCTGGCTTCAATCGCGCGTACCTCTATCTCCGAAAGCTCGGCATCGCGGATGGCCTCACCAACCCTCCGCGAGGATCCAGCAACGCAACGCGCTGCAGTTGCTCATCCGCGAACTCATCCGCGACGCATCCTTCTCACCGCAGCCGTCACCGTCCACACCAACCTCAATGTCGCCGTGGCTGTCGCTGTCGCGGCTGCGGTCGTCGTCGTTGGCTGTCAACGACATCGGGGGGGGGGAGGTGGTTGCTGTGTGGTGCTTGGTATCGCCGATAGGGCCGCGGGATGGGTTAGGCCGTGGCCGGGGCCGAGGCGGAGGAGCTTCTGCCACTAGGTTCGGCGGTCGAGCGAGGGGATGGGGCTTCGGGCCGGGACGCCCTGTCACAAACTTTCGCTTTGAATACATACATAGAGGCCGTGAATCTGGGGTGCATCCGTTCGAGGTTCGCATTTTGACTTCGCCTGAAAGTTTCTATCTGCGGCTGTATTGGAATGTTATAGCTCGTTGCCAGGTTTCTTGCGTCCCCTACTGTAGTATATGTATACCTTATACATCTCAATATACAAGTTCTCTTTTCTGCTTATTTAAAGGTGTCCCGAACTCATGGGAAAGTGGCTTTCCAAATTTGGAATTTGAATTGCTGTGCGCGTATTTTTTGGCAGACGGATCTTTTTTGCGCGGTACCGGCCGAGGGTGTGTGTAAGCATTCTGTCGACAGCGTGTAACTAGTTCGGCTGCACCACTGAACTCTCTACGCTATTTTTGGGGTCTTAGGTGAGCTCTCCCCCTCATTAAATAATTGATCAACTGTGTGCAATGAGAAACGGAATTCAGATTGTGGACATGGCAGGAATCGGGCCTACAGATGTGGGCGTTGGTCTCCACGACAACAATGACGCTCAGGAATAAATGCTCCTGGTCATTTGTTCATGTTCGCCTCATTGTAGCGGTGTCATCGACCCTGGCTTCGCCTTCTCGGCCCGTACTGACCCTGGAAGAACCACCACAACGAACATCATCACGAGATCACAAGTACCCTTCAACCCAAGTGATTTTGGTCGAGGCGACCTTTTCGTCTGTCGTCTCGTTCCACACCCCGTATCCTCAATTTACCAGTCCGTGTCGTGTTTGGCCACCACCGTGCGGTAAACTGACCTGCGCATCAATTTGCATCAACGTGGGGGCTTGGGAAACTCAATTCCCCGCATTGGTCGTACAGTTCCGTGGATGCGGACCCGTGGCTTCGGCACACACCGCCCTAATCCTTCGCACATCGGCTATACTATATTCGGTTACAACATCCAACCTTCGTTCTACCGTTGATATTTACCCCTCCGTGTTGTGGCATACGAATTCTCCCTTCGATAGCCCCCCACCCCAACGAGTACGACTCCAGCAATGAGCACTACTGTCGATCATCCAGTCGTCGATCCTGCGACAGAATTGTGGGGTGGCACACTTGTCCGCTACCTCTCTGCTGTTGGCATGGTGGTCTTGCTCTACGATTGTCTCCTTACCATCGATTACGAGGTAAGGGATATACATATTACACCTCTGTGTATCCGTCTCACGGTCTATTTTGCAGATTCGGCTTGTTTGTCCAGGAGTTCTCTCCTTCCCCAAATTTCTGTACTACATTTGTCGATACCTATCAGCGATTATAATGATATTTTGTAACTACCGTGAGTAGTGTGCTAATGTTGATAGGTTGAAGCATTGAAAGATTATCCTTAGAGGTCGCAGCACTTCGACCGGCACTCTCCACCAGTGTAGGCGTCTCATATTCGACTTCTTGCAACTCACAGTGACCAACATATTTTAGTTGTCCGTTTGTCTTATTGATCAAGGTTCCGCATACTCACCGGGATTGATCGCAGCTGTCGAGCGTGGATGCTAGTATCAGGACTATCCTTTACAATAACCTCCACGTCATCAACAGGTTATATTTTTCTATCCGGTGTTCATAATCAATTACTAATAGCTCCCAGTGTTGCTCGTAATACGTGTAGCAGCGCTTTATCGTGGCGTTCGCTGGGTTTTGCGGCTCTTGTGGCTTGCATTTGCGCTCTTTCAGGGGTTTCGTTCAGCTATACTCCTCTTTGGTGCCGCTACGCTCTTTAGTGAGTTGACATTGAAACAATGTACCAGCAAACTGACCTCCCTGTATGCAGAGAGTGTGACCCACTCTCAGATAAGCAATATGTGCATAGTGGGAACCTCGAACTACCGACTCACCGCCCTCGTTGCAATACCTACAATACTCGACCTTCTCCTTTTCGTCCTCACTGCTGCCAAAGCGATCAGGGGTCCTGCTTCGCTGAGGCGAGATTCTATTGTACGTATGAAGTATGGTTGAGTTTCTCATCGAAGCTAACATGAATATCCTAGATGTTTGCATTGATCCGGGACGAACTCCTGCACGTGGAACAGCAAAAACACGTGTGATATTCTTACCCACTACGTCAAAGATACGTTTCAGTCATTGTGAGTTGGTCATAAAACGGTAGCTTTTTCAGTTCCACATATGTCCATAGACTACGATTCGCCTGATCAACGCGGTCATCTGGCTCGCGCTTTCACCCGCTTTTGTGGGAGTTGTTTTTTATGCAGAGTGGGGACTGGAGGCGACGTAGGTGTGCTTTCACTGGTCCGAGTGTCAATTCTGAGTGAACGTCTCACAGGTTCACATCTCGTTTCTTTCTCAACTTGCGGTCTATCGCCTCTCATGAGCTGTCCACCCATAGTTTACCCTCTACGTTCACCTGGAAAAAAACAACTCGCCCCAGGCCAAGCACCTTCGTCGAGTTTGAAGTTGCCAACAGTATTTCCAACAGTGGGACCACTACAAGTGGGAGACATGTACAACAACCAGATCTGGTCAACCTAGCAGTAATGGAGATGCAGGCGCATCACGGCGACGACGCGTATAAGTTTGGGGACCAAGAACGATGTTGAACAACAGATAAAAATGACAGTAACACACTCACCCAAGCCCATAGCGGGGCTTGTCACCGTGTAGTCAGGCCCCAATTTTTTTTCTAAGGGTCTTGCAGAGGTTCAGAATCAGCCTCAGGAGTAACTATTCAAACTACTTTTACAATCTGAGGTTAAGAGGAAGCTTCCCCATGATATCTGACGGCAGAATGCGAAGCCCATGATACTTCTTGTTTGCCCAACTTGCCTGAACACTATCCAAACCTTTGCGATAGGCATCAGGCCGACCTATTTACATATCTATGGATAGATTTCAGGCTTCAAAAACACCCAAAGGTGGATGAGGTGATTGTTGATGGAACCGCAAGCTGAACGCAACCTTTTTGGCATTTCGAGGTAAGATAGAATTTATCCTGGATTTTAAGGGATTTTTCTGGATAATGCCCAACCAGCCTCACTATCAAGATATTTCAAACTCCGATTCAAGCGCTCAGGGGCTAAGACAAAATCGGGACTGTGAGATTCAAAGTTGCTTGTATTTATTAATAGTGATTTTAGAAGCTTTTTCATAAACAGTTGTACCTTTGTCTATCTCCTCCTCAGGACGTGATGAAGAATTAATTCTGGTCGCTGAGAATTTGCGATGACTATCACCCCTTTCCCTCACCGTCTCCCCCACACAACCACCCCACAGCACCTCGTGCAGGCGAACCGGAACCCCTGCGACGCTATCCAAGATCGCCCGGACCCTATACTCTGGGCTCCCTCTTGTGTGAACCTGTGCTCGCCACTCTGTGCCCGCCACTCGGGCCGACGGCATATATATTCAGGTAGTGTAATTACGCATGTTGTGATCGTGTACCACCCACCCGAACACCACCGGACCCATGCACCATATCCCGCCCATGTAGTCTAGCCATCCCACTCACAGTCTGCGTGGTCTGGTAGCCTCATGTATAGTATAGACGATCATGTATTTAAACCTCGAGTTATGGGACATTGTTCCGCACTCGACGTCTTGTAAATAGAGGTTTTATTTCGTGTGCCCACTCGATTGCCAGCCTCACTTTTGGACCCGCCTGCCACCTCGGATTCCGCGCCGGCCCTCAAGACCTCGGACCCCTTCCCTGCCCTCGTTCGCTAACCTCCCACTACTAGCGCCGCGGGTCTAGCCAGCCTGAGCCAGGGCTGTGTGTCCAGTCAGTCCCCGGACGTCGTACCTAGTCAGAGCGCAACGTCGCCGAGACAGATTGGGTGCACGGTGGGATAGCCACACGGGTAGTAGCTCCTACAAGACCGTAGGACGTTCATCAACCCATTCCCCCTAGGAGAACCCAAATCCGTCGGCAAATGGACGAGACCCTCGGAGTAGTAGGATCAGCCGGTGCGCAGACAAGTTCCTTTTTCTTCGGACGTCCTGGGACTCACGACCCGGACCTGATTCATTGCAGAATTGTAGAAAAATACTATACGCGCGCTTCTCGGCGGCTAGAATGGATATTGCACAACTAGATAGGGTACCAAGATTCAGGTAATGTGACAGGTATCGTTTGAATGGCCCCCTACCTTACATTGCCTCTGGTTTCAAGTGTCCGCGAACCTTCTGAGGGTTGAGGCTCGCATGCTAAATCCCAACAGAAAGCACTCCGCTTAGAATAGATGCCTTAACAAAGGTCTACCTGGTCAATATTATCCAAATATTTGTGTACATTAATATATGGATATTAAATCACGTATTCACCTTCGCTCTTTAGCTAAGTATATCACTACTTGGGTACTAGGTGCCGGATTCCAGAGTCAGCTGCCTATGTGATTTACTCAAATTACAGAGCTCCATTGCGTTTCCAATTCCAACTGCGCTCCGCAGGGGTTGTTGGACATACAAGAAGCAATGATTGGTGCGTGGGATGAATCAAGTTAATGATTCACGCCGTGGATATCACGTTCATAATTTAAGTCATCTCAGGTGAGCGGTACAAGTCTCACTATGAAGCGCTAAACAACTTGTTGGGAATGGACCGACAACGGTCACCGATGGAGTAGCCCAACAGTCTGAACTAAACCTATTCAGCATTCCTTGTCGGTCGTTAGGCAGCTTCCCGCATCTCGAGAACAAACCAGCAACTGAAATAATGAATTGGGGCCCTTGGTCTAGGTGGGAAATGGCCTGAGCCTGGTTTAGAAATAAGCGGTTGAGAAGCAACGGGGACTTTGGAATCGGATATGGGTCTTATGCCGAGAGTACGACGTTCAGGCCTAATACTGGGTTCCAATTTGATATTCAGACTACTAAACTACACCAGATAGTACTAGATCCTATATAGGGACTACATAAGAAACAGGCCGCATGGTTCGTGGTCTAGATACGAGTTCTGGCACAGGAGGTCTGGAGGCGAGCTGGGAACGTAACATTCAAGGATAATAGAAATATAAAGGAGGACTAGATAGAAGACGATGCTACGATGGAGGTGAGGATCGCGCACGCAGTGAGCTACGTGGAGGGGAGCTTGGCCTAGGAATCGAGACCCCTGTTGGAAGAGAGGTGTTGCGCGCTGTGTTCACTGGAAGTTGGAACGCCTTTCGATAGCGATGTGATTGCGAGCGTCTGACATTGGCGGTGTCGATAACAACCCGATTGCTGGGGGTCAAATTGTCGGATGAAAAGTGCTGGCAATCGTCGGTGGTCGATCTGGATCGCCTAATCTGTACGCGGAGACCGAACGACCGCCGCGCATGTCCTAGCCGTGGAGTAACAGGGACCGTCAGTGCCAAGGAGGTTCACGACATGAATGTGACTTTGCATTCGCATTCTGATCCTTCTCTCTAAGCTCCTTTATTCACATTCGATAAAACGATGATCCACCCCTCTATCAAATCCCCACCCCGAGTTTCAACTCTTGACTATCGAATCATGTCCAAGGACAGAACTCGATGGCAACCTGGGACTTGGGCGTGACGGAGGTTCCGTATATAGATTTGAAGGGCAATCAAGCCTAGGAGAGAGTATCAAGTGGTATGCCTGGGTTGCACTCCACGTCCGGCGAGAGAGGCCCATGGAGGAAGAGTGGAAGCCTCAAAATACGGTCCGGCTCGTTTCTAATCGAATCAATAATGTTTTCAGATCGATAAGCGCCTTTGCTTCATACGACACGTTATGCGCTAGTCCATCGCCCGCAGTACTTACTGAAATCTCGAATTTACCGCTGTCCGATCCCGAATCTGCAGTGACACCCCGGATGACTATTCGTTCTGCTGGGAGAAACTGAGATTAGACTCAAGGCGTTCTGTTCGTCCAGGGGCTTGGAAAAGGAACAAGGAAGGGGAAACGAAACGGCAAAGGCAGACTCAACTTGCTCCCCTCCACCGCCTTCGTTTCTCTCCGACGTTGAAACCGACCAAATTCTACATAATACTGTGTAATATCACGACGATGGCAGCCAGTGTCACGCGCATTCTCCATCTCAGCGGATTCTCTCCTGCTGTGACTACAAAGGATATCAAGCACGCGTTTGCCGCTTTCGACGACCTATACAAGATCAAATGGATAGACGATACCAGTCTCTATCTCGTATTTAATGACCCTAGAATCGGTAAGCAACGTCCCCAGGTGGAGCCAGCGCGGCCGCGCTAATCTGTCGCTACAGCGAAGAGCGCGTTTCTAATGATGATGGGCAACCTCCCTCCCAACCTTCTTCCTACTCCAAACCAAATGGTTCAGCTTTCTCCCTACAACGGCTCGGACGCCGACCTAATTATCGCTCGCGTCGAGCAACGCAACTCTCGCTCTCCTTCCGCTCGCTCAGACGTTTCTACGGCCCCTAATAGCGTCAATCTCTCCAATGTCAGCCCTGCTGTCTCCCTTATGCTTCTTGCCGCTGTCAACGCCGGTCCTCCAGGCACTATCAGCAGCATCAACGGAATAGGAGGCATGAATGGTATCGGCGCTCTCCACGATTTCCAAGGTGTGCACGTACATGCTCATGGGTTTACTCGGAGGGATAGCCAATCTAGTTTGAGAGGTGTGGGCAGTCAAATGAGCCCAGTGGATGCGTATGGCTTTGGAGCAAGTGCAAGTGGATACGGCTTAGGTGTTGGCACTGGAATGAGCACGGGGGGGCTGACAACCTCCTCCTCCTGGTCCAACATACCTCCTCAATTCATCCCGACCACCATCAACCCCTACCACGATTATCCGGTTGCCCCTTCCCCTCGTGTCCACCACGTTGCTGGAAAGCATACTACAGCTATCCCATCTACTCGCCAAGGTCTTGAAGATATCGCCGAAGCTTCCTCCCGTGAAGAGATATCTCACGCGGGGTCGCATGAATGTCTTCCCTCTCCAGCGCATAAGCCTCTCACCTCGAGCGGCCCGGCCTCTGACCCTACAACATCATCGCCTTCTCCTGCACCTCCTATCTTGCACAAAGACAAGCTGAACAGGGGGGAAGTCAGGCGTTCCCCATCCAGCGGATTGCCCTCTGGACACATTACCAGCCCTGGACACTCTCCCTCTACACTCTCCAAGAAGGCATCTATAGATTCCCTTGTGAAGTCGTTCAACGAAATGGGCGTTTCTTCAAGCAGCGAGGGGAGCGCCCCTGGGGATGGACTACGCACACCTCCAGAGCACGTCGCTACCAGCTCTCCTTCAAGTACGAAAGGCACGCCACCGCGAATTGGCAACCCAGGCAAGAGAATGCTGGGCCATGCGCTTGGAATCCGCCACCCCGGTCTACCTCCACGAGTGATTGCCGGAACCAAAGAACAGGCGGCCTGAACCGTTTTCTCTGTGACGCTTGCACATTATCCCTTTTGACTCGCCTTCGTGCTAAACCCTCATGTCGTATTCGGATGTTTCCGCATATCAAGTTTACCCGTTGTGTTCGTAGAATCTCCTTCCAATCCGTAACTTAGACCTCCGTCTGATCCCTATCGTTTTGAGATCCACCCCTCAGGCTTCATCGGTACACTCCACTGTATCCTCCATTGACTCGTAGCACTACGCGGAGGGCTCTTTCAAGCCCGCTCGCTGTATTCTAGCGTGTTTCGGTTTAATCAGGATCAACACAGTTCAACCACCCTCGTTTTTGAGATTTCCACTATCGTGTCCCTTTGTAGACTCTTCGTCATTTCGTCGGTCCCCTAACGATTTTGGCGAGAAACCGTCGCAGCACCCTCTCCAAGAAGTAAGCGTCTGGCCGCATGCTGTACTACGTATAGTACCCTGTCTCCTGAATCACTTCAACTTACACACCATAATATCCTGTGGAGATGGTTAAAACTATGCTTTCACACCCCTCCGATATTCGGTGGCCAACTGCTCTACCAGGGTTGGGCTCATGTAGTTTCCATATGTGTCAGGCTCGATGTTTCTTCAGTCGGCCAATCTTTCCATAAACGTGCTTTGTCACAACACAATTAGGTAACTAGCCCCTGTACTACTTTATGATATTCGATCTTGTGTGTACCTCATCCAGCACGAGATGTGTCGCGGTCGTCATCCGCCCCGTTCACTTCCTTTAATACCATCTCTATTTCTTCTTTATCTTGCTCACCAAGAGTCATTGAGGCGTTTATATTATCACCCACAAATCTTGCGACGGCTTGACTGGAGAGTTCAATTGGGTCTTGATGTACAGCTGACCGCAAATTCAGGAATAGTCTTGATATTAACCTTTTATCTGGTCAGCGGCGGGCTCAGAGGGTGGGAAAAAGGGTTTACGGACGTTGAGACGATGGCCCAATCAGCGTATATGCCAAGATAGAGCATAGAAGGCGGAAATATTAGCCAGACGATCGAGTTCCAGATGCGAATGGCAACCTGAGGGCACCATTTAGTCAAAGTATAACCATAATTGACTGGCGTACGACGACCACGAAGTATCTAGATATGGCCAGGTCAATTCGCGAACGGACTAAAAGCGCTATCACGCACAGGAACCCGTCTCGAATCAAGGTGTACAACTTTGTGAGTTTGGGTTCAGTGATGGGGAGATTATCACACTCGGGGAACATACGATGGGCACATCCGACTCATTACGTAATATTATGGCGTCTTGATACGCTTTGATGACGGTCAAGGCGACGACTAAGACCTCGAAGGCGATCGGTCCCAGAAATATGCCATACATAAAGGAACCCAAAGAGTCGGGTAGACAGACATGAGAGATTGATGACGATTTGATCGTCACTATCGATCGCTGTATTATCCCATTTCAGCAAGGTAGGTGGAACAAACTCACTAAAGAACGTGGCGGTGCTGATCAATGCAAATATTCCGCCTATTGTATAGGATAAAAAAAACAGTGCCCAGACTATCTTGATTGTTCGCGTGTATCCTGCATAGAGCGCTGTGACGCGCAAACATAGTAGGGCTGGGACAAGAGTGAGGTTGACTCTAAGCAATATAGATGATAGCAAGGATACCAGTCGACGCTATTGAGGTTACGATTTGGCCGGTCCCTGCTATAAGCAACCATATTTTACAGCTGCATCCATGAGAGATTTGAAACAACCCGGAACAAGGCACTAACAACTGAGATGCATTAGAAAGCAAATTGAGACTCCATAAATGTGTAGCCTGTACCATATCAGGGAGCATTGGCCTGAAGCCAGCGAGATCTGGAAAAGCCTTAAATATTTGTGGTAATTCTTCGAGGTCCATACTGACGGTAGTTCGCCACTAGCAATAAGGTGATAGAGGTATACCGATTGACATAGAACAAAACCTCCGGGAAAGTGAGAGAGCCAGGCCAAACAAGAAGAACCTAGACATGCACAGCAGAGGTGAGCATAACGAACTATCGGACACACGGTCGAAACTCACTTCATCTGGTAGGGTCAAGAAGAAGTCGTAGAGCAAGACAACAAAACCCGCGGCCGTGGTATGGCGGCTAATAGCAACGTCGAGGATCTGGGTTTTGACATTCCCCAAAGGAGAGACAGCATCAAGAGTTGCGGACGCATTCATTGTCGTGAGCCTTTTCGAGTGCCCCTTTGCTCTCCGCTCCAGATGAGGTTGGTGTCTCTGCCAGCCTGAGGGTGTCCTGGGGTCCAAAGACGGACCCACTTCGCCCATTTGCGGGTGCTGTGTAATTTACACCTAACTCAGATGTCTCGCAGGGCCGCACCCCCGATCATCAAAGCGGCGCTACGACCGTTCTCAATACAACTCATAGGGCTGCTCCCTCCGCGTTTCCAAGCAAAGCCAGAACTCCGAGATGTGCTCGCGCCTAAGCAGGGACTGGACCGAGAAGTAAATGGGTGGTCATTCTTTAAGGTAGCATGGCCGATGGTTGGAGCGTTTTGATTTAAATGGCTGAGGACAGGTCCAAGGTCAAGCAAGGTCGCTGCACCGACCCTTCGACAAATGCATCTGATTCATGCAATTGTCTAAATGAAACTAGGTTACAAAATTAGTCTCAGGTCTTAACCTGGCTTGCCATAGAGTTAAATATCCGGTCCTTCAGTTGGCGGTGAGGTCAGGAAAGAGGACGAGAAGATGAGCCAAGCTTGGGCATACACGAGGACATACTAGGTAGATGACAGGAGAACAAGCAGCCAGGTCTGAATACGACAACAGAACGAGGGTTAGATGAGTACCCAGACTACCAATTTTGCCGTATCAGGCTCTTGACGGCTGTATACAGCTCCATTGTCCGCTTGTTACTTGGCAACAGTTCTTTTATGTAGGTATCAACGATGCTGTCCACCAAACCTACCGGAAAATCGTGGTTGGAGGAGGTCGATTGTGGGCGAAGCGCCTCGGTGATCCAATCGTGCAAGAGGATTGCGATATCGCTCGAAACAAATTGGACATTGGCTTGGTTGTTGAATGGTGGGACCTGCGGAGTTGGCGAATTAAAGCCATTGGTGGATAGGAAAACGAAGAGCAGTTGCTTACCTGGGACTCGTACATTTGTCTGTACACGTTGAAGATCTCCGCTGGTGGCACTCCTCCTTTCAACAAGACCCGCGGGGCCCAACCCTGCTGTATTGTGCCTTGCTTCTCTAATGCGTACTGTTCAAGCATCAAGGAGATGACGTCTGTAATATATTAGGGGCCACTCATTCGTGTGGGTCATACTACTTACCTAGTGGCAATGCAACATCCGACGGATAGAACTTCTGCACTAGCTCAGAAACCGTCTGGTCCAAAGCGGTGGCTTCCTCGTCCACGCCGTGTGAGCTGTACTGTTCTCGTACTAATTGTGCAGTATTAAGTAGGAGGCCGTTGCGTGAGATACGACTGACCGTCTGCAAAGATCGCCTCCCAAGTGGAAGTGATGAGCCCCTCCGCCCGATAGTCCGACACATGGAACAACAACAGTTTAATTTTGTGCATAACCAAAGGTTCTGCGTAATTTTGGTACATCTGTGCATTGTGTCAACATCACGCCCAAGCATAGGTCAGACTGCATACCTCGGAAACAGACAACAAGCCATCCTGCAGACGGTCATACCCGCTCCAGCCGGATTGAGTATTGAGATCGATGCCCGCTTCCTGCAAGCGGACCACCAGCTGCCCGACCTCATCGAGCAACTGTCGTTGGACTTTGGCAACCTCAAGTTTCTCCTCCACATCAGTCAAGAAGCCGACTGCACTCTCGGTATGACCAAATGGGGAGCCCGCGTGCCCTCTAGCGTTGGCAACCGACCAAGTTAAGTATTCTTCGCGCTCGCGGAGAGTAATTGGAAGACTGTCAGACGCATAGGTTAGCTCGATTCGGGGTGGAGAAATCAAAGAAACGCACTCTGGCGTCTCGGCCAATCGGCACAGCACGACAGCTGCGCGGAGGAACATCTCATGTTTGACATAATACTCCCAAAGCAGATCGAGTCTTTTGCGAACGATTGGTTCCTGCTGCAAATGCTCTTCCACAAACGGCGTCTTGAGCTGGCCAAGTTGCCATCTCAGCACTCCCTCGCTACACTGTTTAACATCACACACCTGAAGCAGAGCATCCGTCAAGCCCTTCTCAATCATCCAATCATAAAGCCTCGAATGCCACATTCGGTCCGCGCTGCTCAATGCAACGCCAAATGCCTCATCCCTCTCAGCAACCCGTTCTCGCACCTCATGCCCCGCAGTTGCTTTCTGCACAAGCTCGTCAAAGGCCTTTAAGCTCTCAAGCACAAGATCATAACACTGCATCCGGCGCTCCCACACACTGCGTAACTGGGTCCCTTGGTCCCTTCCCCGAAAAACGAGTGACGAAGCGGGAATTTCGGCAGACGAGGGTCCAGGCGGACCCCATTCCGCCGCGAGGTTCTCGCCGTCCCATGCGAGCGCGCACTGTAGCGGCAGCTCGACGGCTCCTTGAGCCCATCCAAGGGTGCGGAAGTCGGCAGCAATCTCGCGGAGCTTATCAAGGGACATGTTTCGGATGCCTTTTTCGAACAGGCTGTAGGGTGGTCAGCATATTATCGTCAACTACAGGAGAAAGCGCACCGCATAGCTTCACGCAGGCACAACATCCTCTCTTTGGACTTGGGAGGTGTCTCTTTCGCCCTCTTCAAGTTCTCCATTGCCTGAAAAATCAAATAACTCAGAAAGTCTCCCTCGTACAACCTGGAGACTGACTTTGTACTGCATGACATCGTCCGCACTGCAAAAGCTCCCACAACGCTGTTGCAAGATCTCGCTGATCGCATCGACCGAAATCTGGTAGCTAATCTGCTGGTTGATGACGGTATTGAGCAAGGCGCGGGCGGCGTCTCTTCCTTTCCCGGTAGTGATGAGGTCGGAGTACGTGAGGGTCGCGATCGTATCTTGTGTTTGCTTGTCACAACTGCCGCATATAAGCGTCCATGAACGGATGGGAGAACGAACGGAAAAGGATATTTACCCAGCGACCACATCCCCTATCTTATAATCGACGAGCAACAACATGAATGAAATTGCCTCGATAGTTTGTGAAAGAAGCATAAATAGCTGTTCAAAGCTTGCGACCTCGGTCTTCCACGCTTCTTGTTCCATTCCCGAGCCGGTACGACCAACATCTTGCCAGATTGATAGGTTGCTTTTTAGTCGTCAGATCCAACTGGGAGCTCTGGGGAATGGGGGGGAAAGGATACTCACGCTTCGAGGAATGCAAGCAAAAGTTGCAAATTTCGCTGAACCCTTACGAGATCCACATCCGAGAACGTCGAATCGTGTCGTCCAGCCGGACTAGAATCCCGACCAACTGCCGTGAGTCCCCAATATCCAGTGTTTGGGTCAAGACTCACTTGACAACGGTCACTTTGCTCCCCCAAATCGGTCGGATAAGGCGAGCAAAATACAACGCGAACCCTTCGCGCTTTCCAGAGAACAGCACTGATCCTTGGGGATCACCTATTCCCAGAGAGTTAGTCGATCTTCCATCCCTCAAGATGAGCGGTCCAACCAAGCCGAACGCACCTCCAAATCCACCCCGCTCAACCCACACGGGCTTTCCACAGCGCTCCCACAGCGCCTGCTTCGCAACATGTGTCAATTTCACATCCAAGCTGGCCTCTAACAGGCTAGCACTGGGAAGGAGCGCGCCAGGAGAAAGTGTGGAAGACGAATACGCTGCAGGGTCCAATGCATCTGCGGCAAGGTAGGTGTTGCGTGCCGCAAGGGCTAACAGGGAGGCACAAGTCTCGTCCCTTCCAAACCTGTTGTCCAGTGCTAGTTAGTTTAGAGGGGATATCAATGCACACCCAGAGAGGAGAGATAGGACGCACGCGTCGGCGAATGCTCCCACCCCTCCACCATTTTGCCCACCGGCGGAGCCAACGCCTTCCCCACGTTCTAAGATCATCCGAAGGACGTCCACTGGCCGCTTTCGGACGAAGAAGTTCAGCCCCTGATTGGTGAGAACTAAAAACTGCTCAGGGGGCCGCACAAACTGGGTCGCAAGGACATGGAGCGCGCCTGTAGGCGTCGCTGTTGTCTGCGTGTGGAGAGGGAGGTGGTCAACAGCCCATGGACGTCCGGGGATTCTAGGGGTGACGGCCCATTCATGCATCGGGGGTCGAGGAGCCGCATACCCATATCCCATACCCATACCTCCGTATATCCCTTGCTGTTGCTGCTGTGGTGGGGGTTGGGCAGACTCCTGAGCTTTCACCAGTCGGCCTACGTCTGCAACTGCACAGAACACCGGGCTGGTGTCTTTACTCGGGTCGTCAGAGTAGGCACAGACGAACGATCCAGCCAAGTAATCTGCATTAAGAACCTCGCCCGGTAATTGCGCGTCGGTGCCAGGCGGAAAGCGAATATGCGCAACACGGAGGTTGGCCGCGCCGGCTGGATTGAACATCGCTCCCGATCCATAGGATGAGGTATCAGAGAGGTAGATACGAAGACCGGAGAAGGAGACCATAACCAAACAGATCGAGCGTGACTCTGAGAGCGGTATGGCGTGCATACTGGCCACTCCAAAACTGACACGGTCGACTGTGTGCCGCTTGCCGGTGGCATTGATGGGGAGTGCGGGCTGAATTGCGCGATACAGTGAGGGTATGTGGAACAGGGGCGTGAACTGGCCGGATTTGAGGGTGTACGTTTGGAGGGCTCCTTCCCGGGCGTATGTGTGCAAATAGGACCTTTCGGAGTCATACAAGAGGGATACAATTGGATCTAGGAGAAGAGATATTAGAATAATGTAAGGAAAAGAGGCCCGAAGAGAGGTGGACGGACCATTGTACCGTGTACCCAAGACCCCAGGGATGAGCCGGTTCAAAGGGCCAACAGAACGGTTTTCCAATCGAACGCGCTTTGAGAACCACCCTTCTTCAGCCTGGTAGAAGAGCTCGTACAAGCACCCATCGTCGATGCCGGTCATAAACACGCGACCATCAGTCGTGCCCACGATGCTGGTCATCTCGTTTCCGTCCGTCTCGACTACCATGTCCGTGTCGTACATTTTGAGCTCCCCCGTCGCTGCGTCCCGTGAGAGGCCAATGAGTTGAAGGGTTGCTTTAGTGGAGAGGACAAGGACGAGTTGTATTTCATCAATGAATACGCCTGGTTTAGACGGTATAAGGGCGCAAGAGGATATAGAATACGGCTGTTCTTCGTATCGAAGGAATTCGGTTCTGCAAGGGCGGGTGTAAGCAAAGATTTTTGTGTAGACATTTGTGAAGGCCACAACGCGCTTGGACCCGCGCATTCATCATAGGCACAGCAGCTGCTGTCTGTGACATACGGTAGGACGCGTTTAGTGCCCACTGCGCGTCGTCAACGACTCACCCGCCGACATAATCCCATAAATAAAGCTGATTATTGAGAGCAACCCATGCCCTGTCGATTTGAGGAAATAGACCCATGGAGCAGGTAGCGGGTACGCCGGTCATCTGCTCAAAGAGAGCCTCTGGAATGGGCAGACTCCGCTTGATGTAAAATGGAGTCCACGACTCAGTGGCCAGCTCAGAATATGCACCAGACGACGTGTTCCCGCCTGTCAACACCGTGTTAGCATGATAGCACTAAAAGTATTCCAAACGGGATGCAGAAAGGGCGACGAACTTGCTGGGGGGACAAGGGCCGTGTCGAGCGGTGGGATGCGGGTTGCATCCTTTTGTATGACTTGTTTGATTACCACTCCCGCGGCTTCCAGATCCGCGAGTGAGTATGTCGACGACCCGTTGGCTGTTTTTGGCACCATCCTGGTTCAACTTGGCTGAAAACAAGGACAAACACCAAACAGTAGTCACGAATTACAAACCTGACCACCACTCGCATCACGCATCACAGTGATCATCCATAACCTCGCTCGTTCTCTTACTTTTCTCAACCAGCTGGGGACAAGCGCCATACGATTCCCTGATTACCACTCTTCTCAACCGAATGCAGTTATTGCGGCGTGGGACAATTGGAAGTTCAGAAGATTATAGCATTGGAATTGCGCGAACACCCAGTACTATAGTACCATATTACTGGCCGGTTCGCGGGTTCGCGTCAAGCCTAAATTAATTCACAGAAAATATGGTTTTGACGCACTTTTGTATTCTAAACTGTCGATTTTAAGACACGGATCAAACAATAGATATCCGACTTGATCATCAGACCATCCATAATAGGTTTACTATGTAGGTATGTTGACAATCGCTGTGATAGCCATCAGCTTTCCTCTCTTCCTTCACTCTTCAATTTGACACCTGAGATATGGTTCCAGGTTGTCCTCAACTTATCAATGTTCGATTTCCAAGCTACCCGCGTCGGTCCCACACCCGGGATAATTTCCCATCTTACTGTTCTAGCACAACCCATCAATATTAGTTTTCACTACTCCTACTTACCTGCACTGCAGAACTTGTCACGCGACCACCGCCTAGCCGCGAGCTTGATACCTGAACGACCAGTCATCACGCAAGTCGAGATCCGTAACTCGCGTGGGGTAAACCCCAGGAAGTGCTTTCGAAGACTCTTGCACGAATTACAAGCCCAAAATCCCCGTTTCACATTATTTCCCACTCCGTCTTTGGCTTCCTTCTGCAAGCAGCCTAAATCCAAATTCAATACCTGCACACCTCGTCCTCTATTCCCAACACGCACATATGACCACCTTTTAGGGCGATCGTTCCACAATCGTCGGGAAAGACCACCTTTTAGGGCGATCGTTCCACAATCGTCGGGAAAGACCGTCAGTGGTGATCACCAAATTGAAATGAGTTTCGATTCGGGCTGACGTCTACTCCGGCGATGCACCTCCAGGTTTTATACACGAGCAGCTCTTAAAGGAGAGGCACACCTTTTTCCATCCACAAATGGAGGTATTTGAATGCTTGTATGTGCCCCACGCCATACATTTGAACCTTGAACGTCCACCCGAATCGCAGTTTGCGTGGAAGACCCGGAGACTGTCGGATAGGAACTGGATGCCTACCTAGGCCTGTGAAGAAATCGCGTATGACACCGTAGGGCCATTATTGTTAGGGAAAGCATTTACTATGTGTGGGTAAATTTTGTACTGTGGTCCTTTGATACATTTTTTGATTACCTGGGACCGACTTATGGATAATTGCGACTATACCAGGCATCTACTCGAGCTCAGAGCACGTGATTTCAAAACAATGTAGGTACGGTCTGATTAAGAGCGACAAATCTCCCTGCAGTGAGTCTGGTCTTTCCCCGAAGGCTCCGATCGCTGTCAACCTGTGCTGTACTGGAAATGTCTCAGCGTTCATGTGGTTGATTGAAATAAGTATGAAGTTCCATTTATCGTTGGGTATGTCATGTCACAGGCCGCATCATGTTTGACCTATGTTGCACAACTTCAGATAAACAGGTTAATATGCCAATTAAATCTTGTAGGGAGGGAAGCAGTGTAGGTGATTGCACAACAAACTGAGGATTGGAGCAGTAGTCTGGAAGATCATATGCGATGCTCCAGCTATGGTCTCCAATCTTCTCTCGAAATCGGATCAGAAGTACGAAGATATATACAAGAACAGACGTGGGTCTTCCACCGCTCTCCTTCGTATCCCGGCTTTGCGGGTTCATCGGATGGACCGAGCCTAAGGGGATTACCTACCGAGAAAGAAAAGTGATTAATGTCCATTTGATCCTTCCTCAATTGGAGAACATTCTTTGCACGTCTGCGTCGTACTGTTCCCAATTGCAACACTCGGAGCGACCGAACAACCATCTAGGCCTGCAACAGACTGAACAAACATCAAGAGATAGCTCATTTGAACTGTGGATGGAATTTGAAAGATGTATCACTAGGGTGCCCAAGTTGATACCGCCGTGCGCGGAGGGACGTGCTTATGTGTTCGAGCTAAACTACTGGCACCCCTATCTTTACACCCAGCACATATCAAGACGCGGGTGTGACCGTTGGTGCACCTGGAATTGCAAAGAGGTTCAGCCCGTGAGACCGAGGAATGTGCTCTATTTTACGAAGGCAGCAGAATGGAATTTCAAAACACCGAAATGATAATCGAGTTGCTCATACATGATCGAATGACGAGACCGAAACGTGAACATGATTCCTATTGAATGATAGTTCCCCGGGAGGCATGAGGGAACAAAGCTTTCATGTCTTGGTGACCAGCCTCGTTTTGTTTTTTCGATTTTCCTGCATGGGCCCACATAGTTCCACCCGCCGGTTGCCACAAATAACTTTTGCCTGCACCCCTGGAGATGGTGCAGGGTCGTATATGTTACCACCGGGAATCCTTAAGCCAACAGTGACCTCCGACACGATGGTGGCTCAATTGAGGCCCCCAAGCTCGGGGCCCAAAATTCAACACCCTCCGCAGCTTTGACCGCAAGTCGTGTGGAGTCTTGAGGGCTTGAATATGACCAGGGCTGATGTCACCTTGGTATTATATTTCGGACATTGGATGCACTGGCAATTGGAGCTCGCAGTGTCTGCGCTTCCCACTCCTTGTTGGGAAGAGCACGAACGAGCTGGTATGCCTAATTTGTCTCGGTTTCCGAGAAAGACTGTTTATCAATCGAACGTCGGGCTAAGCGCCTTAGTTGCGCGATAGAATCTGTGACAGCTCAGGGTCAGATTGGCAATGTGCAGGACCCACTGACGGCATGGAGCAGCTGGTGTTGTTGGGAGGTCCTGACTGAATTGAAACCAGTTCCTGAAAACTTAACATAGGTCTGCAAAACATCGCTTGTTTCTTTCCGCACCGCGCTCTCCATCTATTCCCTTG
>Ga0307513_10003297_pt1 | contig 21987 bp, 16 predicted proteins | sample 15_EM_MG_FD_202174 | JGI IMG/M metagenome (GOLD analysis project Ga0307513, IMG submission 202174) | Populus trichocarpa ectomycorrhiza microbial communities from riparian zone in the Pacific Northwest, United States - 15_EM | ecosystem: Host-associated > Plants > Roots > Unclassified | place... | reverse complement strand
CCCGGGCTGGCGCACGCGGCCAGCGCGCTCCAGGCCACGGCCAGGATCGGGCGCGCGCCATAACTCGTGCTACCACCAGGAAACTCGGGCACATCCCCGCGTGAATCCGCCGGGCCCGGCGGACGTCGATCTACCAGGTGCCGATCGGTACCCGTTCGGAGCTCTGCCATGTCTCTGCTTGGAATCATAACTCGAACCGTGCTCGGCCTCGCGCCCTCCCCGGCGCCAACCCACGCTGCCCTCGCCACCAGCGCGCCGCTGTTCGCGGCACCCACCGCCGTGGCCGCGGCCGCGCCGGCGACTCCCGCCGCGCCGGCCCGCGCCGTCGAGGCGGTCGACAAGGTCCAGCGCTTCTACGCCGGCATCCAGCAGGTCACGGCGCGGTTCCGCCAGGCCGTCACCAACGACACCTGGGGCAGCACCAAGACCAGCGACGGCGCGGTCTTCATCATGAAGCCCGGCAAGATGCGCTGGGACTACCTCGAGCAGCGCAAGTCCGACGTCATCGTCAAGAAGAGCTTCATCTCGAACGGGACGCTGCTCTACGTCGTCGAGCACGACAACAAGCAGGTGATGAAGAAGAACCTGCAGCAGGATCTGATGCCGGTCGCGGTGTCGTTCCTGTACGGCAAGGGCGACCTCAAGGCGGAGTTCAACCCCGAGCTCGACACCTCGGGCAAGTACGGCGAGAAGGACAACATCGTCCTCAAGCTCACGCCCAAGCAGCCGTCCGCGCAGTACAAGAACCTCTACCTCGTGGTCTCGACGACCGACTACCACGTCACCCAGTCGGTGATCGTCGACTCGTCGAACAACGTGAACCACTTCCGGTTCTACGCCCCCGACTTCCAGAAGCCGATCAAGCCGAGCACGTTCGAGTTCGACGAGCGCAGCGTCAAGAACTACCGCGTGCTCGACGGCGACAAGCCCAAGGACGGCGCCGGCAGCGCCGCGCCCGCCGCGAGCGATCCGGCCGGCAAGCTCGCGCTGCCCGCCGTGCCGCCGCCCCCGGCCAAGCCGGCCCCGGCGAAGTAGCCACGCGCTCGGAGGCGAGCGCTCCTAGCGATACGGCTTGGGGCCGCCGTAGTCGACGATGTCGCTCATGTACTCGGGGCCGATCGGGATCGACTCGGGGTCCTCGCAGAACAGCTCGACGAAGCCGCAGCCGCAGCAGATGTAGCGCGCGATCAGGCCGCGCGGCCGTGTCAGGTCGAGGCCGCGGACCTCCGGCGCGCCGATCATGACGCCGATCTGCTGGCGCACGATCGAGACGTCGTAGGTCGCCGCCATCGGCGCGTACATCGCGCCGATCGAGCCAAAGTCGGCGCCGAGCCACTTGTTGGTCGCGTCGACGACGAAGCGCTCGCGCGGAAACACGCGGATGAAGCGCGTGGTCTTGCAACGCGGGCACGGCACGTCGGGGCGGCGCGGCGGTGGCATCGTCGTGGTGCCGAGCTTGGTCGCGCACGGACCGCAGATCGTTTGCACCAGCTCCGGCTCGGTCTCCAGCCTCCCCGCGTGACACAGCTTGCAGGTCGCCATCGGCTCCATTGTGGCAGGTCGCGGCCCGTCGCGTGGCGAACCAGCACCGTGACGATCTCGGGATCCGCGGGCCAAGCCCGGAGAATTCCACCAGGAGCCAGGGTCACGCGGCCTTGCGCGCGCTCGCGAGGTAGGTCCGGCGCGCCCACGCGGCCACGGTGGCGAGCTGGTCCGCGAGCGGGGTCGGCGCGGCGTGGAACCGCGCGCGGTACTTGGCGTCGTCGATCACGAAGGGCGCTTCCCACTGGTAAGCCAGCTCGGGGAGCTCGCGCATGAAGGGCATGAAGACGCCGAGCGTGCGGAGCAACGCGCGCGACATCCGCTTCATCGAGAGGTCGAGGTCCAGCGCGCGGCCGAGCTGCGCGGCGAGCGCGCGGGACGAGATCGCGGGCAGCGTGGGGGCGTGCCACACGCCGGTGTCGTCGACCGAGCCGAGCTGGACGAGCGCCGCCGCGACATCGTCGGCGTAGGTGTACGAGTGCGGCTGATCGGGATCACCGAGGCACTCGACGGGCTTGCCGGCGAACGCGCGCTGGAAGAACCGGTCGCCAAACCACGACGCCGGCAGCGCGGTGCCGAAGAAGTCGCTCGCGCGCACGATCGCGACACCCGTGCTCGCGCTGAGGCGCAGCTCGGCGAGCTGGGCGCGCAAGACGCCCTTCTTCGCGACCGGCGCGACCGGCGTGGTCTCGCTCATCGCGGCCGTGGGCGCGCCGTACATGTAGAGGGAGTCGAGCGCGACGAGCTTGGCGCGGTTCACGACCGCCGCGTGCAGCGGGCCGCGTCCGAGCGCCAGGAGGTCGCGTTGCCAGTGCTGGTACAGCGGGTTGGTCGTGTCGTAGACCACGGTCGCGCCCTTCGCGGCCTCGGCGGTGAACGCCAGGTCGCGCGCGTCGCCGGCGGCGACCTCCGCGCCGGCCGGCGCCTTCGGGGTGCGCGACACCACGCGCACGCGGGCGCCTCGCTCGAGCAGGCGCTGCGCGATGCGGCTGCCGATCTGTCCGGTGCCGAAGATGACGTGAAGCTCGCTGGTCATGCCTCCAACATGACGATTGCACGGATGCATCGCAATGTGCATCGTTACAAGGCGCCATGGTAAAAACGCAAGACCACGATGTCCGCTGGGACGACGTGCGGATCTTCCTCGCGGTCCACCGCCAGCGCACGCTCGCCGGCGCGGCGAGCCGGCTCGGCCTCGACACCTCGACCGTGAGTCGCCGGCTCGCGGCGCTGGAGGCGGATCTCGGCCAGCGCTTGTTCGAGCGCACGCGCGAAGGCGTGACCCCGGCGCGCGCCGCCGAGCGCGTGCTCGCGGCCGCCGAGGCGATGGAGGCGGCGCACGCGCGGCTGACCCGCGAGGCCAGCGACCTCGAGCGCCTCGCCGAGGGCACGGTCCGGATCTCGACCGCGCCCGGCCTGGCGAGCGTGTTCCTCGCGCCGGCGTTGCCCCGGTTGCGCAAGCGCCACCCCAGGCTCGCGATCGAGCTCGAGGCCTCGGTCGGCGCGCTCGATCTCATGCGGCACGAAGCCGATCTCGCGGTGCGCTCGGTCCGGTCGTCGGGCGCCGAGCTGGTCACCACGAAGCTGGTCAGCGCGCCGTGGATCGCCGCGACGGCGCCCAGGCTCGCGCAGCGGCTCGGCACGCTCGAGGCGTGGTCCGATGCGGAGTGGATCCAGTGGGACCGCGACCTCGCGAGCTTTCACGCCGCGCGCTGGGTCGCGCAGCATGTCGCGACGCACGTGATCGCGCTGCGCACGAGCGACTTCTCGACCCAGCTCGCCGCCGCGCGGAGCGGCCTCGGCGTGGTGCTGTGCCCGGTGCCCTACGTGACGGCGCTCGGGCTGGTCGCGGTCGACTTCGCGCCGTCGCTCGCGGCCGCCGCGGCGAGCTGGCCGACCGACGATCTGTGGCTGGTCGGCCACCGCGCGCTGCGCGAGGTGCCGCGCGTGGCCGCGGTGTGGGACTTCCTCACGGCCGAGCTACGATCTCCATGACGCGAGCTGTGGTCTCCGACGGGGTCATCGATCGTGATCGCGGCGTACTACGTCGACAGCCCGGCCCCCGACGACGAGCTCGAGGCCGTGCTGGCCTCCGTCGCGCGCATCGCGACCGGCGCCGCGCGGTGATCCCGCGCCCGTCATAATGGTCTTGCCGGAACCGGGCTTTTTGGCCATTGCTCGATACCACGCTGGCCTGGAGACTGGTCGGCGATGAGGTTTTCACGCTCCGCTCCTCCGCAGCTCGCCATCATGGTGTTCGCGCTCGTCCTGGTCGGAGGGCAGGTCGCGCACGCCGACCCGGCGGCCAAACCCGTGGTCCAGCGTGACGAGGTGCCGATCACGACCGCGTCCGACGAGGCGCGCGCGCTGTATCTGCAGGCGCGCGATCTGAACGAGAAGCTGCGCCTGACCGATGCACACGGGCTGTTCGAGCGCGCGGTGAGCAAGGACAAGGACTTCGCGCTCGCCTATCTCGGGCTCGCCGTGGTCGCGCCGACCACGCGAGACTTCTTCGCGGCGCTCGATCACGCCGTGACCCTCGCCGACAAGGTCTCCGCGCCCGAGCGCCTCATGATCCGCGGCCTGCACGCCGGCGCCACCGGCAAGCCGAAGCTCCAGGGGGAGCTGTACACCCAGCTGGTCCGCCTGTACCCGAAGGACGAACGGGCGCTGAGCCTGCTGGGCGCGTTCTACTTCGGCCAGCAGGACTACAAACGATCGATCGAGCTGTACACCAAGGCGATCGCGATCAACCCGAGCTTCGGATCGCCGTACAACATCCTGGGCTATGCCTATCGCGCCGTCGAGAACTACGGCGAGTCCGAGAAGATGTTCAAGAAGTACATCGAGCTCATCCCGGACGATCCGAATCCGTATGACTCGTACGCCGAGCTGCTCATGAAGATCGGCCAGTTCGACGCGTCGATCCGGAGCTACGAGAAGGCGCTGACGCTCGACCGCACCTTCGTGACTGCCTACATCGGCATCGCCAACGATCAGATGTTCAGCGGGCGCGGTGACGACGCGCGCGCGACGCTCGCGAAGCTCTTCAAGATCGCGCGCAACGACGGCGAGCGCCGTCAGGCGCTGGAGTGGACGGCGGAGTCGTACATCCATGACGAGGCGTGGGACCGCGCGCTGGGAGAGGTCGAGAAGATCATCGCGATCTCCGAGCGGGCCCACGATCTCGCGCAGCAGGCCAACGATCTCGGCTTCAAGGTCAACGTGCTCCTCGAGGCCGGCCGGCCCGACGACGCGGCGGCCGCGATCCGGACCCAGCTGGAGGTCAGCGATCGAGCGAACGTCCCGGCCGACGTCAAGGAGGCCGCCCACCGCAACGCGCTGTTCGACGAGACCCGCGTCGCCCTGGCGAAGCACGATCTCGCGACCGCCAAGGCGCGTGCCTCGGCCTACGCGAAGCAGGTCGCCGCCAAGCAGATCCCCATCGAGCTTCGCCAGCAGCACGAGCTCGCCGGCCGGGTCGCGCTCGCGGAGTCCAAGCCCAAGATCGCGGTGGCCGAGCTGGCCCAGGCGAACCAGCGCGATCCGCGCGTGCTCTTCCTGTACGCCGTGGCGCTCCGCGAGGCCGGCGAGGCCGCGAAGGCGCGGACCGCGGCCAAGAAGGTCGCCGAGCTCAACATCCTGAGCCTCCACTACGGCTACGTGCGCGGCAAGGCCCGGGCGCTCGTCGGGTCGTGATGCGCCGTCGCGGCCTATCGCAGGCCGTGCTTCCAGAGCAGGCGGTAGAAGTAGATCCGGTCGACGCCGGCGACGCGGGCGGCGGCGCGGACGTTGTTGCCGGCGGCGGCGAGGACGTCGCGCAGGTAGGCGTGCTCGAAGGCGCGGACGACGAGATCGCGGCCGGCCTTGAGCGAGCGGGTCAGGTCGATCGGGAGGGCGGCGGCGTCGGGCGGCGGCAAGGCGGAGGCGTGGCTCTGGAGCGCGAGGCTGCGCTCGACGTAGTTGCGGAGCTCGCGGACGTTGCCGGGCCAGGGCTGGCGGGCGAGCTCGGCGAGGAACTCGCGGGTGCGCACGATCGCGGCGGCGCCGCTGTCGGCGGCATCGAGTGCGGAGAGCAGGTGCTCGACCAGGAGCGGTAGGTCGTCGATGCGCTCGCGGAGCGGCGGGAGGCGGACCTGGAGGACGGCGACGCGGTAGTACAGGTCGGCGCGGAACCGACCGGCGTTGACCTCGGCGCGCAGGTTGCGGTTGGTGGCGGCGATCACGCGGACGTCGATCTTGCGGTGGCGGGTGCTGCCGACCGGCTTGATCTCGCGGCGATCGAGCGCGCGGAGGAGCTTGGGCTGGAGCTCGAGGCCGAGCTCGCCGAGCTCGTCGAGGAAGACCGTGCCGCCGTCCGCCGCCTCGAGCGCGCCCTCGCGCTCGGCGTGGGCGCCGGTGAACGCGCCGCGCTCGTGCCCGAACAGCTCGCTCTCGAGCAGGTTCGGCGGGATCGCGCCGCAGTCGACCACGACGAACGGCGCGTCGCGCCGCGCGCTCTCGCGGTGGATCGACTCGGCGGCGATCTCCTTGCCGGTCCCGCTCTCGCCCTCGAGCAGCACGGTCGCGTCGGTGCTGGCGGCGCGCTCGAGCAGCGAGAACGCGGCGCGGATCGCGGGCGAGCGACCGACCATCAGGCCGAAGCGCTCGCGCTGGGACAGCGGGATCCGGACCGGCTCGGCGCCGAGGCTGAACCGCAGCTGGGTGCGGCCGAGCGTGAGGACGGCGCCGTCGCGCAGCGGGGCCTGGATCACCGGGACCTGATCCACGACCAGGCCGTTGCGGCTGCCGAGGTCCTTCACGAGCGCGCGGCCGTCGACGATCTCGATCTCGGCGTGGAACCGCGACACCGCGCGATCGCGGAGGCAGAGCTGCGCGCCCTCGTCGGTGCCGATCGCGACGCGGTCGCCGGCTGACTCGAACACGCGGCCGGCGTCGGGCCCGGCGAGCACGGTGAGCAGGAAGCGCTGGACCAGCGCGTGATCCTCGGGCGCCACGACGTCGGTTGCGCGGTTGCGGCCGGTCACCGGCGCAGTATAGCGGCAGTGGAAAACCCGATCGTGATGCGGTAGCGTGCTCGACTGTCGGGGCCGATCACGATGCGCACCGTCCCCGAGCCAGCCGCGAGCCTCCCGCCCGGGACCTGGCTCGGCAAGCACCAGCTGCTGCACCGCCTGGCGGTCGGCGGCATGGCGGAGATCTACCTCGTGCGCGCGACCGGGATCGAGCAGTTCGAGAAGCTGCTCGTGCTCAAGCGCATGCTCCCGCAGGTCGCCGACGATCACCGGTTCATCCGGATGTTCCTCGACGAGGCGCGGCTCGCGGCGACGTTCTCCCACCCCAACATCGCGCAGGTCTACGACATCGGCGCCGTCGACGGCAGCTACTACTTCACGATGGAGTACGTCCACGGCGAGGACCTGGCGACGGTCGTGCGCGCCAGCCACGGGGCCGGGCGACCGATCCCGATCGCGCAGGCGCTGACCGTGGTCGCCGGCGTGGCGGCCGGGCTGCACGCCGCGCACGAGAAGCGCGGCGGCGACGGTGCGCCGCTCGGGGTCGTGCACCGCGACGTGTCGCCGTCGAACATCCTCGTCGGCTACGACGGCAGCGTGAAGGTCGTGGACTTCGGGATCGCGAAGGTCGCGTCGGAGAACGGCCGGCCGGGCGGCTTCATGGGGAAGCTGCGCTACACGTCGCCGGAGCAGGCGCGCGGCGACGCGCTCGATCGCCGGAGCGACGTGTTCTCGCTCGGCGTCGTGCTGTACGAGCTGCTCACCGGCCGGCGGCCGTTCGACGGCGAGGATGACGACGCGGTGAGGCAGGCGATCGCGGGCGGCGAGGTGGTGGCGCCGAGCCGCGTGCGCGCCGAGGTGCCGGCGGCGCTCGATCGGATCGTGCTGCGGGCGCTGGCGCGCGAGCGCGACGCGCGGTTCGCGACGGCGCAGGCGCTGCAACTCGCGATCGAGGAGCTGGCGCGCCAGGACCGGCTGATCCTGTCGAGCGTCGCGCTGGCCGACTATGCGGGCGCGCTGTTCGGATCGAAGATCGCGGCGTGGCAGGAGGCGCAGCGGGCGGGCCGCACGCTGACCGATCACATGATCGCGACGACGACCGGCGGGACGCTGGAGCTGTCGGCGCCGGCGCTCAGCGCGCGCGACGAGCGGCCGGTGGCGCCGCCGCGCAGGCGATCCGCGACGCGCCGGCTGGCGCTGGCGATCGCGGTGGTCGCGGCGATCGGCGCTGGCTATGCCTGGCTGCCGAGCGCGGCGCCGGTGGCGGCGGTGCACGAGGCGATCCGCGCGGCGCCGCCGGTGGTGACGCCGGCGGCGGTCCACGCGGCGCCGCCGAGCGAGGCAACGCAGGCCGAGGATCACGCGGTGTCCGTCGAGGAGCCGCGCGTGGCGCCCGTGATCGCGCCGTCGCTGGCCCGCCCGCGCGGCTCGGCGCCGACGACGACCGGCGGCCCGCGCAAGGCGAGCCGGCACCGAGCGACGCTGTCCGCGCCCGCGATCCTGAAGCCGGCGGCGCCGCCGCGCGAGAAGTCGTGGGATCCTGACTCGCCGTTCGAGCCGTGATGCGCGCCGGGGTGCTCGTCGTCGTCGTGATCAGCCTGACGGGCCGCGTGCGCGCCGACGGTCCGCGCGCGGCGCCGATGACCGCCGAGGTGCAGGGCCACTGGGAGCGCGGGCTCGCGCACCACGCGGCGAAGCGCTACCCGGAGGCGAGCGAGGAGTTCGCCGCCTGCTACCGGCTCGAGCCGCGCCGCGAGTGTCTGTTCGCGTGGGCGCAAGCCGCACGGCTGGGCGGCGACTGCGCGGCTGCCGTCCCCCTCTACCAGCAGTACGCGAGCGCCGACGTCTCCGCCGCGCAGGCCGACGCCGCGCAGCGCCAGATCGCCGCCTGCGCCGGCGCGCTCGCGGCCCAGGCCAAGGCGAGCACGCCGCCGCCCGTCCTCACGGCCGCCGCGCCGCCGCACGTCATCCACGCGCCGGCCCGCTCGCGCTGGTACACCGACGTCTGGGGCGACGCCCTGACCGGCGCCGGGATCGCGGCGCTGACCACCAGCGCGATCGTCTACGTCACGTCGGGCCGCGCGCCCTCCCCGAGCGCGCCGACCTACGATCGCTACGCCGCGCAGCTCGCCGACGCCCGCCGCGCCCGCACCGCGTCGATCGTCCTCGTCGGCGCGGGCGCGTCGCTCGTCGCCGCCGGCCTCCTGCGGTACGCGCTGCGGAGCGATCCGCCGGCGCCGCGTCTCGACGTCAGCCTCGCCGCGACCGGCGTCGAGCTCCGCTGGGCGGGCGCGTTCTAGCTGACGCGCGCCCCGACACCGTGCCGACGGAACCGCCGTGCGTGCGGCGTGGCACCATGCACGCCATGCCCAAGATCTCGGTCGACTATGACGGCCTCGCGACCTTCCTCGTGGTCGCCGAGGAGCGCAGCTTCTCGAGAGCCGCCAAGCGGCTCGGCGTCGGCAAGGGGACGATCAGCCGGGTGATCTCCAGCCTCGAGGAGCACGTCGGCGTCGAGCTCATCCATCGCACGCCGCGTGCCGTCGCGCTCTCGACGGCCGGCACCGCGCTGTACGAGCGCACCGCGCCGCACCTGCGGGCCGTCGCCGAGGCGTTCGGCAAGCTCCCGGAGCGCGGCGCCGAGCCGTCGGGCGTGCTGCGGCTGACCGCACCGCATGACTTCGCGATCACCGTGCTGCCGGCCGTGATCGCGCAGTTCGCGCTGCGCTACCCCGAGGTCTCGTTCGACACCCGGATCACGAACGCGCGCGTCGATCTCGTCGCCGAAGGCTTCGATCTCGCGATCCGCGTCGCCGCGGGACGGCTGGGCGACTCCTCGCTGACGGTGCGCCGGCTCGGGATCTCGTCGACGAGCTTCTATGCCGCGCCGTCGTACCTCGCGCGCCGGGGGCGGCCCAAGGCGCCGTGGTCGAAGGACCACGACTGGATCGCGCACCTGCGCCTGCTCGAGTACTGGAAGGTGCCGACCACGAATGTCCGCCACCTGAGCGACGACATGATCTTCATCCGCGAGCTCGCGCGCGAGGGCAGCGGGATCGGCTTCATGCCGGACTACCTCGCCGCACCGTACGTCCGCGGTGGGCTGCTCGAGTCGGTCGATCTCGCCGGCAAGGGCCTCACCGCGCAGGTCTTCGCGCTGTACCCGTCGTCGGGTCAGGTCCCTCGCAAGGTCTCGGCCTTCAGGGACTTCCTCGTCGAGTGGCTCGCGAGCTCGCCGCTCGACTGAATTCAGCGGCACGCCGCCGACAGATCGACGGGCGCGGCGAGCGAGCGGCCCTGCGCCTGGCCGTCGCCGAGGACGCCGAAGTCGCCGGTGCCCCAGCACCAGATCTCGTCGCGCAGGCGGGCGCAGCTGTGGCGTCCGCCGTGCGCCTGGTAGTCGTCGATGCCGGCGCTGACGGAGATGGCGCCGGTCAGCGGCGCGCGATCGCTGGCGCGCAGGACGTCGACCGGCGTGGCGCTGCTCTCCAGCGCGCCCTGGCCGAGCTGGCCGTCCTCGCCGCGGCCCCAGCACCGGACGCGGCCGTCGGTCGTGCTGGCGCAGCTGTGGGCCTCGCCCGCGGCGATCGACGCGACCTGCGCGAGCGGCGGGCCGTCGGGCGCGGACAGCACGGTCACGGGCGCGACGCCGATGCCGGGCAGATCGGGGCGGCCGATCTGGCCGTCGCCGGCGCGGCCCCAGCACCACGCGGCGCCGTCGAGCGCGATCGCGCAGGCGTGGGCGCCGCCGGCGGTGAGCGCGGACGCCGCGGTCGGGAGCGCGACGACCGGGGCCGCCGACGAGACGAGCCCGCCTGGCTGGCCGAGCTGCGCGAACATGTTGGTGCCCCAGCACCAGACCTGCGCGGCGCGCGCGGTGCACGTGAACGACGCGCCCGCGGTGATCGCGGTGGCGCCGTCGAACAGCGTGGCGTCGCTCCAGCGGACCGGGGACGCGGTGAGCCGCTCGGAGATCGCGGCGTCGCCGAGCTGGCCCGCGTCGTTGGCGCCCCAGCACCACACGCTGCGATCGTCGCGGATCGCGCAGGCGTGCGCGGCGCCGGCCGCGAGCTCGACCACGCGATCGAGCGCGGCGCCGTCGGCCTGGACCTGGCGCGGTGATGGCTGGTTGGCGAGCTCGCCAGCGCCGAGCCGCCGGCCATTGCCCCAGCACCACACCGTCCGGTCGGCGCGGCGCGCGCACGTGAAGTCGTAGCCCGCGTCGAGCTCGAGGACGTCGCCGAACGGCGCGCCGCGGTCGTCGACCGCCGCGACCGGGACGGCGGCGTTCGCGAAGCTGGCGTTGCCGAGCTGGCCGAGCTCGTTCCAGCCCCAGCACCACGCCGCGCCGCCGCGCGTGACCGCGCAGCTGTGGAAGCCGCCCGACGCCAGGCCCAGGACGCAGCCGTCGGCACCGACGCAGTCGTCGCGGTGCGCGGCGTCCGCGAGCGCGCCGTAGCGCCGGCCGGGCGCCGGGCAGCTCGGGTCGGCGAAGCTGCAGAACCCGCTCGGCTCGCAGGTGCCGGCCACGCCGTCGGCGACGCACGCGCTCGACGACGCGCACACGTAGCGGCCGTCGAGGCAGGCCGACAGGACGAGCACCGCGGAGAGGCTCAGGGAGCGCACGCGCAGCGCGACTGTACGCGAGCGGCGCCGGTGCGCGAGGCGCGCCGCGCGCGCGTGTCGACGCGATCACGCGGTTGCGCGCGCCTGCAACTCGCTGTCACCTGCCAGGCAACAACGCGCGCCCCCGGCAGGGTCAAGCGCTCGATACCACTGCGGATCGCGCGACGGCCCTCGGCGTGCACACGGGCCTTCGCCTATGACCTCACGGCCACCGAAACGCTCCGCCCTGTCCTGCCTCCTCTGCACCTTGCTGTTGCCGGCGCTGCCGGCGTGCAGCGAGGACCCGACCCTGCGCACCGAGCGCGCCGCCGCCGACGTCACCGCCCGATCGTGGTGCGATCCTGCGACCTGGGGCGGCACCGTGCCGACCGCGACGACCGACGTGACGGTGACCGGCGCCGTGCTGGTCGACTGCGCCGCGGTCGCGCGCAAGGTCACCGTGCCGGCCGGCACGACGCTGATCGCGTCGCGCACCACGTCGTCGACCCTGACCCTGAGCGGCAACCTCGTGGTCCGCGGCCGGCTCGACTACGGCACGCCCGACGACCGCGTCGCCGACGGCACCACCGCGGAGATCATCTTCCGCGGGATGTCCGACAACCGGATGGTCGGCACGCCGAGCCTGATCCATGGCGAGACGTCCCGCCCGCCGGCCGACGTGCCGCTCGTGGTGATCGACAGCGACGTCGGCGTCTGGGTGATGGGCGCGGGCGTGTTCACCGCCGCCGGCCAGGCCAAGACCGCGTGGTCCAGGCTGACCGACGGCGCGGCGCCCGGCGACGCCTCGCTCCAGGTCGAGAACGCCGCGGGCTGGCGCGCCGGCGACCGGCTCGCGCTGACCCCGACCGCGACCTCGTCGACCGCCAACTTCGCCGCGCAGTTCGACGAGCGCGTGATCGCGAGCGTCTCGGGCACGACGGTCGGCCTGACCGCGGCGCCGGGCTTCACGCACGCGGGCTGCGCCGGCACCGGCTGCATCCGGCGCGGCGAGGCCGCCGATCTCAGCCGCAACGTGATCGTGCGATCGCTCGACGACACCGCGCACGCCCACATGATCGTCGGCGAGCAGGGCGTGCTCCAGCTCGACAGCGTCGAGCTGCGCTGGCTCGGCCCGCAGAAGCGGTGCAGCGGCGGCGCCCCCGAGCGGCGCGCGCCGATCTGGTTCCACGAGCAAGGCGACGCCTCGCGTGGATCGTTCGTGCGCCACACCGCGATCTGGGGCGGCGAGAACCACTTCATCATGGTGGAGAAGAGCCACGGCGTGCAGATCAGCGACGTGGTCGGCTACGACGCGGCGAACGACGGCTTCGCGCTGATGTTCGACGCGAGCGCGTGCGGCACGCGGTGCATCGGCGACGCCGCCGCGCCGCACAGCGTGGTGCTCGATCACGTGCTGTCGGCCAAGCTCGCGGTGCCGAACCGGGTCGAAGGCTGCGTCGCGGTCGGCGCGGTGATGGCGATGATCGTCAGCGGCGACGCGGCGAGCGGCGCGACCCACAGCGTCGCGACCGGCACCGGCTACAACGCGGATCCGTTCGGCAACATCGGCGCGATCCACTGGTCGGAGACCGGCTCGGGTCCCGGCAACGTGTTCATCAACAACGTGGCGCACAACAACGCGTCGATCGGCGTCGGCAACTGGCAGAACAACACCAGCAACGCGGGCCACGCGTTCGTCGGCAACCAGGCGTGGTCCAACGGCGACGCCGGCTTCCTGCACGGCGCCTACGTCAACGAGATCCAGTACGCGGGCGTGACCGCGATCGACAACGCCGGCGCGAACTTCGGTGAGGTCGGCATCGCCGAGACCGCGACGCCGCGGATCGACGGCGGCCTGCTCGATGATCTCCAGCTCCTGTCGTACGTCTCGGTCCCGGCCATGCCGATCGTGTTTCGCGACCTGCAGTTCACCGGCGGGCGGTCGCCGGCGATCACGCAGGACCACGACGAGTGCGACGACGGCGACGAGAACGATCCGGACGACGGTGGCTGCATCCGGACCTGGACGCGGATCGAGAACCCGAGGTTCCCGGCGGGCGTGGTCCCGTTCGACGTCGGCGATCAGAAGAACAAGTTCGGCGTCTGGGAGATCCGCGGCTTCGTCCACCCCGACTACCCGACGCTGCCAGCCAACTTCGACCTCTACCGGCGCGACAACCACGTCGCCGGCGGCAGCTACCGCGCCGACTTCGACGCCTGGCTCGTGCCGCGGCCCTGACGAGGGCGCGCTTCGCGGTCAGGTCACGGCAGGGAGCAGCCGATGAGCGTCGCGTCCGCGGAGATCAGCTCGACGGTGTCGAGCTTCCGCTCGGGCGTCATGGAGACGAGCAGCGTCTGGCGGTCGGCCCGCGTGAGCGTGTAGATGAAGCCCTTGCTGGGCTCGAGCTCCGTGAGCTGGATCTGCTCGCTCGCGCGCGGATCCGCGGGCCGGGTGACGAGCGCGCCGAGCACGATCGAGCTCGCGCTGAACGAGAAGTCCCAGTCGAACTGGGCCGCGGTCGAGACGTCGATGCAGTGCAGCTTGGTCGTCGGGACGACGATATAGTCATTCATCAGCTGCCAGAGGTCCGCGCCGGCCAGGGCGGGCGTGGTCGCGGCCGCGCAGCCATCGCCGAGGGAGGGCGACGGCCGATCGTCGGTCACGGTCGCGGCGGCATAGCCGTCGCGCGTCACCGTCACGCCGATGATCGCCAGCCGGTCCTGGCTGACCGGATCGAGCAGGTCGAACCGGCTCGCGGCGAGGCCGTCGCCCACCACGACGCCGAAGTCCTGCGAGGGCGTGTGGACCATGTCGATGTCGCCGAAGCCCCAGCTCGCCTGCCCCGTCGTCGCCGAGATCGTGAACGGCGATCCGCTGCCGACCTGCCCGAATTCATCGCCCACGAACTTGATGCAGGTCTCGGCGTACTCGCCGGCGACCAGGCCGACGAGATCGAGCTTGAGCGGCTGCAGCGCGCTCGTGCCCTGATCATGGTCGTCGTCATCGTCGTCGTCATCGTCGTGCTGGTCGTCGTCTCCAGACGGACCGTCGGGTGAAGATTGACAGTTTGCGAGCCCCATCGCGAGCAACGCCAGGAGCAGGCTCCGGCCAACAGGGGTGAGCTTGTACAACTTGAACAACATCGGATGGCGCCCGACCCACCGGCGTCATCGTTTGTTAAATCGCTATGACTCTGCAGCGCTCAGCGCCGTCACGTACTCGTAGCACGGACCCGCGTTCATCCCGTTGCCGTCCCACAGAGGCGTGCTCATCAACGCCACTGCCATCACCTTCAGATCGTACATGAGGCCGATCACGACATCGATGTGCGCGGGCTCGCCGTTGAAGGCGCGCTGCAGCGCGTTGAGCAGGCTCGTGTAGTTGTAGGCGAACTGCTCGGCGCGGGTGCGGGCCTGCGAGCCGCGCGGAAAGCCGGCCAGCGTCGGATTGGCCTTCATCGGATAGACGCCGCCCTCGTCATAGGGAATCGGCTCGCCGGCGTAGGCCCAGCCGGTGCCCCGCTTGACGATGCGACGGCCGGCGACGATCTCTCCGAACTTGTAGTAGTGCGCCGGATCACCGGGGTGCAGCATCGGATCGGTGTTCGTGCCCTCGCCCTGGAGCACGATGATCTCGAGGGAGCTGCACGCCGTCTCCACGTTGGTGATCGGGTACAGCTGATCGCGCGGAAACCAGGTCAGGACCTGGCGCTCGACCGCGGCGGGCACGAAGATCCGGTCGCCGAGCGCCCGGATCTTGGCCATGATCGCCTCGTAGAACTCGCCAATTGTCGCGTACTGATCCGGCGCCGCGGCGAGCGCGCGCTTGACCGGGATCGGGTGCTCGGGCTCCTCGATCTTCATGAACACGGTCTCGAGCAACGGCTTGGAGAACGCCGCGATCCCGACCTCGAAGCCGGTGCCGCCGATCGACATCGGCAGCGGCCCCGGATACTTCGGGATGAACTCGGGCTTGTTGGTCTGGGGGTGGCCGCCGATCGCGTTGAGCACGTTGGCGGCGATCGTCATGTGCAGCATCTCCTGACGCACGATCGTGCCGATCAGCCGCGCGATGCCGGCGTTGCTCGGCTTGAGCGAGAACATCGCCGTCAGGTATGGCGGGATGGTCGCGTGCTCGAGCTCGATCGCGTTCTGCAGATAGGGATACAGGTCCTCCCGGGATTCGGCGCGCTGGACGCCGGTGACGAAGGCGCGCTGGAGCTTGATCATGGCTTCCTCCCGCGCTGGGCCAGGCGGGCTTGGGTTTCGAGCAGGAAGGCGGACTTGCCCTGGGTCTGGTTCGGCTCGAGCTGGACGGCAGGGCTCGGCGCGGCGACGGCGGTCGGCGGGACCGCCACGCGCGGCGCCGGCGTGCCCCTGGGCATCGGCCCGTCGAGCCACTTGAGGATCATGTCGCGCATCGAGCTCGCCATGTCGCGAGTCACCGGCATGTGGTTGGGATCGGTGCGCGGCAACCCGAACGCGAGCTTCAAGATCGCGCGGTGCTCGACGACGGACTCGTACTTCGAGAGGTCGACCAGGTGCTTCGACATGATCGGATAGAGGTTTCCGAACTGCTCGAAGATCGGCTGGATCTCGCCGTGCCACGTGATGTCGCTCGGCATGTCAGTCTGGCTGTAGGCCAGCACGCTGAGGAAGTTCCACGCGTTGACCGAGGAGCCGGCGGGCAGCTCGGCGAGCTGGTAGCCGATGCCGTAGAGCTGGCCCTCGATGTAGCCGCGCGGCCAGCCCGGGCCGCCGGGCCGCGACGCGATCGCCAGGTGGGCCGTGCCGCCGGCGCCGGTGGTCACGGTCGCGGCGTAGCGCACGCCGTCGGTCGGGATGCCGACGTCGGGGACGACGACCGGCGGATCGAGCGGGTTGTTGCCGGCGCCGCTGCCGCCGATCATGTCGTTGTTGGCCGCGACCGAGATCGCCGCGCCGACGAGCGGCTGGCCGTAGCACGACGCGTGGAAGTCGACGCCGCCGGTCTCGCCGGGCTCGAGTCGCAGCACGTAGTCGTCGGCCCGGACGTAGACGCCGCCGAGCGTCTCCTGGACCAGGACGTCAAACGTATCGCCGCCGTGCGGCCGGAGCACCACGAGCGCGTGATCGTCAAGGATCGCCGCGGCGCCGTCGCTCGAGCCGTACGGAAACTCCTGGATCCCGGCGGTCTGCTGGTACCAGCCGGTCTGCCGATACAGGACCTGGCCGAGGTTGATGAAGTCATTCAGGGTCACGCTGGTGAGCAGCGCCGTGGGGTTCTGCTTGAGCACGCCGAGCAGCAGCGTGCCAATGTCGACCAGGCCGCGATTGGCATCGATGATCGGCAGGGAGTTGCCGAAGTCGGCGGTCACGACCTGACGCGCGCGATCGACCTTGCAGGTGAACGAGTACACGCCGTGCGCCGGCGCCGTCGGGTTATCGGCGGGCAGCGGCGCGGCGATCTGGCGCCCCACCGCGAAGTGCCTGGGCTCGGTCCGGTGGTACGGCGCGATCGTGCCGACGATGTGGCCGAGCGTGTAGCGCGGGATCGTCGGGTCGCGGCCGTAGCCGAACACGTTGAAGTCGATCGCGAGCCAGCCCGGCTCGGTCGCCTTGGCGAGCGCGGCGAGCACCGGCGAGTCGGCGTCGCCGTTCCACTGCACGTTCTCGAGCACCGAGGTGTAGCAGGCCGCGAGCTTCTGATCGGCGAGCACGCCGCTCTGCTGGCGTTGCCACAGGTTGATGAACGCGGCGTGCAGGTAATCGCCCTCGAACAGCGCGCGGAACCGGCCGTTGGTGAGCCGGACCTGCATGCCCCAGATCTGGGACACCGCCTGCTGCTGCGGATCGAGATCGACCAGCTTGCCGGGCGCGCGGCCGTCGGCGTTCTGCAGCGACATCCCGATCACCGGGTCCTGGCTCTGGACGTACAGCGTCTTGCCGTGGAGCGCCGCGCCGGTGATCTGGCAGTTGACGAACCGGAACACCCCGGTGCCGGTCGGGTTCCACGAGCCGCCGCCGTCGCCGAGCGACAGCGTCTGATACTCCGGCTGGAACGCCGCGACGTCGTAGTAGCGAACATCGTTGTTGATGGTCGAGACGTCGGCCTGGAAGAACCCCGAGAAATGCAAACGTGGACTATCGAGATAGCTCATGGCTGGCCTCCACTGGACAGTCGGATTACACGGGGACGACGTTGCCGCCGATCGCCGCGACGTACAGGCCGCCGCCGGAGTGGGTGAACGTCGCGCCGAACAGCGAGTTGATCTTGCCGCCCGCCGGCGCGCGCAGGTCGAACGGCTGCGGCGCGGCCACGTTGCGCGCGGCCCCGTACGGGCCGAAGGTCCTGCCGCTCGCGGTCGTGAGGCTGAGCTGGGCGACCTGGGTGGCGCCGAAGTAGCTGCCGGTGACGCCGGACAGCGCGACGATGGCGTCGCCGGTGAAGTCGATCTGGCTCGGCGTCCCGCCGCCGCCGCCGTGCTGTGTGGCGGTCCGGGTGCCGTACACCGGCGCGACCGCGTCGACGATATCGCCGGATCGGATCACGAGGCCGGTCATCGCGCCCCAGGTGGTGACCTCGGGCAGGTTGTCCCAGGCCGCGCCCGTGCCGCCCGCCGGGCCGATCCGGCCGTACGGCATGCCGGCGGCGAACCAGCCGAGGACGAGCTGGGCCCGGATCGCCGAGAGATCGCGGCTCGCCGGCATGTGCAGTGGCTGGCTGATATCGAGGCCGAGGACGCGCTGGATCTTCTCGCGGTTCTCGCACACGCCCTGATAGGTCCAGAGCTGGAATTGCCCCATGATCGGATAGAGCATTCCGTATTGCCGCAGGACGTCGCCGATGCCGTTGACCCAGCTCGGCTGTCCGGTGACCGGGTGTTGCTGATAGATCTGGACGCTGACGAGGTCGTTTGGATCCTGGTAGAAGCCGGCGACGGGGGGAACGAAGTTGTAGGTGTTGAAGTAGACCTGGCCGTCGACGTAGCCGCGCGGGTTGCCGGGATCGAGGCCGCGGATCGTGACGCTGGCCTTGCCGTCCTGGACCGCGAGCGGGGTCGCCGAGAACGTCAACTTGCCCTGCGGCACCGAGAGGTTGCGCTCGTCGATCCCGCGGGTGCCCGAGGTGCCGAGCGTGCTCAGCGTGTAGTTGCTGGCCTCGCTCGGGGTCATGACCGCGAGCCCGATCCGCGCGGCCGAGGTCCCCGCGATCTGGCCGAACTTGCGAACGTAGAAGTCGACGACGTTGGTCTCGCCCTGCGCGAAGGTCGGCGTGGTCGGCAGGCCCGGGTTCATGCGGTAGATGAACCGGTCGGCGCGCAGGCTCCAGCCATCGACACACTCCTCGAGGAACGGGACCGTCGTCGCGACGCCACCGACGGTGGTCGTGCGCAGCACGGCGAGCGGGCGCCCCGCGAGCGCCGCGGGGTCGACGCCGCCGAAGTCGGTGACAACCAGGATTCCGGACTGCTGGTCGATGAACGCGGGATCGGCGTAGTCGATCGACGGGACGATCGGCGTGTACTGCGTGCTGCTGCCGGTGCGCGTGTAGTACGCCAGCGACAGCGTCCCGAGCTGCTCCTGCCACAGCGGGCGACCCGGCAGCCGCACCGGCAGCGAGTTGGCGAGATCGAGCGTCAGCGACGGCGGCGTGGCCGCGAGGTCGAGCTTGGCCTGGGCCCACCAGCCGGCTGGCGTGGGCGGCGACGGCGGCACCACCGGCGTCGTCTGACGCTGCGGCGCCGGGATCGGCGCCAGCGTGCGCGCGGGCACGACGAACGCAGGCTCGTCGTCGAGGCACGGCCCGACCGCGCCCACGACCTTGCCGTAGTTGAAGTCGAACAGCGGCTGCTCGGGCAGCGGCTGCTGCGTCGAGTAGTCGATCCACGGCTCGTAGGGCAGCTTGGTGATGCCCAGGATCGCGGGGCCGTATTCGCTGATCTCGCCCTGATCGAGCAGCTGCGCGAGGAGGTAATTGACGTACTCGATCGTGGGGATCTCGCCCTGGTTCTCCGGCAGGTTGTTGCTGCCAAGATTCATGTAGTAGGCCTTCAGCGGCTCGATCTTGGTCAGCACCGTGCCGGGGATCCCCTGCGCCGACATCGTCGAGAACGTGGCTGCGGTGAAGGCATAGAGCTGCGGTGCGTTGTTGTGCGCGCTGACCACCAGCCGGATCGAGAGCCGGTTCGGCGAGATCGCCTGGAGACGCTGGAGGACCGCCGAGCTCCCCGCGTTCCACGTCAGGTTCGTGAGCGTCGACTGGTAGACCGCCGCGCCGCTCGCCGAGTTGCGCGGCGTGTTGGGGCCCTGCGAGTTGCCCCAGATGCCATTGAACGCGACCGGCGTGAACGCGCCCTGGACGTAGGCGCCGCCGAACGCTCCGAGCATGACGGTCATGCCCCAGATCTCGCTGCCGTTCTGCTGCATCGGATCGAGATCGACGAGCTTGGGCGGCGAGCTGGTGTACAGCGCCGCGACCTGGCTGCCGACGAGCGGATCGCTGCCCCCGGTGGAGGCCTGGACGCCGGTGACCTGGCAGTTGAGGAGGTTGAAGATGCTGTCGCCCTTGGGCTCCCAGTACAGCTCGATCTTCTCGGGCTTGAGCGTGTTCTGGTTGTAGTTCGCCGGGTTGTAGTTGTTGGGCGTGTTGTTGATCGTCGCCGGCGAGGCCTGGAACGTGCCGGCGAAGAGGATCCGCGGTCCGTCGAGATAGCTCATGTCGGTTTCCTCAGTGGCTCTGGGTGAAGGGCGCGCACGCGGCGGGCAGCGAACCGTCGGTGCAGCCACCCGGCATCTGGACGTGGTCGAACAGGTGGCTCAGGCCCACGGGCGGCAGGTTCTGGGTCGCCGTCGGGCCGGCCATGTTGTGGCAGCTCAGGCAGCTGTACGGATTCGACGCCGCGGCGACGCCGTTCTGGACGTAGCTCTCCATCGACGTGTTGGCCGCCGACAGCGCGCCCTGCTGGGCCTGGAGGTACGGCGGCACGGTCCCGCCGACCGTCCACACGTTGCCGACGAGCTCGTAGTTGGCCCACACCGGATTGATGTGCTGCGCATTGGCCTGGATCAGCGACTGCACGCTGCTGTTGATCGCAGTGATCGCCTGGCTGCTCTCGGCCAGGATCGCGCGCGTCTTGCTCTGGCACGCAAACTGGTTGGGATCGACGCTGCAGTCCTTGCCGCCGGGAAACGTCCCGATCGACGAATCGCCGTTCGGGTGCATGCGACAGATCTGGCCCGGCGTGGCCGCCTGGAAGGTATTGAGCGTGCAGCTCGGGCAGCCCGGATTGAAGAAGCTCCACGTGCCGCCCAGCGGGGGTGGCGCCGACGTCGCGCTGCAGTCAGGCGCGTTGTTGCGGTGCTCGAACGTCGCCCAGATCAGCGCCGGGAAGCTCGGCGTCTTGGACACGATGTGGATGCCGGTGAGCCCGAGCTTGACCTGCCGGCACGGGCCGTCCTTGTGCTGGATCCAGCCGGGGACCACGTAGAACTTCCCGCCGGCGACGGTGGCATCGTCGACGATCATCCAGCTGGTCTTGAGCTCCACCGCGGTGCTCGGCAACGCCAGGTTGGGATAGTTCTGGATCAGGTCGATGCCGTGGTTGCCGGGCTTGAGCGGGCCGGCGCAGTTCGCCTTGTAGAGCTGACACGTCGTGATCATGTCGTAGCCGCTCTGGTTCACGGACATGCCGTAATAGACAAACTCCCTGTGCTGATCGATCAGCGGCTGATCGGCGCCGGCCTGCAAGGTGATGTCGGAGTAGAGCCGCGGCGGCTTGGTCGTGGTCTTGGCGCCGCCCGCGCACGCGTTCGGCGGCTCCGTGCCCCACGGCGTCGGCGTGCCGTCCTTGACGAAGATGCCGTAGGACGGCATCCAGGTCTCGAACTGCAGGATCGCCGGATCGGCGGTCGGTTGCACCAGGGCCAGCAGCGACTGCCACATGAACTGCTCGAAGTTGCACGCGGTCTGCGGCGCCGCGACCTCGGTGGGCAGCGCGGCGCTGGTCAGCCACCCGACGTCACCCGCGCACGCGGAGGTGCTGGACTGCGCCGCCTTGACCGTCGGCGCGGGCGCGGAGGAGCAGGCCAGCGCGCAGACGCCGAGCCCGAGCATCGAGGACAGGAGTCGTTTGGACATGAAGTTTTTCCCTTGGAGCGTGGCGAGCGAGCCGCCCGCACCGTCTGGTTCACAGGGCGGACAGCGGGAAGCGATAGGCCGCGCCGCTGCCGGCGATGGCGTCGACCCGGCCGGGCGACATCTCGAACGCGCCGAAATCGAGCAGGTAGACGAAGCCGTCGTGGACGCGCACGTCGATCGGGCGATGCAGCGGGCCGAGCTCGACGGGGTGGAGCGTGCGCGTCGCGAGATCGACGCGCGCGAGCGAGCGCCCGACCTTGGGGCCTGGCGGTCCGGCGATCGGACGCTCGTCGCCGAACAGGCAGACCAGGAGCTGGCCGGCGAACCGCGGCGCGTCGGCCGGGAGCTGCGCGAGCTTGGTGGCGGCGGTGTTGACCGGGAACTCGAGGAGCGGCGTCGCGAGCGGCGGGAGCTCCGCGTGGTTGCGCAGCACCGGCGCGGCTGCGGGACCGCGGTGAGGCGCGAGCCGCGGATCGCTGACCGGCGTGCGGCCGACGAAGTCCGGGAAGCCGTACCACAGGCCGGCGCGGACCTCGAACAGCAGATCGGGCGCGTTGCCGATCGGCCGGCTGCCGCGCTCGTCGGCGCCCTGCTCGGTGGCGAGCAGCCGCCCGTCGGCGAGGACGACCAGGCCGAACGCGTTGCGCAGGCCCCACGCGTACAGCTCGAGCCCCGACCCGTCGAGGTTGCAGCGCAGCACCGCCG
>Ga0307513_10003296_pt1 | contig 21988 bp, 20 predicted proteins | sample 15_EM_MG_FD_202174 | JGI IMG/M metagenome (GOLD analysis project Ga0307513, IMG submission 202174) | Populus trichocarpa ectomycorrhiza microbial communities from riparian zone in the Pacific Northwest, United States - 15_EM | ecosystem: Host-associated > Plants > Roots > Unclassified | place... | reverse complement strand
ACGAACGGGTCGGCGTCGCGGGGACCAACTCGGTCAACCGCGCGATCTGGAAGTACCAGGCGTGGTTGACCGGCTTCAACGGCGGCCCGCTGCGCATGCCCACCCAGCGGCTCACCCAGCCGCAGCTGTCGGCCTACCGCGCCGCTGCCGAGGCGGCGGGGATCCTCGACGCCCCCGCGGAGGACGCCGAGTTCTTCGTCGGCCGCCACCCCGCCTGATCCCCGACTTCTCCTGAACACCCGCGGACGGGCCGGCGGCGCACCGCCGGCCCGTCCGCGGAGCCGTGAATGGGTCGGTCAGGAGCCCGCCTGCCGGTCGCGGTCCTTGTCCAGGTGCAGGAGCCGGATCGCGTTGCCACGGCAGATCTTGTAGATCTGCTCCTCGTCGAGATCGCGGAACATCTCCTTGGCGAGGACCTCGCTGTCGGGCCAGGTGGAGTCCGTGTGCGGGTAGTCGATCTCGAACGTCGCGTTGTTGACGCCCACGTCCTCCAGGTTCTTCATGCCGTAGAAGTCACGGAAGAAACATCCGTAGACCTGGCGGTAGTAGTAGTACGACGGCGGCTCCGGGATGGCGTCGGTCATCACACCGTTCCACCCGCGGTGCTCACGCCACACCGTGTCGATCCGCTCCAGCTGGTACGGCATCCACCCGACCTGCGACTCGGAGTACCCCAGCTGCAGCGTCGGCCACTTCGCGAGGATGCCCGAGAAGAGGAACTCCGAGAGCGAGGCGATCGCGTTGCTCGACGACAGGCTGATGCCGACCGCCGGCGGGGCGTCGGGGGAGACCGTCTCCATCTTCGACGACGAGCCGATGTGCATGCAGATGGCGGTGTCGGTCTCGGCGCACGCGGCGAAGAACGGGTCCCAGAACCCGGAGTGGATGCTGGGGAAGCCGAGCACCCACGGGTTCTCGCTGAAGGTGACGGCGTGGAAGCCGCGTTCGGCGTTGCGGCGCACCTCCGCCGCGGCTAGCTCCGCGTCCCAGAGCGGCACGACCCCGAGGGGGATGAGCCGGTCCCGGTCCGTCGCGCACCACTCCTCGTCCATCCAGTCGTTGTAGGCGCGGATGCAGGCGAGGCCGAGCTCGCGGTCTTCGCACTCGCTGAACTCCTGGGCGCAGAAGCGGATCATCTGCGGGAAGCACAACGACGCCTCGACGTGGTTCAGGTCCATGTCCTGCAGCCGCGCGACCGGGTCGAAGCAGCCCGGACGCATCTGGTCGAAGCTGATCGGGTTGAGATCCATCTCCTCGCGCCCGAGGCCGACCGACGCGATGTTGCGTCGGATGGGTTTGGCGACGTCCTCGAACACCCACACGTCGGTGGGCGTCCCGTTGGCGTCGGCGTCGGTCACGAAGCTCCCCTGAGCCCACCGCGTACGCCCGACCGGTCGCCGCTCGTACCGCGGGGCGCGGTCCACGAACTTCTTCGCGAGTCTCGACGTCCACACTGTGGGCGACTCGATGACGTGGTCATCGACGCTGATGAACCAGGGAAGCGCACCGGCGGAGATGTCCGGACCAGGTGTTGCACGACTGTCGACGGTCATTCAGCTCAACTCCTCAACCGCTCTATCCAGGTCCGCACCACTCTCGTGCCGGCCCATTACGAGGCGCGTTATGGCCGAGCGGGGGCCGCGTCGGTAACGCACGCCATAACGCGCACACGGCGACGGTGGCTCGGCAGAACCGGACGACGGAGGCGAGTCGATGACCTCGATCGGGCTGATCATCCCGCAGCGGGCCGCGCTCTTCGGCGTCGCCACGTTGCCCGAGCTGCTGCGGCTCGGGCCCGCGGCGGAGCAGACCGGCCTGTTCGACACGCTGTGGGTCGGGGACAGCCTGACCTCGAAGGCGCGGGCCGACGCGATCGCCTGCCTGGGCGCACTGGCCGGCTCCACGACGCGCCTGCGCCTGGCGGTCGGCTGCATGGCGAGCTTCCCCGTCCGCGAGCCCGCGCAGTTCGCCTACCAGTGGGCGTCCCTGGACGAGATCAGCAACGGCCGCATGCTGCTGGCGGTCTGCAACGGCCTGCAGAAGATCGGCGGCGCCTCGGAGATCGAGGGTGCGCACTTCGGTGGGGTACCCGACAAGCAGAGGGTCGCGCGGCTGGAGGAGTACCTCGACCTGGTCCGTGAGCTCTGGACGGGCGAGCCGGTGACGTTCCATGGGCGGTTCGCCCACTACGACGACATCACGATCACCCCGCGCCCGGTGCAGCAGCCGTGCCCGGTGTGGATCAGCGCCAATCCACCGGCGGGCCCGGCCGCCGATCGCGTGTTCCGCCGGGTCGCGACGAAGTCGGACGGTCTGCTCACGGTGCGGGCCCGGCCGGGCTACATCACCGCCACCCGGACCCAGCTGGACGAGCAGCTGCACGCGGTCGGGCGCGACCCCGCGGAGTTCCCGGTGGCGGCCTACCACAGCGTCAACATCGGGCCGGACCGCGAGGCCTGCCTCGACGAGGCGCACCGCTTCTTCGCTTCCTACTACGGGCCGGAGATGTTCGACCGCGAGGGCGCGGCGTCGATCACCGCGGTCGGCTCGCCCGAGGAGTGCGTCGAGCAGCTGCAGGAGGTGCTCGCCGAGGGGGTCACCCACCTCGCCGTCCGGCTCGCCTCCTGGGACCAGCAGCGGCAGTTCGACCTGCTGGTGGACAAGGTCCTGCCCGCGCTCGCGGGGTGACGCCGGGCCACACACGAACAGGGAGGTGCGGGGCCGTGCTCGACGACGTGGTGGTGCTCGGGGCCGGCCCCGGCGGTCTCTACAGCGCGATCCTGCTCAAGCGGGACCGGCCGGACGTGCGGGTCCGGGTGTTCGAGCGGGCAGCGGTCACCGAGCTGCCCGGGTTCGGCGTCGCCTTCCACGAGCAGACCCTGCGCAAGCTGGCCGAGGCCGACGGCCCCTCGCGGGACGCGCTGGGCCGGCTGCTGGTGCCCTGGGACGAGGTCGCCTTCAGCCGCGCCGGTCGGGAGTACCGGCTCGGCGGGCACGGCTTCGCCGGATGCTCGCGCAGCGCCCTCATCGGGATGTTGCGGGGACGTGCCGACGAGCTGGGAGTCGAGCTCGCGTTCAGGTGCGACGTCCGCGCCGCAGAGTTCCCCGATGCAGATCTCGTCGTGGCTGCCGAAGGCGTCGGCAGCCGGACCAGGGACGACGATCCCGGACACTTCCGGCCCACCGTCGTCGAACGTCCGAACCGGTTCATCTGGCTCGGCAGCACCGCACCCGTCGACGCGATGACCTTCCGGTTCGCCGACAGCCCCGACGGCACGTTCGTCGCACACGCCTACCCGCACGCGGCGGGCGCGAGCACGTGGATCGTCGAGACCGATGCCGCGACGTTCGAGCGATCGGGTCTGGGCGGCGCCGCCGCCGACGGCGTCGTGACCTACCTGGAGGCGGTGTTCCGCGGCGAGCTCGGTGGACACCGCCTGGTGCCGGGCACCTCCCTGTGGCGCCGCTTCCCGCTGGTCGCGACCGAACGGTGGAGCCGCGGGAACGTCGTGCTGCTCGGCGACGCCAAGGGCACGGTGCACTACTCGATGGGCTCGGGCACCAAGCTCGCGATGGAGGACGCCGTCGAGCTGCACGCCGCGCTGGGCGAGCTCCCGTCGGTCGGCGACGCCGTCGAGCGGTACGAGTCGGTGCGTCGAGCCGCGCTGGCCGAGCTCGCCGCGGACGGCTTCTCCTCGATGTCCTGGTTCGAGCGGATCGATCTGCACCGCGGGCTCGATCCCGCCCGGTTCGCGCTGGGTGGGATGACCCGCAAGGGCAACGAGTCGGTCGCGTCCGTGCGGGCCCGTACGCCCGGACTGGTGGCGGACGCCGTCGCCGCGCTGGCCGCGGAGTCGGCAGGCGACGCCGGACGGGGTGTCCTGGGCCAGCCGCTGCGCGTCGGTCCGCTCGCCCTGTCCAGCCGGGTCGTCGGTGGACCCCACGGTGCGTTGGGCCCCGTACCGCCGCCCGTCCCCGGATCGTCGGGTGTGGCCCCGACGATGGTGGTGGTGCGGGCGTCCGCTGGTCGGTTCCGGACTGCCGAGATCGAACGGGCCGTCGACGCCGGCGTCGACGTGCTCGTCCTCGAGATCGGGCCCGAGTTGGAAGGGAACGAGACCGAGGCGATCGCCACCGTGACCAGGACCTGGCCTGCAGACCGAGTCCTCGGGATCCGGCTGGCGGCGGTCCCGCAGGCGCCGCGATGGACCGCCCGGCTGGGCGAACTCGGCGTCGGGCTCGTCGATGTCACGGGCGATCACCGGGACGCCCTCCTGCTCGCCGACGTGCTCCGCCATTCCCTCCCGGTGGTGACGATGGTGCCCTGTGCGCGGCTCGACGAGGCCGAGACCGCCGTTCTGACCGCGCGCACCGACCTGGTGGTCCTGCCCACCGCGGTCGCGACCGCCGCTCTGTCACAGAGCACACCCACGTCGATCGAGAGGACGAACAGCATGGCCGTGCAGAGTGTGGAGTTCCCCAGCGGAGGAACGACGCTGCGAGGTGACCTGTACCTGCCCGAGGGCAGAGGCCCGTTCCCGACCGTCGTCATGGCGGGCGGATGGTGCTACGTCAAGGAGCTGCGCCAGCCGCAGTACGCGGCGGAGTTCGTGGCCCGCGGCTTCGCGGCGCTGGTGTTCGACTACCGCAACCTCGGCGCCAGCGACGGCGACCTGCGCCAGCACCTCGAACCGTGGGAGCAGATCGAGGACTACCGCAACGCCATCACCTACCTGGAAGGGCGCGCCGAGGTCGATGCCGACCGCATCGGCGCGTGGGGGATCTCCTACAGCGGCGGCCACGTCCTGATCCTCGGCGCGATCGACCCGCGGGTGAAGGTCGTCGTGAGCAACGTGCCGGTGATCGACGGCTACGAGACCATGTGGCGCGTCCACGGCTCGGAGCGCTTCCGGATGCTGCAGCAGGCGATCCTGGACGAGCGCCGCAAGGTCTTCGCCAGCGGCGAGCACAGCTACCTCCCGATGTCGGCGACCCCGACCGGCCCGCATGACGGTTTGGCGACGTGGCCGTTCGACGAGGTCAGGGTGGTGTTCGAGGACCTGAAGAAGACACAGGCGCCCAGCCACGAGCACCGCAACACGGTGGCGTCGGTCGATCATCTGCTGGCCTACAACGCCGCGCCCTACGCGCGTCGCCTGGTGAACAAGCCGATCATGATGATCGTCGCGCAGAGCGATGACATCACGATGTGGGACCTGGAGACCTCGACCTACGACGCGATCCCCAGCCGCGACAAGAAGCTGGTCGTCCTGCCGGACACCAGTCACATGACCCTGTACAGCAACCTGACCGCACTCGACCTGGCCGCCAAGGCCGCCGGAGCGTGGTTCAGCGCGCACCTCGCCGAGCCCCCCACCGTGGCCAGCCGGATCGCGGAGTTCTCCTGACCCGACCGACGCGGACAGGGGACGGACGACGTGGTGATGGCGACAGGTGACGTGATGCGGATCGGTGTCCTCGGCGGCTCGGGCAAACATGTGAGCGGTCTGGCCTACCGGCTGAGCTCGGCCGGTCATGAGGTCGTGGTCGGATCCCGGGATCCGCAGCGAGCGCGCTCCCGTGCGGACGAGCTGTCCGTCCGCGGACCGGCAGGCGGCTGACGATCAGCGGATCGACGAACGAGGATGCGGCGGCGGCGGGCGAAGTCGTGATCTCCGCACTGCCCTGGGACATCGGAGCCGACGATCTCGCCGCGGTGGCCCCCGCGTTGCACGGCAAGATCGTGGTCTCGTGCGCCAACCCGATCGTGGTCGACGTGCTGGGCCCCAGAGCCCTCGACGTCGGTCAGGACAGTGCCGCGGAGCGGCTGGCGGCGCTGCTCCCCGAGAGCGTCGTCGTGGGCGCGTTCCAACCACCTGTCTGCCGTCAGGTTGCTCGACCCTGACGGTGACCTCTCCTCGGACGACGTTCTGGTCTGCGGCGACGACGAACCGAGCAAGGATGTCGTGCGCGACCTCTGCCAGTGCATCATCGGGCGCCGCGGCATCGACGCCGGACCGTTGTCCACCCCGCGCCAGATCGAACCGTTCACGGCCGTGCTCATGTCGGTCAATCGGCGGCACCGGACGCGGTCGGGGCTGCGGCCGAGCCATGTCGGGGACTCCGTCCGAGACCGGGCCCGGATCGACGTCGCAGAAACCGCATGACCAGCGCCTCATGCCTGAGCAGACGAGGCTCGCGCTGTGCTCACTCGGGGCGGCAGGGAGGAGAATCCCCAGGTGAACAACTCCAAGGTCCGATGGGTGCTGCTTCACCGAACATCAGCGAACTGGCGCATCACCGTGGCTGAGATCCCCGACGCCATCGCCTGCGGCGAATTGCCCGACATGCCACCCGATGCGTCGATTGAGGTCGCCCAACGTGGCTTCGAAGCGCACCTCCTGCGCCGCCGCTGGGACTTCACTGGCGAGCTGACCTGGCACCAGACCGAACCCGACTGCTGGGCGGCCGAACCCACTCCATCCACGGGCATGTAGCGCAGCTCGTCGGACTCGGCTCAGGCGATCACGGGCTGTTACCGCTCGAGGTCAAGTCCGCCAGCGTGGCGGCTGATGCGTGATCTTCGTTGTTGGGTTGGGCGCTGAGCGCCGGGATGGTCGTGGTCGTGGGCGCCTCCTCGGCGGTGGGCGCGACACCCCGAGCAAGTAGCAGGTCGCCACCACCGTGGTCAGTGCATCTCGTGAGGTCCTTCGAATGCTGTGAGAGGCCTGCAACTCGACGCGCCCGTCACAGGGCCGGTGGCACACCACTGGTGGACACCACTATCGCCCGCCGCGGCGACCCCGTCGGAGCGGGTTGTGGTGATCCAGCAGCTCGGAGCGGCCCGGGAGCAGGACGGCGAGCGTTCCACCGATCGCCGCGACCCACAGTGTCGGGCGCGATCCGATGATCTCGCCCAGTGTTCCGCCGGCCAGCGCGCCCAGCGCCCGGGTGCCCATGCTGATCATCTGGAACGTGCCGCGCACGCGGGATCGCAGCGGGCCGGGCACCCGGGCCGCGAAGGTCGAGCCGATGCAGATGTTCTGCACCACGCGGCCGAACCCGGAGGCGAGCAGAGCCACGAAGAGGACGGCCATCGTCGGCGCTGACAGTGCGCCGGCGAGCGGGACGAGCACCAGCGGCGCGGAGATCGTCGATCGCGGTAAACGTGTCGACAGTGAGGTCGACGGCGTGGTCGCCGTCCTGGCGTGGGCTGCCGCGCCAGAGGATGACCACGTCGCCGCTGTCGCCGATGATGCGCCACTGCGCAAGCCGATCCTGGAACCCGGCGGTGGGCAGGCCGAAGACGAACAGGCCACCCGGCGCCAGGCTGCGGGCCACCCCGCGCATGCAGGCCTCGAGCTCGGCGACGGTCGCCATGTGCGTGAACGGCTCGGCCAATGTTGTCGCCACGGCGTGCTTCCCCATGTCGGGCAGCCGGCGGGCGTCGGCGAGTACGAGATCGACGCGATCGGCTCCGGCCTTGGCGCGGGCGACGTTCAACATTTCTTCGGAAAATCGACGCCGGTGACGTCGAAGCCGAGGTCCGCGAATCCCAGGGCGGACTTCCCGGTGCCGCAGTCGATGTCCAGAAGGGTTGTTCCCGGCGCGCCGTGCTTGTCGATCAGGTCGGCATACAACTGCACCCAGATGTCGTACCGTTGATTCCTTGTCACGATGTCGTACTGATCACCGAGGCCGTCGTAGTACGCCTTCGGCGACGCAGTGTTCGGCTGATCGATCACGGTTGGTCAATACCCTCGAAACTTGCTCGGAGCGACGGTTTGAAGGACGTCGACGGGTCGATGATCTGATCAGCAACTCCACCCTCTATGGCGTGTCGTCACTAAAACCCATCACCGTTCGGTGGGATCTTGGACGATCCCTCCGTGATTGTGAGATGGGTGATATTCGGCGTTCAAGAGTCGTGGGCGCCGTCCGGCCGGTCGTGAGAGAGCAACAGTCCGGATCGTCGAGATCATTTCAGGCGCCGGGTGTGGGGGAGCGGGTGATTCATCGAGGATCCGGTGCAGCGTGCGGGAGCACTCGGGCACTGCTTTCGAATTCGCGAGTGCGGCGTCGATCGCTGCAGTGAGTGACTCGCCGATGTCCTCGTCGGCCGGTCGCTGTCGGGAGGTCTCGGTGAGAGTGCGGTCCATCGCCGGGACGTAGCGGTACAGGTGGGCCGGGCCGAGCTTCGTCTCGCGGAGTGCCACGGCCGGACAGTATCCCCCGCGAAAGGATCTGACAGTGACTCTCATATGAGAGTCATAACTTGCTCGTACGCCATGGCGTATCGATAGAGCGTTGATTCGTCGAACGCCCCTGCCATGAGCTGAACTCCGATGGGGAGCCCGGCCCTGGTTGTCCCGCACGGGATCGAAAGACTCGGTATGCCGATCAGGTTGGCCGGCGCGGTGAGTCGGGCGATCACCGCGCTGACCTCGACCGACCGGCCTTCGATGGTGACTTCCTCGGAGCCGAGCGGGGTCGCCGCGACGGGTGTGGTCGGTGTGAGCAGTATGTCCAGCCCGCGCAGCGCGCGCCCGAAGTCGGTCCTTGCCTGCTCGCGCACCTGTTGTGCCAGCACGTAGTGGTGTGCCGAAAGCGGCTCGCCTCGCAGCAGGCGCTCCCGCACCCGCGGATCGAACCGTTCGGGTTCGGTGGCGAGCCGCTCGGCATGTACCGCGAACGCCTCGGCCGCCAGGGTCAACCGCTGGGCCTGGAAGGTCTCGTGCAGGCGGGGGATGTTCACCTCGCGAACATGGGCCCCGAGCGAGCGGAACGTCGCCGCAGCTGCCTGTACCCGTTTGCGAACCTCAGAATCGATCTGTTCGAAGTAGTACCCGGACGGAAGGCCGACGGTGCCACCCCGCACACCACGGGCCAGGAGGCGGGAGAAATCCTCGGCCTCGCGGTCGACCGAACAGGGATCGAGCGGATCGTGTCCCACGAGCGCGGAGAGCATCGCGACGTTGTCGGCGACGGTCCGGGTGAGCGGACCGACGTGGTCCATCGTCGGCGCCAATGGGAACACCCCATAGGTGCTGACCCGGCCGAATGTCGGCTTCATGCCGACCAGCCCGCACAGCGCGGCGGGGATCCGCACCGACCCACCGCTGTCCGTACCCACCGCACCCCACACCAGCCCGGCGGCGACCGCCGCCGCGGACCCGCCGGACGAGCCACCGGTGATGCGGGTGGGGTCGGCCGGATTGCGTGCGGCGCCGGACAACGAGCGATCCCCGGTGCCGCCGTACGCGAACTCGTGGGTGGTGGTCTTGCCGACGATCACCGCTCCGGCCTGCTCGAGGCGGCGTACAGCGGTCGCTGAGTGGTCCGGGACGTGGTCGGCGAAGAAGCTGGATCCCATGGTGGTGCGGACACCCTCGGTGTTGAAGATGTCCTTCACTGCGAGCGGCACCCCGTGCAACGGCCCTCGATAGTGTCCGGCGCTGATCTCGCGTTCGGCCACTGTTGCCCGGTCGAGCGCGGCGCTCTCGGTCACCGTGACGAACGCGTTCAGGTCGCTGGCCGCGATCCGCTCGAGGCTGGCCCGCGTTGCCTCCACCGGTGAGATGTGTCCACCGCGAATCTCACGGGCAAGTTCGGTCAAGGTCCAGGTCGTGGGGTCCAACGCTCAGGCCTGCACGGTCTCGGATGGTGCGGACGAGGGCGGCGACGAGAGTTCCGACTTCGCCGTTTCCGGTGACAGGAGCGCGGTGATCAGGCTGATCGCTCCGGACGCCATCACCAACACCGCGATCGGCCACAGCGCCCCGGCCCAGGCGAGCAGGCCGGCCGCGATCAGTGGGGCGGTTCCATTGAACAACGCTCCGCCGAGCTGGTAACCGAGCGAGGCCCCGGTGTACCGATTGCCGGTCGGGAACAGCTCGGCGAAGTACGCCGAGACGGTGCCGTACTGCCCGTAGTTCGCGATGCCCAGGCCGAGAGCCATGGCCAGCCAGAACAGGGCCGGCACCCCGGCGTCGATCAGCCAGGTCACGGGGAACACGATCAAGGTGGCGAACGCCACGAAGGCCATGTACGCCCGTCGGCGCCCGAATCGGTCGGACAGCGCGGCCGCCACCGGCAGAACGAGCAGCCCCACCAGACCGCCGACGACGTTTCCGCTGGTGGCAGTGGCCGTGGAGAATCCGAGGTGCTGCACCGCGTACGTGGCGGCGAAGAAGGAGTAGATGCTCGATGCGGTGCCGTCGATGCAGCGGAGCAGGGCGACCCGCACGACGTTCGCGGGATGGCGGAGTGTGGCGAGGATGGGGATCGGTTCCTGGCGCTGCTCGTTCTTGAGGCGCTCGAACACCGGCGACTCCTGCAGGCTCAGCCGGACGAACAGTCCCACCGCCAGCATCCCGAAGCTCAACAGGAACGGCACGCGCCAACCCCAGGACAGAAATTGCTCGTGAGGAAGTAGCGCACACAGTGAGAAGACCCCGGTGGACAGGATCAGGCCTGCGGGCGCGCCGGCGTGCGCCGAGCTCGCGTAGAAGCCGCGCCGGTGGCTCGGCGCGTGCTCGACAGCCATCAGGACAGCGCCGCCCCATTCGCCGCCGACCGAGAGCCCCTGCAGCAGACGCAGCAGCAGCAGCAACAACGGGGCGAACACGCCTATCGACTCGTAGGTGGGCAGCGCACCCACCAGTGTCGTCGCCGTGCCCATGATGAGGAGCGTGGATACGAGAGCGGCCTTGCGGCCCACTCTGTCGCCGAGGTGCCCGAAGATCACGCCGCCGAGTGGCCGCGCGAAATAGCCCACGGCGAAGGTGCCGAACGCGGCGAGGGTGCCGGCCGTCGCGTCGAGTCGGGGGAAGAACAACACGTTGAACACGGCCGCGGCGGCGATGCCGTAGAGGAAGAAGTCGTACCACTCGATGGTGGTGCCGATGAAGCTGGCAATCGCCACTCTTCGGATCGAAGAGCCGTCCCGGTTCATATCATGCACTCCCTGCCCGGTGGTGGTCAGTCGAGAAGATCCGGCTGGCGCCGGGCGATGTCCTGGTACATCGGCTGATAGTGCAGCCAGGCCATGAACGGCGTGGCCAGATGGTCCCGAGAGTGCAGCGCGGCTTCCCTCGGTATGACCTTCAAGGGTGATCCGGTCGCCTCTGCCTTGAGCTGGATCCGGCAGGCCCGGTCGGCGGCGATGAACCACCAGACGGCCTCGTCCACGCTTTCCCGCCCGGCGCTGAACAGGCCGTGGTTCTGGTGGATGGCGATCTTCGCGCTGCCGAATGCCTCCGCCACCCGAGCGCCCGCGCCACGTTCGACGACGACGGCGCCGGCCTCCTCGGTGATCAGGGCCTGGTCCTCGTAGAACCCACAAGCCGTCTGGGTGATCGGGTCCAGTGGTCGGCCGAGAGCAGCCCAGGCCATGCCGTTGATGGTGTGCGCGTGACAGGAAGCAACGATGTCCGGGTTCGCCTCGTGGATCGCGGCATGCAGCACGAAGCCGGCCCGATTGACCGCCCAGGAACCTTCGACAACGGTTCCCTGATGGTCGACGAGGAGCAGGTCGGACACCTTGACCTGCGAAAACGTCATGGCGAAGGGATTGGTCCAGTAGAGCTCGGGGTGCTCGGGGTCGCGGACCGTCAGATGGCCGGCGAAGCCGTACTCGTAGCCGAGGTCGTAGAGGATCCGGCAGGACGCGGCGAGCCGCTCCTTTCGATGCCGCCGCTCGGCGGCCGCCGACTCGAAGGTGGGGGGCTCCGGGAAGTACAAGCCCTCCTGCTCCGGCCGATACACCGATGCTGGGGCCTTCTCAGCCGCCGTGATCGCCACGCAACTCCTCCTGTTCAACTCGGTCGTTCTGGAGCCAACATATCGGATCCAATTCGAAAACGTCAACGCACCTTCGGCCCTCCGGCGAGCGCGGGCGGCTGTTTGTAGGGTGGATCCATGGACAGCCGGCGATGACCCGCCCTTCGACGGTGCAGGAGCTCGTCCTCGCCGAACTGAGGCGTGCGCTCGTCGCCGGCGAGCTACCCGCGGACTCCCGCATCGGTCAGGACGACCTGGCAGAACGCCTCGGGGTGAGCCGACACCCGATCCGGGAGGCGCTGAAGGTCCTCGAGGGCGAGGGGCAGCTGTCCTACATCCCCCGGCGTGGGTACTTCGTCACCGCGCTGAGCCCCTCCGACCTCGCCGAGATCTACCGCATGCGACAGCTACTGGAGAACGAGGCAGTGGCCGTGGGCACGCGCCGGCTCACCGACGACCACTTGGCGGAGCTGGCGCAGGCTCACCAGGCGATGGCCGACGCGATCGAGCGGGAGGATCTGGCCGGGCTGACAGCGGCGAACCGAGACTTTCACTTCACGTTGCTCAAGCCGGCCGGCATGCCACGGCTGGCGCGGATGGTCTCCCAGCTCTGGGACGCCTCGAATCCCTATCGTGCGCGGCACTTCTCCGACCAGGAGAATCAACTCCTCAGCCACCGCGAACACGGCAGAATACTTGATGCGGCACGGCAGCGAGACCCAGATCTGCTGATCCAGCTTTTGGACGAGCACCGGTCGCACGCCGTGCCCACCCTGCGCCGAACCCTCGGTGAAAGCGGGCCATGAGCGGTGCGGGAAGCGGATTCAGCACCCGTGTTGACCGTCGTCGCCGGCGGCTCAGAGCTTGCAACACGCAAGATCCGCCAAGCATTCTGGACCGATCCCGTGCCCAGGGGCGGCGCTATCTCTCCGCGGGCTACAGCCAGGCGACCGACGTGGCAGAACCCAGCGCGTCGACATACCGCTACTCGGAGGAGACGCGGCGGCGGCCCAGTTCGGCGTTACATGAGCGGTCTGCGGTGCTTCCTGGGGAGTGTCAGCCCGCTGCCGCGGCGGCGGGTAGCCGGGTCGCCCAGATGTTCATCGGCACGTAGGCGACCCGGCGGCCGGCGCCGTCGAGCAGCCGGCCGAGGCGCTTGACCGGGGAGAGCACTACACGCCGGCTGGTCACGGCCAGGCCGGGCGCGCACTCGGTGAGCCGGGTCTCGAGGTGGGGAACGTCGCGCAGGTCGCGCACCCAGGCCTCGATCCGCAGGTTGCTCGATCCGGTGATCGCGTCGCAGGACCGGGTCGTCGGCAGTGCGCAGATCGCCGAGGCGGCGCGGTTCAGCTGCTCGGACGGGCAGGCGGCGGTGATGGTGACCTGTACCGGCCAGCCCGCCGCCGGTCCGGCCACCTCGCAGCGGAACTGGAGGGTGCCGTCGCGCATCATGCGGCGCATCCGGCGGCGCGCGGTGGCGGCGCTGGTGCCGGTTCGTTCGGCCAGGTCGTTCGCGGAGCAGCGTGGGCTGGGGCCGAGTACGGCGAGCATCGACCATTCGTCCGGTCCGAACTGGGCGCCGGTGCCGCTCGGGGCGGGGTGCAGCTCGGAGAGGCGGGCGGACTGTTCGGTGGTCAGCGCGCCGAGCCGCCAGCGTCGGCCGTTGTCGAAGTTGTGCGTGATGATCGTGGTGCGCACGTCGAGGACGCCAGGCATGCGCGCGATCCGGCCGCCGGTGTAGCCGTTGATCTGGGCCAGGTTCGGTGCGCCGACCCGTAGCTGCAGGCTCGCGTCGCCGTCGGTCAGGTCGACGCTGACGGCGTGGGTGTCCGCGGCCAGCTCGGCGGCCAGCCGGCAGACGTCGGCTGCCCGGCAGTGCACGTCCACCGCCGCCTGTTGCAGCTGGTCGCCGTGCGGGTAGTAGCCGACCAGCCAGCTCAGGCCCGCCCGCTCCATCCGTGCCCATCGCCGGGAGACGGTCGTGTGATCGACCCCCAGGACCTCGCCGATGGACGTCCAGGGCGCGACCGGGGCGATCTGCAGCGCGTGCAGTACGGCGAGATCGAGCTCGTCGAGGGTGTGCGAGTTGTGCATGAACGGCCGCTCTCGTGCTCGGAACGTGCATTTCGCGATGGTCGACCTTAAGCGGTGCGACGGTCCCGATCGAGTGCTGACCGGCAAGAATGAGGAGTGGCCGATGGTGAGTTGCCCCACCACGCAGATCTTCACGGCACACGTCGTGCATGCGATGACCGAGCAGGACACCCCCGCGTTCGCCACGCTGGGTGAGTGGATCGTCGCGACCGGAACGGTCGCGGAGCTGCGCGCCGGCTACCCCGAGGCTCCGGTGCGCGATTTCGGCGCCGGCGTGCTCGTCCCTGGGTTCAACGACGCCCACCAGCACCCCAGCATGATGGCCGAGCAGCTGCTCAACGTGGATCTCTCCCCTGAGGTGGTGTCCTCCCGGGAGCAGGTGCTCGGCGCTCTGCGCGAGCGCGCGGCGCGGACCCCGGCAGGCGGCTGGGTCGTCGGCTGCCGCTACGACCACACGAAGTCCACCGGGGGCATCCCGCTCGCCCGCGAGGAGCTCGACGCCGTCAGCCCCGACCACCCGGTATTCGTCTGGCAGATCGGCATGCACTGGGGCGTCGGCGACACCGCCGCCCTGCGCGCGGCCGGGTACGCGGAGGACAGCGCCGCGCCGGAGGGCGGCGACCTCGGCCGCGACGACGCCGGCCGGTTGAACGGGATCCTCTACGAGCGGGCGACGGACCCGCTGCGGAACGGGGTGATCCCGGCACCGCCGCTCGACGACGTGCTCGCGGCGTTCCGTCGCTACATGGCGATGATGCACGCGGCCGGCATCACCTCGGTCGGTGATCTCTTCGCCTCTGCGGGCGGGCTGCGACTGATGCAGGAGTCGCACGCGCGGGGCGAGCTGACGCTGCGGGTCAACCTGGTTCTCGGCTATCCGCTGCTGCCGATGCTGGAGAGCCTGGGGCTGCGCACGGGGATCGGTGACACCGTGCTGCGGATCGGCGGCGTCAAGATGGTCGCGGACGGGGCCGTCGCCGGCGGCACGTGCCTGCTGGAGGATCCGTACGAGAACAGCTGCTCACACGGCATCCAGGCGATGTCCACCGAGGAGCTCCACGATCACGTCCGGCGCGTGCACGACGCGGGCAGCACCGCCTGTGTGCATGCCAACGGCGACCGCGCGATCCGGCTGGTGCTCGACGCGATCGAGGCCGCGCAGCAGGCCAACCCGCGCACCGACGCCCGGCACCGGATCGAGCACTGCACCCTCGTCGACGCCGAGACCCTCAAGCGCATCCACGCCCTCGGCGTGGTCGCGGTGCCGTTCGGCAGCTACGTAGCCTTCCACGGCGAGAAGCTGCCCGACTACTACGGCCACGAGCGGGTCGGCCGGATGTTCGCGCACCGCGACCTGCTCGACGCCGGCATCCCGACCGCCGGATCGTCGGACTACCCGTGCGGCCCCTACGAGGTGCTGCTCGCGATGCGCAGCTGCGTCACCCGCAGGGCCGCCGACGGCACCGAGCTCGGCCCGCACCAGCGCATCACCGCCGGTGAGGCGCTGGCGCTCTACACCACCGGCTCGGCGTACGCGGCCGGCGAGGAGGACCGCAAGGGCCGGCTCGCCGCCGGGATGCTGGCCGATTTCGTCGTGCTGGACGCCGACCCACTCACCGTGCCACCGGACTCCCTGGCCGACATCGGCGTCCGACAGACCTGGGTCGGGGCCCGGCGCGTGTGGGCGGCGGACGGGGAGGAGGCATGAGAGCGGGCGTCGCGTCCCCGCTGATAGGGCTCGGAATTCCGGCCGTCGCGCTGCTCGTGGTGATGCCGCTGATCGCGGACACCTCCGTCGCCGTCGCGGGCATTCCGCTGCTGTTCTTCTGGGTCTTCCTGTGGATCCCGCTCACCAGCGTCTGCTTGTGGGTGTCCTGGCACTTCTTCGATCGACACCGCCCCGAGACGCCAGAGATCGACACCGAGAGCGGGACCCACTGATGGACGTGATCGTCTTCGTGCTGCTCGTGGCCGCCTCGCTCGTGATCGCGGTGGTCGTACGGCTGAGCGCGGGCCGGACGGACGTCGGCCAGTTCCTCGTCGGCGGCCGGTCCTTCCCCGGCTGGCTGCTGTTCTTCCTCTCCGTCGGGGAGATCTACAGCATCGGGACCCTGCTCGGCTTCCCCGCCGGCATCTACGCCCAGGGCGCCAGCTACGGCATCTGGTTCATGGGCTACATCCTGCTGGCCTACCCGATCGGCTACTTCGCAGGTCCGCTGCTGTGGCGGGCGGCGAAGCGGTACGACGCGATGACCGTGCCCGACGTGATGCGCTCGCACTTCGGCAGCCGGACCCTGGAGGTCCTGATCGCCGTCGCCACCGTCGGCTTCCTGGTGCCGTACGCCCAGTTCCAGTTCGCCGGGCTCCACGCGGCGCTGCAGGCGACGGGCTTCGAGCTCTCCGCGCGGACCACGGTGATCGTGTCGGTGCTGCTCGCGCTGACGTACGTGCTGCTCACCGGCATCAAGGCGCCCGCGATGATCTCCATCCTCAAGGACGTCGCGATGTTCGGCGCCGTCGCCGTCGTCGGCATCTACGTGATCGGTGCGAACCACGGCGTCGCGGGGCTCTTCCCGACCGGTGCCGGCGCGAGCACGATGTCCGGCACGCCGATGGTGTACGCGATCACCACGATGCTCGTGCAGTCCGTGACGTTCTTCCTGGGCACGACCGGGCTCGGATTCGTCATTGCGGGCCGCTCCGAGCGGACGGTGCGCCGGACGATCATGATTCAGCCGCTGTACATGCTGATGTACCCGCTGCTGGTGTTCGCGGCCTACTACAGCCGCTCACATCTGACCCTCTCCGACCCGAACCATGCCTTCACCGCGGCCACCGCGGCGACGGGATCCGATGCGCTGGTCGGCCTGGCGGCCGGGGCCGCTGCCCTCACCGGCCTGCTCACCCTCGCCGTCCTGTCGCTCGTGTTCGGCGGGGTGCTGTTCCGCAATCTGCTGCCGTCGGTGCGCCGGGAACGCCAGCGGATCGGCCTGACGTTGAGCGTCGCCGCGTTCCTGGTCCTGTCGGCGATCCTCGCCGTGACCGTGCAGAGCCTGATCCTGAACGTCCTCGCCTTCGCCTACGTCATCGGCGCCCAGGTCGTGCCGGCGTGGCTGGTTGTGCTGTTCGCCAAGCGGGTCCCGGCCGCGGCGGTCAGTACCGGCCTGATCTGTGGACTCACCCTGGCGATCACGCTGCAGGCGGTCGGGCTGTCCGCGGTCGGCGGGATCAACAGCGGCCTCATTGCGCTGGTGTTCAACCTGCTGGTCACCTTCAGCACGGCCGCGGTGCTGCGCCGCGTTCGGCCCAGTGCGGACCGCAGGCCGATCGCCGCGGCCGGTCCGCGACCGGCCGGTCCCAGCTCGGAACAGGTACTCGATCCAGCGTGACCGAGAGGTGGGAGCCCGCGGGCTCCTTCGCAGTGCCCGGACCGGAACGTGCGAGCGATCCACGTCGACGACTCTTTGCTCCCGGCGATCACGGTTCGGCGGAAGCTCCTCGCGCGATTCCGGCTGGGCCCTCACCTGCGCGTCCCGTGCGCGGCAACGCCTAGATCGTGGGGATGGCAGGCAGCGATTTCGGCATCGACGAGTCCCGCGGAGGTTGCTGCATGCCCGGGGAACACGAGCGGGAGCAAATGGGGAGCACGTCGGCGTGCAGAACAGGTCTGGACGGACCTCAACTGCCTTCAGCGCCGTGCGTGGTCGCCGCGCGGTCGGAGCGGTCGCCCTCGGCCAATGGCTCTCGTTCGGCCGGACCCTGGTGCCGTCGCGGCGATGCTCGGCGCCGAGGCCGCGGGGATGCCCCGTCGCGCCTTCGCCGATCCGATCGACATCTCGCTGCGGGCCGTCGCAGTGGCCGCCGCAACCGTCGGGGACGAACAGCACCCGGGAGCGCGCGCCCTCGTGTCCGGGGACGTCGCCCCCGCCTCCCTGCTGCCGGCGCCGGTGTCGGTCTACGAGGACTGGGTACGCATCGAGCACTGGGACTGCACACCGATGTCCAGGTTCCCGATGGACCGCTGCACGCAGCCGGTCGACTACGAGCCGATCAAGCGGGTCGTGGTGGTCGGCGACTCCCACATGCAGCAGTTGTCCGGTGCGCTGTCGGCGATCGCGACCCAGCAACACTGGCAGCTGACCGAGATCATCCGTGGTGCTTGCCCGTTCTCCGCGATGTCTGAGGCCGTCCCGGGCGAACCCGACTGTATGGCCTGGAATGAGGCGGCGTTGATTGAGATCGCGGATCTGCGTCCCGATGCCGTGGTGACCCTTGCCAGCCGAGAGGTCCGGGTCGGGCTCACCGAGCACACCCCTCCCGGGTTCATCCAGCGGTGGCGCGATCTGGAACGGCTCGGCATTGCAGTCCTGGCGATCCGCGACAATCCGCGCTTCGACTACTCGATGCCCGACTGCGTCCAGCAGCATGAGAGCGTCCAGTCGCATGAGGACCCAGCCGTGTGCGGGGCCTCCCGCGAGGAGCTCTACCCTGCCGCGCCGCCGTGGACGGAGATCCCCGACCTGCCGAGCAACGTCACCCTTCTCGACATCGCCGACGCCGTCTGCGACCAGACGTTCTGCCCTGCCCAGATCGGCAATGTGCTGGTCTACCTCGATGACAACCACCTCAGCGCCAGCTACAGCAGCTCCATGGTCCCACTTCTGCAGGACCGGGTGGTGGCTGCGATCGAGAAGGACGAAACGGTCCCCTGACCGGTGGCTCACTGAAGCGAGGTGAATCCGGCTCGTGCCACCCTAGCGATGTCGCAGCCACGATCGCGGACGTGGTGTGGCCGTACGGGGTTGGTTCTCGACCATGTGATGCCGACGATCCCCGTCGCCTCGTAGAGCTGAGCGCAGTAGGAGCGCTCGGTTGACCGCGGATCCGCGCTTAGACGGTTCGGTGGATGCGCAGTCCAGGAGGGCGTGCGCATCAGGAACGCGGCTGGCGCGGCGGCGGTCCGGCTGGCCCGAAGCCGCACGCAAGGACGAGGAGCATGGGAAAGGCGACCACCACGCCGAGCACGAGGATCATGGCTCGCCAGGAGGCCGGCATCAACAACAGAGCGATGCCGCCGAGCACCGTGATCTGGATGATGCGGTCCGGGGTGAACCAGCGTCGACGCCGGGGGCCGGCGGGCAGCGCGCGGCAGAGATGTGCAAGGTCGGGATCGGTGGCGTTGAGCTCGTCGTTGAGCGCGTCGAGAACGCGCTGTTCGTGAGCTGAGAGCGGACGGGCGGGTCGGGGTTCAGGCTGCGAGGGTGGGGGCGGTGCGGTCGGCATGAGATTCTCCTGGGCAGGGGTCTCTGGTTGCCGACCAGGCTTCCCGGCGCTCCCTACCGACGATGATAGCCGGTATGTCTGGTTTTACGGCAGATTTCCTCCTACCTCGCTCGGCGCACACGCTGCTATGGGTGGGCTCGCGTGAGCCGTGGCCAGATGCGGAGCGCTGTGTCCCGTAGGGCGGTTCCAGTTCGGGTGGCGGGGACGAGCAGGTGCGCGGCCAGCGTTGCGCTGCGGTGGTGGTGTCGCAGTCGTGCGCGGTGGGCGTGTTCGTAGCGAGCGAGGGCTGCGGGCAGGTCGTCGGGGTGGGTGGTGAGGGCTTGGGCGAGGGTGGCGGCGCCGACGATGGCCATGCTGGATCCTTCGCCGAACAGGGAGATGGCGCCGGCGGCGTCGCCGACGAGCACGATCGGGCCGCGTGACCAGCAGGGGACCTGGACGCGGCTGACGGTGTCGAACCACAGCTGCTCGTCGCGTCGGGCGTGGTCGAGCAGTTGCGGTACTCGCCACCCCATGCCGGTGTAGGTGCGGGTCAGCAGCTCACGTGGGTCGGCCGGGCCAGGCCCGGCGGATCCGCGGAAGATGAACGCTGCACCTTCGCGGCCGGTGCCGGGGTGGACCGCGACCGCGCGGCCGGGCGCGCTGTGGAGCAGGACGATCTGTGGGTCGGCGGCGGCACCGTCGAGCATGGTGGTGGCGATGTACATGCCCAGCGGTGTGACGAACTGGTGCTCGGGGCCGAAGGCGAGGCGGCGGACCTGGGAGTGCAGGCCGTCGGCCCCGATGACCAGGTCGAACCGGGCCGGTGGGGCGTGGCGGAAGCTCACCTCGACACCGCTGCCGTGGCGTCCGTCCGTGTGCAGGGCGGTGACGGTGTCACGGTGGCGGAACCGCGCGTGCGGGCCGGCGGCCGTCGCCAGGATGGCGGCGAGGTCGCTGCGACCGATCTCGAACCCGTCGGGGCTGGTCTGTACGGGGATCCAGCCGATCTCGTGGCCGTGGGTGTCGACCGCGCGCAGGCGGGTGGTGTGGGTGGCGGCGGCGCGCAGCGCGTCCAGCACACCCATCTGCTCGGCGATCGGGATGGCCAGACCGCGCACGTCGACCGGGTTGCCGCTGGACCGCGGACCTGCGTCGTCGTCCACGACAGTGGTGTCGATGCCGGCGCTGCCCAGCATGTAGGCGAGGGTGGATCCGGCGATGCCCGCGCCGACCACGAGGGCCGACCGCACACTCACCGCCGCACCCGTCACTGCCGCCCTCGTCACTGCCGGATCCCGTGCAGCAAGCCCTCCAACCGGTCAGCGGCCGCGGCCGTGCCGTGCTCTTCGCGGATTCGTGCGCCGAGTTGGGCGGCGCGGGTGGTGAGAACGACGTTGGTGGTCGCGTCGGTGATGGCGGTGGCCAGGGCGGACGCGGTGAGTCGGCGTTGCGGCAGTGGTGCGGCTGCGACGCCGAGGGCGTGCATGCGGTCGGCCCAGAACGGCTGGTCGGCCACGAACGGGGCGATGACCTGGGGGCGCCCGGCCGCTGCAGCGGCCGCGGTCGTGCCGGCCCCACCATGGTGCACCACCGCCGCCACCCGCGGCAGCAGCAGATCGTGGGGAACCTCGTCGACGAACAGAACCTGCCCCGAATCCGCCCGGTCCGCGGCCGGCCCGGTCAGCCCGCCCCAACCGCCGGCCAGGATCGCCCGCACTCCTGCCCGCTGCACCGCCTCGAGGACGGCGGCGGTGGTGGCCGCCGGATCGGGCCCGGACATGCTGCCGAACCCGATCAGAACGGGAGCCGGGCCGGACGCGAGGAACTCGTCGACCTGCGCAGGCAGCCCGCCGCGGCCGGGGTCGTCGCTGCTGGGGAGAAACCAGTAGCCGGTGGTGGTGACGTGGTCGGGCCAATCCGCAGGTGGGGGTACGACGTGGCGGCTCACGGCGTTGATGACGGGGGCCGGGCCGCCGTTGTGGTCGCGGAGCGGGTCGTGGCGACCGGGTCTGGCGGACAGGCCGAGCCGGTCGCGCCGCCAGGTGTGGACAACCTTGCCGAACATCAACTGTGGGGCGCGCATGCCGAGGTAGCTGACCCGGTTGAGCACACGGGGCAGCCGCGCGGGCAGGTGTTGGCCGGGCCAGGCGAACTCGCGGGTCGGCACGTAAAGGGGCACGGTGAGCGCGAGGACGGCGGGAATGTCGAGCTTCTCGGCAAGGTGCGGGGCGGCGATGATCTGGCCGTTGTGCACGATCACGTCCGCGTCAGCGCCTGGTCCGGTGGTCGCGATGGTGGCGGCGTCGTCGAGGATCTGCCCGAACGCGGCCGGCATCGCCCGTGCCATGGCGAGCTTGCCGCGCATCCCGCGGGTGACGGTGTCCCCGACCCCGCCGGTGCCGTTCATCAGCGCGAGCGGGCCGTCGTCGACGGTCGCGAACGGGATCTCGTGCTCTCCGCCGAGTTTGGCGAAGCGCGCCGGCGCGGCGAGCAGCACGTGATGGCCGCGGTGGCGCAGTTCGCGGGCCAACGCGACGAACGGTTGCACGTCCCCGCGGGTGCCGAAAGCCATGATCAAGACGTTCATGGGCGAGCCTTTTCGGTCGGCGTGAGCACAGGGCATGGCCACGTTGAGTGCCGACCAGGCTTCCCGGCTCTCCACCGGCACCACGCCTTTGAGCGACGGCACCGGACCCGTGAAAGCTATCATGTGTTCAGTAATTTCTGAACACATGATGGGTGGTGCGGTGTCCGGGCCTGGTGGTGGGGAGGGTGAAGAACGCGACGCAGGGGCCGCGGCGGAGGTTGCCGAGCGGTTGGCCGTGACGTTGACCCAGAACGGGATGCA
>Ga0307513_10003295_pt1 | contig 21988 bp, 19 predicted proteins | sample 15_EM_MG_FD_202174 | JGI IMG/M metagenome (GOLD analysis project Ga0307513, IMG submission 202174) | Populus trichocarpa ectomycorrhiza microbial communities from riparian zone in the Pacific Northwest, United States - 15_EM | ecosystem: Host-associated > Plants > Roots > Unclassified | place... | reverse complement strand
CCTTGGGTGCATTAATTAAGATAATATATCTTTGCTATGAAAAAATATATATCTTTCCTCCAATATTATAATTCTTAATTTGAATGTTTATTTCCTTTTGATCTAAACAAAGATATGTACTTAAAGTGAAGATATATAAATTTGTCTATATATAATAACTAATCATGCGGTTATTTGTAGTTTATACACAATTTTGAGCGCATTTATGATTGTCCATCTCTGTTCTAGAAAAATATATCTTTTTTTTTTGGTAGGGTAATACTTAGTTTAAATATTTATTTTCTTTTGATCTAGAGAAAGATTTCTTTTCTTAATTAAAAAAAGATATCAAATGATTTTTTTTATATATATAGCAATTAATCATTTGATGATTACTTGTAGTTTATACTAACTTTAGGTGCATTTAAGATGTATATCTTTGTTCTAAAAGAATGTGTATCTTTCCCTCGGTACTGTAATTCTTAGTTTAAATGTTTCTTTCTTTTTGAACTAAAAACATATCTTCTTTTTCCCCCCTAAAAATAGAGATATCTAAAAGAAAGTATACGTTGCTTTTTAATACATTAAAAAAACTAAAACCACCTAGGTAAGAATGATAGCTCCAGACCTATTCTTACTACTTACTGGAACAGTATAATGAGCTTTTACTTCTCCACCAAAAAACTTAATAGTGACTTTTTAGATGACTCTTTTGTTATTACTGAATTAATCGATGAATAGGTTTTTTTTTTTTTTTTAATTGCACAGTAAAACGATTAAGATATTTTTAAAAATAAAAAAAAGTAAATATGATGTCAAAGGATATTTCTATATTTTCACAATGTTTTTTTTTCATTGTTATAATGCTAGTTTAGGAACAATTTAATATTTTACCATATATAAAAAGTAATAAATAATTAAAATATATAGTGAAACGACGAAAATATCCTTAAAAGCAAAAATTTAAAACTTGAAATTAAGGGCTTCTTGATTTTTTTATAGTGGTTTGTTGTAATTATAAAATTAACTCAAGGACAGGTACTTGTCTAAGGGAAAAAAAAAACATGCTTGTATGGCGCATCCGAGGGCACGTGGGAGGTCTTTGCACCATTTGGGTGGCACGTGCGACACCTCTTGGCGTCCATAAATGTCCTTACAATGTGTTGTTAGAAGCATCGTCATGTTCTCTTCATATTAGTGCAATACTGCAATGTGTGTATCTGGTTGTGGTCCGATTTGTCGCCAGTGGACCTTACCTCTATTTTCTTTTTTTTTCTCTATCATTCCCTGAAAATTATAGCTTGACCCTTTTGATTATTAATATTTCAAATTCAGTTCTTATTTTTTATATTTTTAATTTTTTGTCTAACCCTTTTATAAAAGTTAAATTTGTTTTTAATTTCATCATTGAAACCTAATTTACCAAATAATATATTCTCTATTTTGGCCCTCATTCTTTGAATTTCTAATTTTTTACCCTAGTTCTTTTGTAAAAGTTTTACTGGTTTTCAATTTCATCATTTAATTCAAATTGATGGTATTATGTTTTCCAGTTTGATCCTCATTGTCTTTATTTCTAATTTTTTTCTTGGCCCTTTTATAACGGTTATTATTCTTCTCAATTTCACCCTTCAAACAAAAATATTATTTTTATTTTTCATGTCAATTGTGACTCTCATTCTTTTGATTTTTCATCTTTTTACTAAATTGATTTTTCTTTTCAATTTCGCTCTTCAATTAAATATAAAATTGATTTTAATCGCGGGTTTGACGAGATATCTTAAATTAACTCAGTTCTAATTGCTGTGGTTACAAATTTATCATGACCGATTTAATTTTTTTATCTCATTTTGACATATGAACATTTTTTTTTTTTTGTAGAAAAACATAGTCTTTCCCCGCAGCGAACTTAGTTTAACAATAACAATATGTAGTTTTGGGACTAATTGGTAATGAAAATGTATTTAACATGAGAATATATCTATAAAAAAAATAAAAATAAGAAGATTCCCATGTTCTGGGATTAAACAGGGGTGTTTGCACCCGTGCTCTTGCTATCGTCTGCTTTTTTACTTTTGTTTTTCCTATTTCAGGTGGATTTGATACTCTTAATTTCTCTCTTCCATTCTTTATTAAAAAATGGGCTGGTTCGGTAACCACGAGAGTGAAATGCAATTTCAAGTACAGTTGGTTGCTTGGAAAGAAAGAAAATCAGTTGCTACCCGTCACTTAAACTTGATCATTTTTGTCTCTGGTCAACCATGCTCTTGTAAACTGTTAGGAATTATGGCTCGGGTCCGACGATGAAATGGTTTGCGTGTGATTCTGGTGATCACTTGTATTGTATTATGATGATGGTCGTTTTTAAAAATATTTTTTATTTTTTAAAATTTATTTTTAATATTACTATATAAAAAAATTAAATTTTAATCAATTTTGCTTGGGTCATACTTCCAAATCAGGAGCTAAATCTGGTATTTATTCACATACTTGAGCAGAATCCTTCTGCTATTGTGTTTCGTCAGGCAATGATTTTTTTTCTTTTCAATTAGATATTAATTACTTTTTTAGCATCATAAAATTTACAGATATATACTTATATTCATGTAATACATCATAAAGTTGCATGCTATCATTCTAGTATATATATTATGGTGTCATTTTCATTTAACAAAATCCATGTTTTCAAGCTTTGCCCACTGTTTAGCCTACCAAGCATGAAGGATAAATACAAGTATTCAGATAAAGTAAATTTTGATCCAAAATTAAAAATAATGATTTTTCTACGTGAAAACCATGTGCTTTTACATGATATGTTCTAAAGTCTTGATATTGTTTGCTTGGTATAAAAACCTTAGATTTATTTATTTTTTATCAGAAAAATAATTTTAAAAAATATAAAACGCATGGAAAAAATATAAAACTTTAAACTCTAAATTCTAAATTAAAAAAAAAAAAGGAAAGGAAGAAAGGTGGATGGCTGCATTTCGATCACTATAGGGACGAGACTGCTACCAAATAATAGAATTTAATATGTTCTAAACTTGACATCCCACGCCTCTAAATTTGAGATATTTTTTTAATTTTGTCATGTAATGATTTTTTTCTATCTTGTTTGGTAATAGTTTGGCAAGTTATGTTATCAAAAAAAAAATGACACATCCTACATGTAAATCAATTATGAAGTTGAGATATTCAAGATGTGGCAGTGATTGTTTTTTTAAAGTATTTTTTATTTGAAAATATATTATAATAATATTTTTTTATATTTTAAAATTTTTTTATATCAGTAAATTAAAATAATCTAAAAACATAAAAAAATTAATTTTAAATAAAAAATAAAAAAAATTAAATAAAAAAAACACCTTTCAAACATGAAAATAAGAGATTTTAAAAGGAATGATTTGATAGTTGTTCATGACTACTTGGTGGCTGAAGTGGAAGAGTTGACGGATGAAATAGGTTATCAAACTTCAATTTAATGCTTGTAATTTTAAGAAACTCAATCACATCCCTAATTAAACATTATTACATGTTCATTCTGGTCCCTATACTTCTCTATCAATCAAATGAGTTTAATGTGCTTATATATTTTTTTGAGTGGAAAGTTAAAAGAAGGACCTGATTTCAAATGAAATTTGGTTCTTCGAGAACAATTCTAAAAGTTGTAGTTGAAGGACCGAATTCTTGAACGGTTTAAATTCCATGGGAGGTCTGACCCATTTTGTGCTAGACAACTCCCTCGTTGAAAACCCAAAAAAGCGGGCCCAATGATCCAAAACCTAAATAGGCTAAAATGTTTGATAGCCCAATTACCCCATGCTAGAGCCCAGCCCAATGACATAGCGGTAAAATTCTCCGTTCCCCAAAACGACGCCTATTAGTATTACCCATCAAAAAGCAGTGAAAGCACTGCTATCTCCCTGTCTTTCGGTTTGTTTTTGTGGAGTCCTTGGCTTGTCACGAAAGAAAAACACAAAGCGAAACAAATGGCAGAATCGTCGTCTTCGTCTTCGTCACCAGTAGTAAAATCAGATGCGGAAACAGAAGAATTACTGGATCGAATGTTAACTCGGCTTGCTTTATGCGACGACTCGAAGCTTGAAACTTTACTGTCTAAGATTCTCCCTCTCACTATCTCGTCACTTTCCTCAAACTCAACCGCCGTCCGCAACAAGGCAAAAACCCTAAACCTATACTCGCTTGCCTTTAATTTTAGTCTTTATTTCTTTTTTGGAGACTCTGGTGCGGTTCTTAATTTTATTTTAATATAATTTCTTGTTCAGTTGGAGTTGAATTCTATTACACTCACTGAAATTGATACTTATTTTTTTTTTTGCTAGTAGAGAACGAGTGGAAATGTTTAAATAGGTTTTGGAATCAAATGCTTTAGGTTCTTGAAATTTGTGATGTGCGTGTGGTGTTTTTTTTCCTTCTTGAGAGCAACTATCTCGACATGAGCGTTATTGCTTAAGGTATGAGAGAGAAGGGTTAGGTTTTTGAAGAATTCGCATTGCTTAAAGGTTAGGGTTTTATGATAATTGGAGTATTGCAGGACAATATATTAAAAAAAGGTGAAGTTGAAAAACGTTACACTTATACATTGTTATATGCTGCTTGTGGATTCTTGGGTGCGTAATGTTATACCTAGATGGGTCTTGTTTTGGGAATTGATTGGATTTTGGCGTGCATTCTCCACTCATGCAACCTTTGAATGCATAACAAAGCGGGGAAGCCAAATCTATTTGACTAAAAAATTGAGAGACCCTATATCTGTCTTGTTTTAACCCAATTAGACTAAAAAATAATTACCAAAAAGAATACAGAATCCTGGATTGATTGGAACCTTTGAGAATTATAAAAAAGAGGAGGAAGAAGCAGTCAACTCACTAAACAAAGCCTAAAGTAGCGTGATGTTGGATTCAACATCGGAGGTCAAATAAACCCTTTCCAGTGCAATTACAAAAATGCTCTTGTTCCTAAAAGACCTGTGCCACTTGGAAAATTTAGGATTTCTTAAGACCTTAAAGTGATGTTCAAAATATTATTTGCAAATTCTGTAAGCGATGAATTCCCTTCATTACTTATCACAATGCCTAGTTTACCCTCTCCTTCTCTTCCTTGCTGGATCGGAAATTGTTAAAGCGTGTTTGTTGTGTCAGGTTCTTGAAATTTTGAGTCATGTCAACAAGAGAGTGAAATATCAACATGAGATTGGTTTGCCATTACAAGAGTTATGGAAACTGTATACCGAAGCCAATGCCACTGCAATTGTCAAGAACTTTTGCATCGTGTATATTGAGATGGCATTTGAACGGGTAAATATAAAGGTATGTGCATCTGTATTTCAAATATAATCGTCTTGTTGATCACTTTCAAGTAAACCTTTTTTCCAATGAGTCTTTTATCATGTTATAGGAAAAGGAAAATATGGCACCTGTGCTTGTTGCTAACATCTCTAAACTTCCTCTTCAACATCAAGAGATTATCTTGAGAATTGTTACTAAGGTAAGTTTCAGCCTTAACTACTTTTCAACAATTTTGATGTCTAAAAAATATGTTAGGAGTGGAAGTTCTGCAAAAAATAGAAAAGGATTTGTCATAATAAATCTGGTAAAATGATACTAACTTTAATAATTGAAGATGGCTAATTGTGCTTATCAATGCTTGGTTTTAGGTGATTGGTGAATGTCATGCTAGTGGGATCGATGAAGAAGTTGCTGTAAAGTATAGATCAGTGAATGGCTCTCAGGACAGAGAATTATTTGCTGAGTTCTGCCTTCATTTAATGTTATACAAGCAGTCATCTCAAGGGTCTGGAACTGAGTTCATCATAAGAGCGATATGATCTTTCAAAAGTTTGCTTGTCAGGCAAATTTTATTCAGTTACTCATTTACTTTCTCTTCTTTTATTTTTTATTGCAGAGGAGGATGCTCACCTGGGCTTTCAATTGCTCAAAGCAATCGTGTTGCAGGAAAGAATCCCTTAAAAAATGAAGAACTTCTGATGAGAAAGGTGAAAATTGAAGCTGAATATCATCTAATCTTGTAGATTATAGATATTTTCCTTGGTTTTCAAATGAGATGTACTTTTGTTTTTTTTGCTTTTGGCTTTTCATGAGCAGTTAGGGGTTTTGAATGTTGTTGACGCCATGGAGCTGGGTCCAGAACCTGTTTATCCCCTATATCTGGTTGCTAGCGCAGATAGGTACAGATGTTCTTTTGTTTTTTTTTCTACAACTAGAAGACAAGTTTGAATTTCTTTCTCGATTTAATATTGTTAAATATATTTGATACCTGGACTGTGATTTGTTGTTTGCTGATTGATGTTTTCAAGTCAAGAGGCAGTTATTAAGAAGGGGGAGGAGCTCCTGAGGAAGAAGGCAGCGAGTGCTAATTTAGATGATTCAAACTTGATGAACAAACTGTTTTTACTATTCAATGGTATGATTGTTGATTCGTTTTGTTACTTCTGCTTTATTATATTGTACCTCTGCTTTGAAATAAAACCTGCACTTGTTGATACCCGTGCACCAACCCTTCGTGTTCCCCCCCCTCATTTTTTTTTTTTTTTTTCTGGGGGGGGGGGTTAAGTCTTATTCCCCTTTTGTATGCCCAAGAGAGAAGTGTCCTGAGGAGGGTGTGGTTGGGGATCTCACCTTTGCTTTTACTTGATATTTTTTATAAAAAATATATTTACACCTGTATTATTGTGCATCTACAAGTCTGAACAAGATACTTTGTTGCAGGTACTACTAGCACTGGAAATGTCGCTCCAGAATCTAAAGTCAACCCAGCAAGTGTTTCTTTGAAAACAAAGCTGATGTCTGTATTTTGCCGGTCTATTACTGCTGCAAACAGTTTCCCAGCAACTCTGCAGTGTATTTTTGGTTGCATATATGGTAACTATAAATTTTCATTTAATTACTTATGGTTTCGATGCCAAATCTAGGAGGGGTTGTAAAAACTCTTCAAGCAGATTATAACTGTGGTGCTATTTGATGAGAAATATTGAGCTTTGTGATCCTCATATAGGATTCAAATAATCTGACAAACCTACATGACCGAAAACTGATTTTTTACATGGTAGATGCATGGTCAGTAAGGAGTAAATGCACAATGCACTCATTTACTTCTATTGTTTTTATTGATTCCACCATTTGATTATTAGTGAAGCCTGAAAGAAGTTGTCAATTATTCTATCAATGTTTTCAGACTATGGTAGCTTTATTCAATAGCATGATAGACCGGTTAGTGATTTCGGTTTAAGTTGAGAGGAAAATTATGGTGTTTTGCTTTTCTTTTTCACATGCTCACTTCTTTTAGAGTCCTCTGACCTTTAACTCACAAATTGATGAAAATTTTACCAGTAATTTGGCTTATCTGTACGTGGAACTAGAAATAATAATGAAGAGTCTCCTTTTCTTTCAGTGAAGAATAGATGTTTTAAGGCATGCACATTGTGTTTATTCCTCACCATTGCCATCTTAACAACAATATTCTTGTTTGGGTTCTATTATATATTTTGAAGGTGTTCCTTTTATTTTATGTTGTATTTTTTTTAAAAGACCTATTTTAGATCATTGTTATATTTAAAATGTAAAAAAGAGGGGAATAAATGGGTGGATTGTTTGTCGATGTTAGTTTGTGTATGAAATTATCTTTAATACATGATTTGAGGAACTCTCTCTCTCTCTCTACCCCTATCTCTCTCCCTCTCTCTCTTTCAGTTTAGGAATCTCATGCCAAGTTTGTGATATAAATTTATTGCTGATGTTTTTCTGTTTTGAACTTCTGGAATGCACTAGGAAGTGGTACCACCTCAAGGTTGAAGCAATTGGGAATGGAATTCACTGTTTGGGTGTTTAAGCATGTAAGAATCTTATTGTTCAGTTTTGGATTTGTACTTTAAATTTTCAAGTTGGTTTGATTAAGGGACCTTTGACCTTTGGCTCAAGCGGTATAAAGGATCAGGTGAATCCCTTACATTTTAACATACCTTTGCTAAACATACCTTCTCAAGTGGGAGAAGAATGAACATAGATTAAACTTCATATTATGTCAAATTGTATTATCATGTCAGGTTTAAAATACTTTATTATTGTATTTGTTCCAGTGGAAGATTTCTTGGACAAGAAGTACTCTTGACACATTTTCATAGCTTTCTTAGTAGCTGTCTGAAGTCCTTTACCTACCAATTAGTGATGTACGTAGAGAGAGGTCTTTTATTTACCTACCAATTAGTGATGCACATAGAGAGAGGTCTTTTATGCTTCTGTCCACTAGTGGTACACAGTGAATTTGCATTGCCATTGAAATTTAGTAAACAGACTTCTTTTCTTGACACATTTTCATAGCTTTCTTAGTAGCTGTCTGAAGTCCTTTACCTACCAATTAGTGATGCACGTAGAGAGAGGTCTTTTATGCTTCTGTCCACTAGTGGTGCACAGTGAATTTGTGGCCAAAGTTTGCATTGCTATTGCACTTTAGTAAACAGACTTCTTTTCTCTATGTAGTTTAAGAGTCAGGGTTATTTTATCCTTGTCACCAATGGAGAATTGAGCCGAAGTAACTTAACTAAGCACATGCCTGTTATAGATTTTTGCAATTCTGTGGACTTTTCACTCAGCTGCAGGTGTTGACTATTGCTGACTTTACCAGACCATTGTTGCTGTTGATCACCATCACCAGCAATAGTCAATGTTCAAACAGTTCTTAATGTTGGACACCTGCCTTGGGTGGCTACTGCTAGCTGCCAACTTCCCTCGCCAAACATTAATAAAATACACAATTATCTCAATTTACAGCATGCTAGAAGACAACGGAGACACCTGAAAATGCTTTGTACAATGATTATTTTCTGACAATTTGTTTTTATCCATGAAGCAATAGCCTTAGACAAGTCCTGTTTTATATGAGATTATGAGAATCTTGTATGTTTTCCTTGGCTTGAATCATATAATGTAAAGTTCTTTAGCATTCATACCAGATTCACAGTCAACTGTATTTTAGGAGGTTAAAGTTCTGGGATTTTTTATAGTTGAATTAGTTCATTACCTAGGCTTTGTTCGTAATCATAGTTTTTTTGTACAAAAGTATTTCTGTATTTTTAAGAGGTTAAAGTTCTAGAATATTTTTTAGTTTAATTATTTCATTACCTAGGCTCTGTTCGTAATCGTAGTTCTTTTATACATAAGTTTTGCTCTTTTTCTTTATTTGTTATTGTGATCTTCTACTATTTCAGTTTTTCCAGACTTTGGTCTCCCTCATGCAAATCCTAAAAGCCTATTTCCATATTCTAGAATCTTTTTGTAACTCTAGCCATTTCCCAAGAACTTGTGCTAAAATCAGTTCATTCTTGTGTTTGAACTGCAAGGATATTCTCTATGGGTTTACCATATATGGTTTTTTGCAAGTTGCCAAACTATCGATCAATCATTGATTGCTTCAAAGAGGACAGGTTTTTTTGGCAAAAAAATGATTATTGATGATATGATCATGTTTCCACTTCTATTTTCTTTCATCTCACGTGTTTTCACTTTGAACTCTGCAAACAAAATGTTGATACAATTTCACGTTCTTGTTTTTACTTAGTCATTATAACATCCTTTATTTTAATATGTACAGGCAAAAAGTGATCAGCTGAAGCTCATGGGCCCTGTTATACTGACTGGGATTCTGAAGTTACTTGATAGTTATTCAAGCTCAGAATCAGGTGTCATGCAAACAGAGCTCTTTTGATTCCCTTGTCTTATCTATATTAAAGCACTATGGTTGGAATCTGATTGATTCAATTTACTTCACATATCAATTGAGATTGATTTTGTTTACTTCATTCCAGATGCTATTGCTAGGGACACCAAAACATTTTCTTTTCAAGCAATTGGACTACTTGGGCAGCGCCTTCCCCATCTCTTTAGGTGCTTTGTTCATCTTCTCCTTTCTGCTGCTCTGTATCCATATCTGTGACAATAATCTGGTGGCCATTTCCTTTCATTTTCAGAGACAAGATTGATATGGCTGTTCGTCTTTTTGATGCATTGAAAGCTGAAGCTGAATCTCTTCGTTTTGTTATCCAAGAAGCAACCAATTCTCTTGCTGCTGCATACAAGGTATGCTTGGATTCACTTTGTTGAATTACAATTTTTTTTCATCCTGTCAGAGAAAAATTTTACTCCCAGAGGTTTCATTGTCAACATGCAATAGCTAGATTTGTTACGCTACAAGCTGTGTTCTTTTTGAAAGCTGCTTCATCTTGGTTTAATTATTATGGTGTTTCCCATATGTTTTTTCCTTGATCTCTCTGTGTAGCTGAGCAGGCCCCCATTGTGCTCTTTTTAATTTAGTTTGGTCATTTACTTATCAGAAAAAGGATAAAATACAAGACTGGCTAGGAAGAATTAATTTTCATTTACTGGTAAAGAAAATAGTTATTTCTATTTTTATGTTCAGTAAACATTGAACAATTATTTTTTGATAATCTATGTGACTAAACTTATTTGTGAAAATCATTTTAAGGAAATATGATGTGTCTTTATTTTCAAATGGTCTGATTTATTTGCTTCAAGCTTTCTTGTCTCTCTTGGAAGTCTCTGATATTTCCAAAGCCCAAAATAAAGCTGCTCAAAAACTTTTGCTTTATCTTGAACATACTAGTCATTGACATTTGTTATGCCAAGTTGGCAGATAGGGGCTTTAATACAGTTCTGAGGGTTGAGTTGATAATCCATGTGACTAAGCTTTTTTGTGAAAATCATTTTAAGGAAATATGACTGCTTTATTTTCAAATGGTCTGATTTATTTGCTTCAAGCTTTCTTGTCTCTCTTGGAAGTCTGTGATATTAAAGCCCAAAAGAAAGCTGTTCAAAAACTTTTGCTTTATCTTGATCATCCTAGTCATCGACATTTGTTATGCCAAGTTGGCAGATAGGGGCTTTAATACATTTCTGAGGGCTGAGTTGATTGAACTTCTAATCTGTCCCCCATTATCTTGACAATTCTAGGAGAAAAAACAACAGGTTCTTATAGGAGAATAATCTGGTATGTCCATGATGATATATAGACTGAAATTATAATTGGTTGTTATTTTCGAACAGACAGATGTAAGATTGTGTTGAATGAGAAACTTAGTTGTGAGAACAATTCAGGAATTCCAATTGAAAATTTTGATGTCTGGGTTAACTACTGAGAAATTTCTGAAATTCATAAAATGATGTAGAGAAGAGATTGGATGGCCTAATTACCATATTCATTTTCTTTTACTTTTTTTTTCCTCTTCAATGTTTCTGGATACCCACTTTTAAGTTGCTTTCATTTTTTTTGGAAGTCTTTTAAATTCCTTTTAAGATAATGATTATTCCTTAATGCTGTAACCTGTGAAAGCTGCTAGCCACTTCAACAAGCTTCGCATTTTTACCAATCCCAAAGACCACTTTTATGCCTCTGGCACCTGTTGCGGCCACCATTATTGCTGTTGCAACCTATAGTGTCATTATTGCTGTTGCAACCTATAGTGTCAGCACTGCTGTACTGTTCTCATCACCACTGACAGCACTATAACCTTAACGGCTTACCAACTATCACCAGTTGCTTCCAAAATACCATTATCTCTAACTTCATTATTAGAGCTACACCAGAACAACTAAAGTCGTCATTACTGCTATAGTACTCTTCAACCACTTGTCATGTATCTGATTGCTACCAATTGCTGCACTGATCTTCATGCCCATTCTATTCATTGCATGGTTCAATCTCAAAGTTTGAATTTTAGTGCTTGCTTGTTGCAACTGGTGGTTGATCTTTTAAAACACAGCCCTCAAACTCTTCAATGTTCCTGAGCTTGATCTTATTTGCTTTCTGTTTTTAAATGTTAATTTTTATTTCCAGAATATAAGTACTTCTCTTTAGTTATAAAACTATCTCAACTCGCTGCCTATTTGATGTTATTAATCAGTATGCATTATTGGTCTTCAGGGAGCACCAGCTACTGTATTGATGGACCTGGAGACTCTTCTTCTGAATAATTTTCAAGCAGTATTGAACAACTTAATATCTTCATTTTTACTTGTTCACCTTTACTTTTTCAACTGCTTTGAACTATGATTTTCTTACACTTGATTCTGGTTTATTTACAACTTGCTGCTTCATGATTTGAACTTGAATTATGTGGTGCCAACCAGGAACAAAATGAAGTACGTTTGTGTGCCGTGAGATGGGCAACATCTTTATTTGATTTGAAGCATTGTCCAAGTAGATTTATATGCATGCTTGGTGTGGCAGATTCTAGGTTGGATATAAGGTATTGAAGTTTTACATTCTGCATTTATCCCACAGCAGCTGTTTGCTTTTGTATGCAGTGGCTTCTACTTGCTATCATATTGCCAGTATTCACAATATTTCTATGGCTCATATCAAGATCCAGTACAGATAAATACGACTTGTAGCATATTAATGTTTGATCTTTGATTACTTGTCTTTTTCTTATTTGTTCATTGATAAAATGTTAGTATCACTACAAGTTTGGATTAATTGTCTGTATTTGTGGTTGGCTGTGCACATGCTTTGTTCAATAGTGAAATTATTAGTTAGTTCTGGTGTGTTGCTCTCCTTCACTGACATGAAAGAGGGCCCACAATATTTCTATGGCTCATATCAAGATCCAATACAGATAAATACGACTTGTAGCATATTAATGTTTGATCTTTGAGTGCTTCTCTTTTTCTTATTTGTTCATTGATAAAATGTTAGTATCACTACAAAGTTTGGATCAATTGTCTGTATTTGTGGTTGGCTGTGCACATGCTTTGTACAATAGTGAAAATTATTAGTTAGTTCTGGTGTGTTGCTCTCCTTCACTGACATGAAAGAGGGCCCACAATATTTCTATTGCTCATATCAAGATCCAATACAGATAAATACGACTTGTAGCATATTAATGTTTGATCTTTGATTGCTTCTCTTTTTCTTATTTGTTCGTTGATAAAATGTTAGTATCACTACAAAGTTTGGATCAATTGTCTGTATTTGTGGTTGGCTGTGCACATGCTTTGTACGATAGTGAAATTATTAGTTAGGTATGGTGTTTTGCTCCTTCACTGACATGAAAGAAGGCCCTTCTATGATAACTACCTGTCAAATCTACTTTTATGTGAGTGAGTAAGCAATACACTTGGAGTACCTAATAATCTCTCCTGTCACATATTGTGATTTGATGTTGAAAATTCTATTACTCCCTCGATCCCTAAATAAATGTCCTACTTTCCATTTTCAGCAGTCCCGATGCAAATGTCCACTTTCCAATTCTCATTCAATGTTGAAAATTCTATCACTTCCTTAGTCCCTATATAAATTTCCTAGTTTCACTCATTTTCCCTTATTATCCTTTATCATTTTCCAAATTTACTAAAAACAAGAACATTGAGTAATGTAAAAATAGTTAAGAGGTAAAAGTGAAATAATATTTTTAAAACAAAAATCACTAGTTTATTTTTTTGTTCCTAAAAGACTTGTTCAATCTCAATTAGGGCATTTCTTTTGGGACTGAGGGAGTACAACATAAGTCATAGTTCTCAGTAATTTTCTTCTGTTCCAGGGCTTTTGAGTTGGTTGAATCATTTTATTTTCTTTTCATTCGGCATTTTGAATGCAGATTCTTTGTTACTTTATGCCACATATGTTGAGTCTTTTATGTTTCCCATTCTTTTTTATTGGAACCTTTCTTGTTTCCTGTAATGCTTTTAAATATATCAAACGTTTTCAATTTGTCACCATACAGTATTCCTATAGCATTTATTATTCAAATGTGGCAGGATTTTTAAATTCACTGAGGTGTATCATTTTAAACTTTTGATTGTCATAGTCCTATGGACAATAAACAGAAAGTGAAAGGGGGATAGGTGGATTTATTCTTCTATTACTGCGTTAGAGTCTCCAATGTCTTATTTAGTACCAATATACAGTGTTTTTATCCCAAGGATGGTTGATTTCACACTATAAATTTTCATCATGGAAACCTAATACTGGCCTGCTCTCTCTCTCTCCAGGGAAATGGCACTTGAAGGCCTGTTTCTTGACAAAGACATGGGTCGAAGTAGAAGACAGAATATTGATTTTATATACCCAAAACTTGGAGAGATGTTGGATTATATTGTTAAGCAGCAGCCAAAATTGTTAGAGTCAAGTGAAATGAGGGAACAAAAGCTTCTTTTTTCATCTAAAATGTATGTGGCTATGATCAATTTTTTGTTGAAGTGTTTTGAGTCAGAGTTGGACCAAAACAACTCTTTAGGGAGATCAACTGAATTTCTGTCTTCAGTGGAAACAATGTGCTTACTGCTAGAACATGCTATGGCATATGAAGGCTCTGTTGAATTGCATGCCACTGCTTCCAAGGCATTAATTACAATTGGATCTTATCTTCCAGAGGTTTTTCACAGTTTTCTCTTCCTTTATATTGATTTTATAGTTTATTTTTTTCCTTTTTTGCATGTCAACAAATACTTCTTTAACTCGTTCGCTCTCTCTAGATGATCGCATCACACTATGTGCCTAGAATATCATGGCTAAAACAATTACTGAGTCATGTAGACTTAGATACTCGTGAATCTGCAGCACGCCTACTTGGCATAGCTTGCTCTGCTATTCCTCCCGCCACATCATCAGATCTAATTTCTGAGCTACTCTCTGCAATTTCTAAAACAAGCAATTTAAGGTTTGTAGTCCATCAAATCGAGTTTCTAGTTTCTGGTGGTGACAATTTCTGATTCTAGAGTTTATGAGTTTTCTTCTTCTTGTTTTTTTTTTTTTTTTTTTCAGGTTTGAGGCACTTCATGGAATACTGTGTGCAATTGGATATGCTACTGCAGAGTGTATGTCTATAGCGGTTGCTGTAAGTTGCATGTTTCTGCAACACCTCTACTGGAATTTTTCTTTTAATGAAATCAGGACCTTACTTAAACCCTTCCCTATCCTTGTTTTGAGCAAAGTCCAAGCACTATATTTTCTTCGTCACTGGTCATCCTTAATTTTTTTAAGAATACGTCCTTTCCATGCTGTAATTGCCCACAGTTCTATCACCGCAGCACAATTTAACACATTTATGAACACAACCACTATCTTGGACAATCAGAAATGTACAGAGGTAAAATCAAAGTGGCAAACCCTTAGTATTTGGACATCACAGAAAAATGTTTCCTCAAGGTTATTTGGGGTTTGCGATGCCACAGACCCTGATGTCCATATCAAAACTTCACATGCCCTTGCTAAACTTACAATTTAGGTTTTATCCTTTTATTTTAAGAAAAAGTTCTACATGCTTTTTGTTTACTTCTCATATGCTAGGTTTGCATCTCTTTTTGATGTTTCCATGAAATGGGACATTAAGTCTTATTTGGTGTCATTTTTATCTTGCTATTGTATTTTTCTCTGTTTAGCATTCACTAGTCATTTTATTTTTATATTTTAATGTACTTCTTCAATTTCCATTTTAGCAATTTGTATTCACTATTTCTAACATTATTATTTGCAGATCCCAGGGACATTGTTTCAGAAAATACTTAAATGCCTGACTGATATTGCTAATTCTGAGACCGCAACATTGGCCTCTATTGCTATGCAAGCTCTGGGTCATATTGGATTACGTGCACCATTACCTCCTCTTGTTGATGACTCTAGTTCAGGTGGTGTTCATAGATAGTTAGATACCAATAATAGCTTGCAGAAGGGAAAAAATAGTAGTAAGGGTCAGTTAATAACATTATTCCATGGTTAAAACTGCAGTTGACATTCTGATACTCTTAAATGAAAAGTTGAGCAAGCTACTCTCCGGTGATGACAATAAAGCAATTCAGAAAATCGTTATCTCCCTTGGACACATCTGTGTAAAGGAAACGTCACCTTCACTCCTGAATATTGCCCTTGATTTGATTTTTAGTCTCTGTCGATCAAAGGTGTGTAGAAAATAAATATTTTTCTTTTATGATCCTGTCTGCTAGTGTCACTTATCCACCCGCCTGCAATTATTGCTATAATTCTTTGTTGGGCTTTAATTTAGTTCATATTTGTTTTGGAGTTCCATAGGTTGAGGATGTCCTGTTTGCTGCTGGGGAGGCTCTGTCATTTTTGTGGGGTGGCATTCCTGTTACAGCTGATGTGATTCTCAAAACTAACTATTCTTCACTTTCAATGACTTCAAATTTTCTTCTGGGGGACATAAGCTTATCTTTGTCAAAATACAACCCTAATGAGAAATGTGAAGCTAATGAAGATTACCACGCCACCATTAGAGATTCAATTACTAGAAAACTCTTTGAGACTCTTTTATACAGTAGCAGAAAAGAAGAACGCTGTGCTGGAACTGTTTGGCTACTATCACTGACAATGTATTGTGGTCGTCACCCGACCATCCAACAAATGCTTCCACAAATTCAGGTTTGACAATAGTTAAAAGGGCAATATCTGCCTTTTTATCCCCCACATATTTTAATTATGATCCCCTTTTGATTGGAATAAGTTCTTCCTTGAGTTGAGCCATATATCTTTCTAAGTTGGCATGCTTACTCTAGTCTTCACTGTAAGGTAATGAGTTTGTGGAGTATCTTCCACAAATACATTGCATATTAAAAATTTCATCATTCATGTAACCGATTATTTAACTGATTTATCAACCAAACTTCTAGTTTTTAGACATTTTATGAGAACACAATTTTCTTTCAGGAAATGTTCTTATCATCTGAATATTCTATTGCTTTCAGTTTCTTGTAATTCTGTTGATGCCATGAGGCATCAGTTAAATAATTTTCAAATGAATGCAGGAGGCTTTTTCACACTTGCTTGGTGAACAGAATGAACTTACACAAGAGCTAGCATCACAAGGTATGAGTATTGTCTATGAACTTGGTGATGCAGCAATGAAGAAAACTTTAGTAGATGCACTTGTAACAACTTTGACGGGTTCAGGAAAGAGGAAAAGAGCTATCAAGGTAAAAGCCTGCCTTTTTTCTTTTGGGGGGAAAAACATGCTATTTATTATCTTCTCCTTTGGTGCTTTTTATATTTTTATGTCGTGTTGAGGATGATGTCTGGAGCTTTTTAATATACAGCTGGTAGAAGACTCTGAAGTTTTCCAAGAGGGGACTATTGGTGAAAGTCTGAGTGGAGGGAAACTTAGCACTTATAAGGAGCTATGCAGTCTAGCAAATGAGATGGGCCAACCAGACATGATTTATAAATTTATGGATCTGGCTAATCATCAAGCTTCTCTAAATTCCAAGAGGGGTGCTGCTTTTGGATTTTCCAAGATAGCCAAACAAGCTGGAGATGCCCTCCAACCACACTTACAACTATTGATTCCACGGCTAGTTAGATACCAATACGATCCTGATAAGAATGTGCAGGTAAACAAAAAGACCCTTGACCAAAACAAAAATTCATTTAGGTTTGTGTTTACTTTCAGAAGATATTTTTTTAGTTTCCATCTCTAGTTTTCCTATTTATTCTAAAGAGGTTTTTCCATGGAGAATTAAGGATATTTATTTATTAGATACAATTTTTCCAAGATAGAAAACAAGGACTTGTTTGGCTTAACTTGAAAATATTAAAAGGAATAACCTTAAAACTTTAAATGATGAACCAAACGAGGCCCTTATTTTTATATTGCAGAATTTGGAAAATAACCATTTTATTGCTTTCCAATTTTCTGGAAAAGAGGAGAAATAGAAAACTCATGTTTCCAAGAAAACAATTCTTATTCTCAGTTAGCAAATGCATTTTCTTTATTTTATTTTATTATTTTTTTGAAGATTTCTGGAAAACTGAATTTTTCTTGACAATTAAACGCAGCCTTAGTTGTTCCTGAATATATGATGAACTATGAAGTTGTCTGATAACTAATAAGTAGCTTAAGTAATGTCCTGTCCCTTTCTCATTGCTCGTTGTTCTTTCATCACTTTTAGGATGCAATGGCTCACATATGGAAGTCATTAGTTGCAGATCCAAAGAGAACTATTGATCAACATCTTGACTTGATTGTTGATGATTTAATAATTCAATGTGGATCTAGGCTTTGGCGTTCACGTGAGGCTTCCTGTCTTGCCCTTGCAGATATTATTCAAGGGAGAAAATTCAAACAGGTGATGTACTTGCCATTTTGCATATAGTTTTGTCTTTGTTGACATGGCCTAATCTTTCCACTCATTTAGTCCTTGATTTAAGATAGGAAGTATTCCCTTCTTGGTTTCCAATGTTTTATGTGCCTCATTATGTATTTACAAGTGGTCTCGTGAATTTATATGATCAATGTCTTGGTTCATGGTATAGGCCATCGTAGTCCTTTACTTATCTCAACAACTAAAAGTAAATAGCATTGATAGCTTAGAGCAACTGTCTCATTATATATCACCCATACAATTTCCATCCTCGTACAAATTCACAGGACCACTATATGTTAAATTGAGATGAGTTTCTTGCATACATTCTCATCATAATCCAACTCTAACATAAGTAACATCTCCACTTTGTCTGTTTGATTTATCGTATTATTCTCATACAGGTTGGAAAGCATTTGAAGAAAATATGGACAGCAGCATTCCGTGCCATGGATGATATAAAGGAGACTGTCCGAAATGCTGGAGACAGATTATGCCGTGCTATTTCTTCATTAACAATACGGCTATGCGATATTTCACTTACTGAAGTATCAGACGCCAGAGAAGCAATGGGGATTGTTCTGCCTCTGTTGCTTGCTGATGGGATTTTAAGTAAAGTTGACAGTATTCGCAAGGCATCAATCGGTGTTGTTATGAAGCTTGCAAAGGTCGGATATATTTTGCAATGATATCATATTGAGTTGATAGAAAATACCTGCATTTCTGATTACATTCTACTACCTTTGTTTGCCCCATGAAACACCAATGTGTCTGTATATCGAAGCCACCTTTGAAGGACAGATAGTGAATTTATTTAATATATTATCTTTCATTTTCATGACACATGCATAGAAAAATGTTAGCACGTATATCCATGTGTATCTATGCATTCAAGACTTGAACAGATCAACATATGTATGTGTGCAAATATGTTAAGCAAAGCAGCACATGATGTAAAAACCAGTGGCTAGGAAAGAAAAACCTGATTTCTCCATCACTATCTTAACCTAGTACCTGATAGGGTAACCAACTCTATCTGTTCAATTTTTGTATTCGCTTTTAAATATGAAATTCCTAACCATGATCACACAAGTGCTTAATTATTACAAATAGAGATCTTTCTTTAATTACCAGTTTAACTGTTGCACAGTAAGTTTCCATACTCACATCTTGCACTTCATCTGGCTAATTACAGTGATGAGTATTATTGACCTGTTTTCACTATCAAGTTGCCTTGTTGAAATAGTAACTGTTTTTGCGTCTTGCTCACAGGGTGCAGGGATTGCACTTCGTCCACATTTGTCTGATTTAGTTTGTTGCATGCTGGAAAGTTTGTCAAGCCTTGAAGACCAAGGTCTCAATTATGTTGAGGTTTGTGTCAAGTTAGCATTTTATGGAAGTTCCATGCTCATCTTTTTATTCAGTTAGTTGAAAAATGTAATCTTGTTTGTTCAATTATCAATTTACCCTTTTCTCTTCTAGTTGCATGCAGAAAATGTTGGAATACAGTCAGAGAAGCTTGAGAATTTGCGGATTTCAATTGCGAAAAGCTCTCCTATGTGGGAAACTCTTGACCTATGCATAAATGTTATAAATACTGAATCCTTAAATCTCTTGGTTCCTCGCCTTGCTCATTTGGTTCGATCAGGTGTTGGACTCAACACCAGGTGAGTAAACAAGCCTTTTTATTAATCACCATAACTAGGCTAAAGAATAGTAGGATCTAAAATTGGGGAGTCTGAATTACCTAATTCTTTTTCAAACATAAGCTATTAATCCCTAGTCAATTTTGAACAAATAAACAACTAACGTATACTTGGAAGAAAGTTTACCTTTTATCAATCAACTAGCTGTCCTGCATCAATAATGTTGTGATTTGATTAAGAGTTAAGTGAGATTATTATTGCAGAATTTCTGTTGAAGGTACCAAGAATGAAAATCAAATTTTTTTATCCTTGTTTGCTACAGAAACAAGTAGTTTATGAGAATTGTAGATGTCTCTATGTGAACAATTTTAGTGGAAGCCAACGGTTGCTGATAGTGTCCATATTCTTGCCATGTTTTATGTTGCAGGGTTGGTGTGGCCAGCTTTATCAGCTTATTGATTCCAAAAGTTGGAGCAGATGTAAAGCCATTTACAAGCATATTATTGAGGGTGTTGTTTCCAGTAGTTAAGGAGGAGAAAAGTGCTGCTGCAAAGCGTGCTTTTGCAAGCGCTTGTGCCGTGGTTCTGAAGCATGCTGGTCATTCCCAGGCCCAAAAGTTAATTGAAGACACTGCAGCTTTGCATACTGGGGAAAAGAATGCTCAAATTTCATGTGCAATTCTTTTGAAAAGTTATTATTCTGTGGCATCTGATGTTCTGAGTGGATATCATGCAGTAATATTTCCAGTTATATTTATTTCAAGGTCTGTATCAGATCATCTCTTTTAAAGCTAATATTTTAATTTTGATGTGACTTGCAGTTTTAGAGATTCTTATTCAGGAAATTATGTTAGTTGCTCTAATAAATTAAAAATCAATCGCTGGAGCAATGCTGCAAACATAAATGAGTAGAAATCCTGTTGGAATTGAAAATTGCAGAATCTCTCCCACTCTCTCTCTCTCTCTGTAATTATGTTGTTTGACTGCCAGGTCACTGTCATGTAGCTCCCAAAGTGGCTTTAAGTGACGTAAAGTGATTGAGGGTTGACCTTGCAATTTTGAGCATGTTTAACCTTGGACTTTTATGAACAGTGAGCATTCTACATGCTACGTTTATGTCTCAAGGGATACAAGACTAGCTTTCTTTACCTTGCTTTCCTGTAAATTTCTCATTCCGTGTACTATTCACAATATTTTTGATATTGGAATATCAAAGTTATTCATGTAATGTTTAATTATCTTTTGCAACCACATTACTTCTAAATACAACTTCTCTAGAGTCATTGTATTCCTTTCCACTTATTCTCAGTAAATGATGTATGATATCAGTAGCCTTAATTGTTTCATTCATTCTTCAGCCTTAATTCCTTTCCACCTATTTGGATGAACTCTAACAAGTTTTTGACACTTTCAAAATATGTTTAATTGCTGACAATAAAAAGCTCTTCTTTTTTTTCTTCTTCAAAAATTAATGTCAAACTCTTATTCAGATTTGAAGATGACAAGAATATTTCTGGCCTATTTGAGGAGCTGTGGGAAGACAGTACAAGTGGTGAACGGGTCACCATTCATTTGTATTTAGGAGAAATTGTTTCTCTTATTTGTGAAGGCCTTGCATCATCATCATGGACAAGTAAAAGAAAGGTAATTCTGTCTTCACTTCTACAGCTGGCTTCTAAATTGATTGCAATTGTTGATCCCGTTTGTGTGTTGCTCACAAGTATAAGATGCATGGTTATTGCTTGTACATGCAGTCAGCCCAGGCAATTTGCAAGCTTAGTGAAGTTATGGGTGAATCATTGTCTTCTTATCACCATGTTCTGCTCGATTCTGTTATGAAAGAACTTCCTGGTCGTTTATGGGAGGTAGGAATGCTTATCATGCACTTTTATATGAGAAATGCTACACTTCACACTTAGAAAATAGAAAATTGCCTTTTATTTGTATTCACACCAGAGTTTAGTGTTTACTATAGATACTTGAAGTAATAGTTAAGGATTGTAATTCTATGATACTATGTGTCCTTGATTATGATGACCTATTACTTGAAGTAATATTTTATGGCACTGCACTTTCTTGCAATAAAAGTGGAGTGCATTGCTAATAGTGCCACCATATATGTGACAATTGGACACAGATTATTTTTACTGTTTTCAGTTACATGCTATTACAATTTTCTTGCTGATGATGTCCCACGTAACAGGGTAAGGAGTCCCTCCTA
>Ga0307513_10003294_pt1 | contig 21994 bp, 11 predicted proteins | sample 15_EM_MG_FD_202174 | JGI IMG/M metagenome (GOLD analysis project Ga0307513, IMG submission 202174) | Populus trichocarpa ectomycorrhiza microbial communities from riparian zone in the Pacific Northwest, United States - 15_EM | ecosystem: Host-associated > Plants > Roots > Unclassified | place... | reverse complement strand
CAGTTCGTGACCGAGCACGCGCACGAGCCGCTTCCAAGCTTCGCGTTCCTCTTCGCGGAGTTCACGGCTGAGGTCGGAGAGGACGAGGAGTTGGTGCGGCAGGCCGCGCTCGCGGAAGGTGCTGCGACGCACGCCCCAACGCCCCGCCTGACCGGGAAAACTTTTCGGGATGATCTGCGAATCGTCCGCGCTCGCGGAATGCAGAAACTCTTCGAGGCCGAGTTCGGCGGCGGTGCGACCGAGCAGACGACCGGAAGGTTGCGCGAAGAGACGCTCGCCCGCCCGGTTGACGAGCCGCAAACGTTCCTCCGCGTCGAAGGCGAAGACGGCCACGTCGATCTCGCCCATCACCGTGCGCAAGAGGGCGGTGGCTTCCATCGCGCCGAGCCGTTGCGCGCGCAGGGTTTCGCTGAGCGCGTTGACTTCGAGCATCACGTCGCCGAGGGCGTCTTCGCGTCCCGCGCCGCGCGCACGGATCGAGTAGTCGCCTTCGCGCATGGCGGCGAGTAGGTTCGAGAGCGTTTGCAGGTGGCGCACCACGCGACCGCGCAGCGAAAAGGCGAGACTGAGCCAGAAGCCGAGGATGAGAAGCGAGAGCGTCCATTGCACCTTTGGCGTGTAGGGACGATCCCAGATCAGTATGAGCGAGATGAGCGTGCCGGGTAAGCCGCCCGCCAAAGCCATCAGGAGAATGCGCTGCTCGTGGTTCAGCCTGTCACGCGGCGGGGATTTTGGTGACTGCTGCTGCTGCTGGCCGTCCGTCATAAGCCGTAACGTTGGAGCCGCCTGTAGAGCGCGCTGCGGCTGAGTCCGAGCGCTTCCGCCGCCTGACCGACGTTGCCGTCGCAGCGCGCGAGAGTTTTGCGAATCAGGAAACACTCTACCTCATCGAGGCTCATCTCTTCGAGTCCGCGCTCGGCCTCCGCGCCCGCCTGCAAGTTGAGATCGGCGGCCTCCACCACCGCGCCTTTCGCCATCAACACCGCGCGCTCCACCGCATGATCCAACTCGCGCACGTTCCCCGGCCACTCGTAACGGAGCAGCACGTTGATGGCGTCGTCGGAGAAGGTCGTCAGGAATTTTCGATAGCGTCGCGCGTAAGCGTCGAGGAAGTGGTGCGCGAGGAGCGGGATGTCTTCGCGGCGTTCGCGCAGGGGCGGCAGGCGGATCTCGACCGTGTTCAGACGAAACAGCAAATCCTGACGGAAACGCCCGGACGCGACTTCCTCGCGCAGGTCTGCGTTTGTGGCCGACAGAATCCGCACGTCCACGCGCCGCGTCTTCGACGAGCCGACGCGCTCGAACTCGCCCGTCTCGACCACGCGCAAAAGTTTCGCCTGCTGCGCGACCGGGACGTTGGCGATCTCGTCGAGAAAGAGCGTGCCGCCGTCGGCCAACTCGAAACGCCCGACGCGATCCGTCTTGGCATCCGTGAACGCGCCCTTGACGTGGCCGAACAATTCGCTCTCGAACGTGCCCTCGGAGAGCGCGCCGACGTTGACCGTGACCATCGTCTTCGACGCGCGCGGCGAGACGGCGTGAAGCGTCTGCGCGACCACTTCCTTGCCCGTGCCGTTATCGCCCGTGATCAGGACGTTGGCGTCCGACCCGCCGACGCTCTCGATAATCTGGAGCACGGGGCGCATGCTCGCGGAGGTGGCGATCATGCGTTGCGGCGCGTGGCCGTCGCGCAACAACTTGTTCTCGGCTTCGAGCCGCTGGCCTTTGCGCAGCGCGCGGCTCAGTTCGATCTGCGTGCGTAGGACGGAGAGCATCCGCGCGTTCTCCCACGGCTTCTGAATGAAGTCGCGCGCCCCGCGCCGCATCGCCTCGACCGCCACCTCGACGCTGCCCCACGCCGTCATCACAACGACGGGAAGCGTCGAGTCAATCGCCTGAATGCGCGAGAGCAGGTCTAGCCCTTCCTGACCGGAGGTGGTGTCGCGCGTGTAGTTGAGGTCTATGAGAAGCAGGTCGAACTCCGTCGCCTTGATCGCGCCGAGCACGGCGGGCGGCGAACTGACGGCCTCGATCCGGTAGCCCTCGCCCTTCAACAACAGGCGCAACGCTTCGAGCACGTCCGGCTGATCGTCCGCGACGAGCACGCGGGGAGTGGATGTTTCAGGTGTCTTCATACGTTTAAGTGAGACGCGTCAGACCGGGACGCTTTCGCGCGCAACATTGTAATTCTACCATTTCACTCAAACGCAACTCGGATCGCCCCCGGCGCATTTTCAAACTTTCCCTGAGATGACGACGCGAGCCTTTATAACTGCTTTTTCGTGACGACCGTGAGCACGCGCCCGCGTTCGTAATCCGACGAGAGCGTGTGTGCTGCCTCGATGATCGCGGCGCGCACAGAGTCGTTCGCCGCGTCGGTCCGCGCCGCGCGAATCAGCACGTTCGCCTTCTCGAAATCCGAACTCATCCCGCGCGTGGATTTCAGCGCGAGCAGCAGCGTCTCCGCCGACACGTCGCTCCGCTTCAACAGCACGGCCAGCACGCGCCCGCGCTCATAATCCGACGAGAGCGTGTTGGCCGTCTCGAAGAAGGCCGCGCGCACGCCCGCGTCCGCCAGATCGTCTTTCAAAACGTGGATGAGCAACGTGGCCTTCTCGTAATCGGAACCCATTGATCTCGAACTCTGCGAGAGCAGCTTCGCCAACTGCGCGCCATTTAGATTACCGCGTTCGACGAGCGCGGTCGAATAGACGCGCCGCGCGTAGTCGGTCTTGAGTCGCGCGATCTCGGAGAGCACGGCGTTCGCGCCGCCGCGCCTGAGAATCCTCCCGACGCGCGCCTCCGCGTCGTAGCCGCTCCCGGCCACCGTGTCCGACAACAGCCGCGCCAGCCACTTGCGCGCGTCGTCGCCGAACGGGCGCACCTCGCCGCCCTCCCGGTATTGATGCTTGAGTTGACCGTCCGCCCCCGGCGTGATTTCGAGCCGCCGCACTTGGCCGCCGCGCGTTTCCGAGAGCCGGAAATAGCCGTCGCCCGTGATGCGTTCAACGTCCGTGTAGTCGTCGTTGAACTCCACGTTCTTCGAGGCGAGCGTGATGTCCGTGCCGTCGTCGCTGCTGCGGTGTTCCCAGCGCAGGCTGCTCCCGTTGATCTGGACGTGGTCCTGATCCGCCTTCTTCTTCGCGGTGTGCTTCTCCTCCTGCGCCGACGCCGCGACGCACAGGCACATCGCCATCGACAGGACGATAAAAAGTTTCTTACTCATAACTCAAACCTCAAGCTCTCTTTTCTATTCGTAGTGGAGCGCGGTGATCGGGTCTACCTTCATCGCGCGGCGCGCCGGGATGTAACTGGCGAGCAGCGCGACCGCCGCGAGCAGGAGCGAAATGGAGATGAAGATCAAGGGGTCGGTCGCGCTCACGCCGTAGAGCAGGCCGGACATGAGGCGCGTCAGCGCGAGCGCCGCGGCCAGCCCGACGCCGACGCCGACGCAGGCCATCAACATCGCCTGCCCGACGACCAGTTTCAGAATATCGACGCGCGACGCGCCGAGCGCGATGCGGATGCCCATCTCGCGCGAGCGCAGCGAGACGGTGTAGGCGATGACGCCGTAGATGCCGACCGTGGCGAGGATCATGGCGACGGCGGCGAACAGGCCGAGGAGCAGCATGTTGAAACGCTGCGGCGCGACCGCCCGCGCGAACGTCTCCGCCATCGTCGAGATTTTCGTCACCGGCTGATCCTTATCCACCGCCAGCACTTCCCTGCGCACCGCCGCCGCCAGATTCGTCGGGTCGCCGGAGGCGCGGATAGTGAGCGTCAGGTTGAGCCAGCCGCTCTGCTCGTAAGAGAGATACATCGCCGGGCGCGACTCCGCGCTCAGACTCGAATGCTTGACGCTCCCGACGACGCCAACGACGGTGAAGAACGAGTGGCGGTCGCGCGAGCCGTCTTCGTCAATGCGCTTGCCGAGAGGGTCTTCGCCGGGGAAGAAGCGGCGCGCTAAAGTCTCGTCGATGATCATCGCGCCGGGCGCATCGCTCCGGTCGCGCTCGTCGAAGTGCCGACCGCGCAGGAGCGGAATCTGCATCGCGCGGAAATAGTCCGGCGAGACGATGCGGAAGTCAGCCGATTGCGTCAGCCCGGTCACAGTCTCGGTGCGACCCTCCACGGAAAAGCCGTCGATCTCCTCCGCGCCGCTCAGGGGCAGGTGCGACACCGCGCCGACGGCTTCCGCTCCCGGCAGGCTCTTCACGCGCGCGATCACCTGCCGGTAAAAATCGGCGATCTGTTTGTCGTCCGCATACTTCTGTTCGGGCAGGCCAATCTCGACCGTCAACACGTTGTCGGGCGTGAAGCCGGGGTTCACCTTTTGCAGGCTGACGAAACTCTTGAGCAGTAGCCCCGCGCTGATGAGCAGCACGAGCGCGAGCGCGACCTCCGAGACGACGAGCAGGCTGCGCGCCCGTCGGCGGCGCGGGCTATCGCTGCCGCCGCGCCCGCCCTCCTTCAAAGCCTCGTTGAAATCGGGGCGCGAACTTTGCAGCGCGGGGATGAGGCCGAAGAGGACGCCCGTCAAGAGCGAGACGAGAAACGTGTAGCCGAGCACGCGATTGTCGATTCCGATCTCGGCGGGACGCGGGAGGTTGCCGGGACTGAGCGCGACCAGCAGGTCTACGCCCCACATCGCCAGCCAGATGCCGAGCACGCCGCCGCCGAGCGCGAGCAGCACGCTCTCCGTCAGCAGTTGGCGCACGATGCGCCAGCGGGTCGCGCCGAGCGCGGTACGGATGGCGATCTCTTTCTGCCGCGCGGTCGCACGCGCCAGCAGGAGGTTGGCGACGTTGGCGCACGCGATCAAAAGCACGAAGCCGACCGCGCCGAGCAGGATCAGGATCGCGAGGCGGCTCTTGCCCACCACCTGCTCGTGCAGAGAGAGGACGGCGACGCCCCACTCTTTATTATCGTCCGGGTGCTGCTCTTCAAGCTGCCGCGCGATGTTGCCCAACTGCGCCTGCGCCTGCTCGATCTTGACGCCCTCTTTGAGTCGCCCGACGACCGCGATGTGATGGCTGCCGCGATTCTGCGTCTCTTTGTCGGTGAAGACGTAAGGCGTCCAGAGGTCTGTCTTCGCGCTGAAGTCGAAGAAGGCGGGCAAGCCCATGTCCTGCGGGAAGGAGACGCGCGGCGGCATGATGCCGACGACCGTGTAACTGTCGCCGTCGAGCGTCAGGGTTCGACCGAGGACGGACGCGTCTGAACCGAAGCGACGCTGCCACAACCCGTGGCCGATGACGACGACGCGGTTTGCGCCCGCGCCCTCGTCTTCAGGGAGGAAGCCCCGCCCCGACATCGGTTGCACGCGCAGCAGCGAGAAGAGGTTGGCCGATGCCTTGACGCCTGTGAGCCTCTGCGGCTCGTCGCTGCCCGTCAACACCACGTTCCACGCATTGAGCGCGGCCATCCCCTCGAAGAGATCGGTCTGGCGTCGCCAGTCGACGAAGTTGGCGGTCGAGACGGGCAAGTGTTCGTAGCCGAGTTGCTTCCCGAACGGGTGTGTCTCCCAGAGCAACACGAGTTGCTCTGGCCGCTCGAACGGCAGCGGGCGCAGGAGCACGGTGTTGACGACGCTGAAGATCGCCGTGTTCGCCCCGATACCCAGAGCCAGCGCGAGCACCGCCACGAGCGTGAAGCCCGGACTCTTCCAGAGCATCCGAAAACCGTAGCGCAAATCCTGTAACAACGTCCGCATCATACCCCCCGAAGAAAGACGATTGATCCATTGATTCAATGAATCAATGGATCAATGAATCAATGAATCAATGAATCAATGAATCAATGAATCAATGAATCAATTCTTTATCATTCGTACCTGAGAGCCACCATCGGATCAACTCTGGTCGCGCGGCGCGCCGGAATGTAACAGGCGAGAAGGACGACGGCGGTGAGTAGGATGGAGACACTGGCGAACGTGACCAGATCGGTCGGGCGCACGTCGTAGAGCAAACTCGACAGCAGCCGCGTCAGTGCGAACGAGGCGACGAGTCCGCCGCCCACGCCGAGCAGCGCGATCAATAGTCCCTGCCGCAACACCATCCTGAACACGTCGAGCGGGCGCGCGCCCAGAGCCATGCGGATGCCGATCTCGTGCGTCCGCTGCGTCACCATGTAGGAGATGACGCCGTAGATGCCGACCGTGGCGAGAATCATGGCGACGGCGGCCAGAATCGTGACGAGCAGCATGTTGAAGCGCGGGCGTGAGATCGACTCGTCCAAGACCTGTTCGGCGGTGCGCGCGTTGTAGAGAGGCTGCTGTGGATCAAGCGCGCGGACTTGGCTGCGGAGCACGTCGAGCATGCCGAGCGGCGCGCCCGCGGTGCGGACGATCACCGTCAGGCCGCGACGCGGCGACTGACGATAGGAGCGGTAAACCTGCGCATAAGGTTCTTCGTCCAGCCCACTCTGGTGAACGTCGCCGACGATGCCGACGACGTTCAACCATATTACGTCGGAGGCTTGCGGGTCGCCGAAAGTGATCCGCTTGCCGACGGGGTCTTCGCCGGGAAAATATTTGCGCGCCAGCGACTCGCTGACGACGACGGCGCGCGGGGCGTTTTCGTTATCGCGCTCGTCGAGCAGGCGACCGCTACGCAAGGGTATCTGTAGGGTGCGGAAGTAGTCGGGGCTGATCGTGCGTGTCTCCGCGTCGGGGACGCGTTCCGTACTCGCGCGCGTGCGCCCTTCGACCGAGAAGGCGAAGACATCGCCGCCGCCGCCGAGCGGCAACGCGCTCGTCGCCGTCGCGCCCTGCACTCCGGGCTGTTGCGCCATTTGTTGAAGCAGTTGGTCGTAGAAGTTGACGACCTGCGGGTTCTCGGCATACTTCGTGGCGGGCAAGACGAGTTCGACCGCCAGCAGGTTCTCCGGGTTGAATCCGGGTTTCACATCCTGCAAGCGCAGGAAGCTCTTGATCAGCAGACCCGCGCCGACCAGCAAGACCAGCGACAACGCGATCTCTGCGACGGCGAGCGCATTGCGCAGGCGGCGTCCGCGTCCTCCCTCGCTCGAACTGCGCCCGCTCTCTTTCATCATCTCGTTAAGATTCGGGTTCGACACCGTGAGCGCCGGGGCGAGGCCGAAGACGATTCCGGTGACGAGCGAAACGCCGAGCGTGAACAGCAGCACCTGCCGGTCGATGCCGACGGATTCGAGGCGCGGAATGTTGCCGGGACTGAGCGCGAGCAACGCGTCGATGCCCCAGAACGCCACCAGCAGGCCGAGCGCGCCGCCGAGCAGCGACAGCACGACGCTCTCCGTCAATAACTGTCGCACGATGCGCCCGCGCCCTGCGCCGAGCGCGGTGCGAATCGCGATCTCTTTGAGCCGCGTGCTTGAGCGCGCGAGCAACAGGTTGGCGACGTTGGCGCAGGCGATGAGAAGCAGGAAACCGACCGCGCCAAGCAGCATCAACAACGCCGGGCGCACGTCGCCCGTGAACCGCTGGTGCAACGGCTGGACGATGACGCTCCACCCGTCGTTTGTGTCCGGATACTGTTGTTCGAGTCGCGCGGCGATAGTCGTCATCTCGGCGCGCGATTGTTCGATGCTCACGCCGGGCTTGAGGCGCGCGATCACGCTCAGGAAATCGCCGCGGCGTCCGTTCCGCATTCCCTCGCTGACCGGCAGGGGCAGCCACATCTCGACGGGACGACGCGCTTCCGGGTTCGGGTGCTTGAAGTTCGGCGGCATCACGCCGACGACCGTGTACTGGCCACCGTTCACGCCGATCTGCCTGCCGACGATCCCCGCATCGCCGCCGAAGCGACGCTGCCAGAGGCCGTGGCTCAGGATGGCGACGCGGTGCTTGCCTTCCTCGTTCTCCTCCGCGAGAAACTTGCGACCGAGCGCAGGCTCGATACCCAGCACCGTGAAGAAGTCGCCGAGGACAGCCGCACCGGGCAGACGCTCAGGCTCGCCGTCGTTGCCCGTCAGGCTCGGCGCGGTGTTGGAGAACGCGGCCACGGCTTCAAAGTTTTGATTCTGCTGTCGCCAATCGTTGAAGTTAGGATAGGAGGCCACCTCCTTCGGGATGTCGTTGCGCGGGCTGGTTTCCCAGAGCCACACCAGACGTTCGGGCGCGTTGTAAGGCAGAGGGCGCAGGAGCACCGTGTTGACGACGCTGAAGATCGCCGTGTTCGCCCCGATGCCGAGAGCGAGCGCCAGCACGGCGACGTAAGTGAAGCCCGGACTCTTCCACAACGTCCGAACCCCATAGCGCAAGTCTTGCCAGATTGTTCCCATCATAACCTCCGAAGAAAGACGATTGATCCATTGATTCATTTCTTCATTGAATCAATGACCCGATGAACCAATGAATCAATTCTTTATCATTCGTATCTCAGAGCCACCATCGGATCGACCCTCGTCGCGCGGCGCGCGGGGATGTAGTTGGCGGCGAAGGCCACGAGCATGAGGAGCAGCGAGATGAGGCCGAACGTGAGCGGGTCGGTCGCGCTCACGCCGTAGAGCATGATCGTCAAGCCCTGCATCAGCCAGTAAGAGGCGATGAGGCCGATGCCGATGCCCGCGAACGCGAGCAGCATCCCCTGCCGGACGACCATCCGCTGAATGTCGCGCGGACTCGCGCCGAGCGCCATCCGCACGCCGATCTCGTGCGTGCGCTGCGTGACGGCGTAAGACATCACGGCGTAGATGCCGACGGAAGCGAGCACGAGCGCGATGAGCGCGAAGACGCCGAGCATCCCCATCGTCACGCGTTGCGGCGCGAGCGATTCGGACACCACGCGCTCCATCGTGCGCACGTTGTAGATCGGCTGCTCCCGGTCGAGTCCCCCGATCTCGCGTTGCACCGCCCCGGCGAGTTGCGCGGGGTCGCTTGCGGCGCGCACCACGATGCTCATCGAGAACCAGGGTTCCTGCGCGAGTGGCCGGTAAACTTCCGGCGAGATCTCTTCGATCAGCGACTCGTGCTTGATGTTGCCGACGACGCCTATGATCTCGTAATTGTCAGACTCTTTCTCGCCGCCGAAATTCAGGCGTTGCCCGATGGGGTCTGAGTCGGCGAACTGCTTCGCGGCGAGTTCTTCGTTGATCAGGATGACGTTTGTGGAGTCCTCGCGGTCGGTCGGCGCGACGTGGCGACCGCGACGCAAGGGGATGCCCATCGCTTCGAGGTAGTGCGGGCTGACGATGCGGAAGTTAGCTTCCGGCTCGCGCCCCTGCTCCGGTTTGGGTCGCCCGACGACCGTGAAACTCGACGCCGCGTTGTTGCGCGAGAGCGGGAGGATGTTGACCGCGCCCGCCTGCTGCACGCCCGGCAAAGCGGCGACGCGTTCAACCGCCTGCGTGTAGAAATTTACGCGCGCCGTTTCGTCCTGATACTTCGCGCGCGGGAGCGCCACGTCCAACACGAGCACGCTCTCCGGTTTGAAGCCCGGCTCGACGTTCTGCATTTCGTAGAAACTCTTGATCATCAAACCCGCGCCGATCAGGAGCGTCAGCGAGATCGCCACCTCCGCGACGACGAGCGCGCCGCGCAGACGTTTATGACCGAAGCCGCCGCCGGAAGTGCGCCCGCCATCTTTGAGAGCTTCGTTGAAGTCGGTCTTCGTCGCTTGCAGCGCGGGCGCGAGGCCGAACACGATCCCGGTCAACAGCGAGACGACCAGAGTGAACAGAAAAACCTCCGCGTCGATGCCGACGTTTTTCCACCCCGCCAGATAGCGCGAGAGGCTCGCGGGGATGCCCGCCGTGAGCAGGTCGATGCCCCACACGGCGATGAGCAGTCCGAACGCGCCGCCGAACAGCGCGATGAGCACGCTCTCCGTCAACAACTGCCGGATCAGGCGGAAGCGTCCCGCCCCGAGCGCCATGCGAATCGCGATCTCCTTCTGGCGCGAGGCCGCGCGCACGAGCAGCAGGTTGGCGACGTTGGCGCACGACAGCAGCAACACGAAACAGGCCGCGCCGAGCAGCACGATGAGGCCGGGACGCGGACCGCGCACGTAGGAAGCCTTTAAGGATTCGACGGCGATGGTGCGGTTGCTGTTGGAGTCGGGGTATTGCGCTTCGAGACGGCTGGCGATGGCGGCGAGTTCGGCGTCGGCCTGCGCGTAGGTAACGCCGGGCTTGAGTCGCCCCATCACGCGCACGTAATGATTGCCGCGTTCCTGTCTCACCTTGTCGTTGAGGGTGAACGGGATCAGGATGTCGTTGCTGGTCGGCGGGAAATTGAAATCCTCGGCCATGATGCCGACGACGGTGTAAGGCTGCCCGTTGAGCATCAACGTGCGGTTGACGATGGCGGGGTCTGTGGCGTAGCGGCGACGCCAGAAGTCGTGCGTGAGGATGACGACCTTGTCGCGCCCGTCCTGATCCTCTTCCGCCGTGAACGTGCGCCCCACGGCGGCGCGCGCGCCGAGCGCGTCGAACATAGAGGGCGAGACGGCGGCCACTTCCAAACGCTCCGGCTTGTCGCCTTCGGTGAGGTTGAGCGAGTTGCCGTTGTAGATGGCGAGGTGCGAGAAGGTGGTGTTCTGCTCGCGGACGGCGAGAAAGTTGGGAGGCGCAAACGAGTTGCGCAATGACGTGTTCGGCGGACGCTCCCACAAGACGACGAGACTATCCGGGTCGGGGAAACTGAAAGGGCGCAGCAAGAGCGCGTTGAACGCGCTGAAGATCGTGGTGTTCGCCCCGATCCCCAAAGCCAACGCCACGACCGCCACCGCCGTGAAGCCCAGATTCTTCCACAACATCCGCAACGCGTAACGCAAATCCTGCAAGACTGTTCCCATATCCAGACTCCCCGACGAGTTATTGTCGGACACGCGCGTCCGGCGACGAGCGACCGGCCTGTAACGTTTAGAAATCCAACGAGGTAAGTGTTTTCTCCGTGCCCGCTCCATGCTCTCCGCGACTCTGTGGTGAGTGCTTGTTATAAGCCTTCAACACCGCAGACACAGAGAGCACGAAGAGGCACGGAGACTAGCTTTATGGCGCGCTCAACTTCTTGATAAATTCGGTTGCCGCCTGTGCGTTCGCGTAATTCGGTTCGACTTCGATGGCCTTCCGGTAAAACTCTAAGGAGCGCGCTTTGTCGCCGCTTTTCATGTAGGTTTCGGCCAGACTGTCGTAGGTGTTGCCCGACTTCGGGTAGGCCGCGACGTTGAGTTTTAAAACTTCAATCGCCTCTTTCAGCTTCTTCTGCCCGATCAGGTAATAGCCGAGGTTGTTGATGAAACCCTCCTGCACGAAGGGCGACGTTTGATCCTTTTTCCACGCGAGATCGAACGCGTGTTGGAACTTTTCCGTTCCCTGTTCGATGACAATATCGCCCGCGCTCCGGGCTAATAACGTTTCGGTCGGGTCGTTGTAGCGCAGGTACTCCCAAACCTTGTCCGAGCCTTCTGCGAGTCCGGCTTTCGTGATCTCGACCTGTCTGGCGTAAGCGGCGGGCACGTCTTCGAGCATGCGCCGCAGTTCGGCCTGCGGCATCCAACGCCCGCGCGCCATCACGCCGAGCGGGCGCGCGACGCTGCCGGTGTCCTGCAAAGGGTTGGCGTCGAGCAGCAGCAGGTCGGCGCGTTTGCCTACGGCGACCGTGCCGAACTCGCCCGCCTGCGTCAGAAACTCCGCCGGGTAGCGCGTGGCCGCGCGCAGGGCTTCAAAAGGCGTGAAGCCGATGTCGAGCAGGTGGCGCAACTCTTCGTGCTCCGAGAATCCCGGCACGACGCCGGGGTTCATCGCGTCCGTGCCCGTCATGATGTGGACGCCCGCCTTGTGCAACTCCTTCGCGAGTTTCTTCTGGAAGGCGAGTGATCTGGTCAACGCCGCGCCCTGCGTTCCCAGTCTCAGCTTGTAAGGGTTAACGTCCAGCCCCCAACTGTCTCTCACCCACGGCGCGAGGTATTTCATCTCCGGCGCGGCGAGCAGGGCGGGCAGCGTCTCGACCTGTTTGATGATGTGGTCGTAGGCGACGAAGGTGAGGATCACCTGCACGCCCGCTTTCGCCGTCGCCGCGGCGACTTCGGGAATGCGGCTCTCGTCGTCGGTCTTATTTTTGAAGGTCGTATAGACGTACTCTTCGGCGTGGGCGATGGCCTGCCCGGCCTTGAGCACGCTCTCGAAACCGGGTTCGCGCGGGATGTGGCCGACGTAGAGCAGGCGATGTTTTTTCGCCTCGGCGATGATCGTGTCGTAGGCTTCTTGCGAGACGCCGTTATAGATCTTGATCGCGTCGTAACCGGCCTTGCTCTGTTCTTCGACGAGGCGGCGTGCTTCTTCGGCCTTCTGCGCCGTGCGGATGGTGGGACCGCAGGAGTAGATGGTCGGTCCGGCCAGTTTCCCCTGCTCGACATCGGCACGCCATAAGAGGTTGGCGGGTCGCCCGTTCAGGTTGAAGACGGTGGTCACGCCGTTCGCCAGATAGAGCGGCAACTCGGCGGGCGAATAGAGGTGGGCGTGCATGTCAACCAGACCCGGCAAGAGATAACGGCCTTTGCCCTCGATGCGGGTCGCGCCCTTCGGCACTTTCGTCTTCGACGCCGCGCCGATCTCGCTGATGCGCCCGTCGCGGACGATGACCGTCCGGTTCTCCAAGACGCCCTCCTTGTCCATCGGCACGACGTTGACGTTGAGAAACGCGACGACGGACGCGGCCTTGCTATCGTCAGCCCGCGACGCGACGACGGGGAGCGCAGTGGTGTTCAAAGCGAGGACGAGAAGTAAGCACAGGAGATGTCTGGGTTTCACGGTGTCCCCTTACAGAGGCGACGCGGAGGCCGCTCGTGTCCAACGGCCTCCGCCCGCGTTGCTACTCGTACCTGAGCGCGATCATGGGATCAACCCTCGTCGCTTTGCGCGCCGGGATGAGACAGGCGAGGAGCGCGACGACGGCGAGCAGGACGGAGACGCTGCCGTATGTGAGCGGGTCGCCGGCACTCACGCCGTAGAGGAAACTCGACATCATGCGCGTCAGCACGAACGCGACGACGAGGCCGATGGCGACGCCGATGAAGACCAGTTTCATGCCCTGCGAGACGATCATCCTGAGCACGTCGCGGCGGCCAGCGCCGAGCGCCATGCGGATACCGATCTCGTGCGTCCGCTGCGTTACCGAATAGGCCATCACGCCGTAGATGCCGATGGCCGCGAGCAGCATCGCCGATGCGGCGAAGACGGCGAGCAGCCACGTCGCTAACTTCTGCGGCGCGACCGTCGAGGCCACGATCTGTTCCATCGTGCCGACGTTCGAGATCGGCTGGTCCTTGTCGATCTGCAAGACTTCGTTGCGGATGGCGGGAGCTAAACTCGTCGGGTCGCCGTTGCCGGTTTTGACGGCGAGCCAGAGGCTGCGATTCGAGGCGGCGAAATTCTCCGCCGGAACTTGCTTGTAAGGCGTGTAAATCTCGACGCGCCCCTCCTCTTCCTCGTCCGGCCCGTAGTGCTTCATGTGCTTGAAGACGCCGACGATGCTCCGCAAGGGCGCGCGGTCGCCGCCAATCCTCAGACGCTTGCCGATGGGGTCACCGTTGGGAAAGAAGCGCGTGACGAACGTGTCGTCCACCATGACGACCATCGGCGAATCTTTCGTGTCCTGTTCGGAGAGGAAGCGTCCGTTCAGCAACTTGATGTCCATCGTCTTGAAGTAGCCGGGTTCGGCGTAGAGATTGACGGCGACCGTGATGTCTTTCGGGTTCGTCGCCTCCTGTCCTTCGAGCAGGATGCCGGATTCGATGCCGCCGTTCATCGGCAGGCCGCGCGTCAGCCCCGCGCTCTCGACGCCGGGCAGCGCGCGCACGCGTCGCAGCAGTTCGTCCCAGAAATTATCGACCTGACCGTACTCTTTGTAACGTGCTTCGGGCAGCGGCACGCGCAGCGTCAACACGTTCGCCGGGTCGAAGCCGAGGTCTGTCTCCTGCAAGCGCGTGAAACTCTTGATGAGGAGTCCCGCGCTGACGAGGAGCAAGAGCGAGATCGCTACTTCGGCGACGACGAGCAGGTTGCGCACGCGCTGGCGACCCACGCCCGCCGACGTGCGACCGCCGTCTTTCAGCGTCTCGTTCAAATTCGACTTCGAGGCTTGCAGCGCGGGCGCGAGGCCGAAGAGCAGGCCGGTCAGGACGGAGACGACGAGCGTGAAAATGAGTACGGGCGTGTTCAGCCCGATGCCCGCGACGAGCAGGCGCGGCACTTCCTCCGGCAGCGCGGCGAGCAGCGCGTCAATGCCCCACATGGCGAACAGGAGGCCGAGCGCGCCGCCCATCACCGAGAGCAGCAAACTTTCGGTGAGCAACTGCCGGATGATGCGCCAGCGTCCCGCGCCGAGCGCGGTGCGAATCGCGATCTCTTTCGAGCGCGAGGCGGCGCGTGCGAGCAGCAGGTTGGCGACGTTGGCGCACGCGATGAGCAGCACGGCGGCGACCGCGAAGAACAGGATCAGGAGTGCCGGTTTGATGTCTTCGACTGCACGCGCCTGTAGAGAGTCAAGCACGGCGCTCTGCCCCGCGTTGGTGTCGGGATACTGCTGCGCGAGGCGTTCGGCGATGGCTTTGATCTCGGTGCGCGCCTGTTCCACGGAGACGTTCGGCTTCATGAGTCCGAGCACGTACATGCCGGGGTGGTTGCCGCGCGCCGTCATGTTCGGCTGGTCGGAGCGCAGGCCGACGGGGACGAACACGTCCACGGGCGACTGCCACTCGAATGTCTGCGGTAAGACGCCGATGACGGTGAATGTCTCGTTGCTCAGTTGGAGCGGTTTGTTGATGATCGAGGGGTCGCCGCCGAGTCGCCGCTGCCAGAAGCCGTGGCTGATGAGCGCGACGGGGTTCGCGCCCGGCTTGTCTTCGTCGGGCGAGAAGTTGCGCCCGAGCACGGGCGTCACGCCGAGCACGTTGAAGAAACTGGCCGAGACTTGCCGCCCGTCGAGTCGTTCCGGTTCGCCCACGCCGGTCAACACGTAGTTGGCGCTGCGGAAGGCGGCGATCTGCTCCATCGTCTGCTGCTGGTCGCGCCAATCGACGAAATTGGGGTAGGAGACGGACATCCCCGGCACTTGCTGCGACCACTCGCCGATGAAGACGAGGCGCTCGCCGTTCGGATAGGGCAGCGGGCGCAACAGCACCGTGTTGACGACGCTGAAGATCGCCGTGTTCGCCCCGATACCTAAGGCGAGTGCGAGCACCATCACCAGCGTGAAGCCCGGACGCTTCCAGAGCATCCGAAAACCGTAGCGTATGTCTTGCCCTAATGTATTCATGGAAACACCTCGACCGATTTCGGAATGAAAAAAGAATTGATTCATCGGTTCATTGCTTCAATGAATCAATTCTTTATTCCGCATTATCGTTATTCATTTCTCAGCGCGACCATCGGATCGACTTTCATCGCGCGGCGCGTGGGGATGTAGCAGGCCAACAAGGCCACTCCGGTCAGGAGCACCGAGAGGCCGCCGAAGGTTAAGGGGTCGGTGGCGCTGACGCCGAACAGGAGGCTCGACATCACGCGGGTTAAAGCGAACGACGCGACCAGACCAAGCACGATCCCGACCAGAGTCAGGGCGAAGCCGCGACCGAGAATCAGCTTGAGCACGTCGCGCGTCTGCGCGCCGAGCGCGATGCGGATGCCGAGTTCGTGCGTGCGCTGCGTGACGGAATACGACATCACGCCGTAGATGCCGATGGCGGCGAGGACGAGCGCGAGGGCGGCAAAGATGGTCAGCAGCAGCGTCCCGAAACGACTGCGCGCCGTCAACTCGTCGATCCAACTCTGCATCGTCCGCACGTCGGCGACGGGCTGGTCTTTGTCAATCGCCTGAATCTCGCGCCGGGCGGCGGCGGCCAGATTCATGGGGTCGCCGTTCGTGCGCATGACTAACGTCATCTCCGAGTAGGTGAGTTGCGGGGGCGTCCAGTAGACCATCGGGTAGGGCGGCCCTTCGAGCGTCTTGTACTTCGCATCGGCCACCACGCCGATGATCTCCATCGGTTGGGGGTCGTCCATCATGTGTACCCTGATGTATTTACCCAACGGATTTTCGCCGGGGAAATGTTGCCGCGCCATCGCCTCGTTAATGATGATGGTGCGCCGGTCTTCCTTCGCTTCCTGTTCGGTGAACCCGCGCCCGCTGAGCACCGGAATCCCTATCGTCTGAAAATAGTTCTCATCCGTGACGCGAACGTCGGTCGAGAGTTGTTCGCCCGGCGGCGGCACGGGACGCCCTTCGATAAAGAAAGAGGTGCGCGCGCCGAGGTTGCCGCCGAACGGCAGCGCGCTCACAGCCGCCACAGAGCGCACGTCGGGCAACGCTTTGAGCCGCTCGAGCGCCTGCCGGTGGAAAGCGACGACCTGATTGTCCTCAGAATATTTCGACGTCGGGACGGTCACGCGCAAGGTGAGCAGGTTGTCGGTCTTGAAGCCGGGGTCAACCGCTTGCAGCCGCAGGAAACTCTTGATCATCAAAGTGGAGCCGATGAGCAGCACCAGCGCGAGCGCAACTTGCGCCACGACGAACACGCTGCTCAAGCGTCGGCTGCGACGGCTGCCCATGTTGCTCTTGCCCGTCTCTTTCAGACACTCGTTGAGGTTCAGGCGCGTCGCTTCGAGCGCGGGCGCGAGGCCGAACACGATGCCGGTCAGCAGTGAAACCACGAAGGTGAAGGCGAGCACGGGCAGGCTGAGGCCGATCTTCTCCGTGCCCAGCATGTTGGGCGGGCTGAGCGCGACGAGCGCGTCAACGCCCCACAGCGCGATGAGCAACCCGAGCGCGCCACCGAGCACGGACAGCAACACGCTCTCGGTCAACAACTGTCTCACCATGCGCCCGCGTCCCGCGCCGAGCGCGGTGCGGATGGAGAACTCGCTCTGGCGGCTCGCCGCCCGCGCCAGCATCAGGTTGGCGACGTTAGCGCACGCGATGAGCAGCACGAACGCGACCGCGCCGAGCAGCACGTAGAGCGCGAGCTTGATCTCGCCCGCCAGTTGCTCGCGCACGGGCACGACGTGAACGCCCATGTTGGTATTGAATTGTGCGTGCTGTTGTTCGAGACGGCTGGCGATGGTGGACATCTCGGCCTGCGCCTGTTCGGGCGTCACGCCCGGCTTGAGACGCCCGGCCACGGTGATGAAGCGTCCTCTGCCCTTAGACGCGGTGTTCAGGTATTGCTCGAACTTGGTCGGCGTCCACATCTCCGCAGACTTGCCAGTCCGCGAGCCTTCTTTCATGAACCACTTGAAGCCTTGCGGCATCACGCCGAGAATGGTCACGCTCTCGCCGTTGAGGCTGATCTTTTTCCCGACGATGTCGGCCACGCCGCCGAAGCGTCGCTGCCACAGGCCGTGGCTGATTACGACCACGTCGTTGCGTCCCGGCTCGGCCTCTTCCTTCGTATAGACGCGACCGAGTTCAGGCTCCGTGCCGAGCATGGTCAGGAGATTGCCGCTCGTCACCTGCGCCGGAATTTCTTCCGGGTTGCCTTCGCCCGTCAGGTTGAAAGCCGCATCGAAGAAGGCGGACATCTCCTGAAAACTGTTTGCCTGCTGCTGCCAATCAAAAAAGTTGGCCGGGGAGACGACGTTATTTCGCCCGCCCCGCGCGCGGTTCTGCTCCCACACGACCATCACCTGATTGGCGTCTCGATATGGCAAGCCGCGCAACAGCACCGCGTTGACGACGCTGAAGATCGCCGTGTTTGCGCCGATGCCGAGAGCGAGCGCGGTGAGCGCGACGAGCGTGAACATCGGACTCTTCGATAAAGTCCGCAAGCCGTAGCGAACGTCCTGCCAGAAGTTTCCCATTAGACCACCTCCGCCTGTGTCCCCATCAGCGAAGCTCCTTCTTCATCCTGTTTGAAGCTGACCATCTCCTCTTTCACGACGCGACCGTCGAAGAGGTAGATGGCGCGGTCGGCAAACGTGGCGTAGCGCGGGTCGTGCGTCACCATGCAGATGGTCGCGCCGCCGCGATGCAGTTCGCGCAGCAGGTCCATGACGGCCTCGCCGTTTTTGGAATCGAGGTTTCCGGTCGGCTCGTCCGCGAGCAGGATGAGCGGCTGACCCGCCACGGCGCGCGCGACGGCCACGCGCTGTTGCTGACCGCCGGAGAGTTGGCTCGGCAGGTGTTTCGCGCGGTGCGCCATGCCGACCTTCTCCAGCGCGTCGGTCACGCGCGTCTTGCGGTCCGCATTGCTGAGTCCGCGATAGGTCAGCGGCAGTTCGACGTTCTCGTAGACGGAGAGGTCGCCGATCAGGTTGAAGCTCTGGAAGATGAAGCCGACTTCGCGGTTGCGGATGAGGGCGCGCTCGCCGAGCGAGAGGTCGGAGACGAGTTTGCCGTTCAGCCAGTATTTGCCTTCGGTCGGCGAGTCGAGCAGGCCGAGAATGGACAGCAGGGTTGACTTGCCGCAGCCGGAAGGGCCGGTGATGGAGACGTATTCGCCGTTGGCGATGTCGAGGTGCGTCCCGGCGAGGGCGTGCGTCTCAACTTCGTCCGTGAAGAAAACTTTTTTCACGTCTTGCAGGCGGATCAGGGGTTGTTTCGATGCGCTCATGGTTTCTCCTAAAAAGTGTCAGTTGTCCGTGGTCAGTTGCCCGTTGTTTTCGTCCGTGGTCGGTGGCTCGATTCAACCTGTCGCCACTTATTTCGTGAGCGACAGTCGAATGACAACTGACCACGGACAACCGGCATTCTTAGTTAAGTCGTATGCGGTTAAAGGCGTCCCACTGGGAGGTGTCCGAGAGGATCACCTGATCGCCTTCCTGTAAGCCTTCAAGGACTTCGATGGTGTTGACGGAACTGCGGCCAAGTTTGACCTGCACGCGCGTAGCAAACTGCCCGCCCGGTTCGAGTTTGAACATCCCGACGCTCGATTGCGACTGGCCGAAGGCGGGGCGTCCGACGTAGAGAATGTTGTCGAGACGTTCGAGTTCAATCGTGCCGTCAACGCTCAGGTCGGGGCGCGCGCCCTGCGGGAGCGGCGCGTCGAGCGCAACGTCAACTGTGACCGTGCTGTTCTGCGACGCCGGGTCGATGCGAACGACGTGGCCGGGGATGATGCCGTTGCGCGTGTCGATGCTGGCCTGCTGGCCGAGCGAGATGTCTTTGGCCTGCGTCTCGGCGATGCGGAGTTCGGCCTTCAGGTTTTGCGGTTCGACGACGCGCGCGAGGTTTGTCCCCGGTTGCACCTGCTGGCCGACTTCGACCTGCATCTGTTGCAACACGCCGTTCGTCCCGGCCAGCACGCGCAGCGTCGCCACCTGTGTCTGCCTGAGTTGGAGTTGCGCCCTGAGTTGGGCGATGCGCGCCTGTTGCGAGGCGAGTTGCGCCTCGGCGGACTTGGCCGTGCCTTGCAGGCGTTTCTGCTCGATGGAGTAGCGGTTGGCTAAGTCGGCCACGCGAACGCGCGAGAGTTTGAGATTGATGGCGGGGATCAAGCCGTCTTTGGCGAGTTGTTCGTCGGTGTCGGATTGCAGTTTGGCCTGCTGGTATTCCGACTGCACGGTGGCGGCGGCGGCCTGCTGGCTCATGCGCTCGCTTTCCAGCCGCGCGCGGATGTTGTTGAAGTCGGCCTCGGCGGCGCGCATCTGGTACTCGATGTCAACCGTGCCCTGCTGCAACTCCGGGTTGCTCAACTCGATCAAGACCGTGCCTGCCGTCACTTCCGTGCCCGGTTGGACGAACACGCGCTCGACGCGCCCCTGCGTCGCCGCCGCGATGACGCGTATGTCCTGCGGCACGAGCGTGCCGATGCCGCGCACCTGCCGGAGCATCTGCCCGCGCTTCACCGTGTCAATCAGCGTGGTCGAACGCTCGACGCTCGGCGCGGCGGGCTTCATGCGCGACACGCCGAAAGTGATCGCCGTCACCGCCACGATGGCGATGGCCGCATACAGAACAACACGCACGCGCCGCTTGCGCGCCGTAGATTTACCGCGAGGAACATCCATGCCCAAAATATTTATCCCTTCCTGACTACTACTAACTTTCGCCACACCCTTAGCGAAAGGCGTGCCAACGCTCGAAAACTCAATTTCCCCTGTTTTCGCGCCTTCCGACATCTCGCCGCGCCGCACGTCCGAAACACAAATTTCCCAATATCGAAACAACCCCTGCCGATTTCGGAATGAGGGATGAAGAATTGATTCATTGATTCATCGGTTCATTGAATCAATGAATCAATTCTTTATCCCGCAATCGGTAGGTTGCCGCACTACTCCTTGACCACCCATCCGTCGGCGAGTTGCACGACGCGGTTGCCGAAGGCCGCGTTCTGTTCCGAGTGCGTGACCTGAATGATGGTCGTGCCTTCGTCGTTGAGACGCTTGAAGAGTTCCATAATCTCGCGCCCCTGATTGGAATGGAGATTCCCGGTCGGCTCGTCCGCGAGGAGCAATTTGGGATTCGAGATGACGGCGCGCGCCACGGCCACCAACTGTTGCTGCCCGCCCGACAACTGGTTCGGGTACAAATCCTTCTTCCCCACGATCTGAAAACGGTCGAGCACGTCGGCCACCATAGATTGCCGGTCGGCCTTCTTCACGTCCTTGTAAGAAAGCGGCACGTCCAGATTTTCGTAAACGGTCAGGTGGTCGAGCAGGTGATAACTTTGGAAGACGAAGCCGATGTAGCGTTTGTTCAGTTCGGCACGCTCTTTCTTTCCGAGCCGATGGACGGCGGTGTCCCAAAAGTAATACTCGCCCGTCCACGCGCTGTCGAACATGCCGAGGATACTCAAGAGCGTTGACTTGCCCGCGCCCGACGGCCCCATGATCGACACAAACTCGCCCTCGCGCACGTCCACATCGACGCGCCGCAGCACGTAAGTTTTATTCACGCCCTGCTCGTAAACTTTTTCGATATTGCGTAAACGGATCATGTATCATCCTTGTGTGCGGGCACGCCCGGAGCGTTTCTTCTGGTTGGTAGGAAGACGTAAAGAGCGCGCCTTACGTTTCAGCTTTCGACAAGTCAGCGCAAAACTAATGAAAGCGGCGTGCCAGTGTAGTGTCGAGAGACGGGGAGGGATTTGCGGGCGTTTCCGGGCGTGGATAGCAATGTTCACACTCGCTCCATCCCACTTTCGGGACGCGCATTCCCGAAAGCGAACAACGCCCGCCGCGATTTACGAAAGAATGGATCGAAAACTCGAAATTGAGTGTCACTAAAGACACTCACCACCGCAGACACAGAGGACACGGAGCGGGCACAGAGGCAAACTATTTGAGATTTCAAATTCTGAATTTGAAATCTCAAATTTGGGCATTAATATAGTTGACGCACCTGTAAGATTGTCATTTGTGGAATAGTTGTGCGGCGGATTTCATCCTTTGTCGAGACGCCCAAGAGAGCGCTGAGGGTGGATCAGCGAGCGAGTGCGGCCCTCAGGGGAGCAGCAGGATTTTACCTGTCGTCGCCCGGCCTTCAAGCTGCCTGTGCGCTTCGGCGGCTTCGTTGAGCGGAAATGTTTTCTCTATTCGTAGCTTCAACTCGCCCGTCGTGATCCAGTTCAGCACATCCCCGGCGCGCCAGAGCAATTCTTCGCGCGTCAAAACGTAGTGCGCCAGAGACGGCCTCGTTAAATAAAGAGAGCCTTTTTGCCCCAGCATCGCCGCGTCAAAAGGCGGCACGCTCCCGCTCGATTGGCCGAACAGAGCCAGCACCCCGCGCGGCGCAAGCGAATCCAGGCTCTTCATAAAAGTTGTTTTCCCCACCGAGTCATAGACAACCTGAACGCCACGGCCATCGGTCATGCGCCTTACTTCCTGCTGAAAATCCTGCTCGGTGTAGAGGATGACCTCATCCGCGCCCGCCTCGCGAGCAAGACGCGCCTTCTCTTGTGTGGACACCGTGCCGAAGACGCGCGCTCCCGCTCGTTTGGCTATCTGGATGAGCAGCAAGCCTACGCCTCCGGCGGCGGCATGGACGAGCGCCGTGTCACCGCTATTGAGAGGATAGGTCGAGGTAGACAGGTAATGCGCCGTCATGCCCTGCAACATCGCCGCCGCGCCCTTCTGCGCG
>Ga0307513_10003293_pt1 | contig 21994 bp, 12 predicted proteins | sample 15_EM_MG_FD_202174 | JGI IMG/M metagenome (GOLD analysis project Ga0307513, IMG submission 202174) | Populus trichocarpa ectomycorrhiza microbial communities from riparian zone in the Pacific Northwest, United States - 15_EM | ecosystem: Host-associated > Plants > Roots > Unclassified | place... | reverse complement strand
GTGCCAGCCAGACCTGTCGTCATTGTGTTGGCCGGGACGACGGTCTCGCGGCTTGTGACTCGATACTCGGTGTCGTATCCCGTGGTCCGGTTGATGTAGTCACCATCAAGGGTGCGCCGGGTCGCGGCCACCGGCTTGCCGAGAGCGCCGGGAATGGTGTCGAAAGTATATTCTTGGGCCGGGACGGCGGTTTCGGATCCCTCACGAACTTTAGTGACCCGTCCGAGCACGTCGTACTCCGTGAAGGTTGCCTTTCCCCGGGAGTTGATTGTCTTGTTGGGGCGGTCGGCGGCGTCGAATCCAGTCTCCGTCGTGCCGGTGTCCGGGTCGGTGGCGGAGGTCAGGCGACCGCGCGCATCGTAGGTATATGACCAATTATTGTCTGCTGGGTCGGTGACCTTTGCGCGATTGCCGCGGGCATCATACTCGTAGGTGGTTGAGCGTGCGGAGACACTGGAAGAGTCCTCGCGGCTGTAGTGGAGCACTGAGGTGACCCGGCCGAGGGCGTCGGTGAAAGTCCGGGTCCGGGGAACCGTCCCGCCAGCCGGGTTCACGTAGGTGCTGGTATCCGTGTAAGTGGTATACGTCGCGTATCGGTAGTCGCCATCGAAGTAGGTCGATTGACGAACTGGTCGCTCCATACCGTCGTAGCGAGTTTTGGTCCAACTTGGAATTGAGCTGGTTGATTTGGGGACGAACAGCTCGGTTGCCGGCTCACCTTTTGTTAGGTATCCGCTCGTCTGCTCGTCAACGAGGCCATGGTCGTTGTAGGAGGTGTCGGTGACGATCCGGCCGGGCCCGTGGGCGTCTTCCTGGGTTTGCGCCTTGCGCATCAGCCCGTCGTAAACCGTCACCTGCTTGGTGTAGGTGCCGTCGTCCTTGAGGGTTTTGACGGTTACCGTGGCCGGTCGAGTCTGAGCGGAAGTGGCGATGGCGTTTTGGTACTCAATCAGAACGTCGGCGGAGCCACCGCTGGCGTTTCGGGAGGCCGACCAGCCCTTCGTCGAGCGGCCCAGGGCGTCATACTCGGTCTTTGTCACGTGACCGTTGGGGTCGGTGACCGTGAGCGCGAGGCTGCGCCCCGGATCAAATGTCGTGGTGGTGGCGTGGCCCTTGGCATTGATCGCTTTGATCGCCGTGACCGGTCCACCATCCACCGGAGTGTATTGGGTCTCAGACGTTCCTTCGCCGGGCTTGGTGACAGCGCGTTTGCGTCCCAGAGCGTCATAGGTCACCTCGGTGACCTTCGAGTATGAGGTGCCAGCACCGTCGATCTCGGCCACCGAGGTGACTTTCCCGTCCGTCGGGTTCGTCCCGTATCCCTGCTTGTCGTAGCTGAACCGCACGGCGGACTTGAGGTACATGGCCGGGTCCGCAGCATCGTAGCCCGCGCACGAAGTCCCCGTACCGCGCTGCTCCTTGGGCAGCCCGATCAGCCACGCCGACGTGTTGTGCACGTACGACGTCTTGGTGCAACTCTGGTCGGACAGGGCCTCGCCGCTGCCGCTCGGCTTGACGACCGCCGTTTCGGTCTGGACCGGCAGCCCGTACGTGTCCTCGACCGTCGTCAGCGTCCGGACGGCGCGCCAACTCGTGTCGACCGTCTGGATCTCATCCGTGCGCTTGATACCGCTGCGGTGGGCCAGCAGCGGGTCCAAGTCCGTGCCGGTCTCGGCCTCCCTTGGACGGGACGCGGTCTGCTTCGACCAGGGGTAGTTCAGCGTCCGCTTCTGGACCCGCTTGTCCGAGTTCAGGTAGGTGATGCTCTCGGCCACCATGCCCGCGTACTGCGGCGCATCGTCCGCGAGCAGCGTGTACGCGCCCGTGGAGTCCTTGACCTCACCGCCCACGCCCTGGAAATAGCGCGTCTCGGAGTACGACTGGGCCTGCGGATCCCCCTGCTGGGAGCTGGACTTGCTGCCCTTGGTGACCGCCACCTTGCGGTAGCCGCGCCAGTCGCTGTACGTGCGCAGGGACGGGCGGGTGAACTCGTCGTCGGACTTCGCCCAGGCGGGGTCCGTGTAGTCGTACATCGTGTGGACGGGCTTGCCGTGCGAGGTGACCTTGTCCGTCTCGGTCACCGAGTCGACGACGTACTTGTTGAACCACGCCTTCGCGGGCGTCTTCTCGTCGCCGTCCGGGGACCAGCGGATGGGATAGCAGGTGCCGTTGTTCTTGCCCTTGTCCTCGGACGGTTCGCTCGCGCAGCCGCCCTTGTACTCGACCTCGATGTCACCGCCGTACTCGGTGGCGACCGTGCCGATACGAGGTCGGGTGAAGCCGGGGCGCTGGTCGTTCGCGCCACTGGAGACCAAGTTCGGGAGCTGACGGTCCTTGAGCCGCAGGCGCAGGGGCGAGGTCGCGCCGACCGAGTACTCGGCGAAGCTGACGCCGTCCTTGTGCTGGAGGATGCCGGTGGTGTCGCCGGGCGCGAAGCCCCTGCGGGTGATCGAGTTCAGCCAGAGGCCCGGGGACGTGTCGTACCAGTCCTCCGGGAAGGACTGGTGAAGGGTGTACGTGTCCACCTTGCCGAGGCCGGTCTGGCCGGCGCGGGCCGCCTTCGTCGTCACCGTGTCCAGACGCAGCTGCGTCCAGAAGGACGGGAAGGCCGGGCACAGCTTGGACGTGGACTTGCAGTTGAGGTTGCCGGGGGTGTCCCACCAGGGGCGGTACGCGCCCGGGTCGTCGGTCTTGGCGAAGTTCGCCGCGTCGCAGTCCGTCTCCGACTTCAGGCAGCGCTGCTTGACGCCGAACTCGACCGTCGCGGACGGCTTGGTCAGGTCGGAGCGCATGCCGTACTCGATGGTCGTCGGGTAGGCGTAACGGTCGTACTGCTCGGGAGACTTGAACTTCTTCTTGACGGCGTAGTGGTTCGTCTCCTGCTTCCAGGTGACGACCAGCGCGTTGCCGTGAACGTCGACGACCTTGTCCAGGCCCCAGCGCCAGCCCTGCTTCTTGCCCGCGCCGCAGCGGGAGTCCGCGAAGGCGGTGGCGTGGCAGGGCTCGCCGGGGTGATTGCCGAAAACGGGGACTGTGGAGACGGAGTTGGTGTCGGCGTGGCCGCCGCCGACGTTGTTCAGACCGTAGAAGAACTGGGTGCCGTCCGTGGTGGTGACAACCCAGTGCTCGCCGTCGTTGTCACCGTTGCTGCCGCCGGTCTTCAGCTGAACGCGAGTGCCGTCATCCTGCTGCGGGCGATACGTGTCGGTGTCGCCGACCCGCACCAGCTCGGTGGTCTTGCCGGCCAGGGACATCACCGCGTTGTCCGACACCCAACACAGATCCGATGTCTTGTCCTTCTTTGCCGCGTTGTTGGGTGCGCCGGAGTTCAGCGTCTTGCGGTCGTCCTGGCAGGCGCGGTAGCGGCGCTCGATGTGGCCGGGGTCGTACCCCCAGCCCTCGCCGATCCAGGAGGCCTGGGGCGAGGAGACCGCCGTACGACCGTCCACCGTCTGCGAGTTGTAAGAGAAGGCGATGCTGGGGGCCGGGCCCGCGGGAGCCGCCGGGACCGTCAGCGGATACGACCAGGTGAACGCGCCCGAGGAACCCCCGGCCTCCCACTTGCCGTTGGAGGCGAGCGGCGTGGCCTTGAACGAACCTCCACCGCCGCCACCGGAGTCGACGGCACCGATGACCGCGGTGTCGCCGGCGGCCGCGGCCGGGGTCGCCGAACTGCGGTACGCGGCCTGGGCCATGGAAGGCCCTTCCGTGCCCGTCGCCGCGGCGGACGCCGGCGTGACCGTCCCGTCCGCCGCCGTATCGACCGTGGCGGTGATCGACTGGGTCTTCGTGTCGTTGGCCGTCTCCAGTTCCTCGTACGTCTGGCACGCCTGGTCGTCCGGCGTCGTCAGGTAGCACTCGGGAAACTGGACGAAGCGCAGGCGGGAGGCCCAGTCGGCGCCGTAGAGGTTCTTGAACTCGGCGTAGTCGAGCTTGACCGAGATCGGGACGGAGCCGGACGCCGGGGCTTGGACGGTGACGACGGCCCCGTCGACGCCCTGGGACACGGGCGCGGTGCGGGCAGCGACCGAGACCTGCCAGGTGCCCGTGGGCGCTGCCTGGTCGGGGGCCTGCCCGAGGCTGACGGGCAGGTCCTCGACCGGGGTCAGGTCGACCTGCTGGGCAGCCGCGCCCAGACGGGATGCCGTCGCGGCCAAACCCCCCTTGCGGGCCACGATCTGGCCAGTGCGTGTCGATGCCTGGGTCGCGCTCGCCGTCGAGCCGAAGCTGACCGTCCCGGTGTTTGCGGGTGGCGCCGTCGCAGTGCCGGCCGGTGCCTGTTCCAGGTCCTCGGGGACGTCGACCTTCAGGGTCTCCAGGTCCCGCTCGAAGACCTCACCCGAAATGGGCCTGTCCTGGTCGAGCGCCTCAAGGGCCAGCGTTTCGCGGCCCTTTTCGGCCGTGGCCGGATCGGGCGGCAGCGCCAGCGACTGGGCGGGCAGGAGGCCCACCAGCAGGGCTGCCCCGAGGGCAGGTACGACGGCCATGCGCAGGCGACGCCCACGGCGGCGCCGGGCAGGCGAGAAGCGACCGAACACGACGAAGTCCCCCGGACCACTTGAAGCGGGACCAGGTTCGGACCACGCGTGATGGCGTATCAGATGCGCAGATTCTGTGACGCCTCTGTGAACTTCCGCTAGATCACCTGTACGGATGTGATCACCTTCACGGTACGTAGCATGGCGTAGCGGTTAGTAACCGGACAGACCTCGCCCGACCTGATATAGCGAGCGCTTCCGGATCTTCGCGATCTAACGCGTAATTCGTCAATCGCCCTGCCAAATACCCTTGGCAATGGGGGCATTGAGAGATATCTCGTGGCGGTTTGGCATCAAGACCACTGCGCGGCCGGGCAGTTATGGACCTGCGCGCCCAACCGTGGATACGGCTCAGACGGTTGATCGACTCAATCCCCTCCCCTGTATGCGAAGGGTGACGACAGCCCGCTCATAGGTCATCATCGGCGGGCCCGGCAGCGCCCTGTCACGCGCCGGTTCCAAGGGGAGAAGGGGAACTCGCCGGATGACGCGCACCAGGACGGGCAAGAGACGCGGCTTGCGTCGAGCGCCCGGGAGCCGCACCACCGCCGCCGTACTCGCGGCAGCTCTCGCCGCCACCGGCATCGTTTTCGTGAGTCTCGGCCTGGACGATTCCGAACCCCGCGGCAAGGCGGACGGCGACCGGAAGGCAAAGCCGGTCACCGAAACCGCGGCCGCCGCACGAGCGGCCAGGACCGGGAAGTCTGTCGAGGTCACCGCACTGCGCACGGCCCGCTCCACCACCTGGGCGCGGCCCGACGGTCTCCTCGCAAAGAAGCTGTACTCCTCCCCGGTTCGGGCCAAGGTGGGCGGCGAGTGGAAGGCCATCGACTACGACCTCCATCGCACCAAGGCCGGCTGGGAACCCAGGGCGACCAACGCGCGGATGGTGTTCTCGGCAGGCTCCGAAGGACGCGGCTCCAAGGGGCGTGAGGAGGAGCAGCGCTCCTCCCGTGGCACGGCCCACCGCGTCTCCCTGCTGAAAGGGCTTGAGGGCGCTGCCGCAGCAGACGAGGCCTCGACTCCCCTGGTCACCCTGACCGTTGACGGCTACGACATTCAACTCACCTGGCCGGGCCCCGTTCCCACCCCGATCATCGACGGCTCCCGAGCCCTCTACCCGGAGATCTTCCCGGGCGCCGACCTGGTCCTCACCGCCGACGACGAGGGCTTCGGCCAACTCGTCGTCCTCAAGAACCGGCAGGCCGCGGCCGATCCACGCGCCAAACAACTGTCGTACGGCATCACCTCGGAGGACCTGACCTTCCGGCTGGACCCGGTCTCGGGCATCGTCACCGCCGACAGCGCCTACGGTAACGAGGTCGCCATGTCGCCCACCCCGCTGATGTGGGACAGCAACGGCGCCCCGGCGGTCACCGACGGATCGGTCGGAGCCACCGCCCAGCCAACCGCGTCGGAGAGCCCCAACCCCACCGACACGAACACCGGCGCACCGAGCGACACTCCGAGCCCCACCGAGGAGCTCATCGAGACGGACGAGCAGACCGACGCCACCCCCGAGACGCTGCCGGCGGCCACCGACGGCCCGGAGCCCTCCGTGGCAGAGTCCCCGCTGCCATCCGCGCCGGCAGAGCCGACGCCCGCCCCCTCGCAGGGCGGCCCCGCGGCCACGCTCGGCCTGCCCGGACTCGACGGCCCATCCCCCGACTCCCGCGGCGAGCTCGTCGAGACCGATCTGTCCGGAGCGAACTGGGTGATCACCCCCGCCCAGGACTTCCTCGTGGACTCGGCCACTACATACCCGGTGTTCATCGACCCGTCGGTGAAGAAGCACACCCAGAACTGGACCACGGCGTACAGCCGCCACCCCAACGCCACCTTCTACAACGGCAAGGGCTTCAACAAGGGCGGTACGCACGAGGCCCGCGTCGGCTTCGAGTCCGACACCTGGGGCACCTCACGCTCGTACTTCAACATCTCCTTCGACAAGGACCTCAAGGGCACGAAGATCACCAGCGCGAAGCTGCGCATGCTGGAGACGTACTCCTGGTCGTGCAGCGACCGCTCGATGAGCGTGCACCTCACCGGCGAGATCAACTCCCACACCAACTGGAAGAACGCACCCAAGCTGCATGACGGAAACAAGTTCGCGACCAAGAGCTTCGCGCACGGCTACAAGTCCGGCTGCCGGGACGCGTACGAGACCTTCGACGTGAAGAAGGCGGCGCAGAAGCGGGCCGACAAGGGCGAGGACACCATCACGTTCGGCCTGCGGGCCCGCGACGAGCACTCGCAGTACGCGTGGAAGAAGTTCCGGGCCAACGGGGACAACGCGCCCGTCCTGGAGCTCGTCTACAACCGCAAGCCGACCGTCGACTCCAAGTCGCTCGACCTCGGCCCCGAGGGCAAGTGCACCACCACCGAGCCGTACATCCGGATGGGTTCCGGCAATCTGACCTTCACCGCCCGGGCATCCGACAAGGACAAGAACCTCGACTACCTCGACTTCGACCTGTGGGCCAAGGGCAAGTGGGACACCACCGGTGATCTGCTGAAATCCATCGGAAAAGTCTCAGTCGGCGGTGACAAGGACACCGCTCTGCGCACCACGAGCGGTTTCTCTCCCAGCACCCTCACCAACGGCACGACCTACTCCTGGCGGGTGCGGGCCGTCGACGACGCCAACGCCACCTCCGGATACAGCCCAGCCAAGACACCGTGTCGCTTCGTCCTCGACACCGCCGCGCCCAAGCCGCCAAAGGTCAGCTCCACCGACTTCCCGAACGCGGATGGCAGCGAGAACGGCTTCGGTAATGACGGCGAGGATGCCAACTGGAGCACCCTCAAGTTCGGCACCGCGGGCTCCTTCACCGTTCGCGCCCTCAACACCGACGTGGTTCGCTACGAGTACGGCTTCAACTCGGCCTCTTACACCGGCTCTCTCACACGTACGTCCGGAACGGCCACCACCGTCAGCGCCACCATCGGCAACGCCAAGCCGCCGACCGCCGGCCCCAACGTGCTGTACGTCAGGACCGTGGACGGCGCCGGCAACGTCTCGCAGCCGACGAAGTACTTCTTCTACGTCACACCCCGCGACCAGGCCGACGCCCCCGGCGACTTCACAGGCGACAAGCTCGCCGACCTGATGGTCGTCACCGAGGGCGGGAACCTCTCTCTGTACCCTTCGCAGGCCACCAGCGACCTCACCAAGGGCTCCGGCGACCTGGACTACTCGATGTCCGGCGCCTACCGCGCCAACCCGGAGAAGGACCCGAACGGGGACGACCTGCCGCACTTCGTAGCCGCGCCCTCCGGACACTTCAAGGGCGCGCTGATCACCCACAACGGCGACATCTACGGCGGTGACGGGCTTCAGGACCTGGTCGTCCGCGTCGAAGGCAAGCTGTGGGTCTACCCGGGCGACGGCTACGGAGCCGTCAACGTCGACAAGCGCCGCGAGATCCTGCTGCCCGACGGAGCTCCCAGCCCGGCGAGCCTCACTCAAATCGTGTCCGCCGGTGACGCCACCGGTGACGGCCGGACCGACTTCTTCGCCACCGTCGGCGACGAGTTGTGGGCCTTCACCGGCTACCACGGAGCCACCATCGACCAGGCGATGCGTCTGGCCGCCTCGACATGGACCGAGCGCGACCTGGTCACGGCCCAAGACATCAGCGGAGACGGCATCACCGACATCGTCTACCGCACCGATGTCTCCGAGCGGCTCCTGCTGCGCAAGGGAATCGCCGCAAGCGGCGGTGGGGTCAACATGGACTCTCTGAAGTCGGGCGCGAACTCTTCAGGCGGCGCCGACACCGAGTACGGCGCGGCCGGCTGGTCCAGCGCCAACATCCCGCTGCTCATCGGAACACCGGACGCCAACGGAGACTCCATCCCCGACATCTGGACCGTACGCTCCGACGGCTCCGTCCGCTTCTACGCAGGCGGCAAAACCGTCCTCTCAGGATCTGGCACCGAGATCATCGCCTCCGCAAGCTACTGGAGGACCCGCATCGCCATCGGATGACACAACTGTGGGCTCACGCTTCTCGGTTCCCTACCGAGAAGTGGGAGCCCTCGGCCCTCTCGTCCGACTTGACCATGGCAGGACCGGTACCACCGCGATATCCGGGCTGGCAGCCGACGTAGCTGCCAGCAGCGCTCTGCCCCCATCCAGAAGAGATCCACGAACACATTTGCATGTACTACACAACGAGGTCCTCGGGGTCGACTGAACGACACCGGTCAAGTGGCTCTGGCTCTCGTTGTGTGGAGCGTGACGCTGCGTGCCCGAAGTCGCTAGCGGCGTAGGGATGTTGATGTCGGCCAGCGCGTACGCGGGCGCGTCCCGTCGCGGCGAGTGCACCCGATGCCCCGCTTCTGCGCGGTCCGTGGTCGAGGTGTTGCTCCACACCGTCAGGCGTATGGAGAATGCGAGGATTACCCAGGCCGGGATGCTGTTCTTCGATGTGCCCGGCGTGGTGAGCACAGCGGTGGCGACGGTCGGCAGTGTGCTTCGCGTCGAGGCACGGGCAACCGCGGCCACAGCACATTGCCCGGACTGCGGCTACCGGTCGGCGCGGGTTCACGGCTCGTACTCGCGGTTCCCGGCAGACCTTCCGACAGGCAGCCGTTCCGTGGTGATTGCGCTTCGCGTGCGCAGGTTCGTCTGCGCCGAGTCTGGGTGCCCACGGCGGACCTTTGTGGAACAGATCGACGGGCTGACACGGCGGCACGGGCGATGGACGGAACGACTGCGCACGGCCCTGGGCATCATCGGGCTCGCCCTAGCAGGCCGCGCCGGCGCCCGGATGGCGGCCCGACTAGGCATCACAGTGAGCCGTTCTTCTCTGATTCGCCTGGTCATGAGGCTGCCCGTGCCACCGGCCGGGACACCGAAGGTGCTCGGAGTGGACGAGTTCGCACTGCGGCGCGGGCGCGTTTACGGCACCCTCCTGGTCGATGGTGAGACGCACCGGCCCATCGATGTGTTGCCCGACCGGGAGGCGGACACGCTCGCTGCATGGCTCGCCGAGCGGGACGGCGTCGAGGTGATCTGCCGGGACCGTGCGGTCTTCTACGCCGAGGGCGCAAGCCGCAGCGCCCCGAAGGCAGTCCAGTGTGCGGATCGCTGGCATTTGTGGCACAACCTGGGCGAAGCCACGGAACGTTGCGTCACACGTCATCGCACCTGCCTGCGCCCCGTTGATGGCGGGCTCGCCGATGAGAGGGCCCCGGAGATCAGCGAGGTGGTCGAAGACGAACGGTCTTCGACGCCGTGGCGGACAAGGCACCGCTTTGCCGAGCGCACTCGACAGAAGCACGCCCGTATCCACGAGCTGCTGAACCAGGGCTACAGCCAGCGGGGAGCCGCACGGGCGCTGGGCATGACGCCGCGCACTGTGGCCCGCTTCCAAAAGGCCGCCCGGCCCGAGGATCTCTTCCGTGGCCAGTGGCAGGACCGCGCCAGCAAGCTCGACCCGTTCAAGCTGTTCCTCCAGCAGCAGTGGAACGAGGGCTGCACCAACGCCTGGAAACTCTACGAAGACATCAAAGCCACCGGCTATCAGGGCAGTTACGGCACCTTCAAGGACTATCTCAAGCCTTTCCGCAAGGTCCCCGGACCTACCGGCCCCAGGCCGCTGTCCGCTGTCCGCTGTCCGCTGTCCGCTGTCCGCTGTCCGCTGTCCGCTGTCCGCTGTCCGCTGTCCGCACGATCCGTGGCCGGCTGGATCCTCAGCCGTCCCGGCACCCTCAACGAACTGCAACACCGCCAACTGAAGACCATCCTGGACGGCTGCCCCGAACTGGCCGCGCTGACCAGCCATGTCCGTGCCTTCGCGACCATGCTCACCCAGCGCCGAGGAGAGCGGCTACCGGCCTGGATCGCCGCCGTCCATGACGACGATCTGCCCAGCCTGCACAGGTTCGCCTCGCACCTCGAACGCGATCTCGACGCCGTCATTGCCGGGCTCACCCTCCCCTGGAACTCCGGCGTCGTCGAAGGACACGTCAACCCGTCCGGTGGGCCGTGACGAAGCCCGCCGGCTCCTCGCGTCAGGAGTGCGGGCCGGGTGCGCATGCCGCGGATGGAGAACGTGAGGGTGCGGTCGGCTTCACGGCTTCCGGCGTGGAAGGGCGTGAAGGGGTAGAAGGCGTCGCTGATCGGGGGGACGGCTGAGGGCGGCAGGCGCCAGGACACGGGCAGAAAGTGGACGGGCAGGTCGGGGTTGTTGGCGAGCAGGACGGCGACCGCGCTGTTCATGGGGTCATGGGGCAGGCCTTGGAAGCGGTCGGTTTCGACCGTGGAGAAGGGGTCGAGTTGGCCGGGATCTCCGACGAAGAGGGCCCGGTCAAAGAGGCCGGCGGTCCACAAAAGCATGTCGGAACGCATCTGGTAGGACTCGTCGATGATCGCCCACGGCCATCGGCGGTCGGTGACCGTGGCCCATTTCATGGCGGTTCCCACGATGACGTCGGCCGGACGTGGCAGACTGCTTCTCGCTGCGGACAGATCCACAGCAGCTACTCCTGCACCCAACCGGGCGCGGGAGTCTTTCGTTTCAGTCGGTAGCTCTCCCTCTTCCCATGGCCCTGGTCACAGTGACCGGGGCCTTTCTCGTTCTCGGAGGTCCCGTGCTCGTCGTATCAGCGGAGCTGATCGTTGGCTCCTTGGCCCTCATGTCGATCGTGTTGGGCCTAGCCGCAGTCGCAGCTCTGGCCGTTCTGCTGGTCTTCGTGGTTCGTCCAGTGCTGGCCAAGACCAGGGACGAGGATGTGCCAGCCGTCCTCGCCGGGCTCAACCAGGTCGTTGCTTCCCTGTCCTGCTTCCTGCCCTGGGGGAAATGGCGTCCGCCTGCTCAGGGCTCCGCGGTTCCGGCCGGGCAGCATGAGATGAGTCAGCCTGGGCCGGTCGCCACATCGACCGCCACAATCGTCACTGAGAACTTGATGGTGGTACGCCCGAGAGGATCAGAGGGGAACAGCGTCACAGCGCAGCTCTTTGGCGCAATCCAAGATCGCGAGGGGGAATAGAGCGCAACAGGGCCAGCACGGTAGACATGTCCCCTCCAGGACCGCTCGGTCGCCTGGACGCCAGCGCGTCGAAAGCGTGGAATCGGTGCGCACCTGAGAACCGTCGGCCGTCCGGGGCGGGCCTTTCCACCCTGACATCTGTCAGGTACCCGCCCGGCAACCCCCTGGTAGAACATGTCAAACAGAGCCAGGAAGGGAACCACCATGAGGAACAAGCTCCGCAACCTGCTGGCCGTGGCCGCCGTCGCCGCCGCGACCGGCACCACCGTGCTCACGGGCGCGACCGGCGCCTCCGCCGCCGCTCAGGCGGACTGGCCCGGCTGCCCGGAGGGCAACGTCTGTATCTACGCCGAGGGCCGCTACAACTTCGACGCCGGCGACGTCACTAACAAGTACTTCCGCTACGGCACCTACAACCTGTCGAACCAGGTCAACCAGCACTGGGTCCTGAACAACCAAACCGGCCAGTTCGAGGACGCGCACGTGAAGCTGTGCACCGGTTACAACGGCACCGGCGACTGCAGCAAAGTGCTGGGTCCCGGCTACGGGGAGTACCTGGACCTGACCCCGATCAACTCGATCGTCCTGTACCGGTAATTCCCAGCGGTCCCGCGATCTCCTCCGCCATCACCCGGCCCGCCTCGAACTCCAGCGTCTCGTCCCCCATGGCCTGGTCGGTGTCGAGGCCGTCCAGTTCCTCCAGGGGCAGGTTCAGGCGGACATGGGCGACTACCGACTGCAAGGCCCTGAGCGTCGCCGAGGCCGTGGAACCCCAGTTGGAGAAGTAGGAGAACTGCCACCACCACAGGGCCTCGGTGGTGCGGCCGGCACGGTAGTGGGCCATGCCGTGGCGCAGGTCGGCGATGACGTCGGCGAGGTCGTCGGAGATCCGGGCGGGCACGGGGGCCTTACGGGGCTCGTAGGGGTCGAAGATCTCGGAGTAGACGGCCGACGCAGACACCCAGAAGGCCGACGAGGAGGAGGGCGGGGACGATGAGGGTGAGATCCAAGTGCCGGTGTCGGAGCGGGCTTTGGGGGTGGGTGCTGCGGGTGCTGGAACGGCCGGACCCCTTACCCACCCGGTGGCGGATCGAATCTCCCGCCGAGGACTTTCGGCGTACGCCGAAACCGATTGTCGCCGGAACGCGGCCCAGGTGAGTCTTCTCGGCAGGCCCGGCCCACCCGGCCGGACCACCACCGACAGAAGCGGGGAACTCACCATGCGCACCTCGCGTTCACTGCGGTTGCTCGGCGCGGCGGCTGGCGGCCTGTCGCTCATCGCACCGGACGCGGCCCACCCGGCCGCCGTGGGCCACGGCACCGGCGACAATCCCGACGGGCGGATGTCCCGCGCTGCGCCGGTGTGCGGCGGCAACGTCCTCGACCGTACGAAGCGGTACTGAGCCATGTTCCGATGGAGCAGATGGCGTTCCGTAGCAGTGCTGTGTGCCGTGGTCATGGCCGTGATGACCGCCCTGCTCAGCCCTTCGGCCACCGCGGCAACGAACGCGGCGACGGACGCGGCGTCGTCCGCGCCACGTGACGCGGCCGGTGTCACCGTGCCGGCCGGTGTGACGGCGGGAGTCGCCGTCTTCGACCGGCAGACCGGCACCTTCACCGAGCAGCTGAACCCGAACATGCAGTTCCGGTCGGCCTCCGTGGTCAAACTGCTGATCGCGCTGGACTACCTCTGGAACCGCGGCCCGGACTACCAGATCACGTCCGGTGACCAGGCCAAGTGGAACTCCATGCTGCGCAGCAGCGACGACGACGCGGCCAGCGAATTCTGGGTGCGCAACGGCGGGGGCTCGATCGTCACCCGGATGGCCCGTGAGCTGTCCCTCTCCAGCAACACGACCCCGCCGCCGGCCAACCAGGACGGCATGTGGGGCTACACAGCCTTGACGGCCGCGGACACGGTGAAGATCTACCGTTACCTGCTGGACACGGCGCCCGCCCGCGTCCGCGAACTGATCATGGGCAATCTGAAGCAGTCCACACGCTGCTCCGCCACCGATCACTTCGACCAGCACTTCGGTATCGCAGGCGCCTTCAACAAGCCGTGGGCCGTGAAACAGGGCTGGTCGGGTTTCGGCGACATCGAGCAAGGTACGTGCCGCCCCGCCACGTCGGCCCTCAACGGCAAGGCAGCGTCCGTCGACCTGACGAAACCGGCGCTGCACACGACCGGCACGGTGGGTTCCGGTGACCGCTCCATCGTGGCCGTGTACACCCTGCACGACGTCGGCACCTCGTACGGCAAGGCGTACACCGACCTGGGCAGGCTGACCCGTTCGCTGAACGTTCCCGGTGGCGTACGACCGGCGGGCACGTGGTTCGGCACCTGGAGCTCCGGTGTCAACGTCCGCCCCGAGCCCAACACCACCCGCGACCCGCTCCTCCAGCTCCCCGCCGGGGTCGAGGTGCTGGTCGGCTGCCAGACGCGAGGGGAGACCGTCTCGGTCCCGCCCTACACCAACGAGTGGTGGGCCTACCTGCCTCAGTACGGGGGCTATGTCAGCAACATCTACATAAGCAGTCCGGACAACCAACTGCCCGGCGTCGCGCAGTGCTGAGCAGTGCATCACGGTGCTGCGAAGGGCCTGCGGGAAGAACCGGGCAGGCACCCGGCACCTTTCGGTCGAACTCGAAAACCAGTGAGAAAAGGACAGGTAGATGACCAGGACCAGGAAGTATCTCTCCCTCTGGATGGCAGCCCTCGCCCTGACGGCGGGCGGTGTGATCGCCGCCCCTTCGGCCAGTGCCGCTGCCAGCGCCGAGTGCGGAGTTCGGGCGAGCGACGGCCGGCTGTGGTGCGGGAACGGAGCCCCCGCCATTCTGCGCTCGGGCGCCTACCACGAAGCGAACATAACGGGGCAGCTCTATTCCACCTTCAGCTGGTTCGACTGCTGGACCTATGGTGGACTGCACGGCGGCGGCAACACCACCTGGTACCACACCAAGGGTGACTGGACCGCTCCTGGCTACGACGGGTGGGGCTACGTCCCGGCGGACTGGGTCAACACACCGTCCTCGTTCGACGCCGATCCGAGCGCGCGCGGTCTGCGGCACTGCTGAGAGCAGCACTGCCGAGAGCGGCACTGCCGAGCTCGCCGGACCACTCCTTGATGTCGTCGGTCTCGTCCACGAGACCGGCGGCATCGTCGTCGTGGCGTCCCATGTCGGCGACCCATTCCCTCCCGTTAACGGTGCCTGACGGATCAGTTCCGGGTCACTCGGGGATGATCTGTCCCTGCGTACGCGCAGCCGGCGCACTGTCCGGGCCCGACCAGAACGGATGCCACCACAAGCGGGCCGACAGCATGAGCAGGCGGCGCCGGAGCTCCGCGGTCCCCGCCCGACCGGACTCGTCATCCGGCCGAGAAACGCCATACGTGCAGCGGGACTGCTCGTACTCCCCGGAGCATGACGAACTCCGGGGACGAAGAGCCGGGCATCGAGGAGCGGGCAGAGCCGGGCCAGCACCGGGCGCGATCAAAGAGTCCCGACCCGCCGCCAGTTCAGGGACGTACTTGTAGAGGCGACGCCGCCTACCAGGGCGAGAGCGGCGGCACCCCGCGGTACCGAGGACCCCGCCCAGCGTGTCGAGGACATCAAGAACGCCGTGTCCTACCTCACCACCCGCCCGGAGATCGACTCCGATCGGATCGGCGCCCTGGGCATCTGTGCCTCCGGCGGCTACGTCATTCCCGCCGCGGTCACCGACCACCGCATCCGCGCGGTCGCGACGGCCAGCGCCGTCGACCTCGGACTGTACTTCCGGGTCGGCCCCGACGGCACCCAGGACCCCGCCGTCCTCCAGGCGCTGCTCGACGCGGCGGCCGCGGCACGCACCACCGAGGCGGCCAGCGAGCCGCTCCCGACGATGTCCGTGCGCCCAACTGAGGAAGAGGCACGCGCCGGCGGCCGCTACTCCTACGAAACCTGGGAGTACTACAGCACCGACCGCAGCCGGCACCCGCGCCAGGCCGACGAGTTCACCTTCTCCAGCGTCGACAAGATCGCGAACTTCGACGCCTTCCACCTCATCGGCCTGCTCGCCCCGCGACCGCTCCTGATGGTCGCCGGCAACGAAGCGGCCACCGCCTGGATGTCCGAGGAAGCGGTCAAGAAGGCGAACGAGCCCAAGCGGCTGCACTGGATCGAAGGAGCCAGTCACGTCGACCTCCGCTACGTACCCCAGGTCACCACCGAACTCCTCCCGTTCTTCACCCAGAACCTCGCGGCGCAGACCGCGCACGCGACGGTCTGACACCCCCACCCCCCGGCGGGAGCGGTCGCGTGGCCCGAGCGACATTCGCGGCCACGCGACCGCTCCCGATCGCCATGCAAGGGGAAACTCTTGAGGTCCTTGGACTCCTACATCACGCTCTGCCGTTCCGGGGCTTCGGGTCAGCCCGCTGGGGCTGGGCACCATGACGTTCGGCGAGGGCCACGGCTGGGGGTCGAGTGTCGAGACCTCCGAGGCGGTCCTGACCGATTACCGTCCGCTTCCCCCGTCTGACCCATCCAAGGCAATCCGGCCGACCATCCCGTACGGCAGAAAAAGGGCATGCTGGTGATCACGTCGAAGGCATGGTGGTCGCAAAACCGGGCCTCGATGTTCTTGTCGAGCTCGGCGACCTGCTGGTTGAGGCCCATCACCTCGTTTGCCTGTGTGTGGACCAGCTGGGCAGCCAGCTTCTCGCCGGGCAGGCTGGTGTGCTGCCGTTCGGCGGCCTGGACGGCGATCTCGGCGAGCCGGTCGGGGCGGACGACGCGGCGGTTGCGCAGCCAGGTCTCCAGCCGCTTGGCGCCGATGCGGCGGAGCGCAGCTCGTCGATCACGCGGTCCTGCACGGCGGCCCCGAGACGGCCGCTGGCTTGCACCTGGACGCTGCGGAACGGCCACGACTGCTGTTTGCCCACTGCCCGGAATTGGCACATGTCCACGAGTTGGTACGCGAGTTCGCCCTTGCGAGGAGCGCGTCGAACGCGAGTGGTGAAGGCGCTCTACGGGGCCAACGCCGGAGGAGCGTTGCAGTCCGCAAGTCCGGAAGACAAGAGCTACATACGGTTGGCGGATCAGATTTGGAGGCCGGGGCGGAGCGCCAGAAGGCCCGCGTCAGAGCCGACGACGAGCACTCGGTCGTGGCTGCTATATGCGAGGGCAGTAACAGGGTGGTGCACAGGGATCTCCAAGAGAAGCCGTGTGCTCGGTACTTCCCACAAGCGGACCATGCGGTCGGCCCCACCTGTTGCCAAGACTGCACGACTGGAATGTGAAAAGGCGGCTATCGCACCGATCGCCGAAGTGTTGTGGTTGTCGGGATGGCACTGCTTCTGGGCCAACAGGCTTCCGGATTCGAGATCCCACAACTTCACGGTGCCGTAGGTCGACGAGGTGGCGGCGAGGATCGTGCCACGGTCGAGTCGGAGGGGACAGAGCTCACTGATGCGGCCCCAATTGGATTCGTGGACATGGGGTGGACGCGCAGGGCCCAGTGAGGCAACCTGATGGCCCGTCGTCGGATTCCACAGACGTACCAGGCCGGACTCGTCTCCTACGGCAAGCGCCGTCTGTCCGTGGAGCTCGGCCGGGCAGAGAGCGGAGATCCATGCTTCCGAATTCCGGAATTCCGTCAGGCGGTCGCTGGTGCTGTCCCAGACGGACACATGCCCTTTGACGTTGTCGTAGGCGATCAGCGCACGGCCCGGCAACTGGAACGCACAGATCACGCGCGATCGCGCGGTACGCCTCAGGAATGTCTCTAGCACGCCGCCCTGCCCTCGGATACTGGCATAGGACGCCACCTTGACCTCAAGCCGCTCGGGTCCGTGAGACTGGAGGGCATGCTCCGTGTCCAGAGACCACGTCTGGACGACCGTCTTGACGACCGAGGTCTGGGGCTGGCGTTCGGTCTCCTCCGCGAGGGTGACCACCAAGTCGTTTTCTGGGAGACGGAGACTGCTGAGCGCCTGGAAGCTCTTGCGGCCGGGAGCGGGCAGTTGTGCGACACGTTGCCCTGAGGCCGGGTCCAGTATGTCGACAACAGGAACTTCCGGGGGCTGCCGCGCCTCGGGGTTCGGGAGGCGGCTGCGAAGCACCGAGAAGTGCTCTCTGCCGCGCCATCGGATCGAGCGCATGCCCCCGACACCGGCGAGATGGGCTCGTTGTTCGCGGCCCTTCCCGTGGGCCTCCTCCGCAGCGGGATCCCACACATGTACGACGTTTGCACTGCCGGCCGTCGCAAGGAGCGTTCGGTCGATGAGCGGAATGCGGTGAATTCGCTCGACGCCTCCCTCGTTGCCCCTCAGGCGCAGCACCGACTCACCGGTCAATGGGTCCCAGACGTACAGGGTCTGATTCTGCGGGAGGGTGTGATTCATCCCGCTGCCGCCCGCCAGCAGGGTGCGGCCCTGTGAGGTAAAGGCCAGCCAGGTTTCGGCGCGAACGGGTATATCGGTCGAGGAGACGAGTGTCGCGGTCTTTGGTTCCCACACTTGGAGTTCGTAGAAATCAGTGGTGGTGCCGCGGCCGTCGCCCGTGCGTTTCCACACGTAACAGCTGTTGCTCACGGCCAGCAGTGTGCGGTCCGTGAGCTCGACGGGTGCCAGGCTCATGGCGCTGCGCCTCACCTCGTTGCCGCCGCGGTCCTCGGGCGGCAGTGAGAGGTGCCGACCGGCAGGATCCCACAGCCGTGCCGTGCGGGAATCGTCCTTGTAGGCCAGCAGCGTCCGGTCTCCCACGGGGAAAGCGGTCATGAAGGCGCCCCGGAGTTCCGTCACCGGTTCTCCGCTGCGCGGATCCCAGATGGTGATCGTGGCTTCGCCGAATCGATTGTCGGCGCCCGCCAGCAGTGCGCCCTCGGGCTGTGGCAGGACACACATGCGCTGCACACCCAGATCATGGTGGGGCCGTCCCTTCGCCGGGCCGCGGAGCCTGTGCCGTACCTTGCCGTGGGCAGGATCCCAGACGTTCACGGTGCCGCTGGCGAGGCAAGCCAACAGGTCGCCTTCGGCGGTGCTGAGCGAGCACAGGTCGTCGCCGAGATAGGTGCGCTCCTCAAGCACGGAGTGCGGTACTCCCGAAACGGGGTCCCAGATCCGTATGGCACCGCCGTGGTCCATTCCTGCCAAAAACGTCTGTCCGGAGAGCTGCAGCGTGCACAGCGCATGGTTTCCACCCTGCAGGGCATGCCGGGCCACCCCGGTGAGCGGGTCCCAGATCCGTACCGTGCCGTCGCGGCTGCCACTAGCCAGTAGTGGCCCGACCTGCGTGGGCACGGTACACAGCGCCAGGATCATGCGGGTGTGCCCGGCCAGAACAGCGTGTTCAGCGCGAGGGGACACATCCGACCAGTTGACGGTGTAGGGCTTGCCGGGTGTGGCGAGATCTCGGTAGGTGCTGCCGAGGCGCTCCTGGATCTCTGTGACGCCGAACATCGCCGCCCGCACGGCCGGGGAAGCGTCATGGGCCTGCGGCGTGAGGCGCAGCAGCCGTTCCCGGTCACGTGCCGACGGAGTGGTGGCACGTGCGGCGAGTGGGGTCAGGCGCTGCAGATCGGCGTGGAGCAGGTACGTCGGATCGGTGAGCAGGTCGTCGAGGAATCCGGTCCGGGCCGCATGCGCGGGCAGCGACCGCAGGATGTAGGCGGGCGCCTCGGCCCAGCCTGTGGACCGCCCGTACCGTTGCAGCGCTTCGGTGAGAACGTGCTCGTCCGACACTCGAAGCCCCAACTCGTCGCGAGATGCGAGCAGTGTGTCGTTCAGCGCCTGGTGGAACAGCTGGTACGTGCCCCCGGTCTCGCTGTCGACGCTCTCGATGAGGAAGTTGGCGGCCGCTGTGCGGGCGAAGGCCTGGAGGTCGCGCTCCTGGACGTCAGTGCCGGTCAGCGCGCTCGTCACCAGCCGCCAGAGAGACAGTGGGAGTCCAGGAGTGTCCGCGTAGGCAAGAGTGGTCAATGCGTCGAGCGCGCGGACGGTGCCGATGTCACGGATGCGGCTCACGTACTCGCGTAGGGCCGCGTTGACCGTGGTGGGAGAGGCCGTGAGCTGATCAGGGGCGGCCGGTTCCTGGTCGTACAGCCCATGGGTGCGAGCGACGAGGCCGGCGATGAGGAAGTTGGGATGGGCCAGTTCGGCGATGTGTTCCGCCACGGGGCGGGCCGCTCTGTCGCTGAAATAGGGGTTCGCGGGGCGTTCGTCACCTACCAGCCGCAGGGTGGCCAGAACGTAGTCGGCGAGGTCCTGCTGGTGGAAATAGGCCGGTGAGTCGAGGTCGATGATGTGCGCGGTCGGGCCGAAGCCGGCAAGGAGGTCCCCTGCCTCGTCACGGCGCCGGCTGCCCACGACCACTCGTACGCCGAGATCGGCGCAGGTCTGGGCGAGCGGCACCGCGATCTTAGAGGCAATGGCACGAGCCTCACCGGCGTCGGCGGCCTCGTCCAAAGCGTCGATGATCAGAGGGAACCCCGGTCGCGACGCCTGGTTCGTGCGGCGCTCGAGGGCGGTACGCAAAGCCGGAGCCAAGTCTTCGGCCGTCTGGGGAAGAAGAGCCGACGCGGCCCGGGCAATCTCACTCGCGACATCCAGGGCCGTCTTGCCCTTGGCGTGAACGGCGCAGGCCACCGAGCCGGACGCTGCGCGCACCGCGTTGTCGTCGGCGGGCAGGGAAGCCGCGCCGTCAACGTCCGCCGTGGTGACCACCCGTCCCAATACTGCCGACTTTCCCGCTCCGGGGGATCCGGTGACGACGAGGACTCCCCGAGTGTCCTCGGTCTCCAGCCAGCCACAGATCTTCTTCAGAGCGGCGGCACGGCCCCGGAAGCGATGCCCGCGCTCCGCGTCGTTACTGACCCCGCGCGCTCGGGGCCTCCAGTGCCGCCATGTCTCCGGGTCCTGCGACAGCGTCCAGCCCCACGCGGTCCGTGCGGTGGACTCCGCGTGCCGCACGGACCAGTCCGCCAGCGAGCGCAGACCTTCTCCCGGCATCAGCCGGTCAACCCCGGCCAACGTGATGGCACGGGCATCACCGTTGCCGCCGTGGGCCTGCCCTACCATGCCGACGACGGCTCCGTACTCCGGAGACCACACTCCCGCACCGCTGAAGCCGGTTCGCACGGGGTAGCGGGAGCCGGTGTCCAACCTGATCCACCCATACCCCAGGGCTTCGCCGACGGTTCCGTGGGCGGAGTTGCCGAAGACATCCCCACCCGGGAAGCCGAAGGCCCACCACTGGTGCCCGATCAGATCCCCCGGCTCTGGGCAACGCAGCCGGGCCACCAGATCTGCAGCTACTTCCTCAACGAGCCGCAGCATGACCACATCATGCGCGGCCCCGGGCGGCTCAGCGTCGAGCCTCACTGCGCGGGCGGGGACGCGTCGCTCAGCCATGTCACCGGCTGCTCTGGGGAAACCGATCCACACCCCCCGTCCGTCCGCACACGCGCGGCGCACGACGTGATCGCAGCTCAACACGCGATCCTTCGCTACGACGAAGCCAGACCCGGCCGGCGGGCTGTCGGGACTGCCGCAGTGAACGGATACGACCCAGGGTCCAGTCACAGGACCGGGGGAAGCAGGATCGCGCGGTCCGGACTCATCAGAACTCATGTGGCGGCGGCATCATTCACTCCAGCGTCCCCGTCTGGGCGCCAGGTCAGAGTAACCTCGAAACTGGCCTCCGTAGCAGCCTTCGCGATCAGCCAATTCGCTTCACCGTTGACCTTGATCCCGAACTTCAACTGCACCTCGTGTGGGCCGACTTCGGCCACCCGCCCGAGCACCTCGCGCGCCGCGTCCACTGCGGGACGCACCGCATCGCGCACACGTCCGGCGATCTGATGGGTTCCGGCGGGAGCGAACCCGCCGTCAGGAGCGACTTCGAAGCAGACCTCCATCCCGTCTTCCAACATGTAGGTGGCCGTGTGAGATGAGACCGACGAAACCAGAGACAAGAAGCACCTCCCGTGGTGGGCCGAACTGTAACTACGCCCCGACCGCTCGTACGCGACCAACCACTGCAGTCCATCATGAACCTGATCAACACCATGGGGACACGCGGCAGTTGAGAAATACGCCACGGGGCGGACCCACTGACAGAGCCCGCCGAATACTACCGCCGCCAGCAGAGACGAACGCAGTAACGCAGCCTGAGTAAGCGACGACATGCGCGGCTTCGTGGTGCTACCCAAGCGGTGGATCGTCGAGCGGTTCATCGCCCGCCTGCTACGCACCCGCCGCCTGGCGCGCGACTCCCAACGCCGCACCACCAGCGCCGGTGTCCTCCTTGAGTGTGAGCGCGGGCTGGTAGACGGGGAGTGTAAATCTAACGGCGGATCCGACGATCATGGCAGCGACGTCAAGTGACTGACACCGCCGTGGAGTTGGAGACCGTGGAGCCTGTCGAGAGTGCCCAGTGTGGGCAGCCTGAGCCTGTGTCCGACGAGCAACTGG
>Ga0307513_10003292_pt1 | contig 21994 bp, 33 predicted proteins | sample 15_EM_MG_FD_202174 | JGI IMG/M metagenome (GOLD analysis project Ga0307513, IMG submission 202174) | Populus trichocarpa ectomycorrhiza microbial communities from riparian zone in the Pacific Northwest, United States - 15_EM | ecosystem: Host-associated > Plants > Roots > Unclassified | place... | reverse complement strand
GGAAAAGACTTTCGTCTTGTTCTCGTATCCGGCTTCGATGTCACCAGGGATTTTTCGACGGTGTCGTATGCGAAGAGGAAAGATGCTCTTAAATCCAAGTCTGCTACCCCAGTTCCAATGTTCGCTTTCACTCCCCCTACTTTTCAGGGGGAATGGCGCGTCTTTTTCCCACCTGACACTGACGATGGACCAAAGCGCCCCCCACCCAAACAAGGCGGCGCAGAAACAATTTTCTACAGATCCAGCCAATGCGTCTTCATTCGGTATTACACTATGCGCTTGAGAAAATGGTTTCCGTTTGGTCCCAAAGCAGTAGTTCGAGCCGGTGGGGGGCCACCCGGGGCTGGCTCTGGATTAATTATCCCCGACAGCGCAGCACGTGTATGGTTCCTGCTATTTCTTTCTCTATCTCCTCTGAATTTTGCCTCCAGAAGGAATATGACAGCTGGGATGCCATTGCAGAATATGTATTCAAGGTAACTCCCCTCCCCGTGTCGCCGTTACGCCACTCAATTCTCCCAATGGAAGAACTCCGACGCCAAATCTGTGTTGATGAACCATCAAGATCTTGCGGATATTCGCGCGGTAGGTTATCCGCGGATATAGAACTTCAAAATCTCATCTTTGCACAGATGGGAGGTTCGGGTAATATCTTCTCGATATTGGCTGCGGCGAGGCCATATTTCGAGGTGGATAAAGATGGAGGTCAGTCCCATCGTATGTAGATACTCGTGGCCTCACTCTTTCCCAGTGGCAAGGATCGCTTGCAAAGGAAAGAGAGCACTTCCACCCCCACCTCCGGGGCAGGCTCCCCCACCCCCACCGCAGACTCCTACACCTCAACCACAGACTCCTGCACCTCAACCGCAGATTCCTACATCTCAACCGCAAATTCCTATGCCTCAGCCGCAGATTCATACGCCTCAGCTGCAGATTCCTACACCTCAACCTCCGGGATCTAATCCCAAACCAGCCCCCATATTGGATACGAACGTTGGCCATGCAGTCAACAGCGCTTCTCGTGGGTGTCATACGTCTTCTGATCTCGAGCTATTCTGAGCGTAGATCAGGCCCAGATTTGCACATTGGGAACCAGTCCCCTACAGATGCCAGAAAACCGGTTCCCGAGGACCAAGGAATCTCGCTCCCGAGTGAAGGTTCGAATCTGAATGTAGGCGAGGGATACCACCAGGGTGATCAGAATCGAGTCTCCTCCTCCGTGTTGCCTCCGGTTACACCTCCAACGCTGGAAATACCGCGAGCGGGCATGGATCTACCGAACAAATCATCTACAGATAACCTCGGACAACATAACCAATCTAGTACGTCGATTTCACATATCCCACTTTGGTTACTAAGTGAGACTCGTAATCCGCAGGCGTCGATCCACACGACGAGGCGAGGAACACGCCGCATCTTGACCTCCAAAATACGAGTGATGGGGCCCTTCCAGTCAAAGAACCTAGCCAGGATGCATCGGATACGAACGTTGGTCGTGCCACCAACGACGTTTCTGGTGGGTGTCATGCATCTCCTGACCTTCAGTTATTCTGAGATCTTCGCGGATCAGATTTGCAAGCCGGGGACCAGCCCGGTAACCAGTCGCCCACAGATGGCAGCGAAGCCCTCCAAAAGGGCCAGGAAATACCGCTCTTCGAGGCGCATCAGGATCAACAGAAACCACCACAGAAACCAGAGCCGTACGATAAAACACCGGATCCACGAACGGATGGCGCCCGTAGCCAGTAAGTTTTCTTTCCTCGACGATCGTACATCCAGTGACCTCAGTGTTTTCTCGTGTACAGTAGCCCCACTCCCGTGAACCATCCCACTGAGAAGTTCATTGATGATTCAGCTTCGGACGAAGCCACACAGGAGCAGCCTGCAGGAAAAAGTCCTATTGCGTCGGATTCACCTTCGCCCCACAACACGGTTTCCCCATCTCCCCTTCCCACTCCGCAAATTCCTTCCCAGGGAGTGGACGACAAGAGTGATTCCATCTCTCCAGAAGACAACGGTGGGAGCGCAGGGGCGGACAAGAGCAAGAATGGAAGGCCGGACGCTATTTCCAAGGAAATGTTGCAGCACCCACGATCTGACGCAGATGATAACCGCTCTGAGAGTGATTCTGTCTCTCCAGAGAACCGTGATGGGAGCGCGGGGATAGATGAGGACCAAAGTGCAACATCGCAGGGTCCTCCATCTCACACAGACTACGACCGTTCCGGGTCCCATACCGACCTCCAGAATGCTCTTGGCGGTGGAAACACGTCGAGAGTAGACATGAGTGACAAGGAGCCCAGTGAGTTGTCCGTTCGTAAATTTGTTTTTGTTGTTACTGAGACCAGCATAGTATCGGACCTCAACCGTAACTCGGATGGCGATGGCGAAGGAACTCCTGGTACGTTACCCATTTCAACCCTTACTACCTGTACCTTACACGGGCGGAGGCTTAGCTCTGAATGCAGGTGACAGTTACCACCAAGATGTTGAAGATCGAAACCCCTCCCCTACATCTCTGCATCCTACCACACCCCCCAGGCCGGCGACATCCCCCAAAACTATGCACCTACCGAGAAACCCATCTACGGATCATCTGGGGCGCGATCAGTCTAGTGCGTTGATTCCATCTATCTCAATCGGAGCATAGAACGAATGACTTGAAATCCGCAGCGGCCGATTTACACGATAGGAACAAGGATATTGACCTCCCGAACATTGATCACACAACCGACAACGCTTCTCGTGGGTGTCATCATCTCCTGACAACAAACTATTCTGACTTCTTCATGGATCAGATTTGAAAACTGGGAACCAACCCCACAACGAGTCGCACACAGCTGTTAGCAAAACACTTCCCAAGGATCAGGAAACACCGCTCTCCAAGACGCACGAGGATCAACAGAAGCCACCACAGGAACTGGAGCCACACGGTGGAGCATCGGACCCACAAATGGATGGCCCGTAAGTTCTCTTTCCTCGGCGATCGTACGTTCAGTGACCTCAGCGTTTTATCGTGTGTAGCGAACCCCCTCTCGCGAATCCTCCCGTTAAGGAATCTATCGACGATTCAGCTTCGGACGAAGCCACGCAGAAGCAGCCTGCGGGACAAACTCCTATCGCGTCGGATCCACCTTCGCTCCGCAGCACGGTTTCCCCATCTCCCCTTCCTACTCTGCAAATTCCTTCCCAGGGGATGGATGACATGAGTGGTCCCATCTCTCGAGAGAACCGTGGTGAGAGGGCGGAGACGGAGGGGAGCCAGAATGAAAGAACGGACGCTATTTCCAAGGAAACGTTACGGCATTCACCACCCAACGCAGGTGATAACCGTTCTGAGAGTGATTCTGAGAACCGTGATAGGAGCGCGAGGATGAATGAGGGCCCGAATGACAAATTGCATGCTGGTCCTGCGGAGACATTGCAGGATCCCCCGTCCCACCCAGATTATGACTCTTCTGAGTCACCTACCGACCTCCAGGAGACTCTCGGCAGCAGAAACGCGTCGATAAACGTGGGTGACAAAGGACCCGGTGAGTTGTCCGTTCGTAAACTTATTTTTGTTGTTACTGATGTTGGCGTAGGATCGGATTTCAACCGTGGCTCGGATGGCATCGACGAGGGAAAGGATTGGTCCGAGACGCAACAGGACGACTTGGAAGCTCCTGGTATGTTGCTCGTTTCAACACTTCCCACTGGCACCTTACACCTATGAAGGTTTAGTTCTAAATACAGGTGACGGAAACCACCAAGACAGTCAAAATCGAGACCCCTCCCGTGCGTTTGTTCGCCTGATTATATCTACAACATTTGTGACATCCCGAACAGACATGGACCTACCGGACAATTCATCCCGGAATGATCTGGGACGGGGTAACCAATCTAGCACATCTGTTTCACCTATCTCACCCGGATTATCGAATGGGGACCTGGAACCCACAAGGGATGATTTGCATAGCGGAGGCGAGGGTACTTCTCGTCCCGACCTCCTGAATACGGATGGTGGTGCCCTTCCAAGGCGAGGACCTATGGAGGGTGCCTTAGCTACGGACGACAACGCTTCTCGTGAGTGTCATACATCTCCTGACTTTGAGTTGTTCTGAATTCTTCGCGTATCAGGCTCGGATTCGCCAACCGCGAATAATCCCCAAAACCAGTCCCACAAAGATGTCAGCAAAACTCTCTCAAAGAACCAGGAAATACCGTTCTCTCAGATGCACCAGGATCAGCGAGAATCAGAGCCGCGTGGCGGGATATCGAATACACAAATGGATGGCGTCCGTATCCCGTGAGTTCCCTCTCCCTGGTAATGTGTTCCGTGGCAGGCTCACTGTTTTCCCATGTACAGGGACCCCCCTCCCGTGAATCCCCCCGCTCAACCGTCTATTGACGCTTCGGCTCCAAACGATGTCACACAGGAACAGCCTGCAGGAAAAAATCCAATCATATCTGGCCCGCCCTCGCCCCGTAGCACAGTCCCCCCGTCTCCCCTTCCCACTACGCCAATTTCTTCCCAGAAGCCAAATCACAGCAGCGATCCCGTCTCCCCAGAAGGCCATAGCGGAAACTCGGGGGTGGATGAGAACCAGGATTCAAGTCCACGCACTGTTTCCGGGAAAATATCGCAGGATATGCAATCCGACACGGATTATGACGGTTCTAGTTCCGAGACGCTACAGAATAACCCCGGAGGTTCTGGTATGTTGTTGGTCTCAATCCCTCCTACGTGCGTCTTACACGGATGGAGGTTTGGTTCTGAATACAGGTGACGAATACCACCAAGATGGTCAAAGTCAAGATCCCCCTCGTGTGTTTATTTGCTTCACCGTATCCTCAACGTTAGTGACATCTCGGACAGACATAGATCTACCGAGCAATTCATCCCGGAACGATCTGAGACAGGATGACCAGTCTAGCGGGCCTATTTCGCCTACCTCAGTTAGATTATCGAACAAAGATTTGGACCCGGCAGCGGTGGATCCACGTGAAGGGGGCGGGGATGCTTCTGACCCCGACCTCCCGGACCCGGATGATGGGGCCCCCCAAATCCGAGAATATACAAAGGATGCCTCTCGTACGAACGTTGGTCATGTTACCGACGACGCTTCTCGTGGGTGTCATACATCTCCTGACCCTCAGCTATTCTGAGTTCCTCGCGCATTAGATCCAGGCTTGCAAACAGAAAACCAGTCCCACACAGATGTTGACGAGACACTCCTCAAGGACCAGGAAACACCGTTCTCCCAGGCGTATGAGGATCAGCAGAAACAACCACAGGAACCGGAGCCACACGATAGAGCATTGGACCCACGAACGGATGGCGTCCCTAGCGCGTAAGTTCTCTTTCCTCAATGATCGTGCATTTGATGACCTCACTTTTTTCTCGTGTGCAGCGAGTCCCCTCTAGCGAATTTTCCTGCCGAGAAGTTTACTGACGATTCAATGTCAGACGAAACCACACAGGAACAGCCTGCGGGACAAAATTCGATGGTATCGGATTCGCTTTCGCTCCGGAACACGGTTTCCCCATCTCTCCCTCCCGCCCCACAAACTCTTTTCCAGAAGGAAGACAGCGGGAGTGATCTTGTCCCTCTAGAGAACCATGGTGAGAGCACGGGGACGGAGGAGAGCCAGAATGGAAGACCGGACGCCGGTTCCAAGGAAACATTGCATCATCCATCACCTGACGCAGATGATAGCCGTTCCGGGGGCGACCCCGTCCCCCCAGAGAACCAGGATTGGAGCACGACGATGAATGAGGGCCCGAATGAAACATCGCATGCTAGTCCTGTGGCGACATTGCAGGATCCTCTGCCCCACCTAGATTATGACTCTTCTGAGTCACGTACCGACCTCCAGGATACTCTCAGCAGCAGGAACGCGTCGGGAGCGAACGTGGGTGACGAAGGACCTGGTGAGCTGTCCATTCGTAAATTTGTTTGTGTTGTTGCTGAGATTGATGTAGGGTCGGATTTCAACCGTGATTCGGATGGCAACGATGAGGATTGGTCCGAGACGCGACAGGACGACTTGGAAGCTTCTGGTATGTTGCTCGCTCCAACCCTTCCCACTCGCACCTTACGTGTGGAGATTTGACTCCGAATGTAGGTGGTAAATACCCCCAAGATGGTCAGAATCGAAACCCCTCCCGTGCGTTTTTTTGTCCGATTCTACCCCCAATGTTAGTGACATCCCAGGCAGACACGGATCTACCGGACAGTTCGACCCAGAACCCCCTGGGCCAGCACGACCGATCTAGTACGTCTATTCTGTTATCTCACTCAATCATCAAACGACCAACTTGGTATTCTCAGGGGATGACCTGCACGGTGGGCGCAAGAATACTGACCTCCCGGAAACAGATGATGGGGCTCTTCCGAGGCGAGGGTCTGTACAGGATGCTTCGGGTACAACCGTTGGCCGTGCGGTCGAGAATGCTTCTGGTAGGCGTCATGCATCTCGTGACCTCGAGCTGTTCTGAGTGCAGATCGGGTCCAGATTTGAAAACTGGGAACCAATCCCGCAACCAGTCTCGCACAGATGCCGGTGAAATAGACCCCGAAGACCATGAAACCCCGCTCCCTCCGACGCGCCAGAATCTGCAAGAACCACTGCAAGAACCAGGGCCACACAGTAGCTCGTCGAATACGCAAACGGATGACGTCCGTGACTCGTACGTTTCCTCTCGGCAATCACGCATCCAGTGACAGGCTCACTGTCTTCTCGTGTGTAGCCCACCCCCTCACGTGAACCCTCCCGCTCCGACGTTTATTGATGATTCAGCTTCGGAAAAAGTCACACAGAAGCAGCCTGCCGGACATAATCCAATTGTGTCGGGTACGCCTTTGCTCCGCAATACGGTTTTCCCATCTCCACCTCCCGCCCTTTCTTCCCGGGAGGCAAACCGCAGCAGCGATCCAATCTCTCCAGGGGGGCATAGCCGAAGCACGGGGGCGGATGAGAGCCGGTGTGTAACACCGCACACTGGTTCCGGGGTAACATTGGAGAACGCGCCATCCGACGCGGGTTATGACGATTCTGAGTTCCAGGCGCTACAGAACAACCTCGAAGATTCTGGTATGTTGCTCCTTTCAATGCCTCCTATCTGCAACTTATACAGGTGGAGGTTCCACTCTGAATAAAGGTGACGGACACCACCAAGGTGGTCAAAATTGGAACCCCTCACGTGAGTCTACTCGTCTGATTGTATTCTCGACGTTCGTGACATCCAAGGCAGACATGGATCTACCGAATAATTCATCCCCAGATCGTGTGGGACAGCACAACCAACCTAGTACGTCTATTCTTTCTACCCCACTTATATTATCAGGTGAGTGACTTGGACCCCGCAGCAGCAAATCTGCATGACGGGGGTGGGGATGCCTCTGACCTCGGCCTCCCGGACTCGGATGGTGGGGCCCGCCCGGTCCAAGAATCTAGACAGGATGCCTCGAGTACGAACGTTAGTCGAGTGACCGACGACGCTTCTCGTGAGTGTCATATATCTCCTAACCCTCAGCTATTCTGAGTCCTTCGCGCATTAGGTCCAGATTTGCAAACGGAAAACCAATCCCACACAAATGTTGACGAAACACTCTCCAAGGACCAGGAAAAACCGCTCCCCCAGACGCATCAGGATCAGCAGAAACTACCGCAGGAACCGGAGCCACACGATAGAGCATTGGACCCGCGAATGGATAGCGTCCTTAGCACGTAATTTCTCTTTCCTCAACGATCATCCATTCAGCGACCTCACTATTTTCTCGCACGTAGGGACCCACCTCCCGCTCCGAAGTTTAATGACGATTCAGCTTCGAACGAAGCCACACAAGAGCAGCCTGCAGGACAAAATCCAATGGTGTCAGATTCGTCTTCGCTCCGGAACACGGTTTCCCCATCTCCCCCGCCCGCTCCACAAATTCTTCTCCAGAAGGTGGACGACAGGAGTGATTCCATCTCTCCACAGAACCATGGTTGGAGCGCAGGGACCGACGAGAGCCAGAATGCAAGACCGGACGCTAGTTCCAGGGAAACGTCGCAGCATCTACCACCTGACGCAGATGGTAACCGTTCTGAGAATGACTTTGTCTCTCCACAGGACCGTGATGGGAGCGTAGGGATGGATAAGGGCCCAAATGCAACATTGCAGGTCCCTCCATCTCACGTAGAGTATGACTATTCCGGGTCAACTACCAACCTCCAGAATACTCTTGACGGGAGAAACACGTCGGGAGGAGACGTGGATAGCGAAAGGCCTAGTGAGTTGTCCGCTCGTAAATTTGTTTTTGTTGTTGCTGAGACCAGCATAGGATCCGATTTTAACCGTGGCTCAGATGATAACGATGAGGGAGATTATTTGTCCAAGATGCGACAGGACGACCTCGAAACTTCTGGTATGTTGCTCATTTCAACCCTCCCCACTCGCACCTTACACGGGTGGAGGTTCAACTCCGAATGTAGGTGACGGACATCGCCAAGATGGTCAACGTCAAGACTCTTCCCGTGCGCTTATTTGCTTGATTATATTTTCAATGTTGGTGACATCCCGGACAGACACGGATCTACTGGAAAGTTTATTGCGGAATGATCTGGGACAGGATAACCAATCTAGCACGTCTATTTCGCCCGTCTCACTCGGATTATCGAACGAAGACTTGGAACCCGCAGGGGATGATCTGCATGGTGGGGACGGGGATGCTTCTGATCTCGACCTGCCAAATATGGACGATGGGGCCCTTCCAAAGCGAGAATCTGGACATGATGCCTCGAGTACGAACTTTGGTCGTACAGCCAACAACTCTTCTCGTGGGTGTCATATATCCCCAAAAATTCTGCTATCCTGAGTTCTTCGTGCATTAGGCCCAGATTCACCAACCATGGATAACTCCGACAAACAATCCCTTACAGATGTCAGCGAAACCCTCCCAAAGGACCAACAAATACCGTTCACTCAGACGCATGAAGATCAGCGAGAACCACTGCAAGAACCAGAGTCACATGCTGGAGCATTGAATCCACAAATGGTTGACAACACTAGCCCGTGCGTACTCTCTCCCTTGCGATCAGGCATCCACTGACAGGCTCACCGTTTTCATGTGTGCAGGGACCTTCATCTTGTGAACCATCCCGACGAGAAGTCTATCGATGCCTCACCTCCAACCGAAGTCACACGGGAGCAGTCTGCAGGACAAAGTCCAATTACGTTGGATTCGCCTTCGCTCCCCAACACGGTTTCTCCATCTCACCCTCCAACTCCACAAATTCCTTCCCAGAAGATGAACTACAGGAGAGATCTCATCTCTCCAGAGAACCACGGTTGGAGCACGGGGCTGGACGAGAGCCAGAATGAAAGACTGGCCGTTATTTCCAAAGAAATGTTGCAGCATCCACTACCTGACGCAGATCATAACCGTTCTGGGAGTGATCCTGTCTCTCCAGGGAACCGCGGTGGGAGTGTGAGGATAGACGAGGGCCCGAACGAAGCGTCGCGTGCTGGTCCCATGGCGACATTGCAGGATCATCCGTCCCACGCAGATTATGACTCTTCTGGGTCTCATACCGACCTCCAGGATACTCTCAGCGGTGGAAACGTGTCGAGAGTAGACGTGGGTGACAAAGGATCCGGTAAGTTGTCCGTTCGTAAATTTGTTTTTGTTGTTGCTGAGACCAGTATAGGATTAGATTTCAACCGTGACTCGGATGGCGATGACGAAGAAGCTTCTGGTACGTCACATATTTCAGCTCTTACTACTTACACCTTACGCGGGCCGAGGCTTAGCTATGAACGCAGGTGACAGATACCGCCGAGGTGGTGAAGGTCGAAACCCCTCCCCTACGTCTCTGCGTCCGACCACACCCCCAAGCCCGGCGACATCCCGAACAATTGTGCATCTACCAAGAAACTTATCTGCGGATCATCTGGGACACGACCAATCTAGTACGTCGATTTCACGTATCTTACTCAGAGTACAGAATGAATGTCTCGAAAGCCGCAGGGGTCGATCTGCACGATGGGATCAAAGATGTTGACCTCCCGAGCACGGATTATGGGTCCCTTTCAAGGCGAGAATCTATACACGGTGTTTCTGGGGCGAACATTGGCCGCACAACCGACAACACTTCTCGTGGGTGTCGTGCATCTCTCGACCCTAAGCTGTTCTGACTTCCTCGCGCACCGGGCCCAGAATCGCAAACTGGGAACCGATCCCATGACCAGTCGCACACAGATGCCAGCAAAACTCTCCCCAAGGACCAGGAAACACCGCTCTCCCAGACGCATCAGGATCGGCATAAACCACCGCAGGAACTGGAACCACACGATACAGCATCGGACCCACGAATGGATGGCGTCCGTAGTCCGTAAGTTCTCTTCCCTCGACGATCGTGCATTCAATGACCTCACTGTTTTCTTGTGTGTAGTGACTCCCCGCCCGTGAATCCTCCCACTGAGAACTTCATTGATACTTCAGCTCCAACCGAAGCCACCCAGGAGCAGCCTGTAGGACAAAGTCCAACGTGGTCGGACTCGCTCCACAACGCAATCTCCCCATCTCCACCTTTCACTCCGCAAACTCCTTCCCAGAAGAGCTACAGGAGTGATCTCATCTCTCAAGAGAACTGCGGCGGGAGTGCGGAGACAGGCGAGAGCCATAATGAAAGACCGGACGCTGCTTCCAAGGAAATGTTACAGCATCCACCACCTGACGCAGGTGATAACCGTTCTGAGAGTGTTTCTGTTTCTCCAGAGAACCGCGATGGGAGTGTGAGGATGGGTGAGGGCCCGAATGAAAAATCGCATGCTGGTCCCGCGGCGACATTGCAGGATCATCTATCCCGCGCAGACTATGACTCTTCTGGGTCTCGTACCGACCTCCAGGATACTCTCAGCAGCAGAAACGTGTCGAGGGTAGGCGTAAGTGACGAAGGATTCGGTGAGTTATCCGTTTGTAAACTTGTCTTTGCCGTTGCTGAGATCGGCGTAGGATCGGATTTCAATTTCAACCGTGGCTCGGGTGGCAATGATGGGGGAAATTATTGGTCCGAGACACAACAGGACGAATTCGAAGCTTCCGGTATGTTGCTCATTTTGACCCTTCCCGCTCGCGTCTTACATGGGTGGAGGTTCGACTCCGAATGTAGGTGGCGGATACTACCAAGGTGGTCAAGATCGAGATCCCTCCCGTACGTTTACTCGCTTGATTATATCCCCAACATTGGTGACACCCCGGACAGACACGGATCTACCGAATGATTTATCCCTGGGCCGTCTGGGGCGAGATAAGCAATCTAACACATCTATTTCACCTATCTCACCCAGATCATCGAATGGGGACCTGGAATCCACGGGGAATTATCTGTATAGTGGTGGCGAGGATGCTTCTCGTCTCAACCTCCTGAATACGGATGATGGGACCCTTTCAAGGCGAGAATCCATGGAGGGTGCCTCTGCTACGGATGTTGGTCGTACGGACGACGACGCTTCTCGTGGGTGTCATACATCTCCTGACCTTGAGTTATTCTGAACTCTTCGCGTATCAGGCGCAGATCCACCAACCGCGAATAATTCCCAGGGCCAGTCCCACACAGATTTCAGCGAAATACTCTCAAAGAACCAGGAAAAACCACTCCCTCAGATGCATCAAGATCAGCGAGAATCAGAGTTACGAAGCCCGAAGGGTTTCGTTCTTTACCATAGAGTTTTTTAGCCGATACATTATCTAGGGGATGAGCATCTCTACACCATGTGAACCCCCTCCGTTGGCTGGGACCTCTGCAATTATCTTGGGATCTGTACGGCGGCATCCCCCAAGCCGAATCACGTTAATACCATTGGAACATCTTCACTTTATCACATGAAGTTCACATGCCGAGGCTAAAGCCGGCAGTAGCTCGAATTGGAAGATCCGCTGTCGATTCGAGGTTCAGCCTGGAGTGACGCAGAACACTGTCCACACCAGTGGTTGGGTATGATGGAATCAAGGGCCTGCTTGACCGATACATTGACCATTGGGCTTAATCACGGGCTACCATACGGACAGACCAACAGTTTCCCCCACAGATGGGAGTCGCGATATCAAACGCAGGAAGTAGCATGAGAGCCAGAACAGCGACTAAACCATCACAAATTCGTTGCGGTAATCCGCCATACAGGCTCGCAAAGTGCGTCGGCTGCCTCAGCCACCATGTGTGAGGGAATGTCTTCCCCATCCTTTTCTCGCGGGAGGCGGGCCTGGGATTTCGGATCATCAGGGGAGCAATGACAGCCTCCAGGCTCCAGCAGCTACCTGTGTCGATCGCGACCTTCTCGCGGCCCCCCTGCCCACATAGTGACCCTGATTTGCTCCAAAATTCCCAATGTACGGCTCTGGGGAGTAGATTGATAAAGCTGGGGCAGAAGTCCAGGCTTGTGGGGAGATCATCGACAACAGGTTATTTGCCACGTTGAGGCACGGTGTAGAGGTTGTCATGTGCTCCGCCTCCGGGGAGATCTGCCACTCGTGACATAGAAACTTGGGATGCCGAGCGTTACTCAGCTGGTCGCGAGCAAAGAGACGTTTGGTGCTAACCGGTTTCTTCGAATGCAGCAGAGATATCTTGGGCAGAAGCTGGCTTTGTCGCATCGTACTGGACGAGTTCTGAAGCGATGTCGGTGGGCGGCCGGGGAGGGCGGGGGGGGACCGTGCGGTGGAGGCTTTTTTCAGGGTTATATGCGGTTTTCTCCTCTATGACAAAACAAATCTCCGCAGTGCTGGCCATCTCCCCCTCTTCACATTCCTCCAAGCCCCCGCGCTCTCGGCGAACACTATGACCTAGATCGTCAGATTTTTGTACTCCATCGTGGGACAGGAGTAAGAAATCATTTCCTGGCTGGTCCCGACGACCCGCAGCACTGTAAGCTGTCCAACGATGCTCTATCATCCTCAGAATAGTTAGAATTTAATTGACAATTCGTTTGTTTTGAGTGGTATACGGCGTACGATCCGGCAGTGCCAATACCTGCCACTGCCGCGCTTAAAATGCTCTGGTCGGAGGCTTCGTAAGTGTGCCACGTGAGTGGCCACTAATTCAAGTTACATGGTAGGGCATCAAATCCACACGTGGATGGCGTCCGCATCCCGTGAGTTCCCTCTCCCTGGCAACCATACATTCAGTAACAGGCTCACTATTTCCCCGTGTGTAGGGATCCCTCTCCCGTGGACCCTCCAATTCAGAAATGTATTGACGATTCGGCTTCGGACGAAGTCACACAGGCGCGGCCTGCAGGACAAAGTTCAACGGCATCGGACCCACCTCCATCCTACACCGCAATTTCCCCATCTCCACCTTCCACTCCGCAAACTCCTCCCCAGATGGTGGACTACAGGAACAGGAATGATCCCATCTCTCCAGAGAACCATGGTGGGAGTGCGGAGACAGACGAGAGCCAGAATGCAAGACTGCACACCGGTTCCAGGGAAACGTTGCAGCATCCGCCATCCGACGTAGATTATAACCGTTCTGGGAGTGATCCTGTCTCTCCAGAGAACCGTGGTGGGAGTGTGGGGGTGGATGAGGGCTCAAATGCAACATCACGTGCTAGTTCCAGGGAAACATCGCAGGGTCCTCCGTCTCACACAGGTTATGACTATTTTGGGTCCCATACCAACCTCCAGAATACTCCTCACGGCGGAAACACGTCGGGAAGAGACGTGGGTAACGAAGGATCTGGTAAACTGTCGGCTCGTAAATTTGTTTTTATTGTCGCTGAGACCAGCATAGGATCATATTTCAACCGTGACTCGGATGGAGGTGACGAGGGGGCTTCTGGTACGCTACCTGTTTCAATCCTTGCTGCCGGCGCCTTACACGGGCGGAGGCTTAGCTCTGAATGCAGGTGATAGTTACCACCGAGGTGGTGAAGATCAAAACCCCTCCCCTACGTTTGTGCATCCTACCACACCCCCGAGCCCGGCGATATCCCGAACAATTGCGCACATACCGAACGATCCATCTCTGGAACATCTAGGGCACGACCAATCTGGTACGTCGGTTTCACCTATCTCACCGGGAGTACAGAACGAATGACTTGAAATCCGCAGGCGTCGATCTGCACGATGGGGACAAGAACGTTGACCTCCAGAATACTGATGGTGGGGTAGTTTCAAGGCGAGAATCTATACATGGTGTTCCTGATGCGAACGTTGGTTACACAACCGACAACACTTCTCGTGGGTATCATCATCTCCTGACCCCGAGCCGTTCTGACTTCTTCGTGAATTGGACCCAGATTTGCAAGCTGGGAACCAATCCCATAACCGGTCGCACACATATGTTAACGAAACCCTCCCAAAGGACCAGGAAACACCGCTCCCCCAAACGGATCAGGATCGGCGAAAGCCACTGCGGGAACCAGAGCCACACAATGGAGCACCGAACCCACGAATTGATGGCGTCCTTAGCACGTAAGTTCTCGACGATCATCCATTCAGTGACCTCACTGTTTTCTCATGTACAGTGGCTCCCGTCCTGCGAGCCTTCCCGCGCAGAAGTTTGTTGACGCTTCGGCTTCGGACGAAGTCACACAGGAGCAACCTGCAGGACAAAGCCCGACGGTGTCGGATCCGCCTTCGCTCCACAACGCAGTTTCCCCATCTCCACCTTCTGCTCCGCAGACCCCTTCCCAGATGGTGGACGACAGGAGTGATCCCGTCTTTCAAAAGAACCACGGTGAGAGGGCGGGGGTGGACGAGAGTCAGAGTACAAGACTACACACTGGTTCCAAAGAGACGCTGCAGCATCCACAACCTGACGCAGATGATAGCCATTCTGAGAGTGATACTGTCTCTCCAGAGAACCGAGATGGGAGCGCAAGGATAGATGAGGGCCTGAATGAAACATCACATGCTGGTCCCAGTGTGACATTGCAGGATCCTCCATCCCACACAGATTATGACTCTTCTGGGTCTCGTACCGACCTCCAGGATACTCCCAGCAGCGGAAACGTGTCGAGAGTAGACGTGGGTGACAAAGGGTCCGGTGAGTTGTCCGTTCGTAAGCTTGTTTTTACCGTTGCTGAGATCGGCGTAGGATTGGATTTCAATCTCAACCGTGGCTCAGATGGCAACGATGAGGAGCAGTACCAGCCTAAGACACGACAGGACGGCCCTGAAGCGTCTGGTATGTTGCCCGTTTCATTCTCTCCTACCCGTACCTTACACTTGTGGAGGTTCTGGTCTGAATGCAGGCGACGGAAACTACCAAGGTGGTCAAGATCGAAACTCCGGTGCGTTCATTTGTCCAATTATATTCCCGACGTTGGTGACATCCTGGATAGACATGGATCTACCGCACGATTCATCCCAGAATCATCCGGGGCAGTACAACAGGTCCAGTGCGTCCGTTTCGCCTATTTCACTGTGATTGTCGAGCAAATGTATCAGATTCCATAGGGATCAGCCTGTACGATGAAGGCAGGGAAAGTTCTCGTCGCAATCTGTCGAAAACAGGTGATGCGGCCCTTTCAAGACGCATTCCCAGAAGGGGCACTCCCAGCGTGAACACTGATCGTGCAACCGACGACCGATCCCGCACAGACGCCAGTGGAACCCTCCCAAAGGACCAGGCAATGCTGCTCCCTCAGACGCATCGGGATCAACAAAAGTTACAGCCGGAACCAGAGCCACAGGCTGGAGCATTGGACGACCCACGAATGGATGACGTCCGTACCTCGTGGGTTTCCTCTCCCTGGCAATTAAACATTCAGTAACCTCACTGCTTCTCGTATATAGGGACCTCCCTCCCACAACTTTGGACCGTTCTGGGTCTCGTACCTCTCTCCAGAATACTCTTGGTGGTGGAAGTCCATCGGGGAGAGACGTGAGCAACACATCCTCACGCGATCCCCTGAAGGAACTCCGCCGCCTCGACAAGTCTTCTCCCCGGTTTCGTGATCAAATCAGTGACATACTTCATGCAGAGGAGTATAAGCAATGTGTATCGGACCTTCAGGGTGATGATTTAGCGTGGCTTGTAGACTATCTGGACCAAGTACGTCTCCCTGTCTCACTTGTTCGCTTCCTGCTCAAGCCACCATAGGCTCTCGACGTTCTCGACCCCACCAGTTCCGCCTTCGCGAAGTGCTTACACGAACTCAGACATGTATGCGGCGATAAGACGGTACTGCCAACATCGTATACACTCTTGTCTCGGTTCCCGGATATCGCTCCCTATCCCTTCGCCTCGGAAGGTCCCGGTGACATGTACGAAGGGGTCCTTGATGAGTCACTGGTCCGCCTCAAAGGTGTTAGGATCCACCGAGAGTACGGCCCAACGGTCCCCATAAAGGTGTGTTATCCTGTCGCCTTCCGCGACCGCCGTTGCTGATGAGACCCATAGGCCCTCTATGAAGAGGCTGTGTTGTGGAAACGGTTGAACCATCAAAACGTTGTCCCCTTCCTTGGTACCACCCCAGGTTCTCTCCGGATTATCTCAGAATGGATGCGTGGTGGAACCCTGGCGGACCACCTCGTGAGGCGCACCGACGCGGATCGACTTGGTCTTCTGTGTGTCCCTGCTGTTCTTTTCGGTCCTATGCTTACTCACCCCACCAGCTGTCTGATGTTGCTGCTGGCATTTCTTATCTCCACTCCTGCAACGTAGTTTATGGCAATCTCAAGGGAGTACGTGGTTATTCTAAGCCATGTTTCACCACAATATTGATACGCGTCTAGTCAAATATCTTCGTGGATGCCGCTGGTCATGCACGGATCTCGGATTTTGGTGGTTCTACAGTTACTCAAGGTCCAGGTTCGACACAAAGCGTCTCGGACAATCCAGATCACGCCGTCCAATGGGCCGCGCCGGAGATCGCTGGAGGGGACGGAACATACAGCAAGGAAGCGGATGTTTTCTCGTTCGCAATGGTCATGATTGAGGTGCGTTACGAATGGATTATTTCCATCCACCCTTGGCTTACTCTCGTCTCGTATTACCACAGGTATTTAACGGGGCAGCTCCGTTTGATGGTCGCACACCCCATGAGGCTATGAAGGCAATCAAAGATGGCGAACGCCCCCCCCGACCGGCTTGTTCGACTTTCACAAACGAGCTGTGGGAATTGATGCAGCGCTGTTGGCATCAGGATCCCCTCTGGCGCCCACAGGTTTCGGAGGTGTTAACAGTTCTACACGGTCCATCAGTTCTCTCTTTCTCGGCGATCGTGTGTTTGTTGACGTCATTATTTTCTCGAATGTAGGTGCCAAAGAGGCTGCGAAAAAGGTGAGGGAGGCTAGGGAACGCGAAAAGAGAGCTGAGGTATGTTGTAATTTCCCAGTCTTCCGCAGAGACACCGTTCTGATCCCATCGTAGAGGAAAAGGAGAGAAGCGGGATCGACCTCCACGTTCAACCTTCTGCAACCAACCCCAACATCTAGACCTCAACCCCTACCACTTACCCCCACGTCTCAACGTCAACCCCTATCACTTACCCCCACGTCTCAACATCAATCCCTGCCACTCACCCCCACGTCTCAACTCCTGGAACTCACCCCAACATCTCAATCCCCGGGACCCACCTCCACTACCGTGGGAGGGGGTCGGGGCACGCCTCAACAAACGAAACCAAGAAAGAGTACGTGCAGCCCTTCGCATTATGACCTCCTACTGATTTCGAGTCGGGATAGAATGGAACGCCTGGTTTCGTTGAATGATGGATTATAATTCTAGGAAACTTGATGTTGACCTGTTTGCCGGCCCAGTTCTCGTTACGTGAACTGGGAACAATATATCTATCTCTATGTGTTCTCACGAAGCAAACAAGATGACTGGTGACCGACGGAACTATAGTTGCCATGGTAGTACCACGCATCTCAATTTGAATTCGGGCGCAAACTCGAGCGCCACTCCCACAGAACAGGGTTAGAGGATCTTCATGAGCGAAGCCGCACGAGAAAGATGTCAGGGTAAGATGTCAGAGTATTATTGTAGCCTATGTGCGTTGGTACAGTACACAGTTCAAAAGATCGCCATCAGCGATACCTCCGTGACCATGCGTCCCAGATGCCGGTGGCATGCTTTGGACAAGATGGTCCAACACTCAATCCCAGCCGCTCATTATCCAACAACACTCGACAATCCCTCGCGACGAGTTGGTAAAACCAAAACACCTTGGGGTAGATCGCCCGTGGCGTTCATCGCTGCCCCCCGACTCACGATGCTCCAGTAGGGAACGCTCTTAGATGGGGCCTGGTTATTTGTTGAAAATTTGAAAACGTAGAGACTACTACTCGAGCACGGACCTCATGAAGAACCATTCCGAGAGCACAGTAGTGAGATCCCTTGGTCACCGCTAGATGGTCACCGGTCATCTTCGATCCAAAACCTTTCTGGATCAAGGGGTCTGGGGCACATCCATGGGGCTGTTGGTAAAAAATACGGGGGGCATTGGGGGTGGCGGTGGCAGGGTACTCTATCCCGGTGGTTGTTGAAAGACCGAAGTCCGTGAGGCACGCCTGGCATCGATCTTGGTTTGTGAAGATGTTCTACTGGAGGACACGATGCGAGGTCTGGTTCAAAGAGTGGTTTCGAATCTACCATTCTTCACTGCGATCAGTACTTTTTTGTATGCCTCACAGCGAACACACCGGTTACGGGAAAATTCAACCTACGGGCGCGATAGACCGGAGGTGTGGGGGTCAGAGAATAGCGGGCGTGATAAGTCCCGAGGCAGAGCGATCGCTTAAGGTTTGGGGAAGAGCATCCCAAGCCCGTCCACCTGGAGGTTCCCCGTCGGAGGTTGGAGGTTTCGGCTTGCATTCGTGGCCTTGTGTTCAAAGTAATTGCATATTATTACCACCAATCATCCTCCATACCGCTAAATGACGAATCGCTTACGCTCGCAGCAAAAATGGACTGCAATGTCGATCCCAAGGCTGACAACCTGAGAAAGGCCATCCGTTCCATTCTTCATCATCCAATGCCTTGAACCTCACCGTTTAGCGTGCATTAGTAATTATGTGTTCGGGGTTCTGTGTGATGCTTGACGGTTTTCGCGGTTGCGTCGTTAATGTCTCCGGAGGTTCTTGGGGACGGGGTCGGACGTGCGTCGCGGTTGTTTCCTCGGGATCCGGTTCCAGTGTTAGGGTCTGGTGAATGTCAAGCTGATCACGGAGGAAAGGCCATCCTGGAAGTATCCACGTTCAATGTAGGAACGAAAATCAGATGGCTCATGGAGATGAGATATTCATCGTGCCTCACTGCATGATCTCAGTCAGCTCCATTGACTCCCATCCAATAGACAGCGAAAGAGATTGTGAAGGACGTTGGTCCCCAGGGGTTCGAAGAACTTTTGAAGGTGGAACGGAGACTGGCACGAGCTTATTGATCTTCCGGTGGGGGGAGGGTAGGCGTCTTGGGGTCGGGCTGCACAACGTCGGTCACTCAGGATCGCGACAACGCTCCGCATTTCGTTCGAGGATATGACGAGGGAAGGCTATCTCTGCTGACGGAGGTGGGGGATGCGGCAAACGGCCAGCTGGCGATGGTGAACGCCCGCGTTCGTTGGCCGAAGGTCACATCAGGATTTCCTCGATCCCCAACGCGTGTTCCATCTAAAATTTCTAGTCGTTCTCGCAACGGTCAAAGGCATGCGGGGCTTGCAGTTTGGTGGGTTTGATGGTATTCTCTCATATTCACGGATTGACCGGCATATCTGACCTGTGGCATTTCATCTTACCCTCATCCACACAGTCGCCCCGTGGATTGAGTGAGGCTCCCGTCTACAACTGCGGGATAAATTCAGAATTTTTAAAAAAAAAAAAAAAAAGAGTGAGGCTCCCGATGCATATCCCAGCGTCTCCCCCATCTCTCACACTTCCCCGCTGCTCATTATCCAATCCCCGGCCTTGCAACAACTCCATCTTCTTGACAGGACTTCGCTCGACTTCCACGACCAACTCAGCAATGCATACCGAATCTTCAAGGCGGTGATTTAGTTCGGCTTATTGACTATATGGACGAGGTATGCCACCGTGTCGCCTTTCCCTGTTCTCCATTCAAACCAGCGCAGGCTCTCGGTGATCTCGACCCTTCAAGCTTCAACCTTCAAGTCCCACTTCCCGGACGTGTCGACGCGAACTGAGCAACATACGTGGCACCAACGCGATATCTCCGACGTCGTACACGCTTTCGTCTGACCTTCTCAGCATCGGTCCCAACCCGTTCGCCCCAGGAAGTTACGGTGATGTGTACGAGGGGACCCTCGACGGTTCAAGAGTTTACATTGAGCGTGTGCGGGTGTATGTTCAGGGCGGTCCACAGGAAGCTACCAAGGTGCGCCCCCGATGCCGTCCTTATCCCTGTCCGCCATCACTGACGAAGCTCACAGATGTTCTGCCGAGAGGCCGTAGTGTGGAAACACTTGATACACCCCCACATATTCTACCCCTACTGGGGACTATTATCAATCCCTCCCAACTCGTTTCGAACTGGATGTCTGGTGGGGACCTGCCAGGATACATCAAGGAGACCCCCGAGGCAGGCCGACTTAGACTCGTAGGTATCCGTCCTGTTATGTTTTTCCCACGCTTGCTCCCATCCCCAGTTATCCGTCGCTAGACCGCGCCTACACCCACCCAGCCAAACATCCTTGCGGATAACTCCGGCCATGCACGCATCGCGGGTTTTATCCTCGCCGCGGTCGTCAAAGACGTGGGTTCTGTGAAGAGTGGTTTATGTCAGCATGGTCACACCCGGCAATGGACTGCGCCAGAGATCCTGAACGGGGAGGGGACATGTGGCGGGGAAGCGGACATATTCTCTTTCGCGATGGTCATGATCGAGGTGTGCTACGGACGATCCGCTGTGTGTAGAACTTTGGCTTATCATCGCTTCGTATCGATACAGATGTTCACTGGCGCGGTTCCGTTAAATAATGGACCGTCCACCATGGCTATCTCGGCCATAGCACAAGACAGTCGGTTGGCGCGGCCGACACATCCAACCCTCACAGAAGATATGTGGGCATTGATGCAACGCTGTCAGTATCAGAACCATCATTTGCGTCTGAAGGTTTCTGGAGTCTTGCAAGCTCTCGCTTAGTCGGTTTCTTGTTCATTCCGGAGAGCGGTGTCCCTGTTGTTCTACGTGGACCTGAGAGTTCTGGATGATGATGTTAAGGGCACGAGACATGTAAACCCTACCGAAGAAGATCTGTTCTACAAGTAGTTTGATACGAAGGGAACGATGTGTTTGATACGACGAGGGATTGATACAAGCGAGCCACAAGGAAACAAGGCGAGAAGCGCTCGTTCCTCGATGTGCATCTCAATCATCAAGCCCCCAGTACTCAATGTTAACGGGAGCGTGTACGGGGTCCAAGTGAGATCATCGTTCACCGTCCGATATTCGAAGACATCATGTGCGACCTGGTGATAGTGTTCTGTCCGGGGACTAGGCCGATGCGAAGCGTTGGCAGGAGTCGGGGCTCCCAGGGCTCACTTGTAGCTACAAACGGGCTCCGATCCATCTGCAGGACGATTGTGCAAGAGTACGGGGACGGGACCAACGTCGTCTAGAACAGGGAGAGTCCCTCGAACAATTGCCGTAAACGACGAGGATGGTTAGGGTTTGGATGGGTTCGGATGAGACCGAGGTGGGAAAACACGGCCGACAGGATGTGTAAACGAACGAGGGTTGGCACGAAGGGCGGGGGAGGATGGGGTGATTTTCGGTTTCCTTCTCCGGTTTGTTGGCAAAGGCTGTCGCAAATTGACTGGGGAGTAGATTATCCTGGGTAGGGGCCATCAGGGAAACCTTCGATCACTTTCAAAGTGCTGAAAGTGCCCGAAAGCGGCGGGAAGTGCGCAGAAGCGTGCTTCTGGAAGCCAAGTGTATGAAGGGGTTCCCTGGACAAAAATGCACCTCAGAGACAGTCTCACTTGTGATCACTGATGATCACCAGTGATCACGCGTGGTCACCGGTTATCACCCCATATAGTCCGTGATTTGCAGTGACACT
>Ga0307513_10003291_pt1 | contig 21998 bp, 19 predicted proteins | sample 15_EM_MG_FD_202174 | JGI IMG/M metagenome (GOLD analysis project Ga0307513, IMG submission 202174) | Populus trichocarpa ectomycorrhiza microbial communities from riparian zone in the Pacific Northwest, United States - 15_EM | ecosystem: Host-associated > Plants > Roots > Unclassified | place... | reverse complement strand
ATTCTTCGGGTATTTTTGTTTTTGATTTTTTTGTTTGAGTGTCGGTGGAATTTTTTTTTTAACGGCCCCCCCCCCCCCCCCCCTTTCACCCCCACAATTCACCATACATCATTCCCTCCCTCCCTTCTAGCTAGCGCTGTACCATAGTTCTGCAAATCCTGTCTAAACAACACTCCCCAAATCTAGGGCATCGACTTCCTGCCTGGAGTCCTTGAAGGTTAAAATCACCGCGTTCTATAGAACGAACTTCGCCCAAGGCTTCTAGTGACGCCCCGATAGCTCTTCGGACTTCTGGTATGTGTCCAGAAACCCGGGCTAGATGCTTTCTGGGTTCTTTCAGGGCTCCGCCTGCAAGGACTAGGATGGAGAGTGAGAGTGCTAAAAAAACCAGAATACTGGAAACAAGATATTGAAGAGGATGCTCACGCATTGGCACTTTATGTAGTTTTTTTTTTTTGCTTGCATCTTGTGCTATAATCCCCCTTCCTGTTCAATCCCATAGTGAACATAGCTCTCTCAGTTTATGTATAGAGCTTCTTGAATTTTGCTAATCCCAATGGGCAAGTAGGTCGATGGCTCAAAGGCCAGAAGACAGACCACTGGACCTGTTCGACCCCGCAGGCAAACGACTTCCCGGTCACAGTATCTATTATTCCTGCGATTATTTGTAGCAGCCAGCATTGCACTTTGCACCCCATCCGTGTAACTTTCAGTATTATCCATAGAATCACAGTATATTTGCTGGTGTGTGGTTCTCTGTGGCCGGGAATGGACCCCCGCCTCACCTCCACTTCAAGCTTTCCAAAGTGGTGCAAGAGCTGTATCCTACGACCTCCCCTGCTTCTCTGTAGCCATGGGTCCTATCTTGTTCTGTTAGGTCAACAAGGTCCTGAGGGTGAGCGTCTGCGCCTTCACCATACACTCTGTGATCACGCTTTGCTTGGGTGGTGCATGCTTGGATCCTGGTCGTCGCTCTCGGCGGTCGACGCACGGTACTGGTAAAAGGGGTATATGATCGCGGTGGTCTCTTCCGTGATGTGGCGGGGGCATTCGTGATATCTATGCAGTGGCTGCGTAAGCGGGATGAGTGCCGCCATAGAGAGGGAGGTGCGCTGAACCAGAAACAGGAGGTTGTGGTGTGCGGAGGGGTTATAGAGAAGGTTTAGGCAGGACGTAATATTATCATTCTGGGAGAGGAGGGGTTACATAGGTCACGAACACATGATGATTTAATTTCGGCCCTCACTTGGGCTATATCTTCTATTTCTCCCTCTTCAAAGAAACAGGATTTGGTATATATTGTTACTCCATGAAATCCCTGAATACTGCCTACTCCCAATCAAGTCCCTCCTATCTTATCTTCACCACCTACTCACAGATACCAGCAATGCACACCTGCCAAACTTTAATTCCACTATAACATACACATCGCGAAACGCCACCGCACCTACGGACCCCACAATACTGGAACACCCACCCCCTCCACAGATTAGGCTTCCCATCACAATCACACCAAGCCCGAGATCCATCCTGTTACAGCACCAGCAGCTACCCGTACCAAAGGGTAGATATCTCATCGGAAGCCTTGTCCGCACAATTTCCTTGCCTGTGCGAGAAGGTTGAATTAGGCTTCCAGCGGTAGGGGTTCACGTTGCACAAGGTGGACAACGAGAGCATTGCATAATTTGATTCATCATTTGTCACTAGATATTTAGGCACGTGTAGTTTAGTGCACGAGTGCTCCTACGGTCGCAGTTCACAGAGATTGACCTAGTTGATTTGTGAAGGTGTGATTGGTCGAAGTTGAGACTAAATTAATGGTTATTGATAGGGAAGTTTTTTTCGCGTGGGCTGGAGGGCTACCAAAGAGGGCCCAGGGGTATTGGCGGATTCTGGGTCACGGCTGATGAGTTGGAGATGTGTATATATTTCGGGGTGTATCGCGATGGATATGAAAAAATCGGTGCAAAGGGTGCTGTTTAGTTGGCGGTGATGAGCGTGTGTGAGATTCTTGGTTAATTTGTCTTGGTTTATGACGAGTGATGCCTTGTGATGGGATGATTCCCTTTCGCGGTGTTTGATGAAGTTTGAGGGTGTACCCATAGGAGAAATCTGGGAGAAGCTATTATAACTGAACAAAGCAGAATTTGTCGCCCCCGATATTCAAGTTCCTCCTTGGCCGTGAGCCCTGTTGGATTTCATATCAGTTAGTGTTTCCACCGTGGATTATTCCAGTCATAGGGGTTTTTCTCTTCTTTCCCTACCCCAATTCTTTCCCCACTACCCTACGTCTCTACGTCGGCCAAAACTATGTCGGCCAAAGAAAATTCCTTGTGATTGAGTATTTAATCACCGTCTGCTGGCTCCCCACCTTACCTCCTCTCCACTCATCATCCTTGCTTCATTTCATCCACACACCCATCACAACTCCTCCGATCCATCCCAATTGGACATTACCACCTTCTACAAGTCACAAACAGCCCAAGATCTACTCAATGCTTGTCTTTCTCGAAAAATTCCTGGCTCTCTTCAGCCTTTTCTCACTTGCCCTCTCGGCCTCCATCTCCGGAAATGTCACCTCCAATGCTGACCTCCCATACGGCTACTCCGGTGCCACCGGTCCCAACCTCTGGCACAAGATGTCCCCTCAGTGGAAAGAGTGCGCGACCTCAAAGCAGCAGTCCCCCATCAACATCCGTGCTACCACCGCAACCGTCAAAGGCTCGAAATTCTTGTACCCGGCATCGCCTTTGTTTGAAATTTTCTACGACGCCTATGCATTAAGAGTCCAATTAACTCCTAATAGCTTTCAGCAGTTCACGGCCGTGCTTGGCGGGCAGAGGTATAAACTTGTTCAATTCCATTTTCAATTGCCCGGAGAACATACTCTTGAAGGGGAGTACTTTCCGTTGGAGATTCACTTTGTTCATGAGAGTGTTGATGGTGAGTTTTTCCTTCTCTATGTAGTTGGAGAAAAAAACTGACATACTTTTTAGTACCTGGGAAGCTTGCCGTCGTTGGGGTTTTCGGAGACTTCTTGAAAGGAGCCGGGGAACCAGACCCGGTATTTTCTTCTCTCAAACAGGGATTCGAAGCGTTGGGCAGGGACAGATCTGCACGGCTATATGTAGAGGCAGACCTCAAGTGAACATTCCCTCCTTTCTCCCCCTTTACTCTTCTTATTACTCACCATCCATCCTGTCTCTTTTTTCATTAGGAACATCGTCAAAAACATCGAAACCTCCACCATCCGTTACTATAACGGCTCGCTTCCATTCCCGCCCTGTTCAGAGGGAATCCTCTGGTTCGTCTCTGAGACGCCCGTTCGCCTCGGGAACGAGGAATTCCAGGGTCTCAAGAAGGTCACAAAATTCAATTCCCGGCATATTCAGAACGATATCGGCCAGCCGAACTTGCTGGCAATGGCTTGTGATGGTGGGGATTGTGTGAGGGGGAAGCGATAGGCCGACAGATAAAAAATGGGCAAAGCATTTCCTTTGCTCGCGGATAGATAAATAAATAAATAGTGGGATGCTAGGGGACGGTTTGTACTTTAAGTTTTGCAATTTGTTTTTCCTCCTTCTCCTAGGCTTTATGCTATAGTTTTCCCTTGACCCCGCAGATCGCTTGAGTGAATGTGAGGCTTGAACATATCGCCACTAGGTGTGAATGATAATACACCAATTGTGCCAAATACCGGCTATGAAATTTACCTGAATGAACAATACCTAGCACCGGTCGAGCGTTGTGGAAACTATCAGTTATCAAACTCTATGGAGGGAAAATCCAATTGAGCAAGTTTGTGTGCTGGATGAACTACACACTCTGCTCCCCCTAGATAATAAAGTCCCAGAAGATCATCGTGACATTGTGTATACCTTTCATATTACAAGATGGTAAACCTTGAGAGCATCCTTTCCTTTGAAGTTCCAGTTCGCTCCCACAAATGGTGGGGAGACCTACCAACTGACCACTACTTTGGGACTTATCACAAAGTTCTTGCTCCTGGAAGTAGAGTTCGAGTTAGTCTTTGGGGGGATACCACGAGGGTAACATAAACTCAATTCCTCTATTTTACTCGAATATTTAAGGGCGGTCACTACCTTCCGATCTGTAACCTTGTGGCCAAACGCCCCATCGAAGCAATGGTATCTGCAACAGTTTTGAGTCTGGGACGGTGACCCCCCATTAAGTATAATATTTTGGAAGTTCCGTTAGGTCCCATACTGAGCACACCCCACCGCATACCGCAGAAAAAGGATTGTCATTTTGGATGTCTCTTTCCCCAAAACTTGCGGTCCAGGAACCTGTTGTTCTTTTGCTTGATTTAAAAATAAAAAAAAACTAGCGTTCGAGGTTGGCAGGGACACCAGAGCCTCCAAAATCTCCACCTTTTCAGTGCAGGAGTGCAGATTAAGTGCGGGTTGATTTCGACGGACCGCGGGAGCGGGGCAGTTTGTATCCCCTCCCGAGAATGTTTTCTGCACACCGCACTTTCAATAAAATACACCTTCCTCAGTCGAATCTGATGTACCTTCCCTATTACCAGATTCCAGAAGTTCGAGCCTCGCATCTAGGACTCACTAGAAAGGTGAGCTAGATAACACCTGACCCCCGCGAACTGCCTACAATGAGCTCACAAACCTGTTTCCCGTCCCTCATCCGCTCCCGCCGGAATGGATTATAGCTTACTTACCTTCTGAGCATCCGACAGCCGCGATCTCCAAGAGCTTTCTAGAGCAAACCGGGTTGGACTTACGGGAGGCCTGAAAAAAATGAGAAGGAAAAAGAAACCCCCTGGGGATAAGGTTATAGTGTAATCCCGCCATGGATAAGCATGAAAGATTTCTTCACTTCACCCTATCGTCCAAAGAATTAGCTATATCACTTGCTATTTTCAAATACTGGAGAGTACAGAATCACAGGAATGTTCAGACAACGCCCTCGATGCCAGTAAAAAGGCCGCCAGTGGAGAGACACATCAAGACAGACCGCATTCCTACCCCATCCGATCAACAAACTACGGGTTGAAATCCTTTCTACGATCTCGAGCTCCCGCTCTCGCGTCCATCATCTCCGAACGTACCACACAGACTGGTATTAGCTTGTGTTCCTGGATAGCTGGAGGCCTGAAGTGCTGCCATGAAGATGGTTTTCCACCGGAGTGCAGTGGAAGGTTGCTCCACTCGGCTCCTCTCTCTTATCTCAAAAGGATTGTGGTAATTGTATGTTTCCTAATCTGAAAAGCATTAGCTGCCGAGAGATAATATGTGCAGACCCGTCGCTGAGGACTAGAGGATTACGAGCCTTGGAAACTCTAGATGTAGGTTAGAGTTGCACGGGGAATTATTGTGTGAGAGTGAAGCCCCTGCTCTAGTTGAGCAGAATGAGCTGGCTGGGGTTTAAGAGTGACTGAAAACTTGGGATCACATTTGCCTATATGATACTTTGAACAATACCTCCTCCGCAATGGCAAAACACTGCCTAGTAGCAAGTAGAGTCCTTAAGAGGTGTAGCGGGGGGGTGCGCAATAGAGTAGATCAGCGATGGGCTTTTACTACTTTACTCTAGTTCTAATAAACATAGCTAATAGTTCTAGAAGATCATGTGTCTAGACTCTACGCGCGGTTTGATATACAGCTACTCTTACTTCTCATGATGGTCTAGGTGTCGATACTCACTTCGAAGACGAAGGAGAACAGAGATAGGTGTACAACAATCTTTGCTGCTCGAAAGTTTGAAATGGCAAGCCCGAGTCCCTTAACTATTCTCTCAGAAAATTACTAGATATCGCGCCAGTCTAACAGGCCCTCCCCGGAGACTCAGGGTATTCAGAAGTCGAGACAGGCCCAAGAGGTTTTCGTAAGAAGATGGCTTCGTTTGCCCACATCGCTAGAGCAAAGAGTTGATTCTCAGCTGTGGGAATCTTTTGGTGCGGGGCCTGTGATCTCTCGTGATGCTGATGCCAGCCTGGAACTCATGCCAGGTTCACGCACTGCGAATTTGTTGTAGTGAAGAGTTAAGCATCCTGATACGTTCCGTTATGGGTAACATGGAAATTAGATCTAATCCTCCCACCGTAGGCGGAGTTGCTATTCCCATAGCGCCAGGAATCTTAGGTATGTGGAGGTGTTTACCCAACAGATGAAAGAGTTGCAACTGATGCTGTAGTGAAGTATCGACAAGAACTCTAGATGCCTAGTCAATAGCTTCCGCTAGATTTCTAGGCAGTATAGTCCCAGAGCCCTCACCACAAAGGGTTCATCAGAAGCTTCGGTGTCTGCCGCCAGCATCACAGCTCCGAAGGATGTCAGGATCGAAACATGTAGGAAATCAACATGAAGTCTAATTTTGCTCTCTCACTTGCACCTCAGCCCCGGAGCAAACGCTGGCACCACTAAACCAAGACAGAGACCGACGATCGAGCTATCATGTTCATGGCAGCTTTCAGCTCAACCCTCTCGTCCATTTCGATTCGCTCACTGAAAATCCCATACTAAATCGGTTGGAAAGGATCTCTATCCTCTGTGACTACAGCTTTGGAAGGTCACAAGTTTTTCCGGCTCACATCTCTACCCAGTGACCCAAATTATCACTTTCCATTACTCCTAGATATTCTTCGCTGATACTTCTCCGGGGGCAGTGCAGCTCCATCCACCGTTTCTAAGCCGAAAACCTGATAAAAGCCTGCACTTTGATAAACACTCTGATAACCTCCATTACGCGTGTCTCAATCGCGTGCTCGTAACAAAAAACAAACAAGAGCATGACTCTGATGCCATATCAACGAAAGTACCATATCTGGAACACGTTAGCTGGATGAGGGATCGAGATACTCATTGCAGAGAGGTCACCCCGTGATTTCCTTCTGGAAATTTCCGCCCAATGAGCGCACAACCCTTTTTTTAGAACAACCATCTTGAAAATAGGGATGATCTGTTATTACTGCACTGTCCTTTTGTAACGACGAATCCATGATGCTGAAAAAGTGCTACTATATTTAGTACACCCCCACAGACAGGTAGCAGCAGTGCATGCATCGCCTCAAGCTATGCACCCTCAAAATACGGTTCGCATTTACTCCCTCCACGGCACTTCCCGTGAACGCACTTCGTGATCTCAGGACGGATTACCTCGTCCCAGGTACAATATCAACCGTGAGGCACGAGTGAGTTTCTATGATCGAACGCTTTGTCCCCCGCCTGCTGAGGAGGAAACGGTATCCGTCTCATTTTGGAAAACCTGCGGACCAATCAGCTGATGATGGCTTGCCTGAAGGCTTACTGACCAACCTATCAATGTCCGCGCCCAGACTGCTTGGCAGTAGAGTACGAACACAACCAAACAGCTCTTTTCGCCGGAATTGGAAACCGTCTTCATTCGAAAGGACCAATTGCCTGGCTGTCGGATCGAATTTCCTGATTCTTGGCACCACTCCGCACCGAATAGCAGGGCGCTTTCGGGCAATGCACTGACGCAGGCATAATGGTGTAGGCTCTCGGCAACCGTGTACATACATACGCTCGCCCCGTGTAGGGCGTCATTGGCCCGGCATAACCCTGGAGAATAGCAGTGAGTGCTTTTGCCTGACAGATTACTGTTGGGTTTGCTCGTCGTCGTCCTTCCCGTGTTGCCCTAGCTATCGCGGGGAGTGATTCATGTGCCATATCCTTTTCATAAGCCATATGTTGCAAGCCCGGGCTCAAGAGGGGGAGGGATTCGTTATCATATCAAGCGGGACAGAAGGAGGAGAAAGTTGTCCCTCAAGCTTGCCCGGACTAATAATGATTGGCTGTGAGTAGTCAACCAGTAGGGCTCGCACCAACTCGTTGAGAAAAATACACCCCCTGTCCCCACAACAAAACGCTATGGCCAATAGGTTATTGCATCCCTCTGGTTAGTCCCCTGCGGATTTCTGACTTTGAGGTTTTTGCACAGCCTGGTGAGATTCTCTGCTCGGCATTCACACCAAACAACCCACCTTGCTAATATGTATGTATGCGAAAGGTATGGGTATGGTAGGCACAGTACGGTTAATCCATAGGGAGATATCGAAGAGGTATTTTATAATTAGGGGGCCTCTGGGGGTCAGTCCACACAAATCTCGAGACACGGAAGAAGAAAATAATCCAATAAGCCCGTAGACGAAGAGCCCCGCGCCTACCGCGTAGGCAAACCCAGACTCTTCTTTTTCTTTCCTTGCGTCTCGGGAGGAAAAAAATTCCGAAAAATATTGTTGGTTAGGCGCAGGCAGGGAATAGAAAGCACAAGAACTGTATGGCATGCGCCCTAACGACATTTTCTGTCCGCGTGAGTATTTTATTCTCGCAATGGAATGCTCGATTAAAGGAGCGTATCGTCGACCGTCAACCAAAGTCTTTATCTTGCCGATCATAGAGCTAGAGAGAAACAGAGCGAGTGATGAAAGGTGAGAGCCTTCCCAGGACCCCGGAAATTGGGTGTTTTTTTTTACACACCGTGTGCTTCTTGCCCGACGACGGGCGCTCGGGCTGGCTAAGCCCAAGCTAAGTGGACCGTCGGGATGTTGGGGTTCCCTACGCGGGAAAAACCTACATACATCTCATAAAACACATGACGATTATACAATAAGTTACCACGGCGATAAACATTTTGCACTACTGCAATGCGAATCTTACCCTTGATATCTCGGTATTTAGTTGATAGGCGCTTTTCCTTAGATTTCTTTTTTTTTCCCCACTACAAGAAGTTGTCATTCTCTCCCATCCTTCTCCCACTCTCTTCCCGGTGATGAATAAAAACACCGCAAAGCCCGCGAATGGGGATTAACCAGACCCACGTGTCGGGATAACAGTACCTCTCAGTACCGCCGGACCGATATCTGCACACTATCGCCTCGGAGCGTCAATCTGATCATTCGAGTTTCTTTCAGTATCCTGGGAAAAGCTCAATCACATTCTCAGCCTCGCTCAGCCTTCCAAAAAGCAATTTATGATATGGACTACCCAAGGAAGGGAGGGGGTGGGCTTCGAATTTGAGACGGTGGCTTTTTTGGCGGCCCGCCCCGCACATGTAAGTCTCGTTGAGAGGGTTGGTTCCTTTTCTTCGTTGGAATGAAATAACTCCGCTTGGACTGCGGATCGGGCGGTGGGAGGGTAGAGGGCGAAGGGGAGTGCTCGTTGGTGGTCAATTATGATTAACGGACGTGCGAGGAGGGTCAACTTATGGTAATACATTAGTGAACGGTAGGATAGATTGCCGGTAGTATGAGGTGATCAGGCTGCTAAAAAGCATTACTTGCCGGCCACCAAAGTAATGAGAAGGATGATCATGGGAACATCCATCTATCCCCAGTATGGCCGGCGGAGATGATGCGTAGGGTGGGATAAAAACCTTACTTGTTGGGGGTGGGAAGAAAGCAAAGTGCGATATCAATATATGCATGTCCTTGAGCCCAGTCTAGTGATTCCTGAAGATGATTCCAGCACTTGCCAATGCGAAAACGATGCAACCGACTGATGTACAAGGATAGGTAGGCCATCAATGATCTACTACGGTACCCCAGAAATCATACCGGTAGCATCGTCCTGCTAGCCCAGACCTATCGAGCCCAAGAGTTGCACATTCCTGATTTTGGAAGCAAAGTGAGAAATCTATCGAACCGGGCTTAACCCACTAGTGAGAGTCAGGTGCCATACGGGTGCCCTAGCACACAAAAAAGTCTCAAGTACATCTCATCCACCAGGTTCTTCAGATACCTAGAGCTTTCTCTCAGCGGTGAGGTTCGAAAACGTACCTAGCCGAGGGCTCCAAGTATGTAGGAACATGAAGGCCTAACAGGATGCGCCAAGTGTAAGAAACGCCAGATGAGTGATTTCCCATGACTTCTTCTCATAAAAACTGCCTCAAACTTTCATGTGGGACGGGAATGCACAGATAACTGATAACTTGGAGAAGCGGGGAAATGTGAGAAATTGCGAGATTTCGTAGCCTTGGGATAAACACCCTGGGAGGGGGCATTCGGGAAATCGGTTTAGCAAAGCCTCAGCCTGGGGGAAACCCAATTGATCGGCCTGCTGCAGGCAGATGGACAGGGTACCGGTGTCAACAATGCACTAGCTAATTACAGACCACTTCCTTTCTCAAAGAACTTAATAGGCGCCGAATCTAGCCTACCAGAATTAGTAGCATAAGTAACCGGAGAAGGGGAGTTTTTTAGGTTTTTCTTATTCCCCAATAAATCCCTACTGGGTGTGCACGCTTAATCACTCGCGAGAGATTGGTCCATTAGTTCACTGGTCCATTCCCTTTCTCTCTTTTTCTTCTTCTTGAAAATAGTTTGTATTCTTGAGCCAACTAGTACTAGTCAGAAGACTCTTATCTGTAGGTCCACATCGGGGAGTATAACAGTTTTAATCTGCGTATTACGCATCAACTTCGGAAAAGATGCGCATCGACTTTGATCCCCTGCTCGCTTTCGTGCATTTTCCCATAAAAAAATCGGATAACGATAGCCCTTGTCGAACCCTTGACGCCCCAACCGGAAATAAAGGAAAGAGGAAACAAGACAATAACACCGAAAAACGAATGTAAAAAAGAAGTAGAAACAGAAGTAGAAGGAAAAAAAAAACCCATGCCCCTAGCGAATAAACAAGAAGGAAAACCGTCGTCTACCGACACCCCTTGGAAGTCAACCATTGCAGGGTTTTCAAGCCATACTCAAGGTGAGACCCCGCAGACACCAGATCCCCTGATTCCAGGTGAATCTGAGCCGTCCTTATGCTGTCCTTCACAGTCTCTTTGAAATGTAACAGCTCCGACACAGGGGGTAGCGATATCTGGTAGTCTCGAACGATCGGTTGTGGACTGTGAACGGTCCCCAAGTTCAACAAGTTGTGCTGAGTAGTTGGATAAACAGCATGTTCGGGGCTCACACTTGGGTCGGCATATGATGCTGGGGGCGACATCTGGCCATGGTGGTGGTCCATGCTGTTTAACGAGCTCGAGTCCGAACATCTTCGCAGGTCGGCGGCGGTGTGTCCGTACGAGCGTGAAGTCGGCGATGTTCGCGCAATGCCGATCATCGTGTCTGAGTTTACTCCTTGGTTGCGCTGGGAGCTTTGAATAAGCTTTTCATTCTCTCTTTCTCTCGTCCGAGACACCCGCAAAAACCCAAACCGAAATGCCCCAGGCGCAAATGGGTGGGCCGGGCGGAGAGGAGATTAAGAACATACCGGAGTTTTCTTGAACCATTTCCATTCCTTAAACTTCTGCTTGTATGCCCGCTCACTATTTTATAAGTATTAGCATATTTCTAATTGTTTTTCTTTTAGGGTTTGTTCTTTTAGAAATTACCTTGCGGTGAAGTTATGCTGCTTTTGCATGATCTCTTGCATTTGCGACAACTTCATGTTGCGCACCATGTAGCTATCAAATGTTAGCTGGATAGGCCACATTCGAATGGGCAAAGAACGGAGGAGGAAATTACAGCTCATGCATCCTCGCCTTCTCTCGGTCCCAAGCTTTGGTCATCTTGAATATTTAATAGAGTATTGACTCCAGTAGTGTTGGAAGAGAGAGACGAAAGCCGGTGTGTACAAAAGACAGTAGCAGCAATTCCGTCTTGTAGAGTTGGAAGGACAAGAAGCTGGGTATTCGCACGCTTTGACACTTCTAAATCTCGAGGGAGTCTGAAGAAGAGTGCTCGCTGAGTTTATAAAGTCCTGTAATAGTCAACTAAACGGAGCGGTTGCTTGAGGTTTTAAGGCTCTCAGCCTCGCCAAGTCAAAAAGGTAGAGAAGATGGATGAGTGCACTCACGGGGAGGGTGTGGTTGTACAAGGCTCTATTCAAAATGCTGCTAATTATTCAAAAAAATAAAAATCGAGGTCGGCGCCTGACCCATCCTCCTTCCTTGCTACATCACAGTCACTACGGCCACGTCGAGACCCAGTTTACTCCGCTTTGACTGTTGCCCCGCCTGCGTTTCGGCCAATGGATTTTTTGCTGTGAATCAAGAGGCACCTTACCCGCATAACCCAACAGCATCAGTATGGTGACCCAAAATTCCCTTTGTGGTAATTCATTAATAGTTTCCTACTGTTCACCTACGAGTCCCAAACTGTGTCCCTCTCTCCCACCACCACCATCCCACCACCCCCCACTTCCATCTCCCTGGTCTTTGGCCACAGACTGACAGACCCTGGGTTGTATCGGTGTCAGCATATATTTTTCTCTCGTTCGAACTGCCGCTCCCTACAGTGTGGGTTATAGGAGGGCCGGTGTGGGGACGGGTCGAACGCTATTATTCGGCCCATGGAGAAGTACAGAAAGCGAATCGATGGATTCGCCGCAATTGTAAAAGAACCTAGTTGGTAGCACCCGGCATGCCCCCGCCGGCGTGGGATAGCTCAAAAATCCCAAATACTGTAATACCAACGTGGTTGAAAAGTATACTTCCACTCGGGAACACTGATTTCTACAACTGATGATCCCCTCTTTGCTCCAGTTTGGCCCCTCAAACAGAACCAAGGAAAAAGAAACAAAAGAAACACAATCACGAGAGAAAATGAACATAAAAAGCAGACAACAATACCGGTAGACGATAAAGCGAAAAATAAAACAAGCAGAGCAAAAGAACCTAAGAAAGCAAAAGCCAAAAAAAGGGAAAAGAAAAGAAACCAGAGGGTTGCAAGCATCTTGTTTGCCCACAAATTAAATACACACCACCCACCCCGATCAAGTCTCTACCTATCTAAACAGGGCTTCCAAATCCAAATACCTTTCTTCAAACCAGTCTCCATCCCGTGGTAGCGTATTTACACCCCCGATAAACTATTGCAGGGATCAAGTCCGGAATCATCGAGGCGATGCGCAAACTGCACTTTTAACGGTTTGCTGGCCCAGGTACCAGCTGCTGTAGCAGTATATCACCGGTACATATGCATCCAGTTAAGTGTCACGATTTGATTTGCACTTTGTTAGCAAGTGAATGTCCCTCTTTTCTGGGTTCAGAGAGAAATAACATACCGACTATCTCTCCTCTTCCCCCCCCCCCCGCCTGTGGTAGAGTGATATGCGGGCAGTCCCTGTCCTCTAGCACCTCATCGAACCCCGCGAGTCACGAGGGGAATAAAGCAAAAAAGAAATAATGGAAAAAGTAAACTATGTTGGGAAAAGCAACCAAGCGAGCCAGCACGTAGGAAAATCAATATCCCGAGAAAGTGAAGTAAAGTGATATATATCAATCCAGATGGGGGTAAGTAAAAAACAACCGTGTCCTACGGTACTCGAGTTCTGTACAAGTACTAGTACTATTGCCTGCCAAGCCGGTATGAATCACAAGGAAAATCCAGTGTGGTGGGCTATTGAGATCTGGAATGAGCCAGCGATAGAGAAAGAAAGGACAATACAGCAGGAAGAGACAGAAAAAATAAACAAAAAAGCTCAGCCGTAGATATATATATTCCTTCCATTGCAAAAACGTTTCAGCTACTGTGCATCCTTCTTATTCAAAGCGAGATAGCTATTATTTCATTTTTTGGGACTCTCTCATCCGTGTCCATGTCAGGCAGGTCTCATAAGTCCTTCCAGGGTCTATCGGATGCCATTCCCCGACAACCGGTATTCCTTCATTCGCGCCAAACTCACGGGCTTATTTTCCTTTCTATTTTGCTCCGGAAGCCAAAAAATCGGGGCAGATCATTGGAAAAGGGCGCTCGGAATGTGGGACTGGGAGGACAAAAAAACCAAAAAAACCACCGTACTACCTAAGTTACAGTGCCTACGGGGAACACACGAAAAAGCAAGCCAAAAAGTCCAAAAATGAAACCCACCACCATTCCCCGAAGAAAAAAAAGAAAGGAAAAGGAAAAAGGAAAAGGAAATGCAGTCGAATACTTGCTTTTTTGGGGGGGGGGGTGAAGGGGAAAACCGAAAAGTGAACAAACATTGATGGTGCCTGTGACACTCTACTCGCCCCAAAATGTTTCCCACGCACCCAACCAAAGCCTGAATTCTTCCTCGTCCTCCTCCGTCACTGCCCCCCCAACCGACCGAGTGATATACCATGATCGCATTATACTTAGAGGCTCTTTTTTTTCCTTTTTTCATCTTTCAGAGGCCGGTAACTCATATGTTAAGCACCGGCCCAGGCGAACCAGGGGCCGAACTCCGTAGTGGTGGTGATAGAAAGGTCGCTTGGTTTCTTTCTTTTCTAGGTCGGCGAGTCCATGGGCACAGCCGTTTCCTCCGCCTGCTTTACTCGACTTGCTTGCTGGGTTGTCGGGTTGGAGAGAAAGAGCAACACGTTTCTAGTGGCACAAGTTGGACATTAGGCCAAGGTTAAGCTAACTAACAATACCGTGATTATTCCCTGCTACCTTAGCGCCTTCGCTTGACTTTTGGTACCCCGCCGCATAGTGGCCAAATTTAGTACCGTACAAGATTCCTCCGGTGCGATTCCCCGCTGTGTATTGAGAAGGAGGGGGGCGGGGGAAGGAAGTGATGAAGGAATAGAATGAGGGAGGGAGGGAGGGAGCCGAAATAGTTCTAGATAAAGTGAGAAAACCACATATATGCACATTCGCAGCCAATTTAGTTAACCAAGTGTAACACCGACCGTACTATTTCTCGACATTTCGTGAGTGACAAGAATTTCCTAGCTATACAGCACTATTCCGCTGCGACACCGCCGCCTTGTTCTTCCCCCTCTCCTCCCTTCTACACACGTCCCATCCTTCTTTTTTTTTCTTACTTTACAGCATCGATTCCTTGCTATTTTCCTCTTTAGAAACCTGGAGGAGAAACATCCTAGATGTCCATCTCTTTTGCTGCTTTATTGCTACGAAGAACCAATTCTTTGCGAAAAAATAAGAGAAAAAAAAGTCAAGCTAGTGTAAGATTAGAAGTGCTCTACTACTCCGCCCTAATCTCGTATCACTTGTGCAGACAGTATGGGTACTTGTACGGTAATAACTCATTCCTACCCGCTTGCTTAATTATTTACTCCACCCTACTCTATTATGCATTCCTGCACCACCCAAGGTAAATGGATAAATAAATGAATAAGCTGAGAAAAAAGGAAAGGAAATAAACTAATCCTCTGCTAAATTCGGTTCAACCCAACCACTGCTCCACACCATGCTCATTCGGGAACTTCCTAACTCTCTCGGGGGCCCGATAAGAGTGTAAATCGGGATACAACACAGCCTACCAAACGATAGTTTCACGATCGGGCGAGCGCGTCAGTCAAAAAACGAGCCTCAAAGCAAATAAAAGAGAGCAAAAACTGGTTTTTGGAATTTTTTTATATTCACACTTACCAAATCAGGTCTCGTGCACGACGGCAAAGTTGAGCCAAATGTGTTCACAGCCACATCATCACCGTCAAAGTTGATTTCTACTTGCTGTGATGTAGCACGTGATGGGTCGCTTAGTAGGTAGTTGTGCGGGGAGATGAAGACGCTAGATTGGGCTGTTGTGAAGACGGTGTTCGGTAGATCTCCGGTGTGGGGGACGTGGTGCATTCCCAGGTTGAACCAGACGACGCTGTCAGAGATGCGAGCAGGTTTTAGTACGATGTTTTTCATTTATGTCTTTTTTGGCATGAGACGGTATGAGGGAGGGAGGGAGGGAGGGAGGGAGGAAGGGAGATACTACGTACATATCTTCCTGAAGTAACGATTCTCCATCAAAGTACTTTGCAAAGTTGATGAGCGGGTCCTTCGGGTTCATGGCATTCGCAGCCGCCGCCGAACGCTGTTCAGTGTCCTTATGCTTCGTAACGTAAAGGTGATGAGTGGCAAACCCCGCTGCCTTTTGAAGGTTACTGGAGTCTTGAACCGTGAGATGGATGGGTGTTCCGGTTCCTACACAATTTCCATGGAAAATATTATTAGCTCCGTTTTTCCTTCAAGCATCACCGATGCTAGTTTCGCCCTCTCGGAATTCCACCCACCAGGCATGATCCTATATCCAGGAGATGATCCGAATTTGTTTGGCTGATCCTTGTTCACCACGACATACATAGCAGCACCATTTGTGGCCCAATTTATCTTTCCCTCGTCCTCATTTTTGACTGAAGAGCGTTCAACATGCATGGTATTCCTCGGGGAAGTCGACCAAACATAACTGGGAGGTAGGAGGTCAGCATCGTGAGAACCTTAGAAAAGAGAGGTCAAATAGTCACTGATAATCTTACTCTGTGGTTATTGGTACGACGCCGACTTTCTCAAAGGTATTCTTCGTCCCGAGAATATCCAGATCAGCTTTGAAATTCAAAACATGATCATGCATGGACCCAGACGTGGCATCATGGATTTGGTATCCATAATTTTCATTATGGGCGTAGAAAGCTGAAAGAATATAGCCTGAAGCCCTCACTTTGATTTCTATCGAACCGTCGAGGTAGAAGTTGTAATCGAAATCATAGTCATAGTTGCCGATCGTCGCCACAAACCTAAGAGTGAATATGGTATTCCTAGTCACGGAAACGTAGGCGGGAGCAGTGTGTCTCTGCAGGGGGTATCCGGCATCATGCTCGAACAAGCAGATACTGTTTTTGTGGGTCGTAGTGTTGCCTCTCTCGTGCACCATCGAGTCGAGAAACGTAGAGTAGGCGGGGCAATCGTAGCCGGGAACTAACTCATATACATAAGGCCCAAACCCGTAGTAACTATCTAGGTAAGCTGTTCCACTCTGCGTGGGGTCGTTTCCGGCGTAATGAGCGATCGCCTCTTGCAGACCAAGCTCATAAATGATCCTTTTGCCTTTGTATTTAATATCATGTAGATTGACTCCGGTGTCTCTATTGAACCCAATGTAAAAGGCGAAGTCCATCCACTCGACGTACTTGGCATCTTTGTCGACTGAGAATCGCTGTCCGTCGGGTTGGATTTGTATTGGGGGAGACCGTATGTCTAACGGGGGTGCTGTACCAGTCTGGCCGGTGTGAGTCCATTGCCCGTCGACTTGCTTAGCGAGCTTTTTAAAGCCAGGAGACATCCAAGCAGCCCGAAATTCATCAATACTTTTATAAAGTTTGTTGTCGTAGAGAATATTAAGCAAACGCCACCCCTGCCAATCACGTCCGGTGATGTCTATCCGGCCAAGTTAGCTTGATAGGAATTTATCATAGTGCCGAAGCGGCCAAAGTTGAACAAGCAACTAACCTAATTTGAGATAGAGACCTTGAGGAAGAAGAGTAAAAGCATCATAATCACTAGTTGGGTCAGACCAAAACTGAACCCAATAAATAATTCTTCCGTTCTCTTCCCAAAGAGGATCTATCCCCCGGAAACTCGAATTAGTGTAATCCTAAGAGAATATTAGCGATCAGTTGCCAGTGAACTTGAGGCTCCCACCTCACAAAGGCCTGAGAGCCGGAGAGTCGGAGAACCCCCGCAACTTACCGTTCCCAAGATATCCAGAGTGATATCAGACATATTTGCGGCAATGAGATCAAGCCATATTCTTTGAGTCACCTCATCCGCAGCATAATTTGGAGATTTCCCCTCCCCCTTGTTGTAGAAATAGTTTAGAGGCTCAATCTTAGTAACGCTTTGGACAACCGGAATCGGTCCAACCTAGTTTGCAAATACCAATTGTCAGATCAGAAATAGACCCCACGCGTATTGTGCTGAAGCTAAAGAGGGAGTATATCTCACCATGTACTCTTGCCAGTAGGGCTTTTCCGTCGCACCATAAGAGATAACAACCCTAGCGTATCTCTTTGGTGCGGGCCCAGAGCCATCCAAATAGGGCAGGACATCAGTCTTGTTCGGTGTTAAAAGCTCCGTAACTCCAACCCAATTATCCCAAGCTGATGCATTCTCATAGGCGGTCAAGTTCAACCCCTGAGCGGGAGCGTGAAGCCATGCAAGAAGATCTATAATTTCGGTGTTGCTTAGAGGTTTCCATGGGTTAGGTTTGGGCGCTGTTACTGAAGGGTTGAAAGGTGCAGTGCAGTTCTCATTTCTGGGGTACAAATGTGTACCTCGAGGGTTGACGCGTGGGGAACAGCTGGGAGCCGCGTATACAGCCAATTCGGAAGCTATGACAGCTAGAGCCGCGAGGATTCCTCCTAGACAGACCATATTTGTTTAAAACGCTCGTTTTTGGGTTGACGGGGAATGGTATCCGTGGATGGATTAAACCCTCCTTCTTTATGTGCTCGAGGGTAGCTCCGGCCGCTGACCGCTTATATACAACTTTTTCACGACACTACCCTAGAGGGTGAGCGCAGCTGCAACATTCCGCCTTGGCTGCCACAAGCATGGTCACTCGACACGAGCGAGGTAGAAACTTGTGAAAGGAATAACACAGCACATCTTCAACTTCATTACCGATGGCCTTATGTGCGTGGCAGGGTTTAATGGTTGAGAGCACCGCATCTAACAGGCTAGAGTTTAAAATAAGTTAGTGTTTAAGAACCCATACAACCCTTTCAATTCAATTCGGCAGATAAATGGTCATAGTGAGCCAGTTCGGTAGCAAGGTCCTTCTTACATAGGTAGAGATTGCCCCACGGATGGTATTGAAAAAAAGAAAAAAGAAGACAAGACACGTTTCACCGAAGAGCCTTGGGAAGAAGCCGTAGTGTCTCGTTGTTCCTCCTACTTTAGGTCGTTCAAAGTGCTATCGGCAGGTGTTTAACCCGTTTCAGGAGATGGGCCGCCTCTGCCCTCCCGGACAAGATACTCCTCGACAGCAAGGTTAAATAATTCCATAATGGTATCTTCATGCTAGGAAATACTCTGGATAGTTAGTCAGTATCTCACCAGGTATGGCAGAGCTTTCTTCCGCACCACTTCCCTAGGGGAAACACGTTTAGTACGGAGATTGAATGACCCGCGACCTAAAGTTAAGTTCTAACCTAAAACCACGTGGATCCCCGCCCGGAATCTGGCTAATTCCCACGCGCCCCTCTTTTCAGTCGATCCCATAGCTGAAATTCTTCAGGCGATGCAAACTCTAAAGTTGTCCAGCTTATAGGCCAATAATTGATAAAGGGCTGAACATCTGAGACCCGGTGAGAACGATACTAAAATCGCTATGGTGAAGTGGTTCCAATGGTCATGCCCTATGGTAGCTACGTCGCTCTATGCCATATATATCCGTTTGGTGGCTTCAAAGCCTTCAAGATTGCACTTCTTAAGTGCGCAAAGGTAAAAAAGACAACGGGACCAATTACCCGTATAATATGGCAAAAGTCGGATTGACGCTAGTAAGCATTTTCTTGAACCTGTCCAACCACTGCTGCATATAGGTTTAAACTGGCGAATTCGCCTTCTTCGGGCCCTCCTGTTGGCTCGGTTTGCCTTAGTTTCGCTTTAGCTCCAATCCGACTTCCGCCAGATTATACGGGTACCGTATCTCCTAGACAGCTGAGGCAGTGGAAGATTCTGCACCTGCCAGTGCCTAACACTGAGATTTCTAAGCCAATATCTCGTATTTTCAGCAACTATTAGCGTGCCATGATCATACGGCCAATATTAGCTATGGTCTGAATACAACGAACACTTACTGCTGTCTAAAGTTTCTCATCTCGAAGCCGTAGTAATTTTTTTTAAAAAAAGCTGCCTATTAGCCTAGGCTACGAGCATTGGCAGAGGCACGAAATTCCCCGCAGTTTCAGCTGTCCGGGAGATAAACATTTCAATAGATGGTTGCCTAGTTTCTTCACCCGTCACCAACATAAAAGGTGAGGGGATAGATCAATCCTAAGTGCAAATCTGGAGTGATTATTAATTGCCTTGTCATAACCACGGTAGGCAGTCCAAACGCATTGATCATCCACGCGCAAATGGGAAGAAGTTAATTACCAGGGGTTGGCAAATATGGTATGATACCGGTAGTTGTATCTTGGAGTACAGTACCGGTACTAGTACAGCCACACTCCGCTCTCCCGGATCTACAATCCAAATACCTCTCTGCCCCGTGTAAACCTCGAGAGTTCTAAAATTATTTATACCAAAACCTGTCCTGTTGTTCCGGGTCACCCGCTGCACCGGACAGATTCTTTGGATTTTGGCTGTACGGGAAAATCCCGTGAAGCCAACTATCTCCCCCAGTCCCGCACTTGTAATCTCCGGACTCAGACAAAAGTCTCTGAGAAGGACCACCGCCCTCCCGGTGCAATACTGGTACTATACTTGTATAAGATCAGCCCACTAGATCATACTAACCAGTATTCGCAATTCTCTTAGCTTGCTAACCAAATCTATCATGGGCTGACGGGCTGATTTCCGCCGATAATTACATATTGGATCTCAAGAGTCTTTATGGTATTCCACTTGAGCACCGGTACTGCACCGGCAGGGCTCCGATTCTCCCAGGTCAGTAATCTCGTACCGACAGCGCACCGTATGCGGCTTTCCGTCCAGGCATGATACACAGAAGAATGCGGGCCGGATACGTGCTGCGAATAAGCCATGATAGTGTGATACAAGAATGACGAGCTACATAAGTGAAGGCCCCAAGCGAATTATCGAAACGACACTTGCCGATGGTGCTCAACTAATGTGTAGCACAGCCAATGGCGTTAGACTCCCAAAACCCCATTAGAGTTTTGTGCTGAAGCATGTCTCCACACGTTTCGGTTGGGGGCGACTGAGGGGAGGATCCAATAGTTATGGAGCAAAGTATCTAACTAGCTTAGCTAACCTTTACCGTTGTGGTTGATAGTGGCTCTCTCAGACCGGACGTACCCCAAAACAGAGAGTATATTTTGTATTGGCGCCCAGATCCGCACGAATTCTTTATCACATCATACAACACGAGAACCCGAGTCATCAGACTTTGTCTAGGACATTAGGATTCCCCTCTCGTAGTACGATCTGGGGTTTTTTCCCTTATCTGTCTCGGAGAGGAGGTTTTTTGGTGTGATCCCCGCCCCTCTCCGGAGGACCAAATTCCACGGTATGATATTTGCTTGATCCCTGTTTTCGGGCAATAAACCTTTTCTATTTCGGGTTATGGCTGAAAGCACATTTACCCAATTACCCACAACCCTACAAACCCCTAAGAAAAAGCAAAAATCCTCCCCAACCTGCCATTGCCCCCAAACTTCTTGCCATATCATGCTCTCCTCAAAAAACATCTCTGCCTCAGCCTCAAACTCATCCTCCTCCCTCCTCCTCACACTCTCCTTTCCCCCAAGGCATCCCCCTTCGCGCCCCCATCCCCTTCACAAACGCTTCAAAGAGCATCCGCTTCATCACCAAACTCCTTCCTTACCTCTGCTACCCTCCCAGCCACAACCCCCCTCACCCCCCCCCCAACCCTCCACCTAGGCCCCGAGCCACCTTTTCCAGCTTACCCACCTCGTTTTCGGCACTTATGTCCCGGGGCAAGTACAGCACATGCTATTTACTCCGTATATTAGGAGTATCGTATGGTACCAGTGATGCAAGTGCGATATGGGCTCTGCCAACCAGGGAGTTAAGCCCTTGTGATGCCACAAGCGAAAACAAGACGAAGTATGAGGGGGAAAACCCAATACTGTCAGTGAATTACAAACTCAATTCCGGAGATGTTTTACCACCACTCACCGATGTATCTTGTCCCGCCGCGGTCGTATCGGGGCCCGCACACTCAGAGGAGGGGGCAGCCATCTAGTAACAGTTACTTCTACTCGAGTACAGGATAAGTCACCCGATAAACATGTGGTGGGGCACGAGTGCTTTAAATTAAATGGTGACTGATATTTCGGTCGGTAGATGCAACGATGGGTGCGCACGCAATTGATATTTGACACCACACCACAACCATCAGCTCAATTAAACGGTTATTTGATAGGATGCCCCTCGGTCACGGCGAATTTAACAGAATGCCCCTGTGAAAAAAGGTTTCATAGAATGCCCCTCTGTCGGCCGAGATATAAGACTAGAAATGAAATAAGGGTGCTAACCCTAGTACATAGATGGTGTGTGAAGTAAGAACTATCTTGAACCTGGGCATACTTGTCTTGTTTCACACCCGGCACCACCACTATGGCTCTTCTACACAACCAATCCTTCG
>Ga0307513_10003290_pt1 | contig 22004 bp, 27 predicted proteins | sample 15_EM_MG_FD_202174 | JGI IMG/M metagenome (GOLD analysis project Ga0307513, IMG submission 202174) | Populus trichocarpa ectomycorrhiza microbial communities from riparian zone in the Pacific Northwest, United States - 15_EM | ecosystem: Host-associated > Plants > Roots > Unclassified | place... | reverse complement strand
TCCCCCCCCCCCCCCCCCACCCACCCCCCCCCCACCCCCCCCACCCCCACCCACCCCCCCCCCCCCCCCCAAACCCCACCCCCCCCCCCCCCCCCCCCCCCCCCCCCCCCCCCCCCCACACAAAAACCCGGGGGGGGGGGGAGGATGGTGGATAGTATTAGGGAGTTTTCGGAGTGGATCGTTGGGAGGAGGGGGGCATGAATCGAAATTCTTAAGTTTGCTGACTTACCGATGCGTGAGTACGTGAGGCTTGATGGATCGGTTGGGGACGGGGATGTGAAAGGGGACTGGCGTTGAGGCGTTGAGTGGGGGGGGGGGCTTCCTGTGCTTGGGATTTGAAGACCTCGTAGAGGAGAGTGAGGAGGAGGAGCTGGCATTAGTTGGCTTTTTGTGCCCGGGGCCCTTGACTTCCGGTGTCCTGTTGTGTGATAATATGATGTACGAGCAATTGAGCCCCTCTCGTGAATCCGGGATATTCAATATTAGCCTATCATATTATACAAGCCCTACTACTGCTCGTCTTCAAACACGAAAATTTGCTTCTTCCCGCCAAAGCCTTGCGCACTGCGTTCTATCGCAGCCTTGAGATCCTCTTCTTTGGTATCCCGCTTCCAAACTGTGATTTCCATCGGCACGTCCTCGAGCTCTCCGGATGCGATGTAGCGGAATATCTCTTCGAGCATGGCTTCCTTCTCTACAGGGTGTCGGTCCGACCACGGCGAGACCCAGAACCCGTGGAAGTGTAGGTCCCGGAAGATCAAGAGGCTCGCACCTAGGGCGAGGGGCTTCTTGGACATAGCCCCGTAGGTTACTAGGTGCCCCCCAGTGCTATATGGATCATCAGAAACCATCTCAGGGAAGGTAGTGGGTGAGGGTGGTGGATATACTCAAGTAACTTGCAAAGATCAATCCCCGCTTTCCCCCCCACACAATTCAACCCCAACATTGCCCCCTTCCCGCCCATCCTGTCAACAACCCCTTTCCGCACCTCACGATCTGCCAACTCCTGATCCGTAAGCACCACAGTCCCAGCCTCCCCCCCACCCCCCAACTCCATCAACTCCCTCTTCAACTCCTCAATCCCCTCTCTATGCCTAACTACATTAACGCTCTTCAAGCCCCACATCCTCCCAAATTGCAACGCAGCCCTACCCACTCCCGAATTCGCCGCGTTCTGAACGAACCACTGGCCCGGCTGCAGCGGGACAAAGTCCTTCAGCATGCGGTACGCTGTGCAGGGATTCACGGACACGGTAGCCGCTTGCAGCGGTGTGATGGATGGAGATTTCGGGAGTTTTAAGAGGTTTGAAGAGCGCGCGATGGCGTGGCTGCGCCATGTGCCGAACGCAGTGTGTCGCATTATTGCCATGTCGCCCGGCTTGAGGTCTGTTACCGACGGGCCAATAGAGAGGACTTGCACGGCGGCTTCGTTGCCCGGAACTGCATGGGGTGTGGGCGTGCCGAGAGTTGTAGTGAAGGTAGGTTTTGAGGGGTAAACACCTTCGATCTTGGGCTTTTAGTTGTTGAAGGGGGGAGGGGAGGGGGCAGTGGGAAGGGTAGTACTTGGTTTATGTCTGCGGGATTAATTGGTGAAGCGAGAAAGCGGACGATGATTTCGTCGTCGTAGGCTGGGGAGATGGAGTGTGAGTGGAGCCTACTCTAGTTTTTAGCACTTACTTCGTTTGTTTCCTGTAGCATTGAGGGACTTACCTCAAGACATCCTTTGGTGGCCCGTACTCTGAAAATATCAGGGCTTTGGCTTGTGTGTAGCCGAAGACCGTGATACGGCGTTTCGGAATAGCGCTTGCTGAGCGCAGGAGTGTGTGCCGCAGGGGAGTTCTGAGTGGGAACATTGTGCGGTTTTGGTGGTGATTTAGCGGTGGAGGAGGATGAGATGGTTGAGGTTGGATGTTTGCTTGTGAGGGTGAACATGGATGATGTAACGGGTGCCTTTCTGTTGCTGGGGAGTGCGGCAAATTCCGGGTGCCCAGAGGTTAGTTAGCCTAGGCCCGGGGTCCTAGGGCAAGTTTGATATGATTGAGCTTTGGCAGTGGAGGAAGTTATCATAGTAAAAGCCCAACTGAGAACATTGAAATGTCAGTTCGTAGTTTAGTTTTAATGAACAGTATCATAGGCAGGATGCGAGGAGTTGCTTACTCACTACCGATAGGGCAGTTGGCGGTCCTAAATGAACTCGGTACGAGTATTTAAAGCTCTCAAAGACCTCCGGGGAGCCTCAAGGCATTAAACGCCAGCACCATACAATCGACCCCGCTATCGCACATGCCCACCCCACCAACTGCTGGCCAATCACGTCCCGTCACTCGCGACAGATCCCCGAAACAGTCTAGCCGCTAGATAATTCATGCGACGTCATTCGTCGAACTGATTTATCATTTGCCAGCAAATCTCCAGTTTTTCCTCTTGCACTTTCCCTTCCCCACCTTCATACAAACCAACAAAACGACCAAACAAAAAAAGCACATTCCCTCCCCTCATTCACATCTCCGCCTCCAATAAATTGAAGCCCCCCTCTCTCCCTAGTCCACTCCCTAAGCTCCCGGCCAGGAGAGAAGGAAAAGAGAATACGAGCAAAATGTCTTCTTACAATTTCAGAAACGAGCTCAACGCTCCCAGACGTTTCCGCGAGAGCGACAACATCTCACTACTCACGATGATGGAATTAGCCCCCACGCCATTAGAAGATGAGGACTACGTAACATACTTCCCCACCCCGCCGGAGATTCAGCAGGGGAAGACGGACATGAGTTCTTCGACGGGCTCGCTATCGGGGTTATCAGGCTCAGGGATCTGGGGAGGTAGCTCTTCTTCTAAAGGTGTTGTTTATTGGCGTAAGTTCATCCTTTACTCTCCGAAATGATGTTGCAATAGGAGTTGATGAGATAAGTGCAGTAACTAGGACCCAAAAATACTCTTCTTACGCCTTCACCTCTTTTCTTGGGATCCACGCCACTACCGCATCGATCACTCCGTTGATCCTAGGCCTCGATGCCGGTAACAGTGCCCTACTCCTCGCCAGAACATACTACTACCAGGCAAGTCCCTACATCGAAATGCTCCTCATCCCCGGTTCGCTAGCATTGCACATCGGCTCTGGCTTCGCTCTGCGTGCGTACCGATCCTACCAGCAGCACCAGCGATACGGCGGCAAGCCACCAAAGTCCGTGTCACAATGGCGGTGGAGGAATTTTTCGGGAGCCTCACTGGCAGGTTACGCCTTGGCTCCGTTCGTGACGCTCCACGCGGCGCTGTTGAGGGGCGTACCGTTGTGGGCCGACGGCGATAGCTCCCAGATTGGCCTGGAGTTTTTGGGGCATGGATTTTCGATAGGCAGGTGGGGGAAGTGGATTGGAGTGGGGTTTTATACAGCCATGGTTGGGCTGGCCTCTTATCATGTTGTTTATGGTGAGTTTGCCCTGCTTTTATTGGGGTCAGGGGGGGGGGGCAGAAGGTTTGTAGGCTGATCGCATTGTTTTGGTGGTAGGGTGGGCAAAGTATCTTAAGGTGAACCCGCGAAACCGTAGGATCACGGCTGGCACTGCCATGGCGGTGGCCGGGGCTTGGTTGTCCGGGTTATTCGTGGTGGTCAGGTCGGGGCCTGTAAGAGGCTATCTCGGGAGACATTACGACTACCTCTATAATGTGTTCTTCCTGAGGGCTTAGAGGACTGATTGAAAATACCCCCCACGATCATGAATTACGACCTATCCCACATACCATGGAGTTATATGGAGACTCACAAACGAAGCTCACAAGCGATAAGGCCTGCTTTTTCTTTTTCTTTTGCCTTACTCTCTTATCATCGGCGCTGTGGTCTTTTGATGTTTAGATGACATGTGTATATTACAGGGTACTCATACAGGGAGCAATGCAAACTCCTTTCCCTTGGCTTCCTTCACTTTTGAAAATTACACTTTTGTGGACTCCAAGAAATACGCTCTTACTCTGAGCTTAAAGACTCCAAGTAGACCATGGCTTCCCCCAGTAAGGAAACGGGCCTAGAATAGCCAGATTCCCTATCACCCACTCTCCCTTAGCATCAAGCCCTGGGGGCAAGGAAGAGATAGGGAGGATGACCATAACACTAGTTTCCCCCAACCTGAGAACTCCGTAATGGAATACCCCAGCTATGCTAGGTTACCTAAGGGTAGCCCCACGACGAAAACAAATCCTTGCCCTCAAGCCAAACATCTTTGTCGACTGGAGGTTTATAATAACAACCATGGCCATCATCAGTCTTGCCAAACAGATTCAGGCCCTCATAATAACTGTTAAGGTCTCCAATATGATACCACAAGTTTTTATGTTTTATCCGCACGACACCACCCATCTTCCTATACTGCAAGATTATCTGATCACAGATAACTAAATAAATAAACCCAGCCCCTGCCTAGCAGGCGCAATAAAAACAAACTGTAATACGGGGGGGGGGTTTGAAAACAGCATATTTGCATGTATGATAGCCATAGCAGGCTGTCCCTAAACTTGAAGGGGATAATGCTATAGCTGGATGGCAGAGGCTCTTGTACTCATTCCGTGCAAAGAGTAAAGAAAGAAAGACCAGATCCACAGGTTGCAGAGTAAGGAAAGTAGTGATGTTGCAAAATATTGGAGGACAGTGGGTGAGATATTTTCCAACGTTAGAACCTTCCTTATCCTATAACCTGGGAGCCCCAGATTACTCTTTCTCCTCCACAGAATCAGCCAAGAAGGATCCTCTATTGGACTATGATAATAATATTATCTCTTCCTTCAGAGTTAGTGTACAATACTTCGACTATATCAGAGTATGCTGTTTTCAAAAGATAGTATAAGTTATTTTTATTATGCCTGCTAAGCAGGGCTCAAAACTATTTACTTATTTATCCGGTAATCCCACGATATTCTAATAATCTCGTGGTATTATATACCGGTAGGGGAGATGGGTGGGTACAGGAGATTAAAAAAAAAAGCTCTATCATAGTATCATATCGGAGGCCTCAACCGAAAGAAGAAAAAAGAAAGAAGAAAAGGCTCAAACATCAAAAACTCCCCCTCACATCATCCCATAGCTCACCCCCATCACTCAATTCGTAGGTCTCGCAGGATCATACCCCTCCCATCCCTCATCCTCCGTATCACTCTCCTCCACGTCTATAACTCCTCCTCCTCCTCCTCCCACACCTCCAACCCCAACCCCAACCTCCATCTTAACCCCACCTCCCCCCTCACCTCCCCCCCCAAAAGCATTCTTAAACCCTCCCTTTTTGAACCCCCCGCCCACAGCCCTCTTCTCCTCGATTTTAATGGGCTTTATGACAGCAATCCCCTCGTCCATCCTCCTCCTCTCCCGCTCGCGCCTGCGCTCCGCGGACGCTGGGTCGCGCTGCATCGCCTTCATCTCCTGGAAGCGCTTCTTGTGCTGGTGGTCGTAGCTGTTCTCGTGCGCCTCGTATTCGTTGCTGCGGCTGTAGCCCTTGCTGCAGAGGTCACCTTGACGACAGGGTTAGTGCGGTAGGGTGGGGAGTGAGGGGGGGGAGGGGGGAAGGTTTACAATAGAAGGTTTTTCGGGCTTGTAGGGCGGATTCAGTTTTTGCGGGGGGGATCCCGGTTGGGTTTCGGCCGCCGCCCTGGGAGGGGAGGAGGGGGATTAGCTAGCCAGCCGGAGGGGAAGTGAGGAAGAGGGAGGTATCATACTTCGCCGGTTAGTCGGGGCATTGGCTGTGGTTGCAGTTGCCGGAGTAGTGAGAGGAAGGGTGAAGTGTGATTTGGCTTGTACTGGTACTATACTGAAGGTGCCGTCGAGCTGTGGTTGGCGTTAGCTTAGGCTTTGTGGCTTTTTGTCTCGGAGGGAAAATAGAGTTCGTTCCTGTTGTGGAGCCGCGGTCAGGCTCTGTCTGCTCTTTCTTTTTTTTTGCCAAGACCTTGGTTCAGATTGCAGTGCTTGCCACAGTAATTACTGTCCATTTTTTAAAAGTCCATATCATCTTGAAATCGTGATCGCAATACTTTCCATGCTCTAATTAGACCCTCCATCTTCCTTGATGAGATCCCGCGCCATCAGCCCCTTTTACAACTTAATCGGTACAAAATAAAGAAACTATCATACAATTTCCCGCACCTGTTGATATCCAACACTAACGTAACTAGACACAAGAAATTGTTATTACACGAAAAAACAGCTATTGCTTGACCGGCCTCATGCTTTCCACCTTTGTCACGGTCATCTCGTACACATATTGGCCCATATGTTCCACATTCTCCATCTCCGTCCCCTCCTTGGGCCTATCGCTCCTATCCGTAGGCCACATCTCACCGGTAACAATTTCAAGCTTATCGCTCTTGTTCTCCAATAAACGGGAGAAGGCCCCCGACAGCTCGTAGCAGCTTTCGAACACCTCCCGGCGGCCAACTACATACAGACCCAGCCGGGCACGGGAAAGGGCAACCGTCATACGGCGGATATCACGCAGGTAGCCAACGCGTTTCGTGCGAACGAGGGAAAGGATCACGTCTAGTCACTCGTTAGCCTCTCATATTTACAGGGGCGGGTGGGTGGGTGGATATGAGGGGGGAAACGCACAGTCGTTTTGTTCGCCCTGGTACTTGTCCACTGTAGTCAGAGATGCAGGCATTCCGAACAAGAGGTTCTTCGCGCATCGTCGATTGAGAACGTCCCGGATGAGGGAACGCTGGCCAAGGTAGGTGGTCAGTATGGTTATCTTTTCGGCGGGGTAACCGAGAAGACGCATGTATTGGTATACAGCCACTGCGTATTCCGCTTCTCCGAGGTTCTGTATGAAGTGCGGCGTGGGCTCGTATTCTCCCTGGCCCTTGTAGTCTTTGACGTTAATGAACTGAAATTCGTGGCGGAAACTGTGTATGGACAGGTCAGCAAGCAAGCCACGAGACGAAAAACCTTTAGGGCACCCCCGCTGCTACATACCCAGCATTTGCAGTTTGGTATTCCGGCTGCGATTCCAATATAGGCAGGTTCCCGAGCTCGCGATAACGCCAATTGTACAATCTAGCAATTGACGCGCGCGCACGCCCTTGTTGGTCTAGATTGACGGTTGGGACCCCCAGCCGTACCAACCTTGCAAACAGACTCTGCTCTAGATTGGCGTACTGCCTAAATGCGATGTTTTGCACGATAGGGGAATTCTGATAGTGGTCTCCGCACAGCACGACGCGCTGCAAGGGGAGTTCGCCTTTCTTCGGAGATTGCAGAGCTAACGGGATGAAAGTTTCGACTTCCGTAATCTGTGCGGCCTCTTCCATCACAACGTTGTCATACTCGAAGCCTAACTTCGCAATGTCGGCGCGCTAAAAAAAAAAGAGAGGTCTCGTTGGTTTCTAGTTCTCACGCTTTACGGAGATTTATGACCTACCTTCATTGCAGCATGGGTCGAAGTCATGGCGACGATCCTTGCTTCTTTGGTGAGCAAATAATTCTGCCTGTCCCTTGCAGTCTTCAGCAACTCGAACGGCCGAATGTCCTCCAGCTCCGTGAACAACTTCCCGATGCGCCTGTAACCGCCCTCTGCTACCTCAATCGCTTCCTCCAAGGACAGGTCATGTGAAAACATCGGCTTCGGGGCATTCGAAAAGTACTGATGGAATGGGAAGCTGCCATAGAGCTTTTCCAACGTGAGACCTTCCTCAGACAACACTTTCTGATACCTCTCCCACGCTGGCTCAACATAAACTAGGTTGAAGTAGTCCGCAGTCTCACAAGAATCGCCATGTGCACCGGGAGCGCCTAGAGTGGCAGCTAATCGATCAACCTCCGCCAGTAGTTTTACACGGTTGTCCTAAAATTATCAGCTTGTCCTAAAAATTAGTACCCGCAGAAGTCGGAAGAGCTCACCATGAAGGATTCCACCCTCCCCTGCTTGCTATAATTAGTATCTGTTTTCAACTCTTCCTCGCCATGCCCTAATCGAAGCAAATGCCGCTCATCGATATCTAGGGCGGTGATCTTCTCAAAAAGCTGGTTCAGGGCTTGATTGCTGTGGGCTATTAATAGAGTGCGTTGGGTAGGGAAGTTGTGATACAGGTTGCTAATGATCTGGGTAGCGACATCAGTCTTCCCAGTCCCAGGTGGGCCGACAATCACAGTCAGACCCGGGTTGGTGCCAGAGCGGATAGCCTCTACTTGTGTCGGGGTAAACTTGATATGATTCGTACGTGGCACATCAATCGGATAAGGCCCCATGTTCGGAAGCTTATAAGTCGAGACCTCCAAGGATTCCTCCTTGTCGGAGCTACCCTCCTGGCCTCTTCTGCGCTTCTTTGCGGGCTTGGGTTGCTCAACGGCAGTTCTTTGCGAGATCACATAGGGAGGGTCGCACCCCTCTTGCAAGCCTTCCTTCGGCTTCAGTTTCTATGACAGTAATCAGTATGGGTAGCCCGAGCAGTGGAGTAGACTTGGGAACACACTATTCCTGGAAAGCTCTCTACCAAATGTTGCCAATCAAGGAATGTGTCCCGGAAATCGAGCAAATTTGGCTGATTCGGAAGCTTGGAGTAATGTGCCCCGGCCGGGTCTCCATATCCTAGGAAAACCTCCTGTAGCCATGTTGGCATGGGCACATCGGCTTGAGTAAGTTCTTGAATTGACTCCAGGACAGGCTTGAAATTGTTTTCCTAGTTTTCATGTCAACGTTTGCTTCAATGCAAAATATAGAACCCCGCACCCACCCTTCCTTTTCGTCTAATCAACAGGTTTATGGAGTCGTAGACATCTGGCTTGCCGGCCTTCAGGTCATCTGCATCGATCTATCACCAAGTAAGGGGTTAGACTATATGAAACTCTATAGCACTCAGTCGACACCGCGATATACCTTGTACATTTCCGGATCTAGGCGAACATGGAGCCTACGCCTTCCGCCAGCTCTCCGAGCCTGGCCATCGCCGGCTTTAATTGGTCGCCCATCCTGATCGAGCAACTGTACGACTTCAGCAGCCCTCAAACACTTAACCCCGAACTTCTCTGCTACATTCAGCTTATCAGGTGACCCATTAGTGATCATTCGGTCGCCCTCATCAATTCCCTTGACGGCAAGTAGGAAGACCACATCATCTGGTCGAAGAGAGTCCCAATCGCGCCGAACGTCTTCGGAAAGTCGAGTATAGTCAAGACTAATTTCCGCGCGAACATACGCTGGTTTCTCTTCGCCGACTTTGGGTGGGGCCGTTTCAAGTATTCTGTATGGGGGTTCGCTGTCAGTTTTACCACAATCACCCAAACCGAAACAAGGTGGACACATACGAAGGTCTCGCGGTCAACAAAGCCATCTTGGAGAACCCGTGGAATTGGGTAGTCATGCTTGGGTGCGAAAGTTTTGGCGCAAGACGATGTAACGAATCCTCGATATCTCTTCGAATTGCAAAAAATGCTTCGCATCGATAAAGAATAAAAGACCGCCATAGGAAGTCTCCGACAGTCAAGTATTGCAAATTGAGCTTCGGAATGGCTAGAGGCCCGGACCCGTCATAATATTCATTACGAAGTAGAGAGGACTCAAAGAGTGTATCCTGGTTTGGCAATATAGGTAATTCCTTCGCCTGTTCCTGGAAGGTCTTTCTCTTCTCATGACACAGCAATATTGCCTCTGTTAAAAAAGCTCGGTCCACAGACATAACAACCTTTTGTGGGTATTCCGTACGCAGTCCTAACAGGCGGCACAACTCTACCACTCCTCCATCTTCCAATTCCGCAACGTGAGACGCGAGTTCGTCTCGTTGCCCAATGCTCCCGTAATTGGCCAGAGCTAGAATAGTCAATTTATCTTTGAAGTGCTTGAATGCTGTTCTCTGGAGTTTCGCTAAATCTGCATTGTGGATTTGCCGGGACTCCTCCTGGGAAAGCTGTAGTCCAGTGTGATCATCAATAGAAAAGTTAATGTAGTGGGAGAGCAATGCATAGAGATCACGAAATAGACCATTCTCAGAATTCGTATAGAGGGGCGATAATTTAATTGCTGTGAGCAGATGCAGATCCTTTAGCAAGAAGTTAACGTATCGTCTTGTTGGCATTTGAGACTCGAGATCCGTTAGAAGCTCGATAAACCGCTCGCAATAATTGAGGATCTCTATTCAAGTTTAGCCAAAATTACAGACATCCGGGGGGGCAGCCACACGCACGCTTCGGTTCATCACCTTCCTGTTGATCCGATGGCTTATACATCATGTTTAAGAAATCCAAAATCATCTCAAAAAGCCACAGTCTATCGAATCGCAACCGATCTTTCGCGCTATCATCGGCTGAATCAAACCGCTTTCCAGCTGCCCTCCACGCTTTCTTGGTCTGGGGGTACTTTTCCAGCCGTGCATCCCGTACCCCCCCACTTGAAAGATTATTCCATATAGATATCGAAACCAGCGGAGCACACTCCTTCCTCACTAGGCCACTATCGAGCGATTGAAATGCGGTAACGATGAAGGTCAAAAGGTGGTTTCTTATGAATAGAGGGATTCCGTGATCAATGGTCATAGACAATATGCGGCGGAAGAGAGATGGGAAGTGCTCAGGCAGCAATGATATGTACTCTAATACTCCATGTCAGCAACTCACATCATCAGCATTTACGGACCCGATTATATACCCCAAACATTGAGATTCTCCCGCCTCTTGACATTCACCATTAATGCGATCAGTACGACATGGTAATTCGACCCAGTTTCCGTGAAATTGGGCCACAGGAATCTGGCGCACACAAATCGGATCAGCAATTGAGGCTCATGGGGGAGCGACCCGGGGAACAAACTTTTCTAGAAACTGAAGGTTCTCAAGGATTAGCAATGACCGGAAACGAAAGCCATCCTTCTCCAGTGGATCGTAGAACTCCGACTTCAAAGCTTCTGGCTTGAACCCAGACGGTTTCTCGGTAAGCCAGTACTTTTTGGCAGCTTGAGCAAAAAGATTACCGCCGTGGAGATCCGCGACGGTCGGCCGAGTCTCCTCAATAGCTCCAAATGTAGTTTTGTCAGACTTTTCCATTGATGATTCCACGGGGAGATGGGTGCCGGCAGGCCTGCACAGATTGTATTGGACTGCAGGAAAAGACAATGATTGACGGGTTGTTGGAGTGAAAGCTCAGAGCCCTTTTGTTTTTGTTCCCAACCTCAAGCAAGAACCATGATGAGCTTGGCGATCATCACGTGACCACACACAAGGATGCACTAGTTCTCGAGTGATGAGAGGTGAATTCCTGGCTACGAGAGTCCTCTGGAGATCACGAGTTTTCAGACGAAAAGCAGGAATGAACCTAACCCAGCAAATTCGATTCACTGATTTTCCGCGCACAAGCAAATTCCTATTGGAATACCGTTTACAATAATTGACCTGCAGGACTGAGGTTGTGCAAGCTAAACCCTTGTCGCGTCGGCTTGGCATTGAAAGCTTCGCATCACGTGATAGGCACCGTTCAACCGCAAGTTCACTTTCTCGTGTCGTTTGTCTTTCGCTTTATCTCACATCCTCACCAACCCACCATACACCAACGACGCTGTAACGAAGCATAGCTGCCCGACCTTTTCGACAATGTCTCCAACTCTCCTCCCAGATGGAACATCTGCGTCGAAAACGGTCGATCAGCTCTCCTCCTATCTTCGGGAAATTCTCTCCTCCGTTAATAAAACCCACCTCGAACCCCCGCTGACCGAATCTGATTTCGACCCCGATCTATTAGCCCGCATAAGATCGCTGCGATCTTCCCCGGATGAGTTATACAGGAACTCTCTGGATACCGCGTTTAAAGGGGCGCTATACAACCTTGTGGTAAGTTCTCTAGTCTCCCCCTTGGGGACTGCGCTCACTATGCTACAATAGACCAATAACAATGCTATCAACACTGCGACCCTTCCCGTCTTCTGCAACTTCTTAGATCTCTCCTTAGTTTTAGCCGAGTTAGGTATGTTCGCCCTTATTCTCTTTCCGGGCTCCTCTAACCCCACCACAGAAATCTCGGGTGCAGGGTTACCGCTTGACCTGATTGAGGAGCTCTTTGACTCACAAACTATACCGTCATGCGAGTGTCTCTTCCAATATTTGGAGTCACGTATCGATAGGGTTACCGCAGGAGTGGAAGGTGGAAAAGGGAAGGCTCTCATATTGTTACGTCTATGCAACGAGCTTCTCAAGAGATTATCAAAAACAGAGGACACAATCTTTTGTGGTCGCATCTTGATCTTCCTCAGCAAGAGCTTTCCGATTGGCGAACGTTCCGGAGTTAACCTGAGAGGCGATTTTAATGTGGATAATGTCACGGTTTACGACGATATTCTCCAAGAGCCGCCGACTGGAGCAGATGAAATGGAGCTCGATCACAAGAAAGAGGAAATGGAAGTTGACCACAAGAAAGAGGAGAGTGCGAGTGGGGTAGAGGAAGCAGATATCAGCAGCGCCCGTAGCCCCAAGAGGCTAAAAGTGGAGGCCGGGCAAGATACGTCTCAAAAAGAACCCACGGTTCTCGATGCCAACACCCTTTACCCTATATTTTGGTCACTTCAACATGACTTCGCCGACCCTCAGCGACTATTCATTAAAAGCAATCTTGAAAAATTCAAGGTGGGCCTTGGAGCTACAATGGCTAAATTCAAGAGGGCTGAGGACGATTCAATTAAGACCACTGGAAAGGTTGATGTGGCAAATGGGCCTAAAAAGGCGGATGAGAAGAAGCCTGGAGTTTCTCTTGGCGAGAAGAGGAAGCAAATCGATAGCGACGATGACGATATCAAGGGTGAAGGATTTAATCCGAAATATTTGACCAGTCGCGAATTATTCGAATTAGAGGTTTGTACCCTTTCTTCGCAGGTTATGGATTAGATGCTGACATGATGCTCGCACGAGTGATAGATCAGCGACTTGACTTTTAGGCGACATGTACTTGTACAGGCCTTGATTCTGATCGACTTTTTGTTAAACCTAGCACCACAAGCGAAGGAAAAGTGGAAGGACCTCAAAACACCAAACAGATCCGTTCAGTATACGTTCACTTTGGGCCCAGAAGATGTAAGCTTTCCCTATTCCTTGAATTGTTCTCGGGGTGTGAGGGAAGAAAAGAGTAGCTTGGCCGCTTTCTTTCGTTACGCGGAAACCATTAAGCTATCCTCCGACGAAACCGGCGGTACGCGCATGCGCTTGCGATAGTTTGCGTAGGGTGCTGAAACAACCTTATGCTACAAAATTGACTATGTAGTGGCGTTGGACTACTTAACACAAGGGCGGCCATACCATCGCACGAACCTATATTCATGGATACGTGTGCTACTATTTATGAGATTCAGATACGTAGATCACGAATGATGCACTAATACAATTGGTGTAGGAGAAATGGGCAGTCACAACAAAGGAACAAATACTCAGGAGTCTCGAACCTGATGTACAAGGGAGACTGTTTACACGAACCATTAAAACGGTTCTGATTAGGGAACAAAATTGGGTTCGGTGGAAAGCAGAGAGTTGCCACCCATTTGATATGCCTCCATTGGGCGATGCAGACATTGAAGATGCCAAGCAAAAAGCGGCAAAGGCTTGCGAGATTCCTGAATCTTACAAATATACCATGGGGACACCAGCCTTGAATTCCTTGTGGCAAGCCACAGGCGACCTAACAGGGCTTGAGGGTCTTACAGATCCGACGAGGTATGTGCATACATACGAATCCTTGTTGATTTGCCTGTCGACATGGGTTTAAAAGGACTGGCCGGCTGACTGGCTTTATCCAGGCACAACCTCCCGTCTCCTGAGTCATTTAGACAGCCCGTGAAAGACGCAGAGCTAGAATTGTTAGACGCAATGTTCCCGGATGACATTGAACTAGCGCAGACCAAAAAGTTCACTAACACCTGGAAAGCCTTTCGCCTCGCATCCCGTGACCGCTTCCATCTTTTCAACAAGTTCGACGACAAGTTCGACGAAAAGAGGAACGATCTAGAAATGCTGTTCGAGGTGGAAGAAAAGACGAAGGAGGAGGCTAGAGCCAGGGTGAACCAACAAGCGCCTACTACCGCTACTCCAACAAAGGCTCAGGGAAAAACCATTGAGGCCGGCGGCAACAATTCGCTCGTGGCCACTGATGCCGATACCACCTCCTCCTCCGCCCCTACGAAAATCCCAACCCCTGCCGCAACACCGATACCAACCGCGCCCATCACGAATACCTAGCGTTAGCCCTACCTACCCCATCAAATGTTGTCAAAAAGTCGGAATCGGGAAATTCACGTCACGCGCCTCCAACAAAATAGAAGGAAAAAAAGAAAAAAAGCACACAGCGCAGCAAGCCTAAATCCCCGTCCATCTATTCATCCATCTATCCTACCTGTCTATCTATACTATAATAAGCTAATAATTGGCGATGAACTTCTCCTGGTATAATACTGTGAATCTCTCTTTCCGTCTTCCTCCCCACCCTATATTTTGCATTCAAATTTAATAGACAACAACGACGACACAAGCGCGGGAACAATAACGAGCACAATCCCTCCTTCAACAGGCAGCCTAGTTTTAAAGATCTTGTACAATAGATGATGAAAAGTGAGCAGCGGAACAAACTCAAAGGAGGAGCAAGAAAGAACAAGGGGAGAAAAAAAAGACAAACAAGGGAAGAAAAAAAGGAAAGAAAGAAAAAGAAAAAAGTCTTGGCGATAGCGACGATGGTGATGGCGATGGGTGATATCTGATGTTGGAAAGTGTGTGTCGGACTTGATTTCTCCTTGTCATTTTCCAAATATTCCTTTCTACTTTTCACTTTTTCCATGCGTGTATGATACGATACTGTGCTGTATTGTGCCGACTATTGGAGGCTACCAATTCTCTCTCCCTCCCCTCCTGCTCTCTCTCGTGCAAGACACAGTTCACGGCAATTCACTTACCCCCAAGTGAAAAAATCGGAAACCCATGTCCAGCAAGCAGGCCAGCAAATGAAGCAATCTTATCAACAATCCCCGCCGGTCTGTCCGTCCGTCCACACACACACGCACAGCACACCGCGCAGCTCAGCCAGCACAGAACAATAATATGCTCGCATATCCAATGTATGCAATTTCCGATAAACGAATTGGTGCACAAGTACTGCGCTGAAATTACTCCGCACTACAGTAGTCTTTTTTCTCAAAGATGAAGAAAAACAATAACAAGAGGCCCTGAGTGAAAAACAAACTACCCATGCTACGATATGCTATCGTGCAGGGCTGACTTTCACACATTCGTTCATTCATTCTCCAAGCCTAGTGCAGAATCATTCTCCACTATTAGCCAACCAACCTACCAACCAAGCATCTAGGATAAGTCCGAATTGGAAATGGTCCAACCCTCCCTCTCTTGAACATCTGCCACCCGGTCGATCCTCACAGCACTCACACACCCAGTTCAACCTCCAGCCCTCCCTAGGCGTTCACATAACGCCGTTAAAATCCCGCTTCAAGCTCGAGTTTTACCAAGCCATTTTCTCGTTCCGGTTTCTCTATTCGCTGGGCAAGGCCAGGAGCCTCGGCAGCCATAAGCTTGGGGATTAGCTTGTGCAAGTATACTTTAAAGGACTAGGACACGAAAAATATCGTATCATGCTCGGAGATAGGCAAGGGAGGGCAGGGGGAGGAAGAGTAAAGCTTTGGCGAATAAAATAATAGAAGAAAAGAAGCTTAAAAAAGGAGATGCCAGGACTGGACAGGAGCGCTGATGCGAGAGTATCAACGTTAATATCCTCTTCCCCGGTTAGCGAGGGAGTCGGAAAACATGAGGGATAGTAGTGCACCAACCGTGCTAGCAGAGAGGGCCTTTCTCTTTTCCTATATTTTTCGTTTGCCTTCAGTCTACTTTCCTTTCCAAAGTAGCAACAACCCGGACGAGAGGTACCCCTCCTGCTCTGCTTACATATGCCCAGCTCCCCACCCTCCTTGGGAGCGGGGGGAGGGGTGATAATAAATTATGCAAGTCATCGAAGCAACTGGATGAGTATGAGCAATGAAGAAGATCCATCGTATATTTTTCCACCCGTTCTTCCTAACACCCTGCACGAGCTCTCACACACCTTGTGACTTCTCCATTCTGTCCGCGGAATCCAAAAAGAATGAGTGAGCAAGGGTGAGGGAGTATCAGTGCTTATTGCCTTCTCCCTTGTTCATCCCCTTCCTCTCGAATCTCAGGTCGTGTAACTTGCTGATGATAAATGAGTTGGCTCCTCCTGCCACGAAACTCTGGGAGCACGAGGCCAGCTCAAAGGGTAGACCCGCGTCTCAGCTGGCTCACTTAGCCCTGTGTGGAACTGCTGATGTTATGCGGTGTCCTAAAGCCAGGCCCAGCTGTCGCTTTGAAAGGTATTATCAGGTTGTCCCCTTCCCTTCCCCTCACCCAGCATCTCATTTCTCACCCTGTTTGATCGTCTGCGTGAGGGATAGTATAGGTTCTCCTGGCTGTAGATCAGGGACATCGACTAACTCCGATGGCTAAATGCGGGAGAAAAAGGTGAGAGACTGAGAGCCGGGCGTTGGGCCCGGAGAAAGAGGAAAAGAGGGAAAGGGAAAGCCGCCCAACGGGTAAATCGAAAAAAGAAAATCCATGCATCATGTCATACCGAGGTGTCAAAATAGCCTTTCTGGTCAATTAGGGTTGGAGAATGCTTTAGAATAGGATCTGTTACGCTGCTCCGCCTTTTCCTCCGCATTTCTCGTTGCCCACGCACCGAGTATGTTTTGGTGAAGATAACATTTGATAGCATGACTGAAAACAAACTACCTGCAGACGACCGGTACCCGCTCCGCGTCCCCCTCCTCTCACTCTCGCTCACTCACATTTCCTGGTATCCCGATGCAGGAGGAAGCTGAGTCTAGGGTCTTGTCCATTAAAGTATTGGAACCCTCGTATACTTGTAAACCAACCAGGAAATGCAGAACAAGTCGACCGAACTGTCGGAAAGCAACAAATAAATCAACTAAATGAGTGGCAAGACAAAAAGAAAGGCAGAGAAAAGATTTCTTGCCTCCATACTCTCCATACGCCCCCAATCCCCAGACATCATAGGGCCCCATGAACTGTCCTAACCATAGGCTAAAATGAGAGAGATTCGCGAGATGGCTAGGAAAGCCCATGATTGCGTCCAGTTTCGAATCAACACCAGGTAAACAACCAACCGCGCCAAAAGCGAGTTGGGGCGAGGTGAGAGGGGAGATAAGTTCAATTTTGAAAAAAAAGGAAAAAAAAAGGTAGAATCATGGATGATCACTCTAAAATGTTAGTACTGCATCTATCATCTGACGATAATGCATGACTGGGATTAATCGCTGATAGAGAGGTAAAGTGCAATAGTGTGTGTTGTTTTCTGGAGGGAGGAAGGGGAGACGAGCTGGGGAAGGGAGTAGGGGGTACGGTAGGAGGAGTATACCAAAAGATGGATTCGATCGCAATCGACACGTCTGCAGTAGTGAGGGTAGGTGTTTGTTTGATGCTCGTCGTGTACTTACGTGTGGTATGGCACAGCAACTCATACATATACGTACAGTACCAGCACCTGCTCTTCTCTATAGTATAAACCCTCCCCGTGCAAGCGCCTCTCATCTAACCAGAGCTAGCATATCAGACAAGACCAGATCAGACCAGCACCACCATAACATCAGCATCACGCTGGAGTACTCAAGTACAGTACAGAAATCTCTCCACAATACCAACTTACAGAGCTGGAGTCTTGCAAACCAAGAGTCTGCCTACGACCCCATGAATCCATCTGGTCCCTACTACACCACCTGACCCCCATCTATCACTCATCCTACCCACACCGCATCTCAAACCAACTGGTGCCTACCCTACCCCCAACCCAAATTCAAAATATATTATATTATATAATACCACTTCACTTACCAAATCCCGCAGATCAATCGGCATGTCAAAAGAAAAAAAGCGAGACATGACGCACATATGCCCCGCATATACCGATAGGGAGATAGCGGGCACGTCACATCAACGGGGAGAAAAAAGAAAATAAATGAGAAAAAATTGAAAATTGAAACAATGAAAAACAAGTAATACCAAAGACCAACGTCAATTAATAAACACAAGTCCCCGATAACCACAAAGTGTCACCTAAAAAGCTCAGGTCATCGCATCACCCCCCCCACCTCCCTCCAAGATTTGTCTCGGGAGGAAAAAGAAAAAAGCAAGACAAAGTGCGCTGCATATGCACACGCATTGTGGTTCTGTCGTTTGCAATAGGGAAGAGCCCTCACGGGATCTGAGCTTTCTTTGGCAATGCTGTGCCAAGGGGATGGCTTGGTTGGTTCGGTGGTGATGGAGGAAGGAAGGAAGGAAAGGTACAGGCAGCGCGCAGGGCTTACCCGGACACAGGGATCGAAAAAAAACATATCGCCAACAATCTGTGCGCCCCGAGCACCTATTCTACGCTCGCATTCGAATGTTCTGGTACCTGTTGTCTGCTGCCTATGTATTATGTGTCTTGGCAAGACTCATGGCACACATAGATAGTAGTACCGCATCTCGAGCACTGTGCCGGTATGACCAACACCCCCCCCAGTAGCTGACCAACAATGATCTCTGGAATACCGCCACCTACCGAATAGCACCTGATGCAATGCGACCAGCTACCATAGTAATACTCGTAGAGAGAGGAAGAGGGAAACGAAAGTCCAAGGGGAAACCAAAAAAAAGGGGGCCTCCCAATGCACAATTGAGTCCTGAGGCTTTAACATGGGACGAACACTACGGACCACACGGTACCGCACATAACTAACCCACAACCGCGACCAGCTCTCGCAGTGCCGTACCGCACAGCACAGTACAGTACAAGCCCCCAGGGGCAGGATACCGCATTACGACCAGGCAACCGCAAAAAGCCCGACAGAGTTTCCGTTACTGCATCGCAACGTACGACCGGTATATAACGTGTGATATGCAGTAACCACACTAATGTAAACTACCGTAAATACCACATTAGAAGAGAAAAAAAGGTATTCGTACTGTAGGGAATAGACTAACCTACAGTAGTTTAGCGCAACTTTGTAGAAAAGAAGAAAAGAAGAAAAGAAAAAACCTCAATCCACGGTAAAGCCAAAAAGCCACACGGTAAAAGAGAGAAGAAAAAAAAGTAATAAAAAAACAAAAAAAAAGCTCATGCTTCTGGAACGGCGCTAGAAGAGTTTTTTTCTTTTTTCTTTTTTTCTATAGCTCTATGGTGTGGTTGCCAAGAGGGGGAGGGGGGGGGCTCATATTTATTTCTTTTTCTTCTTTCTTGTGGGTGACATGGGATGACATGTTACGACTAGGGCAGACTAGACCAGACCAGACAAGGAAAGACAAAACATGCGTTGATATTTGCCGGGCGTTTTGTGTTCTTCTAGAAGGGAGGGAGGGAGGAAGGAGGCAGGGGGAACTGCTACTGTAGTTTAGTTTTGGCAAGGGGAAGGGGGAAAGTACCGTACCAGGGCTGATGGGTAGGAACGAGCAAAAGCAAAAGCAAAGGCCAGACTGGATCCGGAACCCTGTGCTACGAAATTCCTACTTTGCCATAAATATAATGGCACAAATCCTTTTTAAATATTCCTGATACAGTACGATCCAACGGCGTACTGTACGGAAGGGGAAGGGGTAAAGGAGTTTGTTACTGTTAGACCGAGTTTGGTAGTACCGGGCGTTTAAGACTAAGGTGATAGCTACTGGATGTAGTTAGTTAGATTTATGTACTGAAGCGAGAAAGGAAAGGGGGGACGGTGGCGTCGGAAGGTGCTTCAGCATTCGGAAGATGGAGGAATTACTACTGCACGTTGCGCTCTTGCAGTGACCCAGCCAAGTACCGGTAAGAAAGTGGAAAGTACGGTGATAGCAAGAGAAAATTACTTGCAGTTAGTTGGAAAAAAATGTGAGGGGGAAAACAATTACCGCACCTACACCCCGATCCTTTGGGTATTCCGACAACCGGGCAAACACACCACGTACTGGATAGTGTAGTATATAATTTAATTCTTGGCCAAAATCTTGATGTGGGGAATATATGAGCGGACGAAAGCTACAGCGTATTTCCATAGACGGGCAGCCAGATAGACCACCACCTTCCCCTTCTACCCCTCTGCCGGGTTCGGGAAGCTGGAAAGAAAAAAGTGTGCCACCATGACAAGAAAAATATAGTAAAAAAAGCTTAGCGTCAATCAATCAACCAATCAATCAATCGAAAAAAAAAGAAAGAATCCCCTGATTACCGAATCGAGGCAGATCATATAGCTTCGTGCTCTTCAGGTTTCGGCCGTTGCGGAGAGACAGAGGAAGGGGTGTAAACGGAAATCTTCCAGAAGCGAAGAAGAGAAGTCTCAGATGTCGTAACATCTGGTCGCGTGGAAAAGTTATGGTCCCTGCACCCACGCACGGCCTTGGGGTTTGCTTTTGAGCTGTGAAACTGGGGGTGTATAGCCTTGTCGGGAGGGGCTATGATCGTTCCAGCTTACCTGTGGCAGAAGCCGGGTCAAATTAACTCCCGAGAGGTTGTGTTTGCGCGCTGTAGCAGTACTGTGATACCAATCATCGGAAAAGAATTGTATGGTGATCCGGTGGAAGACGGGGAAAACTGTGGGTCACGGATCTCGGGCTCAGTCTCCCTTTCGGCGCTTCCAGCTCCGGGATACTCCAGTATCCGTGCTGAAGAGTGTCAGTGGTCCGTACTCGTAACTGAACGACGTTTGTGGACACGGCTGCTCTTGCCTGCCGCCAAAATTCAGCTTTCTTGCCCAGACAGCATCCTCGTGCGAGAGCAGCTGTGTCCACAAACATCGTTCAATTATGATACGAGTACGGCGAACAAGGCATACACTGCTTCAGAGCGGGGGCGCTTATTTGATCGAGTTCAGCACATCTCGCTTGCATTGTAGAGCAGTTTAGCCTGGAAGATTTCTTCTCTCTCTTCGGCTCCTTTAGATTTGTGATGGGGGAAACCTACCTATGTATTACCGCATGATTGGCCTCTCTTTTAGGTCGTACTGCTTCCCGACCTTCTATTCCGAAGGCTCTAATTGTTGGTTTTTTTAGATTCTTTCCCTCCAATCCCGAATTTCTCGTGCGTGGGTCTACAACAGCAATCCTTTAGCCCCGCCAGGAAAATTAGAGATGGTAGTATAGCATGGAAGGCTGACTTTCATCCTCTCTCCCTCTCCGGAGAATCTTTACCGGCGCTAGGGTGATATCCCTACCCAGAGCACACCCGCTCTAACCGGACGGGTACCCGTTTACACCAATTACCGGTACTCCAGAAGCAAATCCATCCATGCACTTTACACTTCACACCTATCCATAAGGGAACAAGAAAAACTAATTAGACCGTGCATTGGTAATCACCAAATTTCGGGAATCTTGAGATCCCTGGCCAAGGTTTAAAAAAAACGCCCCTCCAATGTGATGGGTCTGCAGTCTGGCGCAGTGGTAATTTCTTTTCTTTTTCGCCCTACGGGTATTCTTCCTTTTTATAATACTCTCGTCCTTTTGATTTCGGGGTTTTCCTCATTTCTGTGATAGGTTATGATATGGTATGATATATGGCATGGCAAGTATGGTATACTTATGGCGCCTCATGATGGGTAGAGAAGACATAGTCCAGCCCCCCCACCGGAGCCGACTGGTCCGTACCTGGTGTGCATCTAGTTTAGCTGGGGAACATAGGAGACGGTTTCGACGGAGGTATATGGCGAAGTACTGTACTGTACCGTGCACATATCACAGGGAATAGAATAATACCGCCCACCCCTCCACCATCCACGTTCACATCCACATCCTTAAACTTGTCACATCACAAATCACTCCACCCATATCACAACCGTTCTTTTCCGTCTTATCATTTCTCACCTCCTCTCCGCTGCACTCTACTTCCCTACCTCCCTACCTCGAGCGATCGTTTAAAATACCATGAAAAACAGGGGTCTCTGTTTAAAATACCATGATATACCATCACAGGGGCGAAGTTTGCAAACTATGACCTCCTCCACACCAAATGCGACCACTGCAGAAATAA
>Ga0307513_10003289_pt1 | contig 22012 bp, 19 predicted proteins | sample 15_EM_MG_FD_202174 | JGI IMG/M metagenome (GOLD analysis project Ga0307513, IMG submission 202174) | Populus trichocarpa ectomycorrhiza microbial communities from riparian zone in the Pacific Northwest, United States - 15_EM | ecosystem: Host-associated > Plants > Roots > Unclassified | place... | reverse complement strand
CGGTTTCCATAATCCTGACTGTCCAGTCGGTCTGATTTCCACCATTGGACTAGACTTGACTTTCGACCTGACTAGCTAGTCCAGTCCAGTCTTCCGCCGGCCATTCGGAACCCTGGGGAGGAGAGAGAGAGAGAGAGAGAGAGAGTAACAACGAGGCGCCAGAAGGATAGAGGAAACCAAAGGCTAGATCTAGGAGATAAAATGAAAATAGAGTCTTTGTTTCCCAAGTCATTGTAACATGGACAACCTTCCCACAGCTTAACAGCCGACTATTGGATCAAATGGCGCGGTGGTGGTGCAGCGAGGTGATCCACATGATGCCTAGGCACTGTGCTGCACAGGTAGGGAAAGTATGGCTATAGACTTTGATACCCTGTTGGATACCCAATCGCCAATGGTAAGGTCAAAGATGTATATAAACCATACGGAAAGCATTTTGGATTGTTAGACAGATCGCCACGCATCTTCTTGATATTTTCCCGAACACCTCCATGATACGTGGGTAATGCAGTTAGAGTAGCTCCCCCATAAACCACAATAACTCTAGAACAAATGAAACCAGAAACAGCGCTTCGGAAATTTAAGGAAACTCCCGCAAGGACAATCAACATGTAAGTACCTTCTCCCAACTTCAACGATTCTCAGCCTTCGTCCCTCCCCCGTTTCTGCAACCAAGTTCAGAGAGTCGGGGTCCGGGCAAGATGGTATTTATGCGGTATCACTAAGAAGCATCGGGGGGGTGGGGTTCCGGCGGGGGAAAAAGACAAAATGTTTCTGCTCTAGGCGGGAGGATAGATGTGCAGAGATACGGGTGAGAGGGAGAGGGAAGGAACAAGGCGTTAGAGGAAAAGAGGAAACCAGGGGCCGGGCCCGGGAAATGAGGGGAATATGAATCGCTTGTCGGTTCTCACGAATATTTTTTCCCAGCTACAGCAACACGGGTACTCCTCCCACCCCTTTAACAGCCGACAACCTGTACTAGAAAGTAATAACAAATTTGGCAGACAAGTAGTCGTAAAAATGGGGGGCGCCGATCTAAAGAGGCGTGAGCGGGGAACTAGTAACTAATATGAGAGGGAGCTTCGCAGATGGAGCTGAAGCTGAACAGCCCCAGTGATATATTAAAAGCGGCGGAGCTTTTTGAAGGGTGGCTCGAGTGGCGGGGAGGGCTTAGTTGCGAAGGGCTCAGGTAATTCCCCCCGGAGTCTTAATATAGCATCGAGGTCATGCCATCCGTCCTGCCCCTGGACCGCACAACCATTCTCGGTACGCCATGGAAATGGTGTCCGGCTACTCTCATCTGCGTTTTTGAGATTGGCATTGTCCCCTTCTGATAGCATATCTCCAATTTTCTCACCCCATAGCATTGCGGCAGGTGGAAATAGTGTCTGCCCAATCTCACTAGCGGTGTCGTGGCTGGCATTGTTCTGGTCCAATAGCAAGTCCGCAATTTCCTCACGTCCGCTCCCGACACCCGATGGAAACGGTGCCCGACCACCCCGACCCCTCGTGTTGGGGTGAACATCGCACGAATCCAACAGCGTCTGGATAATTTTCCCATGCCCATTCTCGGTAGCCCATGACAATGGCGTTCGGCCACTCTGGTCAACGCTGTCCGGATTAACATCGTTCCATTCTAATAGCATCTCCACCGCTCCCTCTCTCCCACTCTCGGCTGCCCATGACAGCGGCGTTCGGCCACTCTTATCAGCGCTGTCCGGATTAACATCGTTCCGTTCTAATAGCATCTTCGCAGATCCGTCGCCGTAGGGAAGTTGGACCGCCCATGAAAGTGGTGTTCGGCCACCGTTATCTTCCATGTCGGGATTGATGTCGCTCCGTTCCAATAGAATCCGCACAACTTCACGCCTGGCGTCACTGTCTGAATAAACGTCCTTTTTATTATGACTAAACGCCCAGGACAACGGTGTTCGACCACCTTTGTCTGCCGTGTTGGGATTGACGTCGTTTAGTTCCAGCAGAGCTCGCACAATCCTTGGACACCCGCCTTCGCAGGCCGATGAAAACAGTGTTCGGCCACTCTCATCTACTGTGTTGGGATTGACACCGTTCCGCCGAAATAGCATCTCCGCAATTTCCTCATGCCCATGCTGGGCAGCCCACAGTAATGGTGTCCGACCGCTCTTATCTGCTTTGTCGGGATTGACATCGTTCTGCTCCAATAGCATCCGCATAACCTCCTCACCCTGCCACCTACTAGCAGCCCACCACAATGGTGTTCGACCACTCTTATCTGCCTTGTCGGGATTGACGTCGTTCCGCTGCAACAGCATCTCCGCAATTTCCTTATACCCATCCCCGGCAGCCCGTGACAATGGTGTTCGACCGCTCTTATCTGCTTTGTCGGGGTTGAGGCAGTTCCGTTCCAATAGCAGCCGCACAACCTCCTCATTCCCATCCCCAGCAGCCCACGACAATGGTGTTCGACCACCCTTATCTGCTTTGTCGGGATTGACATCATTCCGCTCTAACAGCATCTTTGCAATCTGGATAGACTCTTTTTTTCTTGCTTTTTCTACTACTTCTTCCATATCCTGTGCAAAAAGCCACGAACAGGCGATCCATGAAAGTGGCGTTAGGCCATCCTCATCAGGGCTGTCGGGATTGACCTCGTTCTGTTCTAACAGCATTTCCACCACTCTCACACGGCCTCCCTCGGTACCCCAAGGCCCAAAGCCCGGATTGGCAGCCCGTGAAAGTGGCGTTCGGCCTCTCTTATCCGCAGCGTCTGGGTTAACATCTCTCCGCTCCAGTAATATCGCTGCAATGCCCTCTTGCCCGCCCTCAGCAGCCCATGACAATAGTGTTCTGCCCCCGCAATCCAGAATATTGGGATCGGCACCCCCCTGTTCCAGTAGCACCTTCGCTATCGCATCATGCTGTGCCTTGACAGCACAAACCATTGCTGTCATACCAAACTGGTCGGTTGCGTTGAGATCCCATTTATTAATCTCAAGTAAAGAAACCATGATCTCCAAAACACCGAGATAGGAACCAGCATGGAGTGCCGTACACTTGTAGCCGAAATCAATAGACACTCCCTCCACCCGTTTGAATTCTTCCTTTAGGAAGAGCTGGCAAAATGTGTTGGCATCGAATTTATCAATTAGCCCTAATGCAAGGGAAATTACACCTGGCGAGGTTTGTCTTCGGGCATGTGCTCCCCAGTAACAAGAAGCGTATTCAAGAAAGGGAGTTGTAGAAGGGGGTGAAAAGAGAGTCGGCAAAAGGTCCCTGATGCATCCAAAGTTAAGGTAGGTCAAGCAAACCTCCGCCATAATCGAATGGGAACTAGAAAAAAGTGCAGGGTTGGATAGAATATGCTCCTGTAGAGTGAAATGAACAAGGCGGACTTTGCAAGAGGATGAATCGACTGCGACCAGCCCTAGCCCGCAGTTCAGTATGGTCCGGATCGAAGGTATATTATCACTGCGCAGATCTGCCGACCCTATCTCTACGCCCAAGGCCCGACATAGATCGTCTGGTTCTAACGGGAGCTCTGAATGTGCTATCCACATTATGGCCTCCATCCCTAGCCGCGCCCTGCCCTCCCCCTGTGCCCTGATTCTTTCCAGAGTAGCAGTGTATACGCCCCCTACATCTTGACCACTTGACACCTGTTTAAGCTTTTCCCTCCTCCGGCGAATCGTTGTCTCCCCGAGGATTGTCTCGATGCTGAGAGACACAAGAAGGAATCTATACGCAATAATTTATGAGCAACACGACTTCTACCCGATACTGGAAAACTAGGCATCTGAACATACATCTCGGATATTCTTTTCGGAATAATTTCCATTATATCAGCTCTTAGGCTCTCATCCATGGCATCAGGTTCTAGGTCCCCCGCCAACTTCATCCTCAAAAATGCTTTGGTGTCTTCCCTCGTTGGACTCACTAGGATAGTACCCGCGCTATGGAAGCATCTCTCGACCTCGGTGCGGATGAAGGGCCTTCCGGTCAAGAACAACCGGATATTCGGTAACCCCCGGACGATGGCTTGCAGAGCGCTAAGAAGGCCAGCCCGATGCACCGCAAGGGATTCATCCAACCCGTCGATACATATAACTACCCATTGTCGTTGCGTAATGGCCGCCTTTAGCATTTGAAGAAGTTCTGGAACCCGGGGGCCTACCCCGCCAAAATGCTCTTTTGCGTCTTCAAACGCTCTCCGTATGTCCCCCGGGATAGCCCCCCTCCCCACCAACTGCTTGAGCATGGCTCCTAGCATGTTCGATGTAGTCTGTTCGTTTCTGTCGAGGTAGTCACAATACAGCCCGGCGACTGTGATATCCTGCTTCCTGCCATAAAAATGGTCGATTACCACCGAGCTAAATTTTCCTGTTAGCGATGTGGGTTCTCCCCCGCGATTTTTGTGTGTTACCTGAGATGAGTCTTCCCCACCCCTGGATCGCCGTAGCAAAAGAGCACAGAATGAGAAGAGCCATCTTCTCCCGTATTCCATCTATTGAACTCGCTCGTTCGGAAAATCCATTGTCCCACGCCGTCCAGTCGATTCCCCCTCAAATGCTGATGCCGTTTCTGCGGCTCCAGTGGTGACAACCACTGTAGTACCTGAGCCTTGTCATCGTTTATAGTTGTGTTGAAGCTGTTGATGTTGTTGAGGCAGTTGACGTTGGAGGACCCGATAATCGCCCTATTGTCCATAGTGTCTAAAGTCTGGCCGGTAGATGATATACAGAAAGGTGATGGATAGGGGTCCCAAGGTGGTCAGGAGTCTCCACAGAGCCGAAAAAAATCATGTTCGGGAGTAAGGCTGGGAGATATCACACCTCGGCATCTTACCCAACTGTTTCACAGCAAGTCGCGGCACCTCCCAATTAGCCTCGCCCCAATTTCGAAGAAAACTTTGCAGTTTTTGCCGCTGAAATAATTACATAATTGCTCTCCTTGTATTCCAGTTTCAGCTTGCTACCGGTATTTAGCATAGCATAACGCGCGTGTTTGCATTATGTCGAACGAAAGCTCGAAGGGTGCAAAAACATTAAACATGTGGGGGAAGAGAAACTTACATTACCCGTAGGTAAGACCATACATCATTCAATGGGATCACCGTAGCATATCTTGCCCTCAGCGAATCTTAGACCTAAAATCGCCTCCAAACGCCGCCCGCGAGAGGTATGGGTCACGTTTAACCGTCAGTCCATACTCGCATACAAGATGCATCTGTAGGCCACCGAAGGCCCCATCCAAGATAGGAGCAGAGCAGACAAACTAAAAAAATACAGGTGACTCCAAAAAATAATAATTGAAAAATAGGCACTAACTTCCCTGGGGGAATCATTAAAAAAGCCTACAAATTATTTCTGCTTATCCCATCTGATTCTCTTAGAAACAAGTAGTACCATGTATTCTGGTTTTTAATGGCTCCCCGACTACTACAAGATGGAATTATATTGTCCGTGCAGATTTCTCCTGTGTCGGAGCACCCTGACGGTACCTCATCTGCGACGAGTAAAACTTCCGGATTTGCGGAACTGCACCAATCACAAACACTTACGGCTTTTAATGCACTCCAATACTCCTCCCGTGCGGTACTGTACTCGAGTACTACCGGTAGTACGAGTAGAGTATCCGAGCACAAATATCGGCAAAGAACAACCCCTTTATTACCACCTTGCTCCCTTGAGTCTGCTTTGGTCTGACAGGGATCCTACGTCCTACTCTGCCTGGCTAACTTATTGCCCCATGATCTCTATGAGGTAGGGCTGTGGTAGCATCATCTAACGAGGGGCTGTTTGAGTTGCGCAGATAGCGACAGGTTGTTTTTTGCTTCCGATAGGTGGACTAACAGCTAACGTAGCTTCGTCATATGCTCTACTCGGGTATGGACGTCGGTAATCGGATAGACAGGGATTAAAAGCATATGGGGATACATATACTTTTAATCCCTGTCTGTCCGATAACCCACGTCCATAGCCTAGTAGCTTCCCTTTTCGCCAACCAGCCACTGAGAACCCTACGTCGGCCATACACTTGCCTCGAGTACCCATTACGGTATCTATTACTATCTGGGAGATTACTGGGGCGGAACTGAGCGCAACCTAATCCAGTTTTCTCTGCGCGTTGGGCGATGCCAAGCTGACTACCGTACTTTCCCGCAAGGGGACAGCATCAAATATTTCTCATGGTGCTGCTTCAAGTTTATCATGAATATTCTCAACGCAGAATTAGAAAATTGGCACTATTGAAACCATTAATCCCATATCCTAGAGGACTCTTTTGAACGTTTTTTTTTGGTTAAAAAAATCATTGCGTTGTGATTGTTTTATTGTATGATATGTGATGTGTTTTCTTCAATAATTTCCAAGAGCTTATTATTGCGCTCAGTCTCCCCGCCCTAGGAGCCTCCGAGTAGACATGGATCCACAACAACCAAACGAAACGCCAAGAGTTCACCAGCGAAAAACGCGATCGCAGAGCTCAGGAGCTCGGGTGTTCTTTCATTCAACAACACACCCACTACTACCATGCTCACAACTAACCAACAGTGAAGACAGGAGTATATATATCAACCGCAACAAGGTCCTCTTATCCTTCCATGGGCCACTAGACATGTCCATGCTACTGCATGTATGCCCCCCCCCTCTTGCCCACTCCCGCGCTAACAAAATAAATACAAAAGACTTCTACTGCTCGTAGCCTCCGGCCACTCAGCTCTGCCGGCCTTCTTACCGCTTTATTACAGCTTCCTTATAACTTCCCTACCCTTGTTCCGGCGGGTGCACCGATCCAAACTCAAGCGCTTTCCTGCAGCCGAAATGCTTTCCCGCAAGCCAAAGCGCCTTCCCCGAAACTATCCGAACAACAGAGCAACTATCAGAGCATGCCGAACATCGCCTTATAACTTCCAATACTAAATTCTTGTCACTAAAGGGTCAAAGCTGATGGTATAATAATCTCGGTAGTGGGGTGTTGTATTGGGACCGGGGAGGGGGGGGGCGGGCAGTGGGAAGCGCACATGTGATAGAGGAACACTGAAGTGTGGACAAGTGATCATTCTAGGGCATGAACGGATGCAGAGTGTTATAAGTTTTCGCTACTTAAGGTGACCTTTAGCTAGAAACCTCCATAAAGAATAGACACCACAATATCCTTCTCCTATCACTACGCCTACATGATCGTACCACCACCTCCAAAAAAGTCACGTTGTCCCGGAGGTTTTTTTGGAAATACCACCAGAGGCTACACGGTACTCTACGGTAGCTAAACGCCATCCACATGCCCGTAACTTACCCGCCCAGCCAACAAGCCCCCTTCACGACCGACACCGTCTTGTGCTCTACCGTACTCGCAACGGGCTCGAAGTGCTTTAAAATAAAGAACCTGCTTCTTCACTATCAACTCCGCGGTGTGGCCAACTGTCATACAGTAATGACTTGAAAGATTGAACCATGCGTTAGGATGCCTAAAATTCAGTTTACTAGATAGGGTAGCGAAAGCATGGCGAAAACTAACCACCCTGGTCCTAGCTTAAAGAAAAAAGGAAAAAAACGAGAACTTAGGCGCGAGGGCAGTTCCAACGCCCAAAGTGAGGTTCAATTGTTCCATCCCTATAGTTCATAGCGAATTTAGGTATGCTAGCTATAAAAATGTATTGAGTGTGGATAAGATAGATCGCAGCCGACTTTATCCACTAAGCATGTTGGCCATCCCCGGTGAGATAAAACTTGCTTACCGTATTCCACGCCATAGCGAGCCACCCACCGAAATACAGGCCAATATTTAAATACGGGCTGCGGCTCACCCGATCACATTTCCTAAACTTGCGGATGGATCACTATGTCCGTCTCTCGCCATTCCGTGGAATACAGTATCTGGCATGATCCTACTAAGATGTCGAATAAATCACCCTGTGGTAGAGCATACTAATTCACTGGTGACTTGGACTTGATATAGGAGTGGTCTGACCATAGAATTTGTTATCTGTCAAGTTCTTGATTGCCAATGGTAAAGGCAGAGATATATATAAAACCATATATACCTCAAGGCGAGGATAAGTCCTGAGACAAAGGGGCCATTAGCAATTCCCCACAACACAACCATTGTCATACCACAACTCAAGTCAACCCCGCCTTAAAAAACAAAGGTCTCATTACCAAACACCATATTCTTAGAGAGAAAAAGGGACTCAAATGTACAGGCCTTAGTATTAACAGCAATTAGGGTTGGTTTGTAATTGTAATCATTTTTGTGGTTATCATGATGGTTGAATTTTTTGAGGGATCATGGTTGCTCCTGTTGTCGCAGGACTTGTTTTCGCAGCTGGTATGAAGCAACTCGATCCTTTCATGGATCACCACACAGTTATCCCCATTGTTCTGCATACCTCAGCCATTGCAAAGGGATAATGTAGCTGTGCTCCCTTTTGAATAAATCATAATCACTCCGAAGCAAAAGAAATCACAAACTCTCTGGCAACAGAAAGAAATTTCTAAAACAATGATCATGGGGGGGGAACTCCATCCCAACTTTAACTGTTCTTAGGTTCGTCTCTACTTCCTTTCCTCCACCGGGATGGTGGGCGGGCATTCAGGTGTGATGGTGTTCATGCCAGCTTTCTAGGAGGTATCTCTAAAAGCTAGAGGAGAAACTTTGAGCGGAGAAGAAGAGGAAAAAAGTGTATCTACCATAGGCATGGAATATAGATAGACAAGAATAGACGTGAGGGCGAGAAAAGCAAAAAGGGACAAGAGTAGTGGAAATAACAATTAATAGAGAAATGAAGGGAAAATGAGTCTTCTACTGGCTCTAACACATGTTACCTTGGCTGCCGCAGAATGAATACTCCCCCTTAATAGTTAAATGTCAGGCAACAATAACGAATTCGTTACCGGACAAGTAGCGGAAGCAGGGTAGGACATATTTAAATGAGGGAGGGCAAATTCTAGTGAGTAGGATGTCACCGGCGGATCCTTTTGGGAGGTGGCTCGGATCGAGGTGAGGGCTCCGTTGTGAAGGGCTCAAATAATTTCTCCCCGTGTTTCAATGAAGTATCGACCCAATGGTGCTCTTCTTGCTTGAGGGCAAGTTGGGCAACTTCACCACAAATATTCTCAGTAGGTAACGGGAATGATATCTGGCAAGAATTATCATCCACAGTATTGGGATTGATATTTACTATTCAGGTCTGATAGCTTGTCCAGAATTTCTTCATGCCTAAACGCCGCGGCTGATGGAAACAGTGCTTGGCCAAAGTGATTGGAGGTGTCGACTGACATTGTTCTGGTCCAAGAGCACATCCGAAATTTCCCCATGCCCGCCCTCGGTGCCCAATGAAAATGATGTCCGACCACTCTCGTCTCCCGTGCCGGGATGGGCATTGTGCCACTCTAATAGCATCCCCTTTTTTTGTTGCGGGGATAATGCGCACGTAACGGTCAACCGGTCGAACTAGACTGGGGCTCAACTAAAAGGGTACTAGGGAGAATCAAAAACTTCATTCGCTCGTCGTCCCCAAAACTAATTAACCAAACATAAGTCTATATAAGAATAATAAAACTCTCTCAATCATTCTATCGTCTGCCACACCTATCGATCTCTCCTTCATGTGTAATCCCCTTCTGCCTGCGTACCTCCGTACTCTGAACAAAGGAAAGACATAACCAGAAACCATTCCGTCTATCCTTCCGTCCAGAACAAGTGAAACAACTATCCGCTTCCATCAACTCCAACATTTTTTCCTTATTCATATCGTCTGCCACCCATGACAATAGTGTTCGGCCGTCCTTATCTGTAATGTCGGGATTGACATCTCCCCGTGCTCCTAGCATCTGCACATTTCCCTCATACCCACTCAAAGCCGCCTCTGAAAGTGGCGTTTCGCCATCTTTGTCAACCCTATCTGGGTTGACATTGTTCCGCGCTAATAGCATCCGCACAATTTTCCCATTCCCATAAAAGGCAGCGTGTGAAAGTGAGGCTTTCCATCTTTGTCAACGCTATCAGGATTGACATCGTCCCGCTCGAATAGTATCCCCACAAACCCCACATCCCCAAAACACCGAGAGAGGCTCCACCATAGAGCGCCTTACGTTTCAGGGGGTCGTCATGCCTGTAAGAAAACTCTGACCCCTCTTTATGAAATAGGAATCGCCCGCAAAACGCATCCGCTTCGAGTCGATCAAGTTCTTTTAATAGAGGGATCGAGCAGCAGGGCGAGACCCCTGCCAACTCTGCCAAGAGTCCACAATGAGCAGGCATGTGAGGAAAGCAAGAGAAGCGGAAAAGTAAGGTTCCAGCAAGTAAGATAACGCGCTTGTAAATAGTCAGTTAGTTCAGATGCCAAGATAAATGTAAACCTTATCGCAAATCATAACCTAGGAAAACCCCTCTTGCCGTTCATTATAGCCAGGGATTCACTATGTCCAGGTTCATTATAGCCGGGGGCAACTGTACTTCTTGCCTGGGACAAGTATACCCATCCCTGGCAGCCCACAAAGGTGGCGTTTGGCCATGCTTGTCAACGCTATCTGGGTTAACTTCGTTCCGCTCTAACAGTATCCTTACAACCTTCGAGTGCTAGAAGCCTTAGTAAAAAAATGATAAAAACGCTTTCTTCGTAGTTAAGAGAGATAAATATACTACTAGAAGGGAGCTAACAATATAGACTGCATGAGTTAAAGCATGGCACCCCAACTTTTAAGTTCTCGTGTTGCGGCGGTTTATCCATCCCTCCCCTCACAATTCTCCAATGGCTCAAGATGCTCTCACAATATGCGATTTGCTCAAAAACCAGTCTGAATAGATCTAAGCAAGAGGAGACATCCCACGGCCAAAATAAAGATGGTTTAGGGATCGGCACCGCTACTGGTTTTTCCTAATGAACCTCCTTATCCAAGGGCGTTGTGTTTCACATGTAGGGAAAGTATAACCATGGACTTTACTACTCTGTTGGATTACTCAATTGCCAATGGCAAGGACAAGGATGTATATAAAAACATAACGAAAAGCATTTTTGGTTGCTGGATGGATCACCACGCATCTTATCCTATTTTTCCGAACACCGCCCTCATACAGGTTTTATATAGTTGGAGTAGCTCTTCTATAAATTACAATAACACTGGAACAAAATTTAATGAGACCACAAACATTCCTGAAATTTAAGAAAACTCCCACAAGTACAATCAGCATGTGAGAACATTCTCACAATTTGAATGGTTCAACTTGTACCCCTCCCTCCTTCCATAAAAGGTGCTGATAGAGAAGGGGTTCGGGTGTGATGGTATTTGTGTGGTATCCCTAAAAGCCACCGGGAGGGGCTGAAAGTAAAGTTCTAGCAGCAGTCAACAGGCGAGAGCTTCGGAAGTGTAGCTGGAGGGGAATCGCTTGTGGCTGGTGGTATATCAAAGCCGGCGGATCTTTTTGAGTGGTGGCTCGAGTGGCGGGGAGGGGTCAGCTGCGAAGGGGTCAGGGAATTCCTCCCGGAGTCTTAATATAGCATCGAGGTCATGCCACCCGTCCTCCCCCTGGGCAACTTCCGCAAAATCATACTCGGTGTGCCATGGAAATGGTGTCTGGACACTCTCATATGCGGCGTTGGGATTGGCATTGCTCCGTTCTGATAGCACGTCTCCAATTTCCTCAGGCCAAAGCATTGTGGCAGATGGAAACAGTGGTTGGCCAATATCATCAGCGGTGCCATGGCTGGTATTATTCTGGTCCGATAGCATGTCCACAATTTCCTCACGGCCGCTCCCAATACCCGATGAAAACGGTGCCAGACCCCCCTGGTCCCGCATGTCGGGATGGGCATCGCGCCAATCCAACAGCATCCTGACAATTTTCCCATGACCGTTCTCTGTAGCCCATGACAATGGCGTTCGGCCACTCTTGTCAGCGCTGTCCGGATTAACACCGTTCCGTTCCAATAGCATCCCTACAACTCGCTCTTTTCCACTCCCGGCCGCCCATGACAATGGCGTTCGGCCACTCTTGTCAACGCTTTCCGAGTTAACACCGTTCAGCTCCAATAGCATCTCCATAATTCTCTCTTCTTCACTTCCGGCCGCCCATAACAATGGCGTCCGGCCACTCTTGTCAACGCTGTCCGGATTAACATCGTTCCGTTCCAATAGCATATCCACAATTTCCTTACTCTCACCCTCAGCCGCCCATGATAACGGCGTTCGGCCACTCTTATCAGCGCTGTCCGGATTAACATCGTTCAGTTCCAAAAGCATCTCCACAGTTTCCTGTCTCTGACTCCCGGCCGCCCATGACAAGGGTGTTCGGCCACCCTTGTCAACGCTATCCGGATTAACATCGTTCCGTTCCAATAGCATATCCACAATTTCCTTACTCTCACCCTCGGCCGCCCATGATAACGGCGTTCGGCCACTCTTATCAGCGCTGTCCGGATTAACATCGTTCAGTTCCAAAAGCATCTCCACAGTTTCCTGTCCCTGACTCTCGGCCGCCCATGACAAGGGTGTTCGGCCACCCTTGTCAACGCTATCCGGATTAACATCGTTCCGTTCCAATAGCATCTCCACAGATTGCCCCCAAAAACAATCTTGGGCCGCCCATGAAAGTGGTGTTCGACCACTCTTATCTGCCGTGTCGGGATTGACGTCGTTCCGTTCCAATAGCATCCGCACAACCTCCACATTCCCACTACTAACAGCCCAGGACAGTGGTGTTCGACCTCCCTTATCAGTCGTGTTGGGATTGACGTCTTTCAGTTCCAACAGCGCCCGCACAATTTTTGAACTCCCACCCCCGCAAGCCCATGAAAACAGCGTTCGGCCACTCTCATCTATTGTGTTGGGATTGATATTGTTGGCGACACTCTAATGGCAGCTCGCTCACGACCCAATAATGACTGGGGTAGCGTAGGTAACGGCGCGAAGTCCAGGAGAAAAGCACGTAAGTGGTGGTTGTGGTATGTGTGATGTTCGATGTACAATACAGGAAGCTCTCTACTGGTAGCTCAGACTTAAATACAGAAGAGAGCGCACAAACGCACTAAACAGGAAAAACCCACACGATGGGAAAAACCCCACAAGTGGCAGTCACGACCCTAAACCGGTCGTACCCCAAACTAACTATCATACCCTAATGACTATGGGATTCTAGCTATCAGATATGGTTCCGCTGAAATAGCATCTCCGCAATTCCCTCATGTCCACACCCGGCAGCCCACGACATTGGCGTTCGACCACTCTTATCTGCCGCGTTAGGGTTGACGTCGTATAATTCCAGCAGCGCCTGCACAATTTCTGAACTCCCACCTTCGCAAGCCCATGAAAACAGTGTCCGGCCACCCTCATCTATTGTGTTGGGATTGACATCGTTCCGTCGAATTAGCATATCCACAGTTCCCTTACGCCCATGCTTGGCAGCCCTCAACAATGGTGTCCGACCGGTATTATCTGCTCTATCGGGATTGACATCGTTGCGTTCCAATAGCATCCGCAGAACTTCCCCGCACCCATTTTCTGCAGCCCATGAAAGTGGCGTTCGGCCGTCCCCATCCGTAGTGTCGGGATTAACATCGTTCCGCTCTAACAGTGTCCTAACAACCCTCTCACACCCCTTCTTGTCAATCAATCGCAATCTCCTCGGGCCCGCAGCCCACGAAAGTGGCGTGCGGCCGTCCCTATCCGTAGTGTCGGGATTAACGTCGTTCTGTTCCAATAGCATTAGCACAATTCCCGGGTGCCCATTTCCGGCAGCCCAAGAAAGTGGCGTGCGGCCGTTCCGATCTGCAGAGCCGGGATTCACGTCGTTCTGTTCCAATAGCATTAGCACAATTTCCGGGTGCCCATTTCCGGCAGCCCATGAAAGTGGCGTTCGACCACTCTTATCAGCGCTGTCGGGATCGACATCGTTCCTCTCTAACAGTGTTTTGACGACCCTCTCACTCCCTTCCTTCCTCCTCCAACTCCCGAATCCCGCAGCCAACGAAAGTGGCGTGTGACCGTCCACACCCCTACTGTCGGGATTAACATCGTTCCGTTCCAACAGCCTGCGCACAATTTCTCCGTCCCCATTTTCGGCAGCCAATGAAAGTGGCGTTCGGCCCCACAGGGCGGCAATGTCAGGACTAACATCGCTCCGGGCTAATAGCATCTCCACAATTCCCACACTCCCATTCCAAGCAGCGCATGATAATGCTGTCCGGCCATCGGGATCTGCGATATCGGGATCGACGCCGTCCTGTTCTAGTAGCACCTTCACCATCGCACCATCCGCCCGCTTGACAGCCCAGATCAACGCCGTACGACCACACCAGTCAGTTGCGTTAAGATCCCATTTATCCATCTTAAGTAAAGCAACCATAATCTCCAAGACTCCGAGAAAGGCTGCAACGTGGAGGGCTGTGCAGTTCTCTATGTCATCATATTTACACCGCAAAGTTCGCGACTCCTCGAATTCCTCGCCTAGGAGTAGCTCGTAAGATATATGCTCGTTGAATCCATCAAGTAGTTCTAATGCAAGCGAAATGACACTTGTCGAGGTTTGTCTTCGTGCATGTGCTCCCCAGTGACGAGAAGCGTATTCAAGAAAGGGAGTTGTAGGTGGGGGTGAATCGAGAGTTGGCGAACGGTCTTTGATGCACCGAAAGTGAAGGTAGGTCAAGCAAACTTCTGCGATCATCAAATGGGGACTACAAAAAAGTGCCGGATTGGCCAGGATATATTCCTGTAGGGTGAAATGAACAAGTCGGACTTTGGAAGAGGATGAATCGACTGTGACCAATCCTAGCCCGCAGTTCAATATGGTCCGGGTCGAGGGGGCATTATCATTATCCAGATCTGGCGACCCTATCTTCACCCCTAAGGCTTGACATAATTCTTCTGGTGACAACGGCTCCTCTGAATATGTTATCCACATTATGGCCTCCATTCCTAGCCGCGCTCTGTCCTTCTTCTGCGCCCTAATTCTTCCCATAGTGTCAGCGTATACATCTCCTACGTCTTGACCGCTTGACATTTGTTTAAGCTTTTCTCTCCGACGACAAATCGTTGTCCCGAGGATTGTCTCAATGCTGAGAGAAACGAGAAGGAATCTGCATGTAATGTTTGGTGAGAAACGTGATTTCTACTTGATACAGGAAAACTGGGCATCTACACATACATCTCGGATATCCTTTTCGGAATGATTTCCATTATATCCGCTCTTAGACTCTCATCCATAGCGTCAGGTTCCGGGTCATCGCCCAACCTCATTCTCAGAAATGCCTCGATGTCTTCCCTCGCTGGGCTCACTGAGATAGTATCGACACCAAGGAGGAAGCTCTCAATTTCGCTGCAGATGAAAGGCCTTCCGGTCAAGAACAACCTAACATTCGGCAACTCCCGGACGATGGTTTGCAGAGCTCTAAGGAGGCCAGCCCGATGCACCGCAAGAGATTCATCCAACCCATCAATACATATAACTACCCGATCTCGTTGCGCAATGGCTGCCTTTAGCATTTGAAGAAGTTCTGAAACTTCTGGGCCTACCCCACCAAAATGCTCTTTCGCGTCTTCGAAAGCTTCACGTATGTCCTCCGGGATAGTCCCCCTCCCCACCAACTGCTTGAGCATGGCTCCTAGCATATTCGATGTAGTCTGTTCCTTTCTGTCGAGGTAGTCACAATACAACCCGGCGACTGTGATATCTTTCCTCCTGCCATAAAAATGGTCGATTACCACCGAGCTAAAATTTCCTGTTAGCGATGTGGGCTGTCTCCGGTGATATCTTGTGTTACCTGAGATGGGTCTTCCCCACACCTGGGTCACCATGGCAAAAGAGCACAGAATGAGAAGAGCCATCTTCTCTGGTATCCCATTTCCTGAACTCGTCTGTTCGGAAAATCCATTGTCCCACGCCCTTCAGTCGGCTCCCTCTTAAATGCTGATGTCGTTTCTGAGGCTCTAGTGATGATAGCCACTGTAGGACCTGAGCCTTGTCATCGTTTATAGTTGTGTTGAAGCTGTTGACGTTGTTGAAGCTATTGACGTTGGAGGACCCCATAATCGCACGATTGTACGTATTGCGTGAAGCCTGGCAGATAGATGGTGTACAGAAAGGTGATGGATAGGGGTCATAGGGGGGTCAAAAGCCACCTCAGGGCCGAAGAAAATCACGTCCGTGAGTGAGGCTGAGAGATATCACCCCTCGGCATTTCATCCAATAGTTTCACGCCAACAAGTTACAATTACAACATTTCTCAATAAGCCCCTTTCGACTTCCGAAGAAACCTTGCAGTTTCAGCGGCTGAAATCATCAGATACGGTAGTCGCTCCCCCCACACGCCAGACTCAGCTCACTATTAAGCATAGCCCAGGTGCTTGCACCACGTCCAACGAACATTCGAAGGATGCCAAAAAATTAAGCTGGGGAGCGAAGCTAGGCATACTGTACTGTACCTTACACCATTCTATGAGATCACCGTAGCATATCTCGTGATCAGAAAATTTTGAACGCAAAATCACATCTCGCCTCCGTCTATGGCAGTTAAATTATATCCCACATCCAACAGTAATGCATCGATACTTGAGTATCAGAGCTATGAGCGTGGCCGTTGAAATTCCCCCCCGTTGAGATAGGCGCGGAGGAACCACAGCAAAAAAGTTGAGAACAAAGAAATAAATAAATAAAATAGACTCGGTGAGCGTGCTGCAAGGCAGCACCCTCGACGAGACTTGACATGACTTTACACCTAATTTTCGGCAGAACTACCGTGTGATACGCGCGAATGTTTGCCTCGCTAAGCACTCACCCTGTCTACGCACCGACTTGCTGCTCGTCAATCCTTAAGTTCCCGGATGGAGAAAGTCTCCTGATGCCAACCCAATGATCTTGCAGTATGTGAGATTTTCCTGCCCGGCAATGGGCGCTCCAGGCAGCCATAAATTCCCTTGGTTTTACCGGATAATAAAGCTCTCTTGGCGCCAATTCGTTTTCTCTATCTGGATAAGTTACTTTATGAATTGGCGAGCGCAATTCCAATGTCCAAGCACATTTCTCCTGTGTTTGAGTACTTTTACTCTACTTCATCTGCCCCAAGCAAACTTTTGATTTTACGGCACTGCACCTATCAGAAGCTACTTAGGCCATCCGATGCTCTCCGGTAATACCGCCAGGACGAATACTGGCACCCTTACAATGACATCTCCCGCCTAGCTTAGTAATACAAGATATGCAGAAAATCCCTTCAGTTAGTCTCGTGGGGTGCCCATGGCCTACCCTACCCGATTAATTTGGAGTACAGCGCCGCGAAACTCCTCGCATGTCGGGCGATGATAGCACGATGCAGACCAGGATAGCTCGTGGCTTGTGAATCGGAGGCTGGGCAAACTCCGCCACACACTCTAACTTCCCGTTGGGCCAATCAGGCATGGGGCACCAGGCACCGGCCACAACATAACCCAGGCCGCGGCGTTGTCCGATTGGGATGAGAACTCAGCGCAACTGCGCATACCAGAGGGCAGGAAGATGCCCGGTTCGCCAAGCTTCGGTACGGTTCGGTGAAAGCTCTCGCGATTCTCTATCTCCAGCACGCCTCTAATGTACCGATTAATGGATGAAATGTCTCTAGGGCTAGGGCTTTCCGGTAACTGAACACCCCCGGCGTGTGCAGCGACGCAACTCATCCGCACAAGCCTGTATAACAAACCCTCCCAAAAATATCATTACCACTCCACTGATACCTCATAATTTCCTGTTCTATTAAAACTGATGGATGGTACAATGAGTACTAAGCACTGCTGTGGATTTACTCCTTGTTTTCTTGAACTATTTCTGTTGGTTGATGGGATGATTTGAGTATTGAGGAGGTTGTCATCACGACGAAAGTTTTGGGTGTCTGGTGTGCGTTCATACCCCCCGAGCTCGGAACTTGCATCAATTCACCCTTCCACTAAACCACTAAACCTGTAGTAACCATTCCAAATGTAGATCCGTGGTGCGGAGACACTAGTGCGCTTGCTAAAGCACTCCCGTATATTTAGTCAATCGAAGTAAGTTACTGTACGAGTAATTATTAGAATGTTGATCTGATCTTGCCCTGTGAAAATCCGGAAATGAAACTACGGCACTCGCCCGATCACAGAGATGCTCCCATGATAAAAGCTGATACAAACACCATTCCGAGACTTCCGCAGTCACACAATCTCACTCGACTACCATTACTCCGGTATGTTGTCCGGAACACATTGAAGTCACTATTGAAGTGGTATGAATGCTGGTATGGAATGTTAGAACGTTGGAATCCTGAAGGCTGCACTGGTCTAGGAAACTTGTATATATTGGCGGATTGTATTGCCATGGTCGACTGTTGTAATATGAAATGCTGTAAGGGCTGACCGGGGGTTCACCGTATGCTGGAAGTATTATATCAACGTGATAGAAATCCGGATATATTCGCCCAATCGTCCAGCTATTTGGGCCTTGCGGATCCATGAAATGATAGGAGCCATATTGACCCATGTTCATGCTAGATTCTAATGAGTAGGGTAGGCCTAGGACTATGTATCAATTAACAGGCAAGCAAGACAACAACTCTATTCTCTTTGTCTCATTAAGGTAGCCCCATTGCCTTGAATTTTTGACTCTAGATCCTCCTATATGGCCTCTGACATCTTGCAGTACTGCCTCTTCGCCTGTACCGTATTAACTTGAATAAGAGAGAGGGGTCCTAGGACGTCCGAGTTTCCTCTCTAAGTAACGCGTTGTTTTATTTTGCTGGTATTTTCTCCCGTCCCCACCAGAATAGGAAACTCAGACGTCCTGGGACCCCTCTCTCTTATTCAAGTTAATACGGTAGAGTCGTTAAAGTCCTTGTGCTACAAATCGAACCGAACTGGAAAGGTGATATATTAAGAAACGCGGGAAGGAAGTACATCCACTTGCGATTTCCTCGTATTTCTCATATCCTGTATAAAGTTAGTATTTCACTGGTCACCATCCCCCAAATTAATTGCTTGACCGGGACGCTGTTTCTTCGAGACATCTGGGGTCGCATCCCGATGCGTAGAAAGACACTATTAGTACATACTGTTTGCCCCCATGCCCCGTTACCCAATGACAAAGCACTACTGCAATCAACCGAAGAAATGCTCTCTGTAAATTCTCTACTTTCTCCGTAGTGCAGTTGAGGATTAGTGGTATATGGTTTAAGAGCCCCCTTTGTCTCCGTTTACCTTCCATTGAGTATAACTTAGCGAACACCTAGCTAGTACAGCCCCATATATCGTATGCATGTCAAATCTCAAGGCCCTAGTGATGTAAACATGATATATCACTACAGGAGTGCTGTGCCTGGGTTATATTTCGGATTGGCAAGGTAGAGAGTTCGTAAAGAGAGAGAGCATAGCATTTCTACCCTACTAGTTTGCGTTATTTTCCAAACCATCAACTCAGTTCCTGTGTGTCATTGGTTATCAGTCGGTTTTGCTCATTGGGGATGCACCCGATCATTCTCCCCACACCCAAATCTTTGTCGACTCCCGCCCTGTCGGCAGGCGACCTGCGCCCCTGGGATGGAAAATTAAGCAAGAGTTGGAATGCAATACTTCAGAAGGGATGGTTAGCTAGAGTGGTACTGATGGGTGATCCTCGTTATTAATAGTATGATACCCCGATGGTGGGGGTAGGGTATTAAACAGAATGAAAATACGGCACCGGATCGCGACGGGGGTGGATGGCTCGCAACGTCGTTCTCCTCTTGCTTGCTTGATAAGCCGACGTTAAAGACGGGAGTGTATATGAAAAATAAAATAAAATAAAGTCATCCTCATCCTTCCATACTGTAGATCACAGCTCATGTCCGCCTTCGTCCGCGTATGTTTCTCTGTCGCCTGCCTACCCCCCGGCCGTAGTAGCAAAAGAAAGAACCATTCTACGTGATCCCCTGATGAAAGAAATACTTTGAAAGGACTCTGGTTCTCCCGTTCCTTTGGCATAAATGCTGGTCCCTTCTTCCGCCCCCGCCCCTACAATCTTCATGCTTCACTTGGGCCGTCAGCACTCCTACCCGCCAATCAACGGAGGCGTCTTTCCGAACCTCCGAACTCTCATGAAACAAAAAATGCTTTAGTCAAAAAATTCCGAACAGCATCAACTAATTTCGAACATAGGAAAGGCCACAGACTTTGCTATCCCATTGCATATTTAATTACTAATAGTGAAGACACAGATGTAGGTACAAACATAGCGAGGGGCATCCTGATTCTTTCACAGACCATCACTAATATATCCCGATTACCCCGCCCACCGCGCTGTGATGATGGGGCACTATAGCAACGGTAGCTTCCCCATAAGTTAAAATAACACGAAAGCCAAATAAAACTACCAACAACACTTCCGAAACATGGGGGGACCAACAAAGGCACGATCGACATGCAAGTGCCTTCTCTCAACTTAAACAGTTCACAACCTCCGTCTTTTCTATCGTGGGGGATAAATCACGTAACAGTCAACCGGTCAAACTAGACTAGGGCTAAACTATAAGGCAGGTATAATCGGAAACTTCACTCGCTCGTCATCCTAAAATTAACTAACCAAACATAAGTCAATATAAGAGTAATAAAACCATCTCAATCATTCTATCGCCTGCCACACCTATTGCACAATCCCATTTGCCCGCGTACCTCCATAATAATAATAAAGGAAAGAAATGACCATGAACCCTTCCGCCTATCCCTCATCAACCCTCCCGTTTATAACAAATGAAATCACTAAAGCTATCATCCGGTCTTTTCCCTCGTCTATCCGCTTTCTTTATCTCTAACACCTATCCGCTTCCGTAAACTTTAACATTTTCCTTCTTTCTTTCCTCAACTAAGTTGATAAAGCACGGGCTTGAATATGATTGTGTCTATAGAGTACTGCGAAGGAGTACCAAGAAGAGCTAGAAGTGAAGTTTTAGCAAAAGAAAAGGGACAAACGCACTTCCGCCTAGACAGAATAGATAGATGCATGGGAATAGGAGTGTGCGTGAGAGAAACAAGGCGTCAGAACGATACAGGAAATCACAGACTAGACCTAGGAAATAAAATAAAATAAACTCTTTGCCGGTCCCACATGTATGCTTCCCCAGTCACAGCAGCATGGGCAGCCCACCGCTCAATAGTCGACTATCAAAAAATGATAACGAATTTGTTGGCAGCCGAGTATTTGTAGAAGTGGGGGGCGCAGGTCTCGGGAGGTATAGGTAGGGAACCTGAAATCAGCAGGAGTGAGAGCTTCGCGTGTGTAAATAAAGAGAGACAAATTGTGGCCGGCGGTATATCAAAACCGGCGGATCTTTTTGAGGGGTGGCTCGGGGAGCTGGGAGGAGTCAGTTGCCGGGGGCCCGGATAATTCCCCCCCGCGTCCTAATATAGAGGGGGGGTGGTGTTCCTCCACTTGCTCCTGGGCGACTCTCCCACAGTCATTCCCGGTAGCCGATAAAAATTTGGTTTGGCCACTCTCATCTACCGTGTTGGGAAGTGCATCGTTCCGTAGTAATAGCATCCCCACAATTTTCTCATGTCCACTCTTCGCCGCCCATGACGCTGGTGTTCGGCCATCGTCATCCGCAGTGTCGTGATTAACATCGTTCCGTTCCAATAACATCTTTACTACCCGCTCACGCCCATCCCCGGTAGCCCACGAAAGTGGCGTTCGGCCACTCTTGTCGCTATAGTCTGGATTTAAATCGCCCCGTTTCAACAGCAGCTCGGCAATTTCCTCCAGTGTTCCGAACCGTCCGGGGGCCCCACAGGGACGGCGGGGGTAATGCCAAGAAGACGGGACGGGACGGGACCGCTAACCGTGGTCCTGGGTAGGTCAAGTTGCTCAGGGGACGGCAGGGCTAGGTTGGGACCGCCGGGCCCTACACGCTAGGCCTTTCTTGGTGCGGTGGGACACACGTGATAGGGGCTGCTAAGGGGGACGCCAGGGGAGATGGAAGGACGGCCGGTATTTTGCGGGGGACTATAGGGGGTATCAAAACAAGGTATGGTGCAGGCAAGGACTGTAGGGTGTAGGCAAGGACTGC
>Ga0307513_10003288_pt1 | contig 22016 bp, 15 predicted proteins | sample 15_EM_MG_FD_202174 | JGI IMG/M metagenome (GOLD analysis project Ga0307513, IMG submission 202174) | Populus trichocarpa ectomycorrhiza microbial communities from riparian zone in the Pacific Northwest, United States - 15_EM | ecosystem: Host-associated > Plants > Roots > Unclassified | place... | reverse complement strand
GGGTAAGGGGGAGAACCGAACTTCATGAGCGGGTGTCAACGATGAACGGGAACAAGAACCCCAAGGAGGGGAGGCATGCGTGCCCCAGGAGAGGAGGGAAGATGGCTTAACGTCAACCCCTAGGCAGAAGCCATCGTGGGGGAAGAGAGGTGGGTGGGGGAAAGTGACGATGATTTCTCGTGGTGTTGAGATTTCAATCGCTGGAGGTGTTGTTGCAATGGTTCGTGCCTATCTCTTGGTCGGAACCAAGCGCCTTATATAGGCATCTTCCCACAACCCTAACCCTGGTGACTCATCACCTCCCGCTACTTAAACCTCTATGACTTATAGTGAGTCATAGGGCGAAATCCATCGATGACTCACATGAGTCATCGCGCAATATTCCGTTTAACTAATCAAAACTCATAAACCAAAACATGTGCTCGAATGAGTCACATGTGTGAAACCCATGACTCATAATATGAGTCATGTGCAAAAGTCATTACATCGTATGACATCACCATCGTGAGTCATGAAACCATCAACCACTTATAACATAACGATGACTCGCAACTGCGTAGTCATGTGAAAGCTATGAGTCAAATGACGTCATAGTGTAAAATATAAACAGGGGATGACTAATAACTAATTAGTCATGTGAAAACAATTTGGCTAAGTCAGAATTTGTGACAATGGGCCACTATTCCTGATCATGATTCTTTTTTTCGAAAAGCTCTTGCGCTCCATGCCTTCTTGAGTTGCTGCCGTCATTGATGCTAAAGGCTAGTACACTAGATACTAGCCCAGTGGACTTTTAATTTTTTGCTTTTAATTTTTTTGTTTTTAATTATATCTTTTAATTTTTTGTTTTTATAATACATCTGATGTTTTCTTCACCGTTTCAGGCCAGCTGAAGGAGGGGTGTAGACTGCATTACGTGATTTGGAGTGGCACAGACTGTCACAAATTGCGCCATCACCAAGACTTTTGTCTAGTGGCTGTATAATGCTTCTTAATATAATGGAAATGATATATCTCTACTTCCAACATGTCAGAAATGTGATAAGTAATATTGACTAATTAAATGCATAGATGTGCTGGAAGGGGAATGCCAGAGAGCTGAAGAAGTTAAATGGGCTAACTAAGGAGTGGTTGGTGAGATGTCACACAAGGCACAAGTCAATTCTTAGCACTTTGGGAAACTAATAAACTTACCTCGAATCTGGAACTACTCAATTTAGTGAACTGTGAGATTATATTTATAGGGGTTTGACCATTGTTGGTTCTCTCTTTCTTCTCCAAAATAATTATTTATAAGAATAAACTATTTTAACTATAATTTAGCAAGAAATACGCTATTAGTGGAAATGAAACTCAGATATCATCCTGTATAGCAACAATCTACAAGAAGGCTACAGCAAGTACGAACTTCAAGTTGAAGATTAAACAGGATATATTCCATTGTTTTTCAACAGCTTTATAGCAAATGGAGAAATGAATTTTCTTATTGAGATTAAACAGAAAGGGTGGAAGCAAGTTCAATCTTTTATTACCTGTATAAAAAGAGCAGTAAGCTAAGAAACTTGGGATCTGTATGTTAAAGTTACTCTTTTGATATATGAGGATTATACTAACTGAGACAGATATTGCCAATATCCTAACACTCATATAAGGCTTTAGGCAATACCTACAAACATCTATCCCAAACTTATTGATCATTGGTATTGCTACGAGTTATCTTCCACCACTGTAACACGATATCATGTCAGTTTATGCTTGTAGAATTGTACTAGATACTTCAGTGAAGCAAGTGCAGTTGTATGGAAAGGGCAAATTAGGTAACACAGACTTTTTGAAGACAGAGGATGAGGATTCTCCTGATACTGTCCATATGTCAGAAACTCAGCATCCAGATGTGATAGAGGATGATGAGATCAGACAGGAGTACGATTTCTCGAATGGAGAGTTTATTATCAAATGTGCTCCTACACTCACTTATGTGTCATTTTCCTATTTTTTTGAGCCCTTTTCTAGGTTCTCTAAGTGAGTTAAGAGGACAGGATTTGTAAACATGATTAGAATAGGGGTTTTTGGAATAGGTATGTGACCAAACATGGTTTGTTACTACTTTATCTAATTACAGTTAGGTTTTACAAACTTTAATATCCTAGAAGATTATTTTGGCAAATGAACAAAGATTCCAGATGGTTATGTCAAGCTACCCCGTGCTGATTTCTCACCATTATCTACAATGCCCTTCTTCATAATAGAAGACTTTGGCTCCTATATGCCAATAGTGAGAAATGATGGGTAATTATTATTGAATTTATCGGAATTGATACAAATAACTTGCTAAGGATTGGACTACAACTCCTGAAGCCAGAAGTAGACAATTATAAACTGGGGTTAAGAAGTGCAAGGAATAAGGCCCTGTTTGGCAGGCCAACTTTTGTAAGGTAAGCCATGTTTGGCAGCACATTGTTTGAGAGGTAGAGTTTGGGAGTCTTATGAACTTTGATTTGGAAGCTGTGTAGTTTAGGGTTTAAGAGAGTTTTGAAAACAGGCTGGTGACTGGTAAATATGGGGGTTTGCCCTAATAAACTCGATTTACTACTCTAATAATGTTATTTTCTTCACTGCTGTTTAGGGTTGAGCCCGAGTAGCTACACATGTATAATATCTACCTTATAAAAGTTCCTTCTCTTATTTGGCAAACTATACCTTACAAACTGCCGCTTGGCACACCTTAAAAAATGAAGTTTGGGAAACCTTACAAACCGCAAGCTGCAAGGTGTTACCTTACAAAAGTTGGCCTGCCAAACAGGGCCTAAGTCTGGAAACGATGATAAGTTCCCAATAGAGAGCACAGTGCAAGAGATGGAGCCAGAGGAGCTCCAGCCTGACAGCCAAGTTATAGTTACTGTTATCCAGGTGCCAAGCCAGAAGCCAGAATCAGAGAACAAATTGGTGGCAGTGGAAAATGAAGAGCAAGGAGTATTAAATCAAGAATTGGGTATCGGGAGGGATATGTGAAGGGATTGCCGTCTGAATTGTATGGATATAAATGGGGAACAGATGGTAGCCCATAGTATAGACAGAACTACCAAGTTCCATGACTTAGTGGTAAAGTTATGGAACCTGAATCATGAAGCCAAGCTGAGAAAACCTTTAGTTGGGAACTTGGGAGCCACACTCAATTTTTGCAAAACCAATAAGGATAGAAAAGACATAGAGGAATGCTTTCAGGCTACTCTTCTCCCACTATCAGGGAAGGAGACTGGGTGACCAATAAGCTTCGGGATATGACTTGAAGATCATTTGGGCAGGTCATATTACAAAAAATCAGAACCCCAAGGATCTGATTTGGTTTAGCTTTAAGAGATTAGAGAAATTTGTTAGTAGTTCATTACCAGAAACAGAGAGGTTAAGGGAAAATGAATGTGTATTTAAGATGCTTAAGGAAGCTGGAGACTGGAAGGAGAGGGTAAGTTCTGCTCAGGGAAAAAGTAGGCATCTGACAAAGTATGATTGCTTGCATAGGAAAAACTAGTCGATAGAAGAGCATGGGAGTTCTGGAAGGACTCTACAGGCAAATGCATTTGTTTTTCATTTGTGTATTTTAAACTTCTCTTGTTATTATAGCTTAGACTATTGGCTGCATTCAGTCCACAAAGTTCCTGCTAATATCGAAGTTACCATACATGAAAGTGAACCACTATATCTAGTAAGCTGTGACCAGCGGTGATAGAGGCGGAGGGGAGCATGTAAACATTGGTATTTGACACTCAATATAGTAAATTGTCTGTATTGGAGCTATGATAATAACATGAGTACCTGCCTGAGCAAGCATTGTATTATAAAATAACATTTTAGTTTTCTCTATGTTTTCCTCGTCCAAAAAGATCAGTTGGAATAGAGAGCAACAGATGTACTGGAAATTAGTAGCACTGAAGTTAGGCTAGCCAATTTCAAAAGTATCCCGACACCTTGACACCAAGACACATAGGAATTAGTACAACGGTGTCTAAATACTTTTGAAATGAGCTACTATATTATCTCTAGTTATATAGTATTTTGCCAAGAGGTAAGAAGTACTAGTAAATATGATACATATATCAGACAATAATGAACATAACCCTAATCCTCAAAATCATGAGGCATAAGAAAATTGATAAGGCAGAAAAAAGCAAAAATTGAATCCCAAATAAACTCTAAACATCATCTAAAACAAAATCAAATATCATCTCAGCCTCTTTATAAACCCAAAATCCATATCCCACCCATGTGCTACTGGGTCGAAGATCAGAAGATGGAAATGAAAAGTGAAAGCTTGAAAGGAGTTGAGGAGAGCTAGGCTGTAGAGAGCGGGATTTGAAGGTGCAATGATGTAGAGGGCTGGGCATGAAGAAGGAATATTGTGAGCTGAAAAGCCTTCCGGCCATTGTCAGTAAAAATATGTTCCCGCATTTCAAAGACTAAAGACAACAAACATTCAACTACTTGACCAATAAAAAAAGCCAAATATTACATAGAAAAGAGATGTTTAAAATTCCACCACAGTACCACCAGTAGGAGGAGGGTCAGGCTGTAAAGAACTAAAGCCTGAGGAGTAATCAAGAAAATGATAAACCTAGTTCTCACAAATCTAAAAAAAACTCTAGAAAATTGTAATAGAGGGTTTCAAGCGAGAGCTGTCAGTAGAATTCTGAAGGGCGGAGGGCCAGTGGCAATATGATGTCTGAGTTCCAGTCTCTAACAGTGATATTGTTAAAACCTGTAATATGAATATCATGAACCTGAGTGCTATCAACTGGTAAAGTGACTCTGACATCTTGAATGGCCTTAGAAATTAAGTCCTTTTTGTCCTGTTGAAATAAAGCCCATACCTCACGGACAACATGAGTAACCATAATCCACTTATCACTAGTACTTTATCTCTGAATACTAGATTGCGTCTGAAGTGTATAAGCATTTGTATATTTTGGTAACTATTGCTTGAATGATTTTTTAACTGCCCTATTTAGAGGTTGTAAGAGTCCGGTGTACCTAGAAGATATAAGAGATGTAGTGACAGCAGCCTAGCCAATCTTTTGGAGAACTTCTGGAGTGGGGTGAAAGCTAGCAAAATCTATTAACAGAACTTGAAGGCTTTCTCTTGTATCATCTGATACAGTATCAGGTGCTTTTTGTAAGGCAGAAATTTATTCCTTATCAATATTCTGTAAAAGGAGCTCTTAATTATTGTAGGCAGTTTCATTATACTCAATTGTAACTGCAGAATACCGCCACGGTTGTTGCTCTCTTCTCCTTATAGCATCTCAGTCACCTTTCTTTCTATAGAATATGATCTTAGACTTAATCCGTGCAATACTATTAGTAAAAATATAGAGAATAAGTGTAGGCTGCCGCTTATCCCAGTTACTCTGATCCCCCTTTCCTGATATCCTCTTACTCCCCTTATGGTCTGAAGTACAGCTATATAGATACTCAAAAGGAATTGGAGTGTTATTTAAATGATATATATTAGAAAGCCGAAATCAACCAATATTTGATGCAAGATGAGATCTTGCAAAAATGTTCCTAGGCTGTGAATTGCATCTATTAAACTGTAGCCAGTTGATAACTAGTGGCTTATACTCATTAGGTAGGCACGAAAAAGACATTTTTGTCAAAGCTCAGCAGAAGATTCCCCACCACTTTAAAAACCTATCAAACCAGCCAGAGGAGAATATAAAAATATTCTCAGAGACACTATTATCCCTAACAAAAAGCTCCTGAGCCTGAGTTCTGAACCATCCTGGTCAAATTAACCTTCCATTCTGCTATTCAGATAAGAATAAGTTAAAAAGCCCTTTTTCCATAGCTGGCCCCATGCAGGTCTACATAGTTGGAAGTGCTCTTTGGGCAGTACTTGGTAGTTGAAGAATTTCAACTTTCTTTACCCACCACGGTTGAATGATCCTTTCCAGGATCTTTCAGCACTAAGAGGCTTGCAGCTGGGTCGAAGGCCGCAACTGTGACTCAGCTGTACCTGCTACCTGTACTCTGTAGTGTAGTAGAAAAAGCAAGACATCTACCTTTCTGGCCTTACTATAGAAGTGTTGTACCTGTTGAATTGGTCCTCAAGGTCAGTAGTGTCTAGCTGCCAGAGGCTTTGCCTTAGGCCCAGGTCTTAGACGTTCACAGGAACTTGCTTGCTGAATATTGGAGCGGCTTTGATCAAGTTGCTGTAACCCTAGTCATGTTGCCCTTGCTGCGAAGGCATAAGGTATACTGAGTAAAAGAAACTTGAAGATTAAGCACAGGACTGGATATCTTGGGAAATAAGGCAACATTACAGTGACTTTAGCCGATACTCTACCATACTGATATAAAGTTGACCTGTCAGATCATTCTAGGTTAGGCATTCAAGCTTGCCACCCCAATCAGGAATAGAGTATACGCCATAAGTACGCAACATGCTTGGCAAAATACTGTATAACTCAAGATAATACGGTAGTATAGTAGTCATTGACGTATTCGCTAGTGGAGGGATGCGACCCCCAAAAAGTGCTCTCCTAATTGTTTTCCCTTTCTTCCCCCTATCCTTTTTGCCTACAAGACCCGAAGAACATCGGTTGACAGGGCGGGAGGGCCTGGGAGGATTGCGCTGAGGGTGATGGGACAAGAGGGGCCAGAAGATAAGGAAGAGTTACTGGGGAAGCTAGGGTCATGGGGTTGAGGCCTAGTGGTGCCGGCAGGAAATACACACATAATAATATTATCACCTCGAATCACAGATTTACGGCTTTCACCTTTCTATTACCTACTTTGCGGCATGAATTTAGCTTTTCATCCAGTCTCATTAACTAGTTGTCTTAAGTCAATGCATTCCGACGCTCAGGATCGGGTATCCAAGCTCTTATTATACATTGTTCCTTTGGTGTTTGTGTTGTCCATTACTCTTGGCAAGGAAGCGAGAGGAGATTGCTTGTTCATTACCGGAGCCTGCAACATTTCCCTCTTTTCTTTCCAGCCACTTTTTTTTGTTGGCTCATTTTGTGAGAAGCATTAAATTGACTGCAGGTTTTCTATCTTCCATCTGCTTTCCTTACATCCATTTCGCCTCACTCACATGGAAAAAACCTTGCCTGTTTTGCCCCTTCGGGCGCAAATTGATAACTTTATTGGATCGATTTCTTTTGATCCTTCAGCTCCCTATCCCACCGCTCCGTGCGCTCTGGACTCATCTGTGTCTTTAGGTCCTGGCACCTCTTGGTCCTCGCTATCAGCAATTCTGGCGGTGGCACCTTCATCGAAGGGGTTTGTCGTTGATAATTGGCCAGCAATTCCACCGCTCTGGCTGCTGTCTTTCACACTGGTCCGGAGACGCGAGCGACTTTGTCTACATCTCGCTCCTGCAGTAAGACTGGATTACTGGAAAAGGGGGTCAATAACTTGACAAAAGTTCTTTTCCTTCTGACATTTTCATTCAATAGCGTGGGTAGCACTTCAATGGATTGGGAATAACCAAGACAAGCTAGACGCCACAGGCCCCCAAAGTCCGGGCGAAGTCGTCAGCAGAAGCTGGTACATCAAAACCCCAGCTTCCTGGTACTCTTCTCAACTATTATTCCGATCAGCCTGAGGGTCAACTTGGACATGGGCAGAAACGCATACTGATGGCTTATTGAACATGATAAGGGGGCTAAGGGTACCGTTGTTAGGACTAGCAACCTTCTCATGGAGGTTGAGAGAGTGGAGTGCTTTCTTACTGATAAGACTGGAGCCTTGGTGCAGAACGGTACGGAACAGGAGATGATTTATGTTGGCACCATCAGTTATGTGGGTGATGCTATGGATCACTTGGGTGCTAACTTTATATTAGACTTTTATTTTCTGCCGAGGGTGACAATGGCGCTTCCGGGCGTGCGCAAGTCCTTCCCGGGATCCAGTTGAATGCTGCTACCGCAAGAACCAGGAAGGAGATTGGGTCCAGAGTGATGGATGCTGCCCTTGCGCTTCTGTTATCATAATGTTACGCTCACTACTGCTACGGACGAGGGTGTCTCGGAGGCTACAGTTACGTATTAGACATCAAGTCCGGATGAGATTACTATTTTGCGACGGACGGAAAGCTTTGGGCTCCGTCTGTCCCATAGTGATCGCAAAGGGATAAAATTACAAAGTGTCGAAACAGGGAAAGTTGTGGTCCGCGTCGAAGTATTGGAGGTCTTTCCATTCCCAAGTGATGGGATGAGAATTGAAATTGCCGTCCAATTTATGGCTGGCGAAAGGAGCAAGGAGCCGGATCTTCTTGGTGGAGCCGGGGAGGAGGAAACTTTAATGGTGGGGACATCTGGTTCTACCGGAATGGAGTGGATACTGCCATATCTTAGATTATCTAGGCTAATGACTGGCTGGATGAGGAGCGCGGTAATATAGGCTAGGAGGGGCTAAAAGACTTTACCTGTCAGAAGGAAGAAGTTGTCCATCCAGTGCTTCAGGAGTGTGGGAATCAAGATTTGGATGCTAACTGGTGATAAAGTCGAGACAGCGAGATGTGTTGCTATTAACGCAAGGTTGGTGCCAAAGGGACGATATGGTACACCATTGTCAAGGGTATGCCTACTACCCGAGTACTCCATCCTTTTTGCCTCCGGGCTATACTAACTCGGGTGCGGCTACGTAGTAAAACGAAAAGACCATGCCTACGATGCCCTAGAATTCCTCCGCAATAAAAGAGGCTCCTGTCTCCTCATCCATGGCGAATCCCTCATGCTCCTCCTAGACACGAACAAACCCGAGTTCATATTTTTCGCCGTACAACTCCCGAGAGTAATCGCCTGCTGTTGCACCCCCTCTCCCTCCCCCAAACGTCCGACGTAGGCCCCTAGGAAACGCATATACTGCGTCTGCGATGGTGAGAATGACGTTTCCATGATACGTAGGCGTCGGTATAGTCGGAAAGGAAGGCAGTCAGGCTAGTCTTACAGCGGACTTTAGTATCGAGCAATTCTGTCATCTAACAAAGCTGCTAATGCGACATGGAAGCTCCCACCTCCTCCTCCCCTCCCTTTCGCTTTTCCTTCTAGCTAACACTGAGAACAGGTACATCTGAATGGTATTCGCAGAACTAGGCACAGCCCTCTTTTTTGATTCAATCCCCTTGCTGGGTGAGTACTTTGACCTCGGGACGTCCTTTCATGAACCTTCCTGTCGCGCGTCACGGTCATCGGCAGGATCAGCCTTGTCCCGCTGTGGTCCGTGAAGACAGCTATGGGGAGGTTGGGACCACCGAGCTATGCTAAGGCTCAGTGAGTTTGATTGTGATTTGTAGCTGCATTGGTTGGGCGTTCTGTTCTATCTTGTTTCGGGCAGTAGTGGGGATGTGAATAAAGGGGGATGTCATTCACCGAGTGGACGGGTGAGGTATTTGTGTGTTTCCTCCGACTTTGTATGCTAGCTTTCTTCCCTTTCTTTCTATTTTACTGGGTTAGTTCCTTTTTCTACCATGATTAGGGTCAGCGGACGGTGCGGGTTATGAATAAAGTAACAGGCAACTGTACGTTTTGCACTAAGTTATAGAATTTAGAAGGAAGAGAATATTAATCCATTAAACATTACCATATCTTATGATATTACCTTTGTTTAGTGCACTCGGTCTATAGTAATTATATATGTCAGCGGGAGTTTGCAATGCCAAGTACAGTATTATACCAGGGTCCGGCGTGGGAGCATTTCAATACCTTCCCTTAGTCGGATGGTGTGTTGCGCATGCCGTATTCCCCTCCTGTCGCCTGCGGCGTAACCTCTCAGTAAATCAGTCAATAAACCTGTGGAAAGTAGCTCTGAAGATAAACAGCCTAAAGGCTTTCACAAGGGTAAGACAAAGACTGAATCACTTGAACCAATTGAGAAGGAAAGGAAACGTTGTGAATTGACTGGTTGATCCCCGTGTGGTTGTTGGTTGTTATATGATACTAGAATACATGAAGGAGAGATTTATATGCAAAGCGTCTCTGTGCCAAGGCCCACTATTACATGAATTTGGCCGCTGCCAAATAGGCCATGCACCACACTAGACTACCCTAGTACAAAACCTACCCTACACCGGTAAGAAGTCGCTCAATCGAATTTATTATTAACTAAAGGGACCATGCCAATCCAGGCTTTAACCCCAACGGCAGTACAATCCCGAGGTACGCCAGCTCAACCTGCCTATCCCGCAGCACATCTGTAAAGTACCACCCGTAGAACAGGTAGAAACCCTACCCCAGGGCCCGAGTATCCTGGCCAGAACACAGCAATCTTTATAAATATAATCACAACCACCGACAGACCTGCCCCACCCCCCCAAAACATAAATCCAAAAATCACAACCGCCCGCAAACCAGCCTCGCAAAACCGTCACACAAATAATACAAAATAAATCCCCACCCTATCTAATGTCGGGAAGAGATAGGGGAATCTAAAGTTAAAAAGAGGAATTTTTAGTAAAAGCAACCATGGGACTCCGCATCAGGTTACCTTATCCAATTAGCCAATTGTAATGACAGATTTTCGGTAATATATTTAAGTTCCCCATTGTAAAGTGTAGGTACAGTATTCCAGAGGGTCGCGAGATTCTCGAGTTGCGGGAGTCGTAGCATAAAAAGGGGTTCAGTACAGGCCTCCACTTAAATCAAGGCTTAGCCCAAAAGAGAAACTTCAATCCCAAGAGCAAATAAGAAAAGTATCAAAGAAAATTTAAAAGCAGGGTCGACAATGGGAAAACCCATGCCAAGTGGCCAAGAGCGCTGCCACTCTTGCAACTCGAGAATCTCGCGACCCTCTAGGATACTATAATTAATGGTAAGAATTAGTCTGCCCATTCGGCTGGGGCTGAAGCCAGACACCTAAGGTGGAAATTCCAATATAAAGGGTTGGGCATGAATTCTGCTGCACGAGTGTTGAAAGTGATGAACCACTCGAGCAGGTGGGTCGGTCAGTCGCACATTCGCCTCGCTGGGGGGGGGGGGGTCATGAGAAATCTCCCAAATAGGTTTTGGGCAACAGATGCCATATGTACGAGTACGTACGCCTTCTAGGCTTTGTTTTTCCGATTAATTGTTTCTTCCAGGGGAATGCGTGACTGAGAGCAATTATTTCATAGTTCCGAAAGGAACATCCAGATGGGGTATTCAAAGTTAAAAATGTAGAAAAAATATACCGTAGCTTACGTTGCCGTTTCATGTAAGCTTGGCATGCCCAGAACAGCTATTAATAACTTACAAATCACTTTATTTTACCATACTTGTTTTTGCAGGTTGGGATTGAGGTGTAAAACTCATCTGAGCCAGGCTTTACCCCAACTCTGCTGCAATATGATATAAGAAGTATGATATGATATAAAGAAATTTTTTTTTTTATAAAGGAAAGCATGCTTTTAAAAAAACCTCTTATCATGGACATTTTTATTAATGAACCAAGTTTATAATATGAGATATAGGTAAGATTTGTTTTGGCCTCAACACTTTACTCGAGTACCTTAAGTTACCTGAGTGCATTCAAATACCGTAGAAACTTGGATAATTGAACCAACTTGAATAATTGAACCGTGTGCTATGTATGTCGTTGGGCTTTCCTCTCCCAGTAAGGTGGAGGTTTTTCTTTTCTTTTCTGTCTCGGAAGGGGGAAAGAGGCTGTGTTTTTGTTGTGTTTTTTGCTCCCATTCCGGAGAAAGAAATTCTGGACTTCATACCACACGGTTCAATTATTCGAGTTTTTACGGTATAATACACAAAACATGTACACGTACTGTAGACACTGCCGGCCAATACTATAAAGTAACCTAATGCAACTTCTCGTACTACAAGTGTCAGGGATCAAGTTTTCGCACTGGACAGGGTTTATTTTGCGGGTTAATCTAAATTAAACTGTTCGGAACTTTATCCCTATTCCTTGTATCATACTACTTGTAGTTACTGAAATTTTTTTTTTTAACTCTGAATACCCTTAGTGGTGGAATATCCTTGGAGTACTGTACCGTAACCATCAGTTTCAGGTACAAGGGTAGGGAACTGCCAACCTTAACGGACAGGGACATACCGGTATTTGGCTGGTTAACCTTAAATAACTGCTCAATCACATTACACATGAACCGACATTGCTCCCGCCGCGAGTTCAGTATTTGTCCCATTGCGCACTTCTGCGTATCTGTAGCCGACGGCCGTCCACCCCGTCCAGGACGGCGCCAAGGCACTCCGTCCCGTCCAAGGATGAGACGGTCTCGTCCTCTGTCGTCCTCATCCCATCTTGGACAGACGGGACGGCTGGAAGCGCTGCGGGCCATGCACAGGTACATTACCCGCAGCCGCAAGGTGTTTGAGTTTATTTGACACGCCTCGGAACAAACATCATTATCGCAGAATATACAAGTTGAACTCGGAGTGACCTATCAGTGGCAGCACGCACCAAACACCGGAGCCATTTGTGGAATCCCATACAGCGGCAAATTTGTGCTTTACGGATCAACCGCCACAGGATACGCTTCAGGTTTCTCTACTTGGTTTCATACGCCCTAGTTCCGAATACCGTAGAAACTCGCCAAACTCGCTATACAAGCCACCAGATTGTCACACTCTAATTGGCCAGCACTACGGACCGCGGCCCCAAGTCTACTCTCCGATTGGCCACAACCCATGAATGGTGAGCTTGGCTGCATTGCGAGTTTGGCAAGGTTCTACGGTAGTACAGTACTCATGCTGTTTTGCACAACTTATTGTCGGTAGACAAAATTAACCGCGCGCTAATGATCGATCGCAACTCAACCCTCATCATGATGCGTTTCCAGCGCAACCCAAAGAAATCCCCCAAGATCACATATTAATGCCTACTATGTCTTCTACTATGTATTTACATATGTATTCCTTTTTTTAGTTTCCAGCGTAGTGGGGCTTGTAGGGAGTGCTGCTGTTGTGGCCTCTGTTTTGCCTGTTGGTTGATACGCACTTAATTTTGTCCAGGCACAATACTTAACCCGCCACCTTCCCGAGCTCAAAATCACATACATATCTTAACTTGCCTTGGCCGGAAAAAGAAGGATAGCTTGTGACGCAAAGGCTGTGAAACAGGATCTGCCCGCCAACCCAGCGATCATGGAGAAGCCAAATATTTCTAGGTTCATCCCACCTTGTCAGACTAAAGTGTTTTTGTTTCACGGGAAAAATGCACTACTAACTAAACCGGCGACAGTGCTCTTAGGAAAACAGTGGTGGAGATACAAGCTGCGGATCTGGGGAAAGTCTATGTGCATAGAGCACTGCTGAATAGTGAGGTTGCGGCCTTTGGGGAATGCGGATGGTCTTGTTTCCCTAGCGCTACGGTTGCGAGTTTTGTGGAATACCTTTACCAGGGCGATTATACTTGTCCCCCAGCGGTCACTACCAGCTCAGATTCCTCCGAGAGCACTTCCGCTGCTCCTCCGGTGGCTAGTTGGGCAGCTAGTGGATCACGTATGAAGAGATGTGAGGAACTTTTACCGTGCTGTGTTATTGCGGATTAATTAATGCTAATACACTTGCTGGCCAAGCCCGGTCATCCGCCTCCATTACCCCCTCAGCTGCAGGGCCCTTAGGCTACGAAAAAGCTTTCCTCACCCACGCTGGACTATTCATACTCTCCCGACGCGGCAAGGTGCTTCCTCTCGCAAGCATGTGCATCACAAGGCTCAATGAGGCAATGAAAGAGGCGCGGGACACAGCTAAGGAATCCGTATTCGTGGAAAACATGCGCTCATTAATTCGATTCTCGTATGATCCTTGCTGTAATGGTAACGATGGCATATGGGGAGAATTACAAAAGACAGTGTGCGGATTCTTGGTATCGCAAAGAGGCTGGCTTGTTAAGCCGCCGGGATCTGATCTGATCTGCGAGGAAGAGCAATTTGCGAAGGACCTTTTGGCCGAAGCCATCAGTCTTCTTATAGACACGGATAAGATTCGTACGGCGGCTCAGAACGGTGTTGAAGCTTTAAGACTCGAGATCGCGATCCCTGCGAACAGGCCAGGAAGGAAGAAAAAAAGGCAAGCCCTGGAAATTTGTATTTCGATGAAAAAGTACGAAGAGGTCAATGCTTATCATGTGGTGCTTCAGCTCTAACTAGTCTTCTACGATACGGGAAAAAGTGCTGTATAGAACTCTCTTCACTCAGCCTAATCCTATGTGGGCGGCAATTTGTTGACCTCCGGTATTGCGCCAGCCAGCCACCCGTGGAGCCGCTCTATCAGACAATGAGAGCGATTAGTGTTTTGAAGGAGAGGGGGTAGGCTGACTAAATTCTTTAAAGATAAGGACGAAGGTTTACTTGATTCCTCTTGCACATTTTTTTTTCTTTCCTCATTGTGCTTCTATTACGTCAGTCATTATTATTTAAACCATTTCCCAACATTACCAAGTGCTCTAGCTTGTTAGTAGCATCGCATTGCTAGGATGGTAGTTGGCCTAGTGTTGGGTCCTCCGCTCCGGGAGTCTTGGCTCTTACTAGTCTAATGTATAGCGCTATACTGACGGTACCTCAACGAAACTCTGAATTAATGGTTCCAGCAACCTCAGCAATAGGAACAAACACTCAAAGCCTTGTAAACCATCCTTCAGCACCAATGACAGCTTTATCTCGATAGGTTGGCGGTGGTTCGTACGGCCTCCGTAACTCTATCCAGTGATCCAAGCCGTCCAGTCTGTCCGTCTTTAGGGGAGGACGGGACGGACTATTCCCGGGAAGGTGAGGACCGGACGAACTGTAGGAGACTATAGTCCTACGCTTGGACCTCCAATACCAGCCAAGATGAGATCAGGCATCATGTGACATCACTCGTGCAGTCCCCCACAGTCCCCCGCTGTCCCCAGCAGTCCTCCCCCCTGCCCCGGCAGATCAAGGATACAGTTGGTACGCATGGGTTCCGGTGTTTCAACCCTAACCTTAGTGCGCGGGATACCATTTCTGCGTATTAAAGTTAGGGTTAAAACATGTTGTAATCACTCGGCTTGAAACTTTACTTCCTGTTGAAAATAGGCTTTCGGATATGCACTTTTCTAATTGGGATTTTAGAGCTAAGGTAGAAGGGACGTTAGTACTATAGAGAAAATACTCGTTTCCATGGAGCTTGGCTTGGTCTAAACATGGCTTACCAGATCCTATTTATCACGATTCACACACAGTATTCTCAAACCAGTTATTTCACTCCTTTTCTAGCCCAAGTTCACACCTACACCTCCGAACAAATTATTCTATCATCATGAGATATCACTCTTGCCGTCCCAGGTCGTCCGCACCATTACTGACCGTCCAACCCCCCTGCCCTGAACTAATATGTCCCCCCTTGTAGGTCCCGCAGTCCTGCCCAAGGACGGCCGTTTTGCCCTGCGGCTGCCCAGGACGGACTACAGATTGCCGTCCCGGACGGCTGGGAACACTGACTCTATCATCTTATGGTCAGTCTGGGTGAGGGTTCGCCCAAGGACTGGCCGCTTGGGAACGCTAACTTTAGTCGGAAGATTGTCATGATTGGTGTATGTGTCTTTCCAACTAAAACTAGGGTACATGTACTGTTGTCATACATCCCAGCTTGCATCAAGATGCGGAAGGCAGAGCAATCGGCATAATTTCTTCGCAGTTCACACCCTCCAAATAAATCCATAACAGGAGCCAGACCGGACGAAACAAATCACCGCAAAGCCGACAAACAGCTATCATTCTAAATAACAAATTGTTTACACTAAGAAGCTTCAGCCAGCAATAGCAACAAGAAAGAAAATCGAGCAATCAACTATCCTATCAATAGCGAAAAATAGCAAGACCCTGTTCACCGGAGGGCTCTCATGAGCCTAGCCAACTCTCCTCTGCTGCTCCCCCGCCCCAATTACTCCAAGATGTAGTCCAACCTCTCCCTTCCGTTATCCTGCAGCCAACGAAAATCCATTCTCTTTTTCGGCTATCCTCCGAACCGCGTATTCAAATATGGTGGTGTGTCTGGCCAGGCGGTCTAGGCTAAGCACGTAGCCCCCTAGGTAATTTGGCCTACACAGGATCGCTCCTAGCGGTCTCGTCCCGTCCCGTCTTCTTGGCGTTATTCTGGCCTCAGTGTGGGGCCCCGGGGTGGGTCGGAAAACGGCCGGCAGGGACGGAGGGCCCTGCGGGGGACTTCACTTTCTCTTTTTTTTGGCGTTTGGGGGGGGGGGTGTGTATTTTCGGAGTCCTCCTGGCTCTGGGCGTGTCGAAAGACTGCCTGATGCATTGTAGAAACCAAACAAATGCGTGATCCGCTCCACTTTCTGGTAAAGTGGATGAATAGCCGTCCCCGGATCCCAGCAACTGACCCTCTGCCGTAGCTAAATCGCCGCCCAATATCTGCAATACAGAATTACCCTTCCTGAAACTGTCCTAAACCCGTTAACATAGCCCAATCTAGGTCCCCATTATCGATGTGAGGTTCAGTAAGGAGGTTAATTAGGCAAGCCCGGAGGCTAAAAAACTCATCCTGTGAATGACACCACAGCTTATTCAAGGTAGGTTGCGCTTTGGCGATTGCTTTCTTCATGAGGTCCCTTTGGGTTGGATCAAAGCAGTTCTTGGTCTTGACGACAGGCCCTACAGGGCAAGACATGCGTGTTCAGGGTAATGGGGGGGGCGGTAGAGAATGATGGAGGATAACAAGGGACGGCGGAGGAATGTGGAGATGGTCGAGGATGGCGGAGGACTGTAGGATGTTGTGGGGGGCTGTGTGGAACTGTTGGGGGCGGTAGGGAATCATGAATACAGCGGGAACGGGACGGGTGATGTCTCATGATGTTATCTTGTGAACTCGGGGACTGTTGAAACTGTGGAAAATGTCGTGTCGCCCCCCCCTGTTAGTGTCTAAGAGAGAGCGATGACTAAGCTGCTGTCTCAGTATCCAGCAATAGTGTCAGTAGATATCATCGTATAACTAAAATTTATGGTGGTATGGTGTCTGCATACCTTTAAATTTATAGTAATTAACAAATTTTGCTCATTAACCTATATCTTAGAGACTAAGGAGGTAGAAAATTTTCCGCGGTTTCAGCAGTCCAAGAGAAAATGATTCGCTCAGAGGTGCATGGTTAATTTAGACCAGTGCTGGGGTCCCAAGTTAGGTTTTGGTGCATAGATGTTTAGAATTCCGGGGATTTCATCCAGGCGGGGATTCGGGAGAGTGAAATCTTTTGAGAGCGAGATGCCACTATACACTCACCCGCAGCTATGGATCTCGATAATCCAGATACCTTGCTGTCTCGTATGATTCTTAGTAAGTTCTGACTTCCTTTTGCCCTGTTCCGGGATCACTCATTTTGCTGGGCAGACTCTTCGGATTTCGGCCTTCCGGGATAGCGGGGGTGGGTGTGCACTCATACCCCACTATCCCGGACCGCCAAAATCACAAGAATTTGTCCGGCACAGCGAGTGATCCCAGACAACAACCATGCTTTGGTGTAGAAGAAATTAAGAACCTACTGAGATTCCATTGAGACAGCGAGGTATCCAGATTATAGAGATCCGGGGTAGTAGGGTGTGAATGTATATTTTTTAATTCCTTTTTCCGGATATTTCCTGCCAGGACGCTTACATCCAGAGATATCCTAATCGGATGGAAACTTGGAAACAGAGCTAGAAGTTTGCTGGTGCATGATAGTAGGTTGTTAAGAGGAGAACGAGGAACTACTTTCTTATATACTAAAAGTTTTATTAATACTTTTACAATCTTTTCCTACGTTGAGAACACCTACCAAAGCAAGCAGCCTACTCACAACAAGCAAAATGTAGTTGTCATCTAGTCACTTTCCCGTATCCTTTGCCTCCTAAATCAAACTATATTATCTCATAGACGGGAAGTCTATTCATTTCTAGCTCACATTTCTAAATCCCTATACAGTATCAGACATGCCCCCACTCGATCAGATCTCGACAAGCCTTTTTCTATCACTAAAAAAGATTACAGTATCCCAGAGGGTCGCGAGATTCTCGAGTTGCGAGAGTCGTAGCATAAAAAGTGGGTACATGCCTCCACTTAAATCAAGGCTTAGCCCAAAAGAGGAACTTCAATCCCAAGAGCAAACAAGAAAAGTATCAAAGAAAATTTAAAAGCAGGGTTGGCCATGGGAAAATCCATGCCAAGTAGCCAAGAGCGTCGCCACTCTCGCAACTCGAGAATCTCGCGACCCTCGGGGATACTGTAGCATAGATTCGCCAGGTAGCTATAGAAAGAAAGAAAGAAAGGTGGCTACATACATAACGTCATTTACCTAGTAACGGCTCGCTACCGGGATGCGGCTCCCCTTGGCAACCACTGGAAAATCAAATGTATATTTTAATATCTGCATAAATAGTAGTGATACCAGATGGAAAATTCGTTTGAAAGTACTTTTAAATATGGAGAATCAGAATATGGAGTTTTTAATTAATAATAATAAATAATGCCTCTTGTATGCTCACTTTATTCCAAACTGGTTCATTTAGAAGATTGCTTACAATTGAAGTCAAGAAGATTGAAATCAACCATGGAAGTAACAGTTTAAGCAGGTAATAAGAGCTTATAGATCTTGTATTTGATGTATGAACTGCTTTGGTATTTATTTGTAGCTATTATGGGAGGTATTGTGGTTTAAAAAAGAGTATAGTAAAAAATATATGCTATAAAGTGGATGAGATGATAACTAATTTTGGGGTTTATGTAATGTTTCAATACTTTGTAATATAGTTCAATAAGATAATCCAAGATACTATATAAATTTTCAAGGCGGTTGGTTAAGTCTTCCTAATTCTATTCCCCAGTGATTTGAAAGTAATTTGTGAAGAAATAATATCTTCCAGTCTTGACCATGTACACTACAAATGTAGGATAAGGGTAAACCCTGTTTGATATACTCTAGTCATATAGGTATAGCTACTATATGAGTTTTAGTCAGTTTAGGCTCTCAAATGTAGAGATTTTACCCTGTAACTCAACTAATACTGTAAATTACGAGTAAAATTTAGTGTCATTAGAGTTGCTATGTGAAATTACTTGATACCATAGCCCAAACTGACTAAAACAGATATAGTAGCTTTACATATATGACTAGAGTATATCAAACAGGTTTTAGCCTTATCCTACATGTGTAGCGTACATGGTCAAGACTGGAAGATAGTATTTCTTCACAAATTGCTTTCAAATCACTGGGGAATAGAATTAGGAAGACTTAATCAACCGCCTTGAAAATTTATATAGTATCTTGGATTATCTTATTGAACTATATTACAAAGTATTGAAACATTACATAAACCCCAAAATTAGTTATCATCTCATCCACTTTATAGCATATATTTTTTACTATACTCTTTTTTAAACCACAATACCTCCCATAATAGCTACAAATAAATACCAAAGCAGTTCATACATCAAATACAAGATCTATAAGCTCTTATTACCTGCTTAAACTGTTACTTCCATGGTTGATTTCAATCTTCTTGACTTCAATTGTAAGCAATCTTCTAAATGAACCAGTTTGAAATAAAGTGAGCATACAAGAGTCATTATTTTTTATTATTAATTAAAAACATCATATTCTGATTCTCCATATTTAAAAGTACTTTCAAACAAATTTTCCCTCTGGTATCACTATTATTTATGTAGATATTAAAATATACATGTGATTTTCCAGTGGTTGCCAGGGGGAGCCGCATCCAGGTAGCGAGCCGTTACTAGGTCAATGACGTTAGTCTCCAACCATGGAGTGTCGAAAACTAGCCGGTAGTGAACAGGGGTATTTGGTGGGCAAACAAAGAAGTCGTCAAGGTTGGGTTTGCAGAAAATTACCTTCTATTTGATCCCTGCTCATTACCCGCTGGTTTCAGCCATGCCCTGGTTGAAGCCTTTAGGGAAGAGCAAGAAAGAGATGTGCAGTCTCTTCCAGCGTCGGGAGATTCTTGAGTCACAAGAATAAGCCCTATCATGGTAGTTTGAATGGTCGAGGTTTGTTTGTGAAGCCTATTTTTCTGTGTGGGTACTCGCAGTGCGAGAATATTTTACTCTATGGTGGAATAGATTAGAGAGCATGCTATCTGGTTTCTGAAGCGGAGGAAATCACTCAAGTATAAGTAAATAGCTATTAACCGTGCCAAGGTTCCTGCTGATTATGTAATTACGAGCAATTCCAAAATCTTTGCAGCACATCTCCTACGTGCCCGACAGCTCAACGTCAGATACAGCTCAACGTCAGATTTCAAAAAAAGTACCCAAGCTACTATCCGATAATTGACCACCCCAACCACTCAAAATGTCCACCAAGTATGCAGGCCTAGAGGCAAGGATTGCGGAAGCCTGTTCCAAGTTGCGAGAAAGTGAAAAACCAAATATTGCTGGTGTCGCACGTGAGTTTGAGGTTCCGGAAAGCCGTCTTCGGGCTCGTTGGAATGGAAGGCAAACTCAAAGCCGCCGGGCAGCCGTGAACAGGAGACTCACCGAGGCAGAAGAACTTGCTGTTTGCATATATCTGAAGCGTCTCGATACGATTGGAATCTCTGCCCGGCTTCATATGGTTACCAGTTGTGCCAATGATATTCTTAGAAGAAATCATCCGGGCAGTTCACCAGACCCCCCACCAACCGTTAGTGAAGTCTGGAGTAAACGCTTTCTCAACAGACACCCAGAATTCCATATTCGACAACAAAAAGCTATTGAGGAGCAGAGAAAAAAAGCCCACGACCCAGAAGTCATTTTGGATTGGTTTGCTTGATACCAGTCACTCTGTCAGGAGAGGGGGATTCTAGTGGGCAATCAGTATAATTTTGATGAGACAGGGTTCCGAATTGGTGTCGGTAGGGACCAATGGATAGTAACCATGGATCCTAATCGGCAAGCTTATCTGGGAAGCTCGACAAATCGTGAGCTGGTAACCTCGTGCGAAGCAATCAGTGGCGATGGCTATGTTCTACCACCAATGCTGATCCTTCCCGGCACATTACACCTGGAAGATTGGACAACCAAAACAAATCTTGATAATAATGTCCTGCTAGCTGTGTCTCATACCGGGTATTCCAATGACCAGTTAGCGCTAGAGTGGATTTCTCACTTTGACCGTTTTTCGTCTCAAAGACGTACTGGCGCTTGCCGCTTGCTCCTACTCGATGGTCACGGCTCACATTGCACACGGGAGTTCATTTCTTACTGCGACGAGAAGAAGATTATACCATTTTGTCTGCCTCCGCATACCACTCACTTACTCCAACCCTTAGACGTTGTCGTATTCCAACCTTTAAAGCACTACCATGCGGAAGCCATCGATTATGCAACATGAACTGGATGCTCAGATTTTAATAAGATTGAGTTTCTTACAGCAATCACATCAATCCGAGTACAGGCATTTAAGGAGTCAACAATCATTTCCTCTTTTTGCAAGACTGGCCTAATTCCTTACAACCCCGACCGCGTTCTCTCTCAGCTGTCTGAGTACACTCCCCCTGGCCCCAGCTATAACCCCCCTACAACACCACCCCCCATTATACCTGAAGTGGTTTCTACTCCGCATACGGTTCAATCACTACAGCGACATGCAGCCTATCTTCAGAACCAAGATCCCATTTCACCAACATTTCAAAGGAATTTAGAGCAATTTATTAAAGGCAGTCTTGCTCAAGCTCAAGCAGGTGCGCAGGCCTATACAGAACTCAACAACACAAACACCGCCAAAAACGCAAGAAGAACGCGACAGAATCGTAGCCGGAGGTCTGTTCAAAAGGGGGGGGTCATTTACACTCACCAGGCCCGAGCAATAGTAAAGAAAAAGAAGGATGCTGATACCCAAAAGCGTGTGGAAGCAGCTGAGCGGGAGATAGAAAGGCTCACAAAAGCAGTAATACGAGAGCGGAAAAAAAAATGGAAACCTATTTTCCAGGAGCTAAGGTCATGTATAAGACAGCGGAGAAGAAACATGTATAGAGGAGTCCGGATTGGTTGACAAATTGTATTTTAAGATCACCTGTTTTATGAAATCTGACGTTGAGCTGTATCTGACGTTGAGCT